>ERZ773155.2875-NODE-2875-length-12404-cov-51.854239_pt1 | contig 12404 bp, 10 predicted proteins | sample MGYA00511262_ERZ773155 | MGnify/ENA primary metagenome ERZ773155 (study PRJEB29015, sample SAMEA2737828) | human gut metagenome | biome: human gut; feature: human-associated habitat; material: faeces | place: China | collected 2012 ... | reverse complement strand
TAGGTGTAGCAGGTTCTACCAAGATAGGAGAATGGTGCATGTTCGGCGGGCAGGTAGGCATTGCAGGTCATATTCATATTGGCAACAAAGTGAACCTTGGCGCACAGTCTGGTGTTCCCAGTAGCATAAAGGACGGTAGCCAGCTTATCGGTACCCCTCCTATGGAGCTGAAACAATATTTCAAGGCATCCATCGCACAAAGAAGTTTGCCGGAAATGCAAGTGGAACTGCGCCAGCTCCGCAAAGAATTGAATGAACTTAAACAACAATTAAATAAGTAACCAATGTTAAAACAAAAGACTCTAAAAGATAGCTTTTCGCTTAGTGGAAAAGGTCTTCATACGGGACTTGACCTAACCGTTACTTTCAATCCTGCTCCGGATAACCATGGATACAAAATCCAACGTATCGACTTGGAAGGACAGCCTACCTTCGATGCCGTTGCAGACAACGTATCCGAAACTACCCGTGGAACTGTAATCTCCAAAAACGGAGTAAAGGTGAGCACAGTGGAGCATGGTATGGCAGCCCTCTATGCATTGGGTATCGATAACTGCTTGATACAGGTAAACGGACCGGAATTTCCCATTCTGGACGGAAGCGCCCAATATTATGTCAACGAAATAGAGCGCGTAGGCACTGTAGAACAAAATGCCGTAAAAGATTTCTATATCATCAAGTCCAAAATTGAATTCCGTGACGAAACAACTGGCTCTTCCATCATCGTGTTGCCGGACGAGAACTTCAGCTTGAATGTATTGGTATCATACGATTCCAACATCCTCCCCAACCAGTTTGCAACGCTGGAGGACATGACGAAGTTCAAGGATGAAATCGCCGCAAGCCGTACTTTCGTGTTTGTACGCGAAATAGAGCCGTTGCTGCAAGCCGGTCTTATCAAGGGCGGCGACCTTGACAATGCGATTGTTATTTACGAACGCGAAATGTCCCAGGAGAACTATGACAAGCTGGCCGACGTGATGGGTGTTCCTCATATGGACGCCAAACAATTGGGATATATCAACCACAAACCTTTGGTGTGGCCCAATGAATGCGCCCGCCACAAGTTACTTGATGTCATCGGTGACCTGGCCTTGATAGGCAAGCCCATCAAGGGCCGTATCATCGCTACCCGCCCGGGACACACTATCAACAATAAGTTCGCCCGCCAGATGCGCAAGGAAATCCGTTTGCACGAAATACAAGCCCCTACCTACGACTGCAACCGCGAACCGATTATGGATGTAAACCGCATCCGCGAACTTCTGCCTCACCGTTACCCGATGCAATTGGTGGACAAAGTCATAGAAATAGGTGCCAACTACATTGTAGGTGTCAAGAACGTAACTTCCAACGAACCTTTCTTTCAGGGACACTTCCCGCAGGAACCCGTAATGCCCGGTGTGTTGCAGATAGAGGCAATGGCACAGACGGGAGGTTTGCTTGTACTGAATTCAGTGGATGAACCGGAACGTTACTCCACCTACTTCATGAAGATTGACGGTGTGAAATTCCGCCAGAAAGTGGTACCTGGAGATACCCTCATCTTCCGTGTAGAGCTGATGGCCCCCATACGCCGCGGCATCTCTACCATGAAAGGCTATGTGTTTGTAGGCGAAAAAGTTGTCTGCGAAGCAGAGTTTATGGCGCAAATAGTTAAGAACAAATAATAAAATTTACGATTAGACTATTTACGATTTACGATTCAAATTACTCGTGAGAATTATCACATTCGGATAAAATCGTATATACAGTAAATCGCAAGTATTCTCAATCGTAAATCGTAAATAGCTAAATCGTAAATAATATGATAAGTCCCTTAGCGTATATTCATCCCGAAGCCAAAATCGGGGAAAACGTAGAGATTGCTCCTTTTGTTTTCATTGACAAGAATGTGGTAATCGGTGATAACAACAAGATTATGGCAAACGCCAACATTCTGTACGGTGCACGCATCGGCAATGGAAACACCATTTTCCCGGGAGCCGTTATCGGTGCCATTCCCCAGGATTTAAAGTTCAGAGGGGAGGAAAGCACTGCTGAAATCGGAGACAACAATATCATACGTGAAAACGTAACTGTCAACCGCGGTACAGCTGCCAAAGGCAGAACCATCGTCGGCAATAACAATCTCCTAATGGAAAGTGTGCACGTGGCGCACGATGCCCTGATAGGCAACGGCTGTATCATTGGCAACTCTACAAAAATGGCGGGTGAAATTGTCATCGACGATTATTCCATCATCAGTGCCAATGTACTGATGCACCAATTCTGCCATGTGGGCGGTTATGGAATGATACAAGGCGGCTGCCGTTTCAGCAAGGACATCCCACCGTACATCATTGCCGGACGCGAGCCTATCTGCTATGCGGGAATCAATGTGGTAGGGTTACGCCGCCGTGGCTTCTCCAACGAGACCATTGAGAAAATCCATGATGCCTATCGTATTATCTATCAAGGCGGTCTGAACAATACGGATGCCTTGAAGAAAATCGAGGATGAAATGGAAATGACACCGGAAATAAGCTATATCGTAAACTTTATACGTGAATCAGCCCGCGGCATTATCCCCGCAGGAAAATGAAAAACGTATGATTTACACAAAGTCAGAAATCATAAATTATAAATCATCATGATCTACAGATTTACAATCATCTCTGATGAGGTGGACGATTTTGTCAGAGAAATACAGATAGACCCGGAAGCTACCTTTTATGACTTCCATGAAGCGATTCTAAAGTCGGCAGGCTACACTAACGACCAGATGACTTCTTTCTTCATTTGCGATGATGACTGGGAGAAAGAGAAAGAAATTACGCTGGAAGAAATGGATGACAATCCGGAAATGGACAGTTGGGTGATGAAAGAGACCCAGTTGAGCGAACTGGTTGAAGACGAGAAGCAGAAACTTCTCTATGTATTCGATTATATGACTGAGCGCTGCTTCTTCATCGAGCTTTCTGAAATCATTACCGGAAAGGAAATGAAAGGAGCCAAATGCACCAAGAAGGCAGGTGAAGCTCCCAAGCAGACCATTGATTTTGAAGAGATGGCAGCTGCTGGCGGTTCCCTTGATTTGGACGAAAACTTTTACGGCGACCAGGACTTCGATATGGAAGATTTCGACAAAGAGGGTTTCGGCGGTTTGGACGAAGCCGGAAACTCCTTTGAAGAAGAGAAATATTAAACAGACATACCATACAGATTTCTTTTAGGCACGGATTACACGGAAACACACGGTTGTTATTGAATATTCCGTGTAATCCGCGTAATCCGTGCCTATTTTTTTACCCGCATGCACACCCTAATCGTACTTATCGGTCCCACCGGAGTAGGCAAAACAGAGCTCAGCCTCCGATTGGCAGAACATTTCCATACTTGTATCGTCTCGGCCGATTCGAGACAACTCTATGCAGATTTAAAGATAGGCACGGCTGCCCCTACACCGGAGCAACTGCAACGGGTACAGCATCACTTCGTCGGTACCCTGAAGCTGACAGACTATTACAGTGCCGCCCAATACGAAGCGGAAGTGATGAAGCTGCTGGAAGACCTGTTTACAAAGCATAACACCGTACTGCTGACCGGAGGCTCAATGATGTATGTAGATGCAGTCTGTAAAGGAATTGACGACATTCCGACCGTAGATGCCGATACACGCCAGCTCATGCTGCACAAATACGAAACAGAAGGTCTGGAAAGACTTTGTGCGGAACTTAAGCTGTTGGATCCGGAATATTACAAAATAGTAGATTTGAAGAATCCCAAACGCGTAGTCCATGCTTTGGAAATCTGCTACATGACGGGAAAGGCCTACACTTCCTTCCGCACTCAACAAAAGAAAGAACGCCCCTTCCGTATCATCAAAATAGGATTAACACGTAACCGGGAAGAGCTTTATGAACGCATCAACTGCCGGGTGGACCAAATGGTGGAAGAGGGTTTAGTGGAAGAAGCGCGCATGGTCTACCCACATAAAAGTCTAAATTCCCTAAATACAGTAGGCTACAAAGAAATATTCAAGTACCTGGATGGTGAATGGACATTACCCTTTGCCATCGAAAAGATAAAGCAGAACTCACGCATCTATTCCCGTAAGCAAATGACCTGGTTCAAACGAGACGAGGAAATCCACTGGTTCCACCCGGAGCAGGAAGGGGAAATACTGGAATACTGTCATTGTTCCATTAAAGGCGTATAAGCCTTTCGGACAAGTGCTTCCACATCTTGATAAAGCTTCTGCATTTCTTGAGAATCAATGCTTCCTTGCTGTCTCCAGCTGTCCAACAATAGGCATGTACGGCGAAACACCTCTGCCTCTACCGTAACAAGCTGCTGCATATAGCCATTGTTCTCCATATTGTACAGTTTTTCCCAATTCAGATAACGATTGGTTCCCATCCCCTGATTATAACAAAAGACATTGTTGGAAAGCCGGAGTGACCAATCACTGAGCGGAGCGGCGGCACACGCCTTGTTCCAACATACCATCGGAGGCAGAAGTCTATCCGCATCCTTCACCCAAAGCGGCACGGCAATACCCGTAGGAGGATATCCCAGCATTGTCCACATCGTAGTAAGTTCCACCTTCTCACCCGGTTTTACGCCCTGCACCACAATGGAACAAGAAGTACTGTTACGGGGAATAAAATCCTGGTCGACAAACCAACCGGAACCTTGCGGGCGATTAAACTTCCCGCTCTTCAAATCAATATCGAGCATGCCATTGCGAAACGAACGTGAAAGATCATTGAAGATACCCTGCGGCGTAATTCCCCCCATTGCAGAAGCCCTCATCAGTACCCTGTCTGCCTCCATATAGCGTACATAACCTGCCCCCCGATTTGCTTCACCGGCAAAAGAGAAGTTGGTACGGGCAATGTAGCCGTAAGGAGCATCTTTGGGATTATTGGCATCATACATCGTATATTTATAATAATCCACCTCAAACATGGCGGCAGCGCCTTGAGCGTCGATTACGCCAAAATTGGCCTCTATCAAGCTGGGCTTGGAAATGGTATCGAGGAAATGGCAGAAATCCTCCACCGTGGCACAAACCTCCAAGGCACGGTAAATAATCCTCCCGTTGGCTGCCCCCCGTTCTTCCCCATCTTTCACTTCCACCAGATTGTAGGATTGGGTGTTCATCAAGGCAAAACCAACGGAGTTTGTACCCATCCATGCCTCTTTCAAGGCAGGAAAGTTAGCACTATTCACATCGGCAATGAAGTTATACTTCTCCCCTTTTATATAAGCAACATGATTTCGCAGATAGTCCGTATCACGGTTTTTCCATAGCAACGGACGGCCGTCAGGAGTAACCTTTCCAGAAACGACGGCAGATGTACAAGCCAGAACCGGCTCAGCAGTGAGTGCCGCAAGCAGTCCCCATATTAAAAAAAGATGTTTTATCATAACCTTGCCTTCCTTAGATTTATATTCGCAAAGGTATGATAATCTGTGAAAGGGCAAAAGAAATCCTCTGAAATCCTTATCCCCTATTCATCAGGAAAGAATTATTCGCTGACAAGTTTCTGCAACTTATCCTGCATATACCGAAGTTTCGCAGTTCCAGTACCTTGTTCTATATGACGGATAATGCCTTTCTTATCCACCAGTATAGTGACCGGCATACCACTCACATGAAAGGTCTCGAAGAAAAACAAGTCATCGGCTATCTGGGTAAAGAGGAAAGGACGGCTCTCTACAATTTTCTTTATTTGTGCAGCACTGTCAAAAGTCGTAGCAAGATAGGTTACATCAGGATAGACTTCTATCCATTTGTTCAGCTCCGACATTTCACGGATACAAGGACCACAGCCGGTATACCAGAAGTTCAAGACCATAGGACGTCCCGTCACATCGGCCTTGCTCCACTCCTGTCCTTCTGTGTCTTTCACTTTGAATTCCGGAAAAGCCTTTCCTATCCATTCTTCCTTCTTCAAAGTCTGTACGGCACCGCCTATCGGCAACTTCTTCCCCGTTCCTCCACGGTAACTCATCAAGAAAGCTTCCGCACCAGGCACCTCGTCGGCAGGAGTAGCATATTCTCTCACCTCCTCAGACAGCACAATGCCCTTGCGTAAGCGGAGTTCCGTAACCTCGTGTCTCGCGCCGTCCTCATGTATTATGAAAGCCGCCACGTTGTCCGAACCCACACCAGGCGGCATGCCTTCGAAGAAAAGCCCGCCCACCAAATAATATTTCTTACCGGCTGTCTGGGCAGAGCAAAGCCCTGCCCCCACAGCTACCAGAATCAGAAACAAAGAGAGAATTTTCCTTATCATAGTTGTTAGAGACTATTCACTTTTCAGCGTAATCGTAAGCTTGGGCTGCACCTTCACTTTGCCGGTAGCCATGCCTATATACGAAACAACCAATACAGCATCCTTAGAAGGTACAGAAAGGACAAAATTGCCATTGACATCGGTAACGCTTCCCGTAGTGGTACCTTCTATCAGAACAGCCGCACCGATAACAGGCTCACCCTGCTCATCCACCACTTTGCCTTCCACTTTCATATTGCCTTTGGCAATGGTCTTTTCTACAGCTTTAGTTTTTTTAGTAGTGATGTAAATCTCACCTTTTCCACCTGCCTCTTTCTTCACCTCAATACCCTCAATATTCTCGGCAGGTATTAAATCATCGATAGTTTTAGTACCCAAGTCAACCTTTTCTCCATCAATATAGACAGTCTTTATTAAATCAAGACTACTCTTATGCTGTACTTTAGCATTCTCTGCCACCTCATTACCCCGGCGGATAACCATACCCGGAGTTCCTTGTTTCAGGGTTATCAGAACAACACCATTCTGTCCCTCTTCTCCATATAAATCCGTGGCAGATTTATCTTTCAAAACCGTTACACGTTCTATCTTATCAGGATTCAATGCACTCATGACAGATGGCGTCACCTCTTTTCCATCCACAATATACAATGGCTCTTTCCCATTACCTGCATATCCTTCAACTGTAATACCATTGGCAGAAGAAGTTTTTTCAAGTTTGTCGTCGTCCAGCCTGAACATCACCGGCACCGTAAATTTCACAGCCACCGGCTGCCCCTTCTGTCTCCCCGGCTTCCACTTCGGCATAGTGTTTATCAATCGCAGCGCCTCGGCATCCATATCCTTATCCACAGAACGGAGCACCTTGGAGTCCTTGATGCTTCCATCTTCATCCACCACAAACTGGACAGTGACCCGTCCCTGCGTACCGTTCTCTTTGGCAGATGCCGGATAACGCATATTCGTCTTGATATAATCCATGAAAGCGCTCATTCCGCCGCCGGGAAATTCCGGCATCTCCTCTACCACCTCGAAGACCGGAGTTCCCTTCAACTGCTTGCGGACTTCCGTCGGTACATACTTCACATCGGTAGGCTTCGTAGTGTCACCTGCACTTTCTGCCACTTTTGTTTCTACAATTGCAGCCAAATCGTTAACTTTGACGCTTGAAATCTCCTCAACCTTATCGGAGACTTCGGGACGGGCAAAAGCTGTCACTGCAATGGCAGCTACCGGAAGTACATAAAGATACTTCAAACGTGCCCACGGACTTGATTTTTCTTTTAACATCATAGTGATACGTTTTTTAAGTTTACTGTGATTAAAGCTGTTGGCCATAGAGTAGAGCCTTGTGCCGACAGCTTTTTTTATTAATAATAGTTGATACTGTTTTGCATCCACACCCTCCTTTATCACCGTTTCATCCGCTTCAAACTCATGGATATTCTGCAATTCCTGCTTCAGGAGCCATGATGCCGGATTGAACCACTGAAAGAAAATGCAGACATCAGCCACCAGCAAGTCCCAGGAATGGCGGTTATGGATATGGGCAAGCTCGTGGATAAGGATTTCCCGTCCGTTCTCCTCCAAGTCTTTCCGTGAAATGACAATATATCCCATCCAACTGAACGGAGCGATGTCACAGTTGTGTACAATCAAAGTAACGCGCTCTTTCCTGCCCGGTAAGTAGCTGCCGATATCCTCTTTTTTACCCGATTTCAGCAACATCAGTAACCGTACCAACGAATATACGTTGCGGAAGGCAAAGAAAACGATTCCTGCCAGATAGACAAGCAGCGCCACTTGTATCCAGGTGACTGTTGCCGTTTCAGCCCTTGCTCCGGCCTCAGTGGCATTCACTGCATCCGCCATCATCAGCAACTGCTCCAATGTCAGCATCGTCTGGTGCACTTCCATCTCCTGCTTCACACTTACCTCTACCAAAGGCAATAGGCAGGACAACAGCAAAATGCCCAACAATGAAAAACGGTTGAAACGATGAAACGTCTCGCGTGCCAGCAACAAGCGATAAAACAAATAGAATATCGCCAGGCAAACAGAAGATTTGAGTATATAAACAAAAAACAGACCCATGGAATTATTTACTATTTAGGGATTTACGATTTACTATTTACAGTTACTTGGTCAGTTCATTCCGTAGCATCTCCACTCCGGGAAATCCGGTTGCTTTGTAGGAAATATCTCCTTCACGGTTCACGACGAAATAGGTCGGGATACCCGGATATTCGTACAGCTTTGCCAATGCCGTACTTTGCTCATTGCTAATGCGACAGTGAATACCGGGTATATCCGGTATCATTACTTTCCATTTTCCTTCAGGAGATGTTTCGTCGACAATATATAGATAAACCACCTCTTTCAGCTCCTCTTTCAACGGTTTCAGGCTTTTCATGGCCCGCATACAAGGACCACACCAGGTGTTCCACATATCCACCAGTACCATCTTGCCACGATAAGGACGAGTAATGACCTGCAACAAACTGTCTGCCGCTACCTCCTTTTCCACCTCAACAATCTTATATCCGGTCTTTCCCTTAGTAGCTTCCAACTCTGATTTCAGTTCGGCTTCAATCCTCCCGTTTCTCATCAGGAACAATTGCCTGAGGTCGGGAGAAGCGATGCTGTCCACCGTCCGACGCTCTTCCTCAGTCAAAGGCATGTACTTGCTCAGATTACGGGAAGCACGCCCGGCAAGAAGCATGTCCGGCCAAAGAGGGTCTTGCACAAACTTATCCCGGAAATTTCCGGTAGCGGTCTTCACAAAGTCCGTATAATAATTGTAATATTTCTGTTCGGGGGTATGCAGAATATCCAGTTGCAGTATTTCCTTGAAGTATGAGGTACTGTCCACCGTCATGTCCGCCCTTTTCACCCCCTTCCTGCCCGAAAGCATCGGGGCATAACTAAGGTTACTCTTGTAATTATAGATAAGGCTGAACAGATTCATATCCAGATTTGCCCGGATATAAGTACGGCAAGCCTGGCTCATATCCTTGTTTTTTACAAGTTTCTTTTGCATATCTTCATAATGCCTGAACAGATACTTTTTATATGCCTGCGGAGTCATCCCACAAATATCTGCATAAAAATCATCAGCTCCCGATAAGCTTTTCATTTCACCGAACCGCAGCAACTCGGTATTCAGACCGGCATAGTCTCCTTCAAACCAAACACAGTTGTCCGTTACACCATCCCTTTTCCGGCTTAAAAGACGGCTTTGCGAATAGAATATTTCAGGCAGATTGATTGTGACATCCAGTTCTCCACCCGGAACGAGAAACAATTCTATTTTCGAACGGGATATCCACAGCGTAGCACCGCTCGGCAACAGCACCTCTGTCTCATAACGGAACGTGCCATCCTCCGCTATCTTCAAGTCCTTACCGGTGAAATACATGAAGAACCAAGGCGAGTCATAGTAGCGTAACGTCACTCCATACTCCGGTTTATACCCCAATATCTGCCCCTTTATGACAGTCTTTCCCATATTCAATTCCGGTCCGGGCAATGGCAAAACCTCATCCGGTTTCTTATTCCGCAAACGTTCGGGAATATCCACCCGAGGTTTCTCTCCGTTGAGCTGTATACCATAAATTACCCATCCTTCATCACTGTCCGGTGTCTCTACAAAATCAAAGCTCTCAGTATCCATCGGAAGCGGACTAAACTTCAAAACAGCAGTCATTTCACCGGAAGCGGGAATATGCGTCCATTCATCCCTGGCAAAACCGGTATTTCCCCAATATCCGTAATCCTTTCCGGATGCCCGCAACACAGCTGTCGAATCAATCCTGACCCTATCGCCCTGCATGCCATAAAGCCTCACCGCCAGCCAGGTCGTATCTTTTCCAAGCGTCACTTGTTCCACTTCAATGCTACGCGTATTGCATGCCATGAAATAGGGTACCTTTACGATTTTCTTTGCCTGCAATCCGCAGCAAATACTTACCAGCAGCAAACAAACCAATCCGATGTTTTTCATAAGCCAGAGTTATTAGAGTCTCAACAATCTCAGTCCCTTCCCTTTTCCACGTCTTGTATCAACTGCTTCAGTTCTTCCAGGGATATATCCTCTTCCTTCACCAGAGACGACACTGCGCTGAGATAGGAATTATTGAAATATTTGCTGATAACGTTCTTCAGTGTCCGCTTGCGAAAATCCTCCTCGCTGACCACCGCATAATACTGATACGTGTTGCCGTACGTATGATGGCTCAGGAATCCCTTATCCTCCAATCCTCTCACAATGGTGGACAAAGTATTGAAATGTGGTTTCGGCTCTTCATAGAATGCCAGCATTTCCTTCACAAACAAGGGTCCCTTTTCCCAGAAAAAGCCCATGATTTCTTCTTCTTTTGCAGTCAATCCTTTCATAACATTCTTTGTTTTCTGCAAATAACTAAATTATTTAGTTCAAAAACTAATTTCTCTCGTTAAATAAAACTAAAGCTTTTAGTTTATTCGGCAAACACCAGTCTCCAACCGTCTCCCGACAAGCAAAATACCTACTAATAGTGATTGCAGTTCTCGGATAAAAGCCGTTACTTTGCGCACGAATCAGAGAATTAAAAACAATAACATACAATGAATGAGCAACATAAGTACCGCTCCACGGACAAGATGAGCGACCTCATCTGTGACAATTACTCCTTATTAATGGTGATGAGCCGCTTCGGACTGTCATTAGGATTCGGAGACAAGAGCGTGAAGGACGTCTGCGAAGCACAAGGCGTCGATTGCCCTACATTCCTCGCCGTAGCCAACTTTATCAGCGAAGAACAATACTCTTACAGCGGCAATGAAAGTGATTTTTCCATTCCCGCCCTTATGGATTATCTGAAGCGTGCCCACACATATTTCCTCGACTTCAACCTGCCGGCCATCCGCCGCAAACTCATCGAAGCCATCGATTGTTCCAGTACAAACGATGTAGCCTACCTCATCCTGAAGTTCTTCGATGAATATGCCAAGGAGGTACGCCGCCACATGGAATATGAAAACCAGGCCGTATTCACCTATGTAGAGCAATTACTCCAAGGCAACCTATCGGATGAATACAACATCGCCACTTTTGCCAGCAAACATAATCAGATAGATACCAAACTGAAAGAGCTGAAGAACATCATCATCAAATACTACCCGGAAAAGGAGAACAACAATCTCCTGAATGCGGTCTTGTTCGATATATTCAACTGCGAACAAGACCTTGCCACCCACTGCCAGGTAGAAGATTATATGTTTGTTCCCGCCGTAGCGCAAATAGAAAGGAAACTGAAAAATGAACAATAATACTTCTTTGAAGATTGTCATTGCAGAAACTTCGGTCATCATCCGGAGTGGCCTGACGGCTGTTTTGAAGCGTATTCCCAACTTGAATGCACACCCTATTGAGGTTTCTTCTCCGGAATCGCTGCAGAACTACATTCACATGCATCCGGCAGACATTATCATCATCAACCCCACTTTCGGTGGCTGGTTCGACCTGCCCGCCTTCAAGGCAGAACACGGAAAATCCGGTATCAAGTACATTGCTATGGTATGCTCCGTCATCGACAACAACATATTGAAGGAATATGACGAGAACTTCGCCATGTGCGATGACGTAGATGTCATCGCCTCCAAAATCAACCACTTGCTACACACCGAGGAGGAAGAGGAAAAAGACAGCGAACAAGAAACCCTGAGCCAGCGCGAAAAGGAAATCATCACCTGCGTTGTGAAGGGCATGACCAACAAAGCCATCGCCGACAAACTCTACCTCTCCATCCATACCGTCATTACCCATCGCCGTAACATTGCACGCAAACTGCAGATACATTCTCCGGCAGGGCTCACCATCTACGCTATTGTCAACAAGCTGGTAGAATTGAGCGATATCAAAGACTCTTTATAAAAAATCCCGACAGATGTTTTCCATTCTGTCGGGATTCTTTTTACCATTCTCACCATGCTTGTAAGAATAGGATCTTCGGCAACTCTGCTACAAATTCATTGCATTAGCTCCTAAAGCTCCCAATATGGCGGAAGCAACAGCTATCACCACCTTCAAAATCTTGTCCCAAACGTTCTTTTTCATAGTTTTAATCTTTCTAAATT
>ERZ773155.2864-NODE-2864-length-12454-cov-8.322203_pt1 | contig 12454 bp, 9 predicted proteins | sample MGYA00511262_ERZ773155 | MGnify/ENA primary metagenome ERZ773155 (study PRJEB29015, sample SAMEA2737828) | human gut metagenome | biome: human gut; feature: human-associated habitat; material: faeces | place: China | collected 2012 ... | reverse complement strand
ACCCGCGACCCCCTCCTTGGCAAGGAGGTGCTCCACCGCTGAGCCACTCGCGCATGTCTTACAGACAAGTTATAATATACTATAAGGTGTTCTAAATGTCAACAGAAAAAGTGTGCATCTTTTTGAACAATTGCATATACAATTCATAAAATAATTAAATGACAGAAGCAGTGCTACAGGGGAAATGCTTAGTGCAGCAGTTTCTTCCGCAGCCATCCGGAGAATTTTTGTTCTACAACGATCCAGGACAGGTAAGCCAACCCGATACTCAGCGCCACACTTAAGATCACTCCGATGACAGACATTACAGAGAGGGTGGAGAAGTCAAACACCGCCCGGTCTAAGAACATTACCGGATAGTAATGCACCAGATACAGGGAATAACTGATATTTCCCATAAGGATGAAAAAGCGGGGCAGAGAGAGCTTCCGTCCGGCCAGAAAAGCTAAAACCAACAGTACAAGTGCCGGAAGTCCCCACAGCGGAAGCCTGCGGAAACCGAGCACATTGATCCTGGGGGTGAAAAATGCCAGCAGACAAAAAATCACCGGAATGCCTACCGCAGACAGCACACTTACAGCCATAGGAAACGGATGCTCCAAATGCCTGTGATATAAAAAACGCAGCAGATAATAGGCGAGGATTCCGAAAATGAATTCCAGCATGACAGGATCACCGTAAAACATAAGAACAGGAGAAAGTATCCCACCTATCGGAGACTGCCAGGAGGAGATCAATGGAGCGCATATCTGAACTGCCCCTACCAGAACTGCCAGGAATGCACTGCAGATCAGGCCGCGGTATTTCATGCTGATATGAAAGGCAATGAAAAATAACAGATAGAACAGCATTTCATAGTTGATAGTCCATCCGATCCGCACCAGAGGCTGGATAATTCCACCACCGATATCAAAAGGAACAAACAGCAGGCTCTTGACCAGGTGCGAAAGATTGTGTCTGGTCTGCTGGAACATGGAAGGAAATAATAACAGCGACAGATAAGTCACAAGTGTCATCAGATAATACAGCGGCAGAATCCGGATCAGCCGTTTCCGGAAGAAGTATTTTGTACTTTTTTCTGTGGTGAACATGATCATAAACCCGCTGATGCAGAAAAATATGTCTACCCCGAATGCACCGAAATTTAAGAAGCGAACATGCTGGAATACTACAAAAAGAGCAGCCAGACCGCGTAAAGCCTGGATGCTGTCAAAATGCAGATCTTGAAATCTCTTGTTTCTTGCGATAGTTTCCATAAAAATCATACCTTTTTCCTGCTTATTTCCGACACATATTCTCATTCTAACATTTTTTTAAAAAATAGGGAAACATTTTATCTATTCCGTAAAATAACTTGCGCACCGGGGTATAAAATAATACAATGATAAGGAGTAAAGCATTGGGGAATTGACAGGATGGAACAAATATGAGTGTAGACAGACAGCAGATGTTAGAGACAGCAGAACGGTTAAACCAACAGATGGCAGATGGGATCCCATATACTTGGGAGACACTGGAACAGGCATTGTCCTTTGTGACGGAGAAGAGGGATAGGGGAATCCATGGAAGGATCTGTTATTTTGCAGCATTTTATCATCTGGATACAGGGGATCAGGAACAGTGTCTGAAGTATCTGGACGAAAGCGTGAGATGCCTTTTGGGAACGGATCAGGAGATTCACGTAGCCAGGGTCTATAATATGATCGGTATCGTGGCACATATGCAGAACAATCTGTCTCTGGCCATGGAACAGTATGGTAGGGCATTGGATTATACAGCGAAATATAATGATAAGATGGTACATAGTATAGTATTAAGCAATATGGCGGATGCATATTATCTTATCGGAGTCTATGACAGAGCCGTGCAGTGTTATAGGGAATGTATCCGTGAGTTTGAAAAAGCAGGGGATGACAGCATTTACAGCCGGATCAATTTCCGGAAAATGTTGTCAGAGTATGGCTGTTGTCTGCTGCATCTGGATATGGAGCAGGAGGCAATGGAGGTATGCCACAAACTGGAAGAAACCGGAAAAAGCGAAGAGATCGTTCGGGGAACGAGACTTGCAGCGAATGTGTTTTTCACGTATCTGGCAGAAAGTGAAGGACACCGGGAAAAAGCGGCAGACCATGTAAGACAGGCTGTGATGGCATTGGAAGATATGCGTCAGGTGTCTTCCGAATATGACAGTATTCAGAATCTCCTCCAATATGTGGAAAAGACCGGTAATATAGAATTGCTGCAGGAGATATTGGATTGCCTGGAGCCTAAGGCAGCAATCGAACAGAATAAAAGCCTGTTACTGCAACTTTTGTTGTTACGTCTGCGTTATTGTAGTGCACAAATGTCCATAGAGGAATTCCGTCAGGCTGCAGAGACTTTTTTTCACATCAAGGAAAGCAGCGAAATGATCGAGAGCAATCAGGCCATGTATATGCTGGAGCTGCGTAAGCGTCTGCAGGCGGTGGAAGAGGAGCAGAGGGAGCAGACGAAGAAGAGAAATAAATTACTGTATCAGTCAGAGCATGACGAATTGACAGGGCTGTACAACAAGAGAAGTCTGAACCGTTATCTTGAGGATGTCTTTGAAGCCTGCAAATTAAATGAGAAAGAACTGGGAATTCTATTTTTGGATATTGACTATTTTAAACAATTAAACGACCGGTACGGGCATGGAAAAGGGGATGAAGGAATCTGCGCAGTGGCAGATACGTTGAAAAGAATATTCCCGGAGGACTATGTGGCGCGTTATGGTGGGGATGAATTCCTGGTAGTAATGCCGGAGCGTGATCTGGCCTATGCAATGGAACATGCAAAATTGTTGCGTGCCGGTATCCGGGAATGCAAAATTCCCAATGAAGATTCCAAGGTGGAGCCGTGGCTTACGATTTCTGTAGGTGGTGTCTGTGCTATTCCGAGGGAACCAAACCGGGTGTGGGATTTCCTGTCTGCAGCGGACAATACATTGTATGAACAGAAGAAAGAACAAAAGGGGAAAGTTCGTTTTTATCAGGGAGCGGGAAAATATTTATAAGAAACATTTATAGAAATGATCAAAAAGGAATTTAGTAGCAATGGAGAATAAACAATATACTACCCGCGAACTGTTTCGCAGATTTGCACCTTATTTTAAAAAATATCGTTTTACGCTGTGCATGGATCTGTTCTGTGCAGCGTTAACCACGGTCTGCGAACTGGTACTGCCGTTAATTATGCGTTATATTACCAATGAGGGGTTGCGGGATCTGGCTGCCCTGTCGGTGAAGACCATATTTACGCTGGGCATTTTGTATTTCGGACTTCGTATCGTGGACTGCATCGCCAGCTACTATATGTCCGATATGGGACACGTCATGGGAGCGAAGATCGAGACGGACATGCGCAGAGATGCGTACAATCATTTGCAGAAGCTGTCCAATACCTACTATAACAATACCAAGGTCGGTCATATCATGGGGCGGATCACCAATGACTTATTCGATGTGACGGAATTCGCCCATCATTGTCCGGAGGAATTTTTCATCGCCGGGATCAAGACGGTGATCTCTTTTGTCATTCTGGCAAATATCAATCTGCCGCTGACTTTGATGATCTTTTTATGTGTACCGCTTATGTGCGGCGTGTGCATGATCCTGAATTTCCGGATGCGGAGCGCTTTCCGTAAGCAGCGCAACCAGATCGGCGAACTGAATGCCCGGATCGAGGACAGCCTCTTAGGACATAAGGTCGTTAAGGCGTTTACCAATGAAGAAGTGGAAAATGAAAAGTTCGAGAAGGACAACGGTACCTTTCTGGATATTAAGAAGCTGACCTACCGCTACATGGCGGCATTTAATACCACAGTCAAGCTGTTCGACGGACTGATGTATCTGGTAGTCCTGGTGGCAGGCGGTATCTTCATGGTAAGAGGTAAGATAGCCGCAGGTGATCTGGTGGCATATATGCTGTATGTGTCCACACTGATCGCAACGATCCGTCGTATCATCGAATTCGCCGAGCAGTTCCAGAGAGGTATGACCGGCATCGAGCGTTTTCTGCAGATCGTGGATGCGGATATCGAGATCTTTGACGAGCCGGATGCGGTCGAACTGAAAGACCCGAAGGGAGAGATCTCTTTTGAAAAAGTAAGTTTTGAATATCCGGATGATCACAATAAGGTATTTAAGAATCTGAACCTGCAGATCCATGCGGGGGAAAAGGTGGCGATCGTCGGACCCTCCGGTGGAGGAAAGACGACACTGTGCAATCTGATCCCCAGATTCTATGATGTCTCGGAAGGAAAGATCCTGCTGGATGGTCAGGATATCAGGCATTTTACATTGAAGAGCCTGCGGGGCAATATCGGTATCGTGCAGCAGGACGTGTATCTGTTCTCCGGTACGATCTATGAAAATATCTCCTATGGACGTCCGGGAGCTTCCAAAGAAGACGTGATCGAGGCGGCAAAACGCGCCGGAGCCCATGGTTTTATCATGGGACTGAAGGACGGCTATGATACCTATGTGGGAGAGCGGGGCGTGAAGCTGTCCGGGGGACAGAAGCAGCGGATCAGCATCGCCAGAGTATTTTTGAAGAATCCGCCCATTATCATACTGGATGAGGCTACTTCCGCACTGGATAATGAGAGTGAATTTGCGGTGGCGAAGTCCTTAGGAGAGCTGTCGGAGGGACGCACGACCCTGACCATAGCCCACAGACTTTCCAGTATCCGTAATTCGGATCGGATCCTGGTGTTGACGGACGATGGTATCGTGGAGGAAGGCAATCACGACCAGCTCATGGAGCAGAAGGGAATGTATTATCAGTTCTATGAAACAGCCAATGCTTTGAAATAACATTACAAAAACGGAGGTAGAGCTATGAAACTTGTGTTTGTGGGGGCAGACCATGAAGTAACCGGAAGCTGTCATTATCTGGAGGTTGCCGGGAAACATATTTTAGTGGACTACGGTATGGAGCAGGGTGTCAATGTATTTGAAAATGTGCCGCTGCCGGTGGCGGAATCCATGATCGATTATGTATTCCTGACTCATGCTCATGTGGATCATTCGGGTCTTCTGCCGCTTCTGTATGCCAGAGGCTTCAGAGGACAGATCTATTCCACGGATGCTACAGCGGATCTGTGTAGCATTATGCTGCGTGACTGTGCACATATCCAGAGTGCCGAAGCGGAATGGAAGAATCGTAAGGCAAAACGTTCTGCGAATAATGCAGTGGTGGAGCCGCTGTATACCATGGAGGATGCAGATGGTGTGATCCGCCGGTTCGTTCCCTGTCATTACAATACGATCGTGGAAGTATGCGAGGGAGTAAAAATCCGTTTTACGGATATCGGACATCTGCTGGGCTCTGCCAGCATCGAAGTCTGGCTGACGGAGGACGGCAATACGAAAAAAATCGTATTTTCCGGCGATATCGGCAACAAGCACCAGCCGTTACTTAAGGATCCGACACCTACGAAGGAAGCGGATTATGTCGTGATGGAGTCTACCTACGGTGACAGACTGCATCCGAAGGATAAGCTGGATTATGTGGCAGAACTGACCAAGGTGCTGCAGGAGACCTTAGACCGGGGTGGTAACGTGGTGATCCCGTCTTTTGCTGTGGGCCGTACCCAGGAGATCCTGTATTTCCTGCGGAAGATCAAGGTAGGGCGCCTGGTAAAGGGTCATGAAGATTTCCCGGTGTATGTGGACAGTCCCATGGCGGTAGAGGCTACCGGCGTATTCCAGGAGAACAGGTGGGAATGCTTCGATGATGAGGCCATGGAATTCGTAAAAGAAGGCATTAATCCCATTGCTTTTTCGGGATTAAAGCTGTCCATCACCAGTGAGGAATCCAAAGCCATCAACTTCGACGAGACACCCAAGGTCATTATCTCCGCATCCGGTATGTGTGACGCAGGACGTATCCGGCATCATCTGAAGCATAATCTGTGGAGACCGGAGTGTACGATCCTGTTCGTCGGCTATCAGTCGGTGGGAACACTGGGCCGGGCACTGGTAGAGGGTGCTGATGAGGTGAAGCTGTTCGGTGAGACGGTTTCAGTGCGCGCCGAGATCCGGAAAATGACGGGACTGAGCGGTCATGCGGATAAGGAAGGCCTGATCGACTGGATCCGGGCCTTTGAAGAAAAACCGAAGAAGGTGTTCGTGGTACATGGAGAGGACAGCGTATGTACCGGATTTGCTGAGTGCCTGAAGATCGAGTACGGGCAGAGAGCCTACGCTCCTTACAGCGGTACGGAGTTCGATCTGGCAGGCAATAAGTTCACCTATGAGGCAGCACCTGTTGCCGTGCAGAAAAAGACGAAGCCTGCTACCGGAGTCTTCGAACGACTGCTTGCCTCTGCGAGACGCTTACTGGCACTGGTTACGAAGAGCGAGGGCGTCATGACCAACAAGGATATGGCGAAGTTCGCGGACCAGATCAATTCCCTATGTGACAAGTGGGAGATATAAGTGCATCCATAGGCACAAACAACCCTGAGTATGTAGGACGATAGTCCGGAATACGAAGGGGGGACGATTTCGAGAGTGCGAAGCACGGAGAAATCGTTTATATATTATATTGGAATCAGAATAAGGAGACAACATGAGTTTAGCGGATCATATTTTTATCGATATGTGCAATGACATTTTAACCAACGGTACCAGCACGGAGGGCGAGAAAGTGCGCCCCCACTGGCCGGATGGTACCCCTGCCTACACTATTAAGAAATTCGGAGTAGTGAACCGGTACGATCTGTCGAAGGAGTTCCCGATCCTGACCTTGCGCCGGACGGCATTAAAATCCGCCACAGATGAGATGCTGTGGATCTGGCAGCGCAAGTCCAACAACATTCATGATTTAAACAGCCACGTCTGGGATGAGTGGGCAGATGAAAACGGCTCGATCGGTAAGGCATACGGCTATCAGATGCAGGTGAAGCATCAGTATAAGGAAGGCATGATGGATCAGGTGGACCGCGTGATCTACGATCTGAAGAACAATCCCTTCAGCCGCCGGATCATGACCAATATCTATGTGCATCAGGATCTGCACGAGATGAATCTGTATCCCTGTGCTTACGGTATGACCTTTAATGTGACGCAGAAAAAGGGAGAGGACAGGCTGACCCTGAATGCCATTTTAAACCAGCGTTCCCAGGACGTACTGGCAGCCAACAACTGGAATGTGGTACAGTATGCGGTGCTGGTGCATATGCTGGCACAGGTCTGCGATATGAACGTGGGCGAGCTGGTGCATGTCATTGCGGATGCCCATATCTATGACCGCCACGTGGATGCCATTAAGGAGCTCATCAGCAGAGACCCCTTCCCGGCGCCGAGGTTCTGGCTGAACCCGGAGATCAGGGACTTCTATCAGTTCACACCGGATGATGTGAAGCTGGAGGGTTACCAGACAGGGGAGCAGATCAGGGATATTCCGATTGCAATCTGACATGAGTAAGTAGGGCGGTAGCCCGGAATACGAATATCAGTACGGTTTCGTGAGTGCGAAGCACGGAGAAACCGGTTATTATCATAGAAACAAACAGAAACGAGGTACACCATGAATTTAATTGTAGCAGTAGACAACAACTGGGCCATCGGCAGCAAGAACGAACTGCTGATCCGCATCCCCAACGATCACAAGCATTTCCGGGAGGAGACCACCGGTAAGGTAGTCGTTCTGGGACGTAAGACCTTAGAGACGTTTCCCCAGGGAATGCCTTTAAAGAACCGTATCAACATCATCTTATCCAAAGATCCGAACTATCAGGTGAAGGATGCCATCGTGGTACACTCCATCGAGGAGCTTCTGGAAGAACTGAAAAAATACGACGAGGAAAGCATCTACATCATCGGCGGCGAGAGCATTTACCGTCAGATGCTGCCTTACTGTGACGTGGCCCATGTGACGAAGATTGACCATGCCTACGAGGCGGATGCCTATTTCCCGGATCTGGACAGTGATCCTGAGTGGGAGATTACCGCAGACAGTGACGAGCAGGTCTATTTTGACATTACCTATCAGTTCTTAAAGTACGAGCGCAAGAAAGCCTGAGTGCGGAAAACGATGAAAAAGAAGATATATTTGGCAGTTACGGTTTTACTGCTTACTCTGGCAGGAATATATGTGGCAGCCAGAATGATTCTGTGGGGTGGTCCCGTAAGTTTTCGCAGTTATGTGTTGTTACTGGGGGATCTGCTGTGTCTGCTGCTTCTCCTGTTTTATGTATATCTGAGAGTACCCATCAGGCTGCACCGGAAAATACGGGACAAGTGGGGAACTCCCGGGAAATGGGAGTGGCTGGAGGATATCGGCATTGCTTTGTGGGCAGTGCTGTGCCTGATCGTCACGTTTGCCGGAATTGCCTGGATTTGGTTTGAAAATGACATCCCTTCGGAGACGCGGCTCACAGAGAATCTGATCAGTGTGGAAGAGATGGAGTTCCCGGACAGGCACTGGTATTCCTACTGGCGTCCAGAGGGCGTGCTGTTTCGGAGAGAGACGGAGCTTGCCGGTGAGGATTACATTACTTATCTGACGGAATTGATGGACAAGGAAGAAAATACCCACCCGGAGGATGCAGAAACGGTAGCAAAGCAGGCGATGGAAGAACAGTGGCTTGCGGAATACTATGCGTCGGAGACGGAAAACGCGGAAGATGTACAGGATCCCTTAGAGCCTTACGCACAGGCAGTATATGATGCTGTGCTGCAACAACAGGGTTTTTCCTTCGAAGTCTGCTACAATGCCAAAGGCAATTTCTATCTGCAGCTGGGAGAACAGGAGCAGGCGGGAAAGACCTATGCATACACGCTGGTCTACAATCGTACCTCGCAGAACGGAAAATGTGAGATTTTCGTGCTGTACCGGAATCCGGAAGAGAATCTGTCCACAGAGGCAGCACAGATCGTGGAGTTTTATGCGGTCCGCAGTGAAGATCTGCAGGTCATTGCGGGGGATAAGACCGGATGGTCAGTGGTAGCGAACAGTGCATATCAGGAAGCTACCGGAGAAAAATAATTGTAGTGAATTTAATTTGAGTTTTCAGCTAAAAGGAGAAATGAGCCACATTTTCGCTGAAAAAAGCACTGGAAAGCATAAATGTGTATATTGACTTTTATTACAAATGGTATAATAATGAAAATCAATAAATTCTGTTAAGAGAAATCAACAGGCAGAGTGGTAAACCGAGGAAAGAAGGAATACAAAATGGAAAAGAAGAACATTGACTGGGGTAACATCGGTTTCGGTTATATCCCTACGGATTACAGATATGTGTCCAATTACAAGGACGGCAAATGGGATGACGGTCAGCTGACCCAGGATCCCAACATCGTATTAAATGAGTGTGCAGGTGTATTGCAGTATGCACAGACCGTATTCGAGGGCCTGAAGGCCTACACCACAGAAGACGGACATATCGTAACCTTCCGTCCTGACTTAAACGGTGAACGTCTGGAGTCTTCCGCAGCAAGACTGGAGATGCCCATTTTCCCCAAGGAGCGTTTCGTGGAAGCTGTTACCGAGACGGTTAAGGCGAACGATGCTTTCGTACCTCCTTACGGCAGCGGTGCAACTCTGTACATTCGTCCTTATATGTTCGGCAGCAACCCTGTCATCGGTGTAAAGCCTGCGGATGAGTATCAGTTCCGTATCCTGTGCACCCCTGTAGGACCTTACTTCAAGGGAGGCGTTAAGCCTCTGACCATCCGTGTCACCGACTTTGACCGTGCGGCACCTCACGGAACCGGTCACATCAAGGCTGGTCTGAACTACGCTATGAGCTTACATGCTATCGTATCCGCTCACAAGGAAGGCTACGATGAGAATATGTACCTGGATGCTGCTACCCGTACCAAGGTAGAGGAGACCGGCGGTGCGAATTTCCTGTTCGTTACCAAGGACAACAAGGTCGTAACTCCCAAGTCCGACAGTATCCTTCCTTCCATCACCCGTCGTTCTCTGGTATATGTTGCCAAGGAATATCTTGGACTGGAAGTAGAAGAGAGAGAAGTATACCTGGATGAAGTAAAAGACTTCGCAGAGGCTGGTCTGTGCGGTACCGCAGCAGTAATCTCCCCTGTTGGTAAGATCGTTGACCACGGCAAAGAGATCTGCCTGCCCAGCGGCATGACCGAAATGGGACCTGTCACCAAGAAGCTGTATGAGACTCTGACCGGTATCCAGATGGGCAGAATCGAAGCTCCTAAGGGCTGGATCCATGTGATCGAGTAATCGCTGACAGAAGGTTTGGAATTGTTTAAAACAGGATAATCAAAAAATGCGTGTGGATCATCTCTGCACGCATTTTTTTTGCTTGCGGGGAGCCGCAGTTTGATGTAAAATGTAAGTGCTTACATAAAAATGTTACTTCGCTGCTACATGGCAAATAGCAAGAAAAGAGAACGATAAATGCAGATCAATGACCGTATGGAACAACTACATAATGCAGTCTCACAGACTTACACTGCAGTGGGGCCGGACGATCCCGTGAACTGTGGGAAGCAGGAAAGGGGCAGAAGCAGAGAGATTGTTTGTGAACATTTCCTGGATGTCTATGTGGATGAGCAACTGACATTCCGTCTGACCTGCACAGCCGCACATCTGCCGGAGCTGATACTGGGGAGACTTTTCACGGAAGGTTGGATTGAAAGCATCCGGGATGTGGAGAGCATTACGATCTGCGAGAGCGGTAGAAGTGCGCGAGTTTTTCTGCAGGAAAATTTACGGGGAAGCGACAGACAGATAGCGACAGACAGAGAGGCTTCCTGCTGCATCGGGAATCTTACTTTTCTGGAAAAAAACGGGAAAAGACAGTTACGGGAATTACCCGGGACAGAATGGCAGAATGCGTGGGTATTTGCCCTGGCGGAAGAATTTGCCGGAGACTGCGAGCTGCACAGACAGACCGGAGGAACCCACAGCTGCTATCTCGGAGTAAGAGACAAATGCGTATGCCGCATGGAAGATATCGGAAGACATAACGCATTGGATAAATGTATCGGCTATGCACTTTTGGAACAGCTGGAATTGTCCGAGTGCATTTTGTTTACTACGGGGCGGGTTCCAACGGACATGGTACAGAAAGTGATCGCCGCCGGGATTCCGGTGCTGGCGTCCAAGGCAGTACCCACGGATCAGGCGATAGAGCTTGCAAAGATGTACCGGCTGAATCTGATCTGCAGAGCCTGGCCGGATCGGATGGAGATCTATCATGATGCAAGAAAGTAACCCTGAGAACGAACAGGGAGCCTGTTTCCTTCCGGTGGAACAGCACGGAATAAAACACAGTGAGAGGAGCCGCACATGAAAGAATTGGAAGAATGTCTGGAGGCATTACTGGCAGAGGTAAAGCCCATAGAAAAAACAGAATATGTGGCACTTACGGATGCCTGTGACCGGATCCTCGGTGAGGATATTGTTGCGCAGATGATGATTCCTCCCTATCCGAAGTCTGCCATGGACGGTTATGCCGTACGGGCAGAGGATACGGTTGGTGCGGACCGAGAACACCCGGTTACGTTACAGGTCGTGGGAGAATTATTTGCCGGAGATTGCACAGAGATTCCCTGCAAAGGAGGATGCGCAGTACGCGTGATGACCGGTTCTTATGTGCCGGAAGGATACGATGCGGTCATCCGGCAGGAAGATACCGATTATGGCGAAAAACAGGTACAGATCTACCGGAGTGTTACAGCGGGAACAAATTATTGCTGTGTGGGAGAGGACATCCGTGAGGGTGAGCAGATCCTTGCACGAGGGACGCATCTGCGTGCACTCCATATGGGCCTTCTGGCAAGTCTCGGCATTCACAAAGTGCCGGTCTGTGAGAGGATAAAGTGCAGTATTCTATCTACAGGTTCGGAACTGATGGCACCGGGAACGCCACTTTTACCGGGGAAAATATATAACAGTATCGCTTATATGCTGCGGGCTTCCATGGAAAGGCAGGGAATACAGGTGCCTTTCGCGGAAATCTGCGGAGATGATAAAGAATTATTGAAGGAAAAATTACAGCAGTGCCTGAAAACAGCGGATATTGTGATCACTACCGGTGGTGTGTCTGTGGGAAAAAAGGATCTGCTGCCGGAAGTGCTGGAAGAACTGGGAGTGAAAAAAATATTTTCCCATGCCAACATCCAGCCGGGAACTCCGACGATCGGCAGTGTCCTGGATGGTAAAGTCATCTTAAGCCTGTCGGGAAATCCTTATGCGGCGTATGCCAATTTTGAGTATTATTTTTGGGAACTGGCAGCGTATTTGACACAGGATGCATCCTTGAAGGTGCGAAGAACGTGCGCGGTGCTTTCTGACCCTTATCCGAAGGTGAATAAGCTCAGACGCTTTGTCCGGGCATATGCGGAGGAAGGCAGAGTGACACTGCCCACAGCAGTACATGCATCTTCGGTGCTTTCCAATATGAGAGATTGTAATTGCTTTATAGATATAGAACCGGGGA
>ERZ773155.2859-NODE-2859-length-12463-cov-45.112750_pt1 | contig 12463 bp, 11 predicted proteins | sample MGYA00511262_ERZ773155 | MGnify/ENA primary metagenome ERZ773155 (study PRJEB29015, sample SAMEA2737828) | human gut metagenome | biome: human gut; feature: human-associated habitat; material: faeces | place: China | collected 2012 ... | reverse complement strand
CGATGAAAGCAAGGTGGTAGTTGAAGGATTGGATGGCTATATCGTAGCCGAGAAGCATGGACAATTGCTTGTCTGTTCATTGAAAGAGGAGCAGAGAATCAAGGAGTTTGGAAAATAAATTAATGGATAGTTATGGCTATCAGTTTAAGAATATGCTGAGTAGTGTGGACTTTATAGGTTTCTGCAATTATTGTAGGTATTAATACGTAATGGATAGAACTATAGTTAGACATTCAACATTCAATCTTCCAAGTATGAGAAGATTGTGGTAGGTATTAGGCGGATATGATGCTTTGGTGGAATATATAGAGCTTACTACTCTTATGTTCAAAACTTCATTTGAATCGCAGCATAAGTTGACTTTCTCAGAAAGTCTTGTCTGTAAGCAGTCACTTAGGACCGTCTTGCGTACGTTAATAAAAATATATATATTTGCCCCGAATTTTAAATTTGGGACAAAATGAATATAAACGAAGAAGGCAAGTACTATGCCTCAATGGTTCGTAAGTTTCGAACCGAGTACAAGAGCAAGAACCTTCATGGGCTCTGTAAAGAACAAAATGTAAGCTATACCAAGATGCTTCTTTGTTTGCGTAACGATTATTATCGTAAGACAAGTACCAAGACTGAGACTTTGTGATGTGTTCCGTAGAATCAAGAAAACGGCAAAGGACAAATTGGTAGATTTACTCGCTCATAGATGGCAGCTGGCAATAGTTACTGCTTGGGCATAAATTCAAATGTTTTTTCTTAAAAGATAATAAAAGAGCATATATTTTATGGCTTAACGTACCTAAAGTGACCGCTTACGATTAATGAAATTTTTAGTGAAAGAATTTTGAAAATGAGATTTGCGGGCTTTACAAAAAGCCTGCAAATAGGGGCGTTGTGACATTTTTGGACGCTTATCTATTGTTTAAAAATATAGAAAACAAATGAAAAAAGTTATAACATATGGTACATACGACCTTCTACATCAAGGTCATATAAACCTATTGCGAAGAGCAAAAGAACTTGGTGATTACCTCATCGTTGGTGTTACGAATGATAATTTTGACAGAGACCGTGGCAAGCTCAATGTCAGAAATAATGTCCTGGAACGTGTAGAGGCAGTCAAGGCTACAGGTTTTGCTGACAAAATTATAATTGAAGATTATGTAGGGCAGAAAATAGATGATATACAGAAATATGATGTGGATATTTTTGCAATCGGATCAGACTGGGAAGGTAAGTTTGACTATCTGAATGAATTCTGTAAGGTCGTTTATTTGCCACGTACGCAAGGCATCTCTTCTACGATGCTAAGGGCGGAGTCGCAGGAGGCGGTGAAGGTCGGCATTATCGGTTGTGGGCGTGTCGCTAGACGTTTTCCTTCGGAGGCAAGTGTCGTGAGTGGTGTTAATGTTTGTGCAGCATACGATATTGATAAGAATGCTGTGGAAACAATGTCAAAAAACAATAAAGAAATTTGGGCTTATGCTGAGTTAGATACATTTTTCAATGCCGTGGATGCGGTATATATTGCTGCTCCACATTTAACTCACTATGATTATATCAAGAAAGCCTTGGGTCAAAGAAAACATGTGCTTTGCGAAACCCCTTTTGTATTGGACGGAAATCAAGCCAAAGAACTTTATGAGTATGCAGAACAGCAGGGCTGTATCTTGATGGAGGCAAATAAAACAGCTCATTGCCCAGCTTTCAATCATTTAATTGTTATGATTAAGTCTGGCCTGATAGGTGAGGTTGTTGATATAGAAGCTTCACTTTCCAAATTGTGGAATGACAACATGAATTTGCGTGAATTTGACTCTCGCCAAGCGGGTGGCTCATTTTATGAGTTGGGATCTTATCCGTTGCTTCCTATCATTCGTTTGCTCGGAACGGACGTGAAGGGTATGAACTTCTATTCTCGTATGAAGAATGGGGTTGATATGTACACCAAGGGTATGATGCAATATGGTAATGCTGTTGGCACATTTAAAGTTGGTCTTGGTGTGAAAACAGAAGGAAACCTCGTCATATCAGGAACAAAAGGTTATGCTTATGTTCCAGCCCCATGGTGGAAAACTGATTATTTTGAACTTCGCTATGAGAATCAGAATGACAACAAAAAGTTCTTCTATAAATGGGATGGTTATGGATTGCGTTATGAGATACAAGAATTTATTAGCTGCATCGTGAATCATCGTTTCTCCTCAGCTCGTTTGCGTCGAAGAGAAAGTGTATTAATGGCATGTCTTATGCAGAAGTTTTATGAACACAAGAATTTCATTGAAATATAGTAACGTTATGAAAAGAGCATTAGTCACAGGAGGTACGAAAGGTATAGGCTTAGGTATTGTAAAGATGTTACTTGCTGAAGGTTATTTCGTAACTATAACGTATGGACATGACAAAGAGTCGGCTGCAAAGTTCAAAGAGGCATTTGAAAAAGAGGTAAATCAATTTGAATTATTGAAAATCGACCAAAGTTGTAAAGTGGATATGAAAGCACTTGCCGACCATATCAAGAAAAACAAATCGTTAGAATGTTTGGTTTGCAATGCAGGTATTACTTTAAGGAAAGGTTTAACGGATTTCTCTGATGAGGAATGGGAGAAAGTGATGCAAGTTAATGTGAATGCACCAGTATTTCTTATCCGAGATTTGTACACATGTTTATCTCAAAATTCTCGCATCGTTTTCATTGGTTCAGAAATGGGAATTTATCCTCATGGCACTTCTCTTGCTTATGGCATTACGAAAAGTGCTGTTCATGCCTTGACTCGTAATTTAGTTAAATTCTTCGAAGGTACAGGAACAACTGTAAACGCAATAGCTCCAGGGTTTGTGGAAACTGAGTGGCAAAAGAACAAACCGCAAGAGATAAGAAGCAAAATTTGTAAGAAAACTGCTTTAGGGCGTTTCGCAACAGTGGCAGAAATCGCAGATGCTGTAAAATTTGTTATTAACAATCCATTTGTCAATGGCTCTATTGTAGAAGTCAATGGCGGATATAATTATAAGTAAATTTAGGTTTATAAAGCATTCTAACATGAATGAAAATTTAGCTAAGACATCTTTTTGGAGTACAATATGGATGTTTACAGATACAATTGCTACAAAGGCAATAGCTTTTATTATTGGTATTGTCCTTGCGCGATTATTGTCTCCATCTGATTTTGGTATTATCGGTATGATGTTAGTTTTTACATCATTGTGTGATGTAATCATTGAATCGGGTACGGCTAATGCCTTGATAAGGAAAACTGATAGAAATGAAAGTGATTGTTCAACGGCTTTCTTTTTAAACATTTGCATTGCATTTGTAGCATATATCTTATTGTTTTGTTTTAGCCATTTAATTGCTGAATTCTATAAAGAGCCAATTATAGCCCAATTATTGAAAGTTGCTGGTCTTAACGTTGTTCTGAATGCTTTATGCATTGTTCCAAATGCTTTGCTAATAGCAAATTTCAAAACTAAGAAGCAAGCCAAGGTGAACTTTTTGGCCAATGCTCTATCTGGAATTAGTGCTTTGGCATTGGCTTATAATGGTATGGGCATTTGGGCATTGGTATTTCAGACAGTATTTGCCAACTTAATTAAGGTAATAGGCTATTGGTTGTCAGCAAAATGGCATCCAAGTTTAATCTATTCAAAACAGTCCCTAATTTATTTGTGGAATTATAGTTCTAAGAGTTTTTTGATAGGTTTGCTTGGAACGTTTTTTGCCAATATCTATAACTTGTTAGTTGGAAAGATTTATTCAAAAGTAGAACTTGGTTATTTCGCAAGGGCAAATCAATTTGCACAACTCCCTAGTACAATACTATCTTCTACATTTCAGAAAGTATCAGTTGCAACGTTTGCAAATTTACAAAATGATATAGCGCATTTGTTAGATGTCTATAGGAAGTATGTTCACGTGATTAGCTTTGTGTCATTTTCAATGTTTTTCTATTTGGCGATTATTTCAAAGCCTTTAATATTAATTCTTCTCACAGAGAAGTGGGTTGTCTGTTCTCCAATGTTGAGTCTAATATCAATAGGTTGTGCATTTTCCCCTCTTGGAATTATTAACTTATGTCTTCTCCAAGCGATTAACAGGATGGATTATTCTTTAAGATTGGAAATACGTAAGAAAATAGTATTCGTAGCTATCTTGCTTTGTTCTATTCCGTTTGGCATAATGTCTATGATATGTGGCTCTGTAATTTATAATATTGTTGCAACAGGTATGAATCTGTCTTGTAGTTATAGGTTTATTGGTTACAGATATAAAGACCAATTGGCAGATATTGCCAAATATCTATTTACGGCTATTATAGCAACTTTATGTAGTATTGTAATTTATAATTTTATAGATAACGTGTATCTGTTGTTTATTAGTATTACTATTTCATTTTGGGGAATATATTTGGGGACTGCATATATGAGAAAATTCCCAGTTATGGATTATCTACGTAATTTAAAAAGAAATATATGAAAGGATTTGTCAAGTATTTTAAATATCTGAGATTTTACTCTTTGTATTTATCTCGATGGTTGATTCCTATTAACAAGCATCGTTTTTTATTTATTAGTATGAGCGGGAATAGCCTTGGGGGAAATCCTAAGGCTTTTGCAGATTATCTGCAAAAACAAGACGACAAGGTTGATGTCATTTGGGCGATATCGCAGTCATTTCAAGAAGAATGCAATGCTAATTTAGTCAGATTATTCACTTGGAAATATTATTTTTATTTGCTAACAAGTAAAATTATTGTTTCTGATCAGCGATTGTTCAAGCCAATGCTACCCATAAAGCGCAGTGGACAGTTTTATATACAATTATGGCATGGCACAGCCCTAAAAAAGATAGAAGCAGACATGCCAGATTTAACAACCTCCTATAAGCAAATGGCTATTAGGGATAGTCAAATGATAGACTTGTTTGTTTCTGGTTCTTCTTTTATGACAAGTATATATCATAATTCATTTTGGTATTCGGGAAATATGCTGGAAATAGGAACGCCAAGGAATGATATATTTTTTACAAACAATTTGCTGATAATAAAAGAAAGAGTCAAGAAGTTCTTCAATCTTGATACACAAAGAATAATCCTATATGCTCCAACTTTTAGAGCTTCTAACAGTCTGAGTGCTTATACAATTGATTTGTCTTCGATTTATGACAAGTATAATATGGATGAGTGGGTGGTTATCGTGCGATTGCACCCAAATCTTATGGGTAGCATATCCTCTCAAGAATTTAGTAAAAAGTTCCCAAATACAATTGATGGATCCACATATCCTGATATGCAGGAATTATTATGTGCAGCAGATATGCTGATAACAGATTATTCATCTTCTATGTTTGATTATATGTTTACCAATAAGCCATGCATTATTTATGCATCTGATATAGCGACTTATGATCGTGGCTTCTATTTGTCAATTAGAGATTTGCCTTTCCCTATTGCTGAAAATAACAAGGAGTTAAAGGAAGTCTTGACCAATATGAAACAGTATAATTATGATTCGTTTCTAAAAAAAATAGGATCACATGAGACAGGAAATGCATCAAAACAGATTTATGAATATTTAAAAAATAACGTTTTATGAATTTAGAAAATATTATATTTAGATACTTGCCGGATTTCTTGTATAACAGAGAAACCAACTACGTAAAGCAACAATGGTTCTGCTATAAATGGGTGCAAAGACATATAGACTGGTCTAAGAAAGAAGTAGTGTATGCATCTGTTGTAAATTCACATGTACAAGAAAACCAAACTATATTCATGTATTGGAAACAAGGTTGGGACAATGCTCCTAAATTGGTGAAAAAATGCCTTGCTTCTGTAGAAAAGAATAGGAATGAGCATCCATTGGTTCTGCTTGACGAAAATAACATAAATGATTATATTGTACTTCCACCATTTATTGAACAATATCATATTGAAGGTAAAATAAAGGAAGCCTTATATTCAGACATGTTGAGAATTTGCCTGTTAGAAACTTATGGCGGATATTGGCTTGATGCTACTTGCCTTCTTACCTCTCCAATTCCAAGCATTATTGAGAAAAGCGACTTTTTTATGTTTTCTAATGTTCTTTTACCAGAATGGTCTTCGCCTATAAAGGGTTCGAACTGGTTTATCTGTAGCAAAAAAGGAAACTTGCTATTAGGGGCTATTAAAAATTTCTTGTTTAATTATTGGAAGCATAAAACGTATTTAGTGAATTATTATATATTCCATATCTGTTTATCTGCAATAGTGGATAGCAGTAAGCAGTATCAGAATATATGGAATGCAAAGCCTTATATTTGCAATATGAACCCTCATATATTACAGTTTTCTTTTGCAGAAGAGTTTCTTCAGGAGAAATATGATTTCATCTTAAGCCAAAGCTTTGTTCATAAGTTAACATACAAATTTGACAATTCGTTATTGGCTTCACGACCAATAAATATCATTCAGCAACTCTTAAACAGCTAGTTATGTCTATTGTTTATTTTTTCTTTGCCATTTTGACATTGATATTGCTTGTTGATTTCAAAAAAGGAGTTTTGCTATATGCTCCAATGAAGCTCTTTTTTAATATTAATGTCCGATTTGGTTCATTTACTTTTGACTTGGCAATGTCAACGCTTGTTTTGTTCTTGTTTTTAATAAAACATAAGAAACTGAAAAATAGCGCTTTTCCAATGGCTAAATATTTTTGGGTATATTCTTTTGGATATTGCTTAACATGCTTGTTTCCTGATATTGTTCCAAATATGATACCTCGAATTTTGGTTATTGTACTTGCATTTTCTTACGTTTATTTTTATTGCCTTCAAACAAAGGATGATGTAAAATTTGCTGTTTGGTCGTATGCCATATTTGCTATCATTATGTGTATCAATGGCTTGTTGGAGCCAATGATGCATATCAATCCCTTAGATGAGTTTATGCAGAGTGTCTCAGATGCTGATAATAGTTTGTTCATAGACAACGAATGGGTGCGAATGGGTCAGGTCAGATACAGATCCTTTATTCCACATGCTATCAGTTATGGAGTAGCTTGTTGCGTAATATTTTATTCTTTAATATGGCATTATTTGTCAGTTAAAGAGAATATGTTGATGAGAGTTGTCGTTTTGGGTGCAATAGCCTTATCTCTTTCGGGAATGATAATTTGTGGCTCTAGAACGCCAATATTAGGATTATTGCCATTATCTTACATATTGTTTAACAAGAAGTATGTCAGTATAAAAATGCGATGGCGCTTGATTTTATTAATATTTGTTTTTGTTTTGCTTGAGGGTGACTATATTATTTATTCTATTGATTCAATTATTAATTCAAAGGCAGCCGAAGATGCTGGCGGCAGTTCTACTGATATGAGATTATATCAATATTCTTTGGCTTTAGATTGGATGTTAGAGAATCCGTTGTTTGGGAAAGGCATGAACTTTGATGCCTATTCGGCTAATTCTTCTATTTTGGGCGGTGAATCTGTTTGGATTCCCTTGATAATGAACAACGGCATTGTTGGTGTGGTCTCTTATGCTTATTTATGTTGGGGAACTTATAAAGTCTTTGCTAAAAGTTCTGGAAAAGTATTTTTATTAGTTTTTTCTTTAGGGTGGCTAATAATGCGAACAGCAACAAGTTTAATAGGTGTTACTGATGCTCAATTCTTCACTTGTATGTTTATTATTTATAGATATTGTCAAATAAATGAACATTTTGCAAATATAAAAGTATGATTCTATCAATTATTATTCCTGTATATAATGTTGAGCAATTTATTGCTCAGTGTATAGAGAGTATTTACTCACAGCATTTTCCCTTGGAAAGATTTGAGGTGATTGCTGTTAATGATGGTACTCCTGATCATTCTATGGATATAGTAAAACGTTTTGCAGCAAAATATAGCAATTTACAAATCATAAATCAAGAAAACAAAGGGCTAAGCGTTGCAAGAAACACTGGCATGCAATATGCAAAAGGTGACTATGTCTGGTTTGTTGATAGTGATGATTGGCTGTCTAGTAAAAGCCTATCAATTGTGTGGCAAAATATTCTGCATTATCCACAGATAGATGTATTTGCAACTGTCTTAATGATGCAATATGAAAAAAACGATAAGGCAAAAGTTGAATATGTACCAAATCCGAAAGTTAAAAGCGGACGCGATTATATGTTTCGCAATAACAATGCCAACAGAGGTGCTTGTCAGCGATATGTCTTCAAGAAGGCTTTTCTTGAAAAGTACGATTTGAGGTTTATGCCTGGAGTTTACCATGAAGATGGTGAATTCTCTAATCGTATGCTGTACTTGGCAGATAAGCTGATGATTATCCCTCAACCTGTATATAATTACCGCATAAGAACAAGTGGAAGCATTATGTCTTCAAGGAAAATGAAGATGAATGATGACTTGGTGAAAATCTTCTTTGTGTTAAGAGAATTTGCGGAAAAGTATGTAAAGGGTAATGAGGATTATTGGCCATATCGTGGAAAAATTTATGAATGCTTGACAGCCTCAGTGTTATTTTCACGCAATGAAATCTTTACCAGTGAATTTGATTCCTTTTATCAGGTTAATAAACATTTAATTAAGAAGGAGGCAAGAACGCTTCTTTTGCATTTTTCTCATTTTTCTTTTAAGGAAAATATAACTTTATTGCAATTTGCTTTGTTTCCCAAAGTTCCGACTCAGTTGCGACAAGGGATTAAGAGACTATTATTAAAATTGAGATTATATCAATAAACTTATTATGAAAGAAAAATTTAATGTTATTATACCTGCAGCATATAAGGATTTTGCATTTTTGCAGAAAACGATTAGTTATGTAGCAAAGAATATTCAACCTCAAAAGATCTATGTGATTATTGATACACGCCTTATTTCATATATGCCTAAGGTAATTGTAAATAATACTTTGGTTGAAATATTGGATGAAAACAAACTTGTTGACAGTATTTCTTTTGAAGGTGTCAAGAAATTACTTGTTAAGCATGGTCTTCCAGCTAAGCGTACAGGCTGGTTCTTGCAGCAATTTATCAAATTAGGTTTTGCTCTATCAAAATATTGTGATACTGATTATTACTTGAGTTGGGATGCTGATACTTTGCCCTTGCGCAATATAGAATTCTTTACTTCAGATGGCAAGCCTATATTTACAAAAAAGAAGGAACACAATCAAGCATATTTTGATACATTAAGTAAAATATTAGAATTGGGAGAATATGCGGATTTTTCATATATTGCAGAGCATATGATGTTTAATAAATACGTTATGACGGAAATGCTTGGTGATATTGAAAAATCACCAATTTATGGTGATTCTTGGTATGAGAAAATAATTAATGCAACAGATTCTACCAATGTCAATTCTTTTTCTGAATTTGAAACCTATGGCAATTTTTGTCTGAATCATTATCCAAACATGTATGCTACTCAAGTACTTAATACTTTCAGAAAAGCTGGGTACATAGCTGGTCGTTTCATAAGTGATAGAAAATTGAATTATATGAGCTTTGATTTAGATACAGCTTCATTTGAATTGGGTGATTATCCATGTGGTATCGAAAAATATTTTTGCTTTGCTTATCATAAATATTTAAAATTTAAAGAACAAATAATAAAGAAAAAATTAAAGATATGAGAATATTAGTTTTTACTGGAGGACTGGGCAACCAAATGTTTGAGTATGCCTTTTACCTGCATTTAAAATCTTGTTTCCCAAATGAGAGATTCTATGGGCATTATGGAAAGAAGCTAACTGAACATTATGGCTTGGAATTGGACAGATGGTTTGATGTAGAATTGCCACCTGAAAAGTTTTGGACATTACCAGTTGTTGGCTTGTTTTACTTTTATAAACAAATGGTACCACACTCTAAATGGCTAGACTTGAATCAAAGAGAATGGAAACATCAAGATGCAAAAGTCTTGTTCCCCTTCAAATTTAATAAGCGTTATTTTCCTAAAGGAAATGATTGGTTGAAATGGAAGGTAGATGAAAGTAAATTGTCTGAGAAAAATAAAAAAGTTCTAGAACAGATAAAAAATAATCATACTTGTTTTGTGCATGTGAGACGTGGTGACTATCTGGCTTCAAACTATAAGTCAATATTCGAAGGCTGTTGTACGCTGGAATATTACAAGAAGGCACTTAAGTTTTTGCAAGATAAGTATACAGATATCAAGTTTATATGCTTCTCTGATGATTTGCTATGGATGAAACAAAACTTACCTTTGGGAGACAATGCAACATTTGTGGATTGGAATACAGGAAAGAATTCTCCTCTAGATATGTATTTAATGTCGCAATGTGATAATGCCATTATTGCTAATAGTTCTTTTAGCTATTGGGGGGCATTCCTTGGTAAGAAGAAAAAGACTGTTGTGTATCCACAAAGATGGTGGAATAGTGATGATGGAAATCCTGATTTGTTTTGGGATGACTGGCAAGCATTTTAATAAGAAATTATTTTAATCATATGAACATCCTTTTTTTAACGAAGTCTTTTGGAATAGGTGGCGTTGAAGTTGTAACGATGACGTTGGCTAAGACTTTTGCTAAGCATGGTCATCAAGTAGGCATCTTCTCTTTCTATCGAGCTGATGATATTCTAGAAAAGCAATTGCCAAAGGATATACCTTTATATATAGCTCATGGCTATAAGAACAGCCGGGAGAATACTTCTATGCTGCGTCAACTCCTCGTTGATAAAAAGATAGAGGTGGTAATAAACCAATGGGGGTTGCCTTTTCTTCCTATTCGAGTAATCAATCAAGCTTGTAAAGGGTTAAAGGTGAAGGTTATTTCGGTATACCACAATCAGGTTGATACTAATGGAAAGCTGAAAGCGTGTGATCAAGCTATTGAGCGTTGCCAGAATCCACTTTTACGTTCAGTATTAGAGGTAAAAAGGTTTTTGGTCAAGTCTATAACAAGTTATTCCATGCGCTATGTATATAAACATAGTGATGTGTATGAAGTCTTGTCTCCAAGTTTTATTGAATTATTCAAGAAATTTACCGGGATTAAGAATCCAACAAAGCTCGTGGCTCAAACAAATCCAATCACAATTGATGGAAGTGTTCAATCTGAGAAGATCACGAACGTAGATAAGAAGGAAAAGGAAATTATCTATGTGGGGCGTTTAGACTTTGTACAGAAACGAGTATATAGAGTGATAGATACTTGGAACTATCTGGAAGAACGTTTTCCTGATTGGCGATTGACCATTGTTGGAGATGGTGAAGATAGAGAAAACTTGGAGAATCATGTAAGTTGTTTAGGTTTGAAACGCGTTTCTTTTGAGGGATTCCAAAATCCTTTGAATTATTACAAACGTGCTTCTATGTTACTTCTTACTTCTGATTTTGAAGGTTTTGGCTTGGTTATAATTGAAGGTATGTCTTTTGGTGTTGTACCATTTGTTTATGGTAGTTATCCTGCTGTATATGACATTATTGACGATAATATAAATGGTTTTATTTTACCAATGACAGAAAAAGGTTATGATGCAGCACAGATGGCTGGGAAAATGGCTGATGTAATGAAATGCCCAGAAAGATGGTTGCAATTATCTAAAAATGCCATCTCGAAGAGTAACTTGTTTTCATTAGAGAATGTCTATTCTCAATGGAAAGACAACCTCGATAAAATGAATGTGGGGGGGCAATTCTAGAAAAAAATGCTCTCTCTTATACATTTAAAATTAAGGAAATAATCTACGTGGGACGCTTGGATTTCGTGCAGAAACGAGTATATCGTGTGATAGATACATGGAACTATCTGGAAGAACGTTTCCCTGATTGGCGATTGACCATTGTTGGAGATGGTGAAGATAGAGAAAACTTGGAGAATCATGTGAGATGTTTAGGTTTGAAACGTGTTTCTTTTGAGGGCTTCCAAAAGCCAATTGATTATTACAAACGTGCCTCTATTCTCCTTCTTACTTCAGATTTTGAGGGCTTCCCTTTAGTTCTTGCTGAATGTATGAGCTTCGGTGTCATTCCTGCTGTTTACAATAGCTATTCTGCGATTGGCGATATAATAGAAAGTGATAAGGATGGTGTTGTGATACCTTATCACAAAAATGGGTATCAAGCTGAAGAAGCTGCTGGAATGGTTGCCCAAATAATGGGGAATGAAGTGAAACGTGAGCAAATGGCTTTAGCTGCTGTAGAGAAAAGCAAGGATTATTCGGTGGAAAGAATATATGAAGAGTGGATGAAAATCTTAGGGATAAAATAAGTAAAATAATGTTTAATAATACTCAAATCATAATTATGGCTGGTGGCGTAGGTAGCCGCTTCTGGCCTATGTCAACCCCCGATTACCCAAAACAGTTCATTGATGTGATGGGTGTGGGGCGTTCCCTCATTCAATTGACAGTAGATAGATTGAAGCCAATCTGTCCTGTCGAAAATATGTGGGTAGTGACAAACGAGAAATACATTCGCATAGTCAAGGAGCAAATCCCTG
>ERZ773155.2829-NODE-2829-length-12545-cov-4.124500_pt1 | contig 12545 bp, 8 predicted proteins | sample MGYA00511262_ERZ773155 | MGnify/ENA primary metagenome ERZ773155 (study PRJEB29015, sample SAMEA2737828) | human gut metagenome | biome: human gut; feature: human-associated habitat; material: faeces | place: China | collected 2012 ... | reverse complement strand
ATTATTCAACCTTAGATATATTACAACAATGGGCTGAAATAGAAAGTTTTAAGTTAAGTAAATTTTAACCGGAGGCCAATCGGTACAACCAAGCATCAACGGCTATATATCCACTCTTTCTGAATATATTTCTCTTCCCGGAGCTGATTGATGGCTTCTATCTCCTCCCTGGTGAAAGCACTGACGGATTGCGACTTACTGAAATACAGAAAAGCCTTTTCTTTAAAATCAGTGACAGTCCCCGCCGACAAATGCTTGCGGATATTGGTTACTTCACTCCGAACGGAAGGAACAGCATATACAGACGATAACGTTTCATCATCGACCATCGGTTCCGGATTCAATGCTTGATGCAACGCTGTAAGGTCCGTATCATACAATAGCGTGCAATGATACAATACCCGATCCTTGTACAGGCATTGCGCACTTCCTGATATTTTCAATCCATTCAGATAAATCCCCAATCGTTCGCCTCCTGTTGCCATCAGTCCCATAGAGTTCAGGAAATCCAACGTCCGCTGCAAGTACGTGACAAACTCCGGCAAGCGGGGAGTCGTTTCTATAAAAGTCAGATTGACATTGCCCAAATCATGGTACACTGCTCCCCCACCGGAAAAACGACGGGCAATATGTACCTGCTCCCGTTCCGCCCATTCCTGATCGACTTCCGACCGTAACCGCTGATGCTTCCCTATTACCACAGAAGGAGTGTCCTGCCAAAGCATGAAAATGTCTTCATTTCCCTGCTTCAACAGATATTCTTCTGCAGCCAAGTGAAAGTAAATATCAGTAAACGGACTATAGATACATCGAATCATAGGTCAGACAGAATAAGAGTTAAAACATAATCTCGTGATAAATCTCTCCGACCGTAGGATGCGGGAATACAGTCTTCTGAAATTCTTCCACCGTATAGCCTCTCTGAATAGCAATACCTGCGATCACTATGAGTTCCGACGCCGGATTTCCCAACATGTGGCAACCAATTATCTTCCCTTCTTCATCCTGAATCAACTTACAAAGGCCGTTTCCCTGTTCATTCTCGGCTACGAACCGACCGGAATAAGCCATCGGTAATTTGGACACACGGTAAGAAAGTCCTGATTTTATCAGTTCTTCTTCTGTCTTTCCCACTCCTGCCACTTCGGGATTGGTATAAACAACTCCCGGAACACAATCGTAATTCATCCGGTCTTCCACTCCCAAGATATGATTGATAGCGACTTCCGCTTCACGAATAGCGGTATGTGCCAATAAAGAATAACCTGTAATATCCCCACAAGCATATACACGGGGATGCGAAGTCAACAGATGTTCATCTACTTTGACCCCGTTCCGATGCAATTCTATATTCAGCTTGTCCAGCCCCACTCTGGATAAATTTGCCTTACGGCCTACACTAAGCAAGATTTTCTCCGCTTCAATAGTGGAAACTTTTCCTTCTTTTTCTATCACGACTCCATGAGCGTTCACTTCCACTACTTTCGTATTCAAATAGAAAGTGACTCCCCGTTTGGCATATTCGGCACGAAGCAGGGCAGAGAGCTCTTTGTCCATTCCATTCAATATTTCGTCGAGCATCTCGACAACCGTCACCTGTACACCGAGACTACTGAAAAAAGAAGCAAATTCCATTCCGATGACACCTCCGCCCACAATGGCTAATGAGGCCGGCAACTCTTTATTGTCGAGCGCATCCCGATGTGTCCAGTAATCCACGGTATCGATGCCTGCAAACGGCGGGATAAATGTTTCCGAACCCGTACAAATAATCAGATTCTCACATTCGTAACTGTCTTCACCGCAACGGACGGTATTCTTATCGATGATATACGCTTCACCGTTCACAACCGTTACGTTGTTGGAAGTAAGCTTGCCTTTTACACCCAATACCAATTTACGTACTACCTTACTTTTACGGGCAATTATCTTTGCCAGATCGAAAGAGACTTCCGGCACATTCACCGCATATTTAGAGGCATGCCTAACTCCGTCGTACGTCTTTGCCGAATAAAGCAAAGTCTTGGTAGGGATGCAGCCTTCATTCAGACAGACTCCGCCTAAATTCTGTTTTTCGAAAAGCAAAACGCTCAGTCCGGCCTTACCGGCGGCTTCGGCAGCTGTATAGCCCGCAGGGCCGCCTCCAATGATAATTACCTGGTATTTCATATTATTCATTATTAGATTGGATTCTTCTCTTCTCCACCGACTCGATGAATTCCCGTTCTTTGACAGGCATTACCGATGCATATTTCTCTTGGCCGTACTCTATGAGCAGATACTCCGTCACTGAAAACCGGCCGAATTTCATCGAATGGTGCTTCCGTATGGAAATGATATCTTTGATGGGAATTGTTTTTTTACGTGTAAAACGTCCATAAGAAAGGATCAGTTCTCCTTCCGGCGTAACGGTATAAGTGGTGTGAATCACCTGTTCGATCACCACGATCAACAGCAACATCATAAAAACAGCAAGCAGAATATACTTGCACCAGAGAAAGCCAAACGCATTTGCTCCCAATACAATCAGCAGGAAATATTGATACCAGGCAATACGAGCATGGAAGATTCGGTTCATTTTGTCAGATTTTTGCTGCCAAGTTAGCAATTTTATGAATTAATGGCAACGAAAAGTACAATGAAAACAGTTATTTTGTAGTTTTGCGGTAATAAACATTTAGATTATGGTTAAAAAGTTCGATTTCCTCGTCATCGGTTCCGGTATTGCCGGAATGAGTTTTGCCCTGAAAGTGGCACACAAAGGAAAAGTAGCCCTTATCTGTAAAAGCGGTTTGGAAGAAGCCAACACCTATTTTGCACAAGGAGGAGTAGCCTCGGTCACCAATCTGCTGGTAGACAATTTCGATAAACACATAGAAGATACGATGATTGCCGGTGACTGGATAAGCGATCGCGCCGCCGTAGAAAAAGTCGTACGCGAAGCTCCCGCACAAATTGAAGCGCTCATCAACTGGGGAGTGGATTTTGATAAAAATGAAAAAGGCGAGTTCGACCTGCACCGCGAAGGAGGGCACTCGGAATTCCGCATTCTCCACCACAAAGACAATACCGGCGCCGAAATACAGGACAGTCTTATCAGAGCCGTACAACGGCATCCCAATATTACGGTTATCGAAAATCATTTCGCCATTGAGATACTGACACAGCACCATTTAGGGGTAACCGTTACCCGCCAGACACCGGACATCAAATGCTACGGTGCTTACATTCTTGACCCGAAAACCGGAAAGGTAGATACCTATCTGGCCAAGGTGACGTTGATGGCAACCGGCGGCGTAGGAGCCGTATACCAGACAACGACCAATCCGTTAGTAGCTACCGGAGACGGCATCGCCATGGTTTACCGTGCCAAAGGAACGGTGAAGGACATGGAGTTCGTACAGTTTCACCCGACAGCGCTCTATCATCCGGGCGACCGTCCGTCTTTCCTGATTACCGAAGCCATGCGTGGATACGGTGCCGTGCTCCGTACGATGGACGGTAAAGAGTTCATGCAAAAGTATGACCCGCGCCTTTCACTCGCACCACGGGACATCGTAGCACGTGCCATCGACAACGAAATGAAGAACCGGGGAGACGACCATGTTTACCTCGACGTGACCCATAAAGACCCGGAAGAGACCAAAAAACATTTCCCGAACATCTACGAGAAATGTCTCAGCTTAGGCATCGACATCACAAAAGACTATATCCCGGTAGCCCCGGCAGCCCATTATCTATGCGGAGGTATCCTGGTGGACCTGAATGCACAATCATCCATCGAACGCCTTTATGCGGTAGGCGAATGTTCCTGCACCGGCTTGCACGGTGGCAACCGCCTGGCATCCAATTCACTGATCGAAGCTGTGGTCTATGCCGATGCGGCCGCCAGACACACGTTAGAGGTAATAGACCGGTATACCTACAACGAAGAAATTCCCGAATGGAACGATGAAGGTACCCGCTCACCGGAAGAGATGGTACTGATTACCCAAAGCATGAAAGAGGTAAACCAGATAATGAGTACCTACGTGGGTATCGTCCGCAGCGACCTCCGGCTCAAACGCGCATGGGATCGTCTGGACATCCTTTATGAAGAGACGGAAAGCCTGTTCAAGCGTAGCGTAGCCTCCAAAGAGATCTGCGAATTGCGCAACATGATCAATGTGGGTTATCTCATCATGCGTCAGGCTATGGAACGCAAGGAAAGCCGTGGATTGCATTACACGATCGATTATCCGCACGCCAAGCAATAAGGCCATTACAGATACACTTATTTCGCAGATTACACGGATCCTTATCGCACCATCCGTGTAATCTGCGTTTAAAAAGAGCATATCACTCTTTTTACATACCCTCACGACACCGAATAATCACCTCTAAAACTACCCGATCATGAAGATGAAAAACATATATCCTCTGCTGGCAATCCTATTACTGCCCCCGTCACACGCAACGGCAACAGACCACGAAACCACCAAGGACGGTGTCATCATCCGGCTCAAACAGAAAAGACCGGAAGATGTACAATCCATCCGGCTACAAGTTATCAACGAGAAGATTATCCATGTATCGGCTACTCCCGAACGAACCTTTTCAGCGAAACCCAGTCTCATTTCCGTGTTCGATACCGGAAAACATCATCCCGACTTTACCGTCAAAGAAGAAAAAGAGTCAATCATTCTGTCTACCAGATCCTTGCATGCACGGGTAAGCCTTAACACCGGGGAAATCGGCTTCACTGACCCGGCAGGAAACCCTATCCTGAACGAAAACGAAGGGGGAGGAAAAACATTCCGCGCCATCGAGGTGGAGAACACCAAAGGATACGAACTCCGGCAGGTATTCGAGAGCTCCGACGATGAAGCATTCTACGGATTAGGACAGCATCAGGCCGATGAATTCAACTACAAGGGAAAAAACGAGGAGCTGTTCCAATACAATACCAAAGTAGCCGTACCTTTCGTCCTTTCCAATAAGAACTACGGGATCTTATGGGACAATTATTCATTGAGCCGTTTTGGCGATCCACGGGACTATGCGCAGCTAAACGAAGCATTCCGGCTGTACGATAAAGAAGGCCGGGAAGGAGGACTGACAGGAACCTATATTCCCCATCCGCAAAGAGGGAAAGATACACTGGTGCGTACGGAACCTTTTCTCTATTTCGAAAACTTGAAAGCCAACCGTGAATACCTCCCCGAAGGCTTTCCGCTGATGGGGGCCAACGTTACCTTTGAAGGCGAACTGGAAGCCTCAGAGAGCGGTTTACACCGCTTTCTGCTCTATTATGCCGGATATGTAAAAGTATACCTCGACAACGAATTGCTGGTACCCGAACGCTGGCGCACGGCATGGAACCCCAACAGCTATAAGTTCACTGCCAACCTGCCAACCGGAAAACGAATCCCCCTGCGCATCGAATGGAAGCCCGACGGCGGTGAATCGTATTGCGGCCTGCGGGTGCTTACTCCCGTAACGGACAAGGAACAGAACAAGCTGTCGCTATTCAGCGAAATGGGTAATGAAATCGACTATTACTTTATCTACGGCAATTCCATGGATGAAGTGATCAGTGGATACCGTACACTGACAGGCAAAGCGCAGATCATGCCCAAATGGGCGATGGGATTCTGGCAGAGCCGCGAAAAATACAATACCCGCCGCGAATTGCTGGATGTACTCTGCGAGTTCCGCCGTCGCCGAATTCCTCTCGACAACATCGTCATCGACTGGAACCACTGGCCGGAAAATGCCTGGGGAAGCCACGAATTCGACTTGAAGCGTTTCCCCGACCCGAAAGGAATGGTAGACTCCATACATGCCCTGAACGCCAAAATCATGATCAGCGTATGGCCCAAGTTCTACACAAATACCGGACATTTCAAGGAATTCGAGGAAAAAGGATGGATGTATATGCAATCGGTGCGCGACAGCCTGCGCGACTGGGTAGGACCGGGATACAGATACGGCTTCTACGATGCCTACGACCCGGAAGCCCGGAAGCTATTCTGGAAACAGATGCAGGACCATTACTGTCCGTTGGGCATCGATGCCTGGTGGATGGATGCCTCGGAACCCAATGTACGCGATTGTACGGACATGCAATACCGTAAGGCACTTTGCGGACCGACCGCTCTGGGGCCGTCGACCCAGTACTTCAACGCTTATGCCTTGATGAACGCCGAAGCCATCTACGACGGACAACGCAAGATGGATCCCGATCGCCGAGTTTTCCTACTCACACGCTCCGGATTTGCCGGGCTGCAACGTTACAGCACAGCCACTTGGAGCGGAGACATCGCCACCCGGTGGGAAGATATGAAAGCACAGATCTCCGCCGGACTGAACTTTGCCATGAGCGGCATCCCCTACTGGACGATGGACATAGGAGGATTCTGTGTAGAACGCCGCTACGAAAAGGCACAGCGCGAATGGAACCGGACGAAAAAGGAAAATGCGGATTACAAAGAGTGGCGCGAACTAAACGCACGCTGGTATCAATTCGGTGCTTTCTGTCCGCTTTACCGCTCGCACGGACAGTTTCCTTACCGCGAGATATGGAACATCGCCCCGGAAGGGCATCCTGCTTATCAATCAATGGTTTACTACACCCGGCTGCGATACCGGATGATACCTTACATATATTCATTAGCAGGCATGACACATTTCAATGATTATACGATCATGCGCGCGCTGGTCATGGACTTCGGCAAGGACAAGAACGTATTAGACATCAGCGACCAGTTCATGTTCGGCCCTGCATTGATGGCCTGCCCAGTATATACCTATAAAGCCCGCCAGCGCAAAGTCTATTTCCCGGATGGCAACGGATGGTATGACTTCTACACCGGAAAGTACATTACAGGCGGACAAACACTTACCGTAGATGCCCCCTATGAACAGATTCCGCTCTATGTCCGTTCGGGCGCCATCCTCCCTTACGGTCCGGACCTGCAATACACAGGTGAGAAAACAGCTTCCGAAATCATTTTATACGTTTACACCGGACAGGATGGGGCATTTACTCTCTACGAAGACGAAAATGAAAACTACAACTATGAAAAAGGCCAATATTCCATGATACCTTTCAAGTATGACGAAGCCACCCGTTCGCTGACCATCGGCAAGCGTCAGGGAGAATTTTCCGGGATGCTAAAAGAGAGGACTTTCCGTATTGTTACGGTAAGCCCTACCCAAATGCAGGCTTTCGACCCGGATGCATCCGGCAAAACCATCACTTACAACGGAGGCAAACAGACCATCCGGCTTTGACCTTACAAATCTTCGCCCAGATTCTCGTAAGTGCGTTCATCCCGTGACGGTTTGATGAGTTTTATACTGTCAGTATAATACTCTTGAGAAAGCTTAAAATACTTTTTAAACAGACGTTTGACTATATCGACCTCATCCCCTTCAGTCGCGGGGATACGCGCTTTCCCATAGGTATCTACATAAGATAGTTCCCACTCTGCCAGTGTATGATAAAAATCATTGGCACGGAAAGCCTCTCTGCCGTAAATCTGTGGCAGACCGGCCTCCTCATAAGAAGTCCCTTCATCCAGATGTTGCTGCAACATGGTATAGAACTTCTGCCATCGCGGAAGATAATAGCCGTTTATCAATCCGGCCCATTCCCGCCATGAATAATCAAAAATACGCGGATCTCCATCGGCTCCCCAGATAGTGACCAGAGAAGTGGCATCGCGTTCCATCTGATTCTTTTCCTCTTCCGTCTCTCCCCAGCTACGGGCCTCGGTCAGCCATCGGTCGAAACTATATTCGCTTCGTGTACGCAACAAGGTATCCATATCGGCAAGCATTCCGAGAAAACGTCCCGAATGAAGTGTAAAAGCCTCCCGGTCTTTACTCCGGAACGCCTCGGCAGCCTTACGATGAATGAGTTGTCCCAAATTAGTCATCATCTGCCGTTGTACATCTACAAGATCGAAACGATAGGGGCGGGAAGCCGATAACTTGTCGGCATCTTCCAGCAACAAGCTCTGGGCACGAATAATCAAAGCCGGATCATAAGGAATCTCAAGACCGGCATTCGGACCGGACTTTTTCACATCCAATGCAGGGCGTGCGGCAACAATAGAACTTTTCTCCGTCCCATTCGTTCCCTGACGGTACGGCCCCTCGAGCAACAACATCCACGCTTTCTGCGTGGCCGGTGAAAAAGCACCGTAACGGCGGGTAGCATACTGCTTCAACCAAGCGCGCAGATCAATACTGTCCGGATGGCAAGGCATTTCAAAAGCCAATTCATAATATACCGGATTCTGCTCGATAGCTTCCATAAACAGCCCCGAACCACAGACAGCAGGATTCAAACGTTTCGCTTTACTGTATTGATTGGAAGCAAGAAGTGCCAGATCACCATGCATATTGATACGTCCGCCGAAATTATGCAGATTCCCCACCACAGTAGGATATCCCCAGAATTCCGCTTTCGAAGTACTGCTGCCACGTAAATCGAGAATCAGCAAAGCCTCTTTAGGGACGGCTTTTACAATAGCTTCGCGCAAGCTCCACGACTGCATTGCCCAAGTGCTTTGAGGATCGAACTCCCGGAAAAGACGATGGATGGTTTCCCCCACAGCTTTCAGGTATTCGGGCGTATCTACCGGAGGCGCACTTTCATGAAAAGGATCGGCGGCATAAACTCCGTGAGCGCCAAACAAACGGGCCTGCTCCTCAAGAAAAACCCGCCCCATACGGGTAAACAACGAATCGGTAGGATCCAACTGGGCCGCACCTTTGAAACCGCACCAGGAACGTTGTTGATTGATATTTGCCGTGGGGGATTTATCTTTTAACTCACGGGGAACGTAACCGGAAAATCCTTGCTGGATAGGCTGCATACCCAATTCCAATTGCCGTGCTATGATTTTCTTCCCTAAAGCGGCATGCCTGTCAATTACGGATTTCGGAAGAGGACCGCCATAACTTTGCAGGTTCTGCATCCATTGCCAGGCAGCATGTCCGGGCCCGGCAAGAAAGGCACGTGCTTCTCGGTCACTGAAATTGAAATGCAACAATGTATTGTACCATACCGCATCCAAACCGATGGTGAAAAGCGGCATATTAACGGAATTCATAGCCATGAAATCCAGTTCTTTTTGCCAGTGTTCCCAATCCCACCAGGCAGCAGTGTAGCTGACTGTACAGTAATTCATGTATACGCGATAACGCCCGTTGATAACACGGCGTTCCCTTTCGCGAGGCTGAGGCAGTTTCTCCGGAAGGTTCAACTGATTGCCAAACCAGGAAACATGTGCCTGACAGGTATACTTCAAATACCAATTGAAAGCAGTGGCCAAAGCAACAGGAGTATTACCACGCAAAATGATTTCTTTACCGTTTCCGTCTACTTCATAAACATCGACGCCATTATCCGGTGCAATGATCTCCAACCGGTATTGGGAAGAATAGCCGGGAGTAACCCGTTCGATAAGCTCATAGATTGCTTTCGTATCTTTATTTGCACCATAAGCCGGTAACAAAAAGATACTAAACAAGAAGATGAAAGTGATTTTGTTTTTACTGATTAAATTCATGGTGTCCAAATATTAAAATTGCGCATCTTTATCCTATATTATATACATTGCTGCATATCAACGGACAAAGATGCGCATTCTTTTTTAATTATCCCAATTATATCCTAATACCTTATGATGTAAACCGTCTCCGGCATTTCAAAATAAAGATACTTATTTATTTAACTATTACCTTACGGACTGTTTCTCCGTCTGCTGTTTGCAGCTTCACAATATAAAGCCCGCCGTCAGTAAGACTGATAGTATCAGCTCCTCCATCAGTAGTTTTCTGAGCAACCATCGAACCCAATGTATTAAATACGGTTACCATACCGGCTGCACCTTCAAAAGAGATGCCGTTGTCAATAGAGCGGACTTTGAAGTCATCTTTCTCAGAAGATACATCGATGATACTTACACCTTCAGGAATTTCACCATAGCCTACTTCCAAATCGTCGATATAGCGAACTCCATTGCTTCTGAGCTGAATATCGAATGAAGTAAGATCGAGTTTGGCAAGCTCTACATAAATACCATATTGTTTCCATTCGGTAGTAAGCTCTACATAAGGAACTTTAGACCACGCATCACTATCACCACCATTGTTTTTCGGGTCGTACAACTGAGTAGCTCCAATATACATTTTCGTCCCGTCCGTATCACTCTTTGCCCAAAATGTATAATAGAAATCATCTCCTCTGTCTATAAAAAACGGATCGGCAATATAATCCTCTGCATAAACACTCGATACTTGAGTAACACCTACATGCCAACTAAACCAAGTAGATACAATACCGGTAGCGATAATCTTACAAGCCTTATCAGCTTCCCCGTCACGGTTCTCTGCCTTTTCAAAAGTCACTTCTACCTTATTGCTACCCGAAGTCCAGTTATTGTTTGAAGGAGATACCCAGCCGGCCGGTCTCACACCTATTACATTTTCATCTGCATCCTTGATGTCTACCCAACTATCAAAACTGGTATTATAACCATCTACAAAATAAGATTGTGCATTCATGTTTGCACTTACCAATAACAATGCTACTGCGTAAAATAATTTTCTCATACGAATTGATTTAAAAAGTTAATAATTATGTTATTGAAATTCATTTCTTCGAATTGTAATGTTCATACCGGTTCAAAGCTTCCAGAAAATAATAATCGGCATAAACCAAAGGGACATCGATCTCCTGACCGTGAGGTATACTACCGACGCTATGCATCAGAATAAAGTTATTGTTAGTGCCCGGTACCGCCCGGTAAGCCGGAGAAGAGAGCGACTTAAGTATCTTCACAGCCGCATCGTAGTACGTATCTTCATTCGGTACGTACGTAGCCAGTTCCAGAAAGGCAGAAGCAGCAATAGCCGCTGCCGATGCATCACGGGGAACTACTTTGAAACGGTCGGGATCATATTTCCAATCGGGAACATAGCCTTCCTGCCCGGCATTAAAGTCCCAATACGGCACCCCGTCTTCCGGAAGATTCGGATGGTTGAGCCAATAATCCGCTGTATGTACGGCTATTTCCAAAAAATTAGGATTCTTCGTTTCACGATAAGCCATTGTATAGCCATAAATAGCCCATGCCTGTCCGCGTGCCCATGCCGAATTATCAGAAAATCCCTGACAGGTAGCCTGATGAAGTACTTTTCCCGTCAACGTATCATAATCTACCACATGATAATTGCTATAATCTTCGCGCAACTGATTCTTTGCAGTCGTCTCCGCATGAGTGGTTGCTATCTTGGCATATCTCGTATCACCTGTTACTTTAGAAGCAAAATAGAGCAGCTCCAAGTTCATCATATTATCAATAATCACCGGATAAAACCATTCATCCTTTCCATTCCATGCCTTACGATAGTTCCATGATTTGATACATCCGGTCACTTCACTGAAACGGGTAGTTAAAGAATTGGCAGCTTCAATAATTACATCCTTATATTCTTCTTTACCTGTAAGCCTATATCCGTTACCAAAACTGCAATAGATAAGGAAACCGATATCGTGATGGCTTGTCAGCTTTTTCATCGGTTCCAAAGCTTCCGTCCATTTGACGGCACTCTGTTTCCAACTCTCTTCACGGTTATGTTCATAGATATACCATAGACATCCCGGATAGAATCCTTCCGTCCAGTCATTCTTCGGAGTGGCAATCAACTGTCCGTCCTTGCCCGTAGTACGTGGGTACACAGTAGGTTCGGGAACCGCTTTCAGTTGATTACTCAAATGCTGTTCGGCAACTAAAAAATCATCTTCAATGAGTGCTTTCTTCTTATCCGCTTGCATGCAAGACATGCAAAGAGAGCAACTCAACAATAATAGTCCAATAATTCGCATATAGGTTGACATTTTCATTATATATTCTTTCTCAGTAGCTGTTTAGTAGTAGTCAAGTAGTTAAGTAGTTATCACTTCGTTAGTAGTAAGTAGCAGATAGTATATAGCTTAACAATCAGTAGTATCCTACTTGACTACTTTAACTACTTAACTACTTGACTACTAATCGGCTAATTGACTACTAAAATCACTCTTCTTCACCGTAATACCAGCGCAGATTGCTAAGGGTGAGCCGCCAGGTATAAAATGGGTTACCGCCCCGATACTTATCAACAGCACGTAGAAGGTCTTGATCCATTTCGAGAAGCTCATCGGCAACATACATTGTTCCGGCAGGGCTATAAGGTTTATTATAATCACTACGTTTTTTATCGGGTGCCCATTCCGTTTCTACAAATTCCGTATGCGGATTCTTCGCCGGGTCCAATAAATAAGGTTTCCAGAAATCGACACTTTTCTTAATAGAAGCCCCCCAGTTCACGTCTTGCGCATAAAATTCATCAGCTACCTTATATCCTTCATAACAAGCCATTCCATGACAGATTTCGGCAAAGAACAGTAAATCATAAGAATGGTAAGCAAAAGCATCACGACCCATCAAATCAGTAGTAGTACCATTGGCGTATAGATTATTTTTCACCCAACCGGAATACCTGTTTCT
>ERZ773155.2820-NODE-2820-length-12571-cov-8.398450_pt1 | contig 12571 bp, 8 predicted proteins | sample MGYA00511262_ERZ773155 | MGnify/ENA primary metagenome ERZ773155 (study PRJEB29015, sample SAMEA2737828) | human gut metagenome | biome: human gut; feature: human-associated habitat; material: faeces | place: China | collected 2012 ... | reverse complement strand
TTGCAAAATACAGAAACGAGCAGAAGTCCGCTCGTTTCCATATTGTTACCTATATTATAAAGGCAAACGCCTAACTTCTTGATATTCAACCAAAGTCCAATTTAGTGTGAGTTAGTTTTGTTAACAAATTAATGCAAAAAGTCATTTAATATACAAAAGAAAAATTGATTTTTTCTTGGTTGATTCGAGAAAAAAGGCGATAGGTGTACTAAATCTTATTGATTCAAGAGTTAGTGCACCTATCGCCTTTTTTGAGTATTCCAAGATAAGCTCTATGAAAAGAGACTTACTTGATCTTCACTTCTATCTTAGTCTTGGATGCATCAGCGCTGGAGCCGCCAACAAATACCTGGTAAGTGCCAGGAACCACGCGGATGGTGTTGGTCTGGGCATCCCAACCCTCGAAACTCTTGCGAGGAAGATCGATGCTTACCATCTGGCGCTCGCCAGCCTTCAAAGACACACGCTTGAATGCCTTGAGACTCTTGATAGGACCATCCACATCATCCATGCGCTTGATATAAACCTGCGCTACTTCGGTACCCTCTCGCTTGCCCGTATTCTGCAAGGAGAACATCAGCTTGTAATCAGCAGCCTTGCTGCCACGCTTCCTGCTCTTCACCTGCATCAGGGTAGGCTTGCCGTACTCGAAAGAGGTATAACTCAAACCGTAACCGAATGGGAACAAAGGCTCGCCCTTGAAATAACGATAGGTACGATTCTTCATCGTATAATCGAGGAAATCAGGAAGATCGTTCACACTCTTATAGAAGGTAACCGGAAGCTTGCCCGATGGATTCACCTCGCCAAAGAGAACCTTGGCTACAGCCTCACCACCCCGTTCACCAGGATACCATGCCTGAAGGATTGCCTCGGCATTTTCCGTCTCAGGAACCATGGCGATGGCACATCCCGAACAGTTGACAAAGACAACACGCTTGCCTGCCTGATGCAGCATGGCGATAACCTGGCGCTGAGCCTTCGGCAACTCCAGGTCGGTTCTGTCGCCGCCCTTGAATCCAGGCTCCTCAATCTCAAGCTGCTCGCCCTCCAGATTTGGAGAGATACCGCCTACGAATACCACGGCATCCGCATCGCCCACCTCTGCCAGGATCTGCTCGTTAGTAGGCTTCGAAGTCTTCACAATGTCAAACTGCATCACAGCCACATCTTCCTTTTGGGTATAATCTACCTGAATCTTGACTGGCTTGCCTGCTTTCAGAGAGAGCGGTTTGATGATAGGCGCCACGCGGCCCCAACACTCTCGCATATTCACGATGGTATCGCCATCCACTATCAGGCGGCAACCGTCATCAATACCCATATTGATGGTAAGATCCTCATCCTTGTCAGGAGTCAACACACCCTCATAGCGGGCTGAGAAATGAGTAAGATTCACACCCGGCGCAAACACGGTGTTACCACCATTGCTCAGATTGATGGCTGTCTTCATCACATCCGTAGCCACCGGCTCACCCTTCTGTTCCTGATTGTTCCAGTAGGTGGCCTTCATTCCCTCACGGAAGAGGTTGAAACGGCTTTCCTGCACCTCGTTTCTTGTCAAGGTACAAGCCGGAACATACCTTACCTCAGTTCCCTTCATATAGTTGCGAATGCCCTGGAGGATGGTGGTAGAACTGGTAGGATAACCCGAATAGTTGCCTCGCAGCATGATGGAGTCATTGGCATTAGGTCCCATCACCACAATCTTCTGATTGCGGTTCAAAGGCAGCAGCTGGTTTCTGTTCTGAAGAAGAACGATGCCTTCTTCAGCTATCTTCTCAGCCAGATCCTTATGAGCCTTGCAGGCGATGACGTTCTCAGGAATCTGAGTCCACGACACGGTTTCATCCTTATCGAAATCGCCGAGCTTGAAACGAGCCACCAGCAGACGCTTCAGGCTCTGGTTTACCTTATCTTCATTGATCATTCCCGCCTTCACAGCCTGCGGAATGGTGCGATAGGCGCTGCCGCACTCCAGGTCGGTACCGGCATTAACAGCCTGGGCAGTTGCCTCGGTAGCAGTCTTTGCCGTACCGTGATAGCCCGGCATATAGAAATCGTTAACAGCTCCGCAATCGGAAGTAATCAATCCCTTGAATCCCCATTCGTCTCTGAGGATCTGGCGCTCAAACTTGGCGTTGGAACAGCAAGGAGCACCATCTATACGCTGATAGGCACACATCACCTCAGCCACATGTCCATCCTGTACCAGCGACTTGAAGGCAGGAAGATAAGTCTCCCACAAATCACGGGCTGGCAGATTCTCCAGATTGAAGACGTGGCGATTCCACTCCGGACCGCTATGCACGGCGAAATGCTTGGCACAAGCCAGTGTCTTGACATATTGGGGAGTCTTAGACTGATCAGAAGCCAGAACACCAGGAGCCGCCAGCGGCTTGCCGTCGAACGACTGTCCCTGCAAGCCATTCACTACGGCGAGTCCCATACGTGTAGTGAGATAAGGATCTTCGCCATAAGTCTCCTGTCCGCGTCCCCATCTAGGATCACGGAAGATATTGACATTCGGAGTCCAGAAGCTCAGACTCTGATATCTCTTTACATTACCCGACTTCTTCGCTACCTGCGCCTTGGCTCTCGCCTCATCGCTTACGGCAGTAAACACCTGATAGAGCAAGGCATCATCCCAGGAAGAAGCCATGTGCATGGTGATAGGGAAAACCGTGGCATATCCGTTGCGTGCCACGCCATGCAGCGCCTCGTTCCACCATTGAAACTGAGGGATACCCAGTCGGGAGATGGCAGGCGAAGCATCCATCATCAGCTTCGTTTTCTCCTCCAGGGTCAGGCGTGAAAGCAAGTCATTGGCTCTTGCCTCGGCAGAAAGGTTAGGGTTCTGATAAGGCAACAGCTGATTGGCTGGCTGTTGGGCGTGAGCTGAGAGCGCCAGAGCGGACAGCATAGCCAATGTAAGTATTTGTTTCTTCATAACTGCTATTGTTATTACGTTAATATTGTATAGATTCGTTTTTTAAATGCAAAAATACATATTTTTCCTGAATACTGAGACTGATGAAGTGTTAAAAAACTCAGATTGTTTTCATTTTTATGTGATTACTTCCTAATTTTTTCGATTCATTTAAACAATTAAGCCTTTTTTCCTTGCTGATTCCAAATATTAGTGCTAACTTTGCACTCTGAAACAACACTATCTTTTTAGAAGACAAAGATACAAGTAAGAAAGATACAACAAGACAGTAAGATCGCAATGACATGGAAAAGATTCTAATAGTTGAAGACGACATCGCATTTGGAACCATGATTCAGACATGGCTCAGAAAGAAGGGATTCGAGGTGGAGAAAACTACTTCGGTCAAGGCCGCCATACAGGTTTGCGAGGAGGCAGAAAGAGGATTCGATCTGGTATTATCAGACCTCCGCCTTCCCGATCACGACGGCATCTTCCTGCTGCAATGGATGAGAAAGCATGGCGTGCAGGTGCCTTTCATCGTGATGACCAGCTATGCAGAAATTCAGAATGTGGTGCTCGCCATGAAATCGGGCGCTACCGATTATGTGGCAAAGCCTTTCCATCCGGAAATCCTTCTGGATAAGATCAAGGAAGCTATCAAGACTCCGAAAAAACAGAATCCGTATGCAGCCTCAGCAGATAGTCTGCGTTCCACAGACTCAAATTCTACTCCTACAAACGCAGCACCTGGCAAGCAGGCAGGAAACCAGGCATCATCTGCCAATGGGGATGTACCCAAATACCTGGAAGGTGAAAGCGAGGCTTCACGCAAGCTTTACAGTTTCGTTTCGCTGGTGGCTCCTACCCCTATGTCGGTACTCATTCTGGGTGCCAGCGGTACGGGTAAGGAATATGTGGCAAGAAGAATACACGAACTCAGCACAAGAGCCAATAAACCTTTCTTCGCACTCGACTGCGGTGCCATCCCTAAAGAAGTGGCGGCATCAGAATTCTTCGGTCATGTGAAGGGATCGTTTACGGGAGCTGACCAGGACAAGAAGGGCGCTTTCGAGATTGCCAACGGGGGAACTCTCTTCCTCGATGAGATGGGAAACCTGAACTATGAAGTACAGGTGCAGCTGCTCCGTGCCCTCCAGGAAAGAAAAATCCGTCCGGTGGGAAGCAACAAGGAAATAGATATCGATATCCGACTGGTATGCGCTACCAATGAGAATCTGGCTCAACGCGTGGCTGAAGGCAACTTCCGTGAAGACCTCTACCACCGTATCAACGAGTTTACCATCTACATGCCGGAGCTGAAAGATCGTGGTGCCGACATCTTCCTCTTTGCCGACCTCTTTATCAAGCACGCCAACAAGGAGCTGAACAGAAATGTGGAAGGACTCGACGGCAAAGCCAAGGAGCGAATTGCCGCCTACAACTGGCCGGGCAACCTGCGAGAACTGAACAATGTGATGAAACGAGCTACCCTGCTCGCCACCGGAAGATACATCGGAGTAACCGAACTGGAACAGAGTATGGCACATATCCAGCCACAAGCCCCTACCGCCCTGCACGATGAGGAAACGGAACTGCAGAGAATAGAAGCTGCGCTGAAAGCAGCAGGCGGCAACAAGAGCAAGGCTGCACAATTGCTCGCCGTGGATAGAAAGACGCTCTACAATAAGATGAAGAAATACGGTATCTGATGACCATTCCCCAACTTTTTGGGGAATAATTCCACACCAGTTCCACAGTTTCCACAATGTAGAATTCTGGCACAAAAAGCATTTACTGCTGATAATCAAACTATTAGATAATTCTTTTGTTTTTTGGCACGCAGATTGTGATATGAGAAAGTGAACACGCCAATGAGCGGTAATGCAAGTAAGGCTGGTCACAAAGAAAGTAATAAAAATAATATTCACAATAAAAAAAACAAAAGATTATGAAAAAGTTAGTTTTCGCAGCTATCGCTGCCATGGTTATGGTTTCAGTTAGCAATGTATTCGCCAGCAACAAGATGGCAAGCGTATCATCAGCTGCTCCAGTTGACACAGTAGCTCCAGCAGAACCAGCTGCTCCAGCAGACACAACAGTAGAGAAAGAGACTCCTGCAGAGACACCAGCTGAAACTCCAGCAGAGACTCCAGCAGACTCTACAGCAACAGATTCTACTGTAGCAGAGTAATATCACCTTTAAAAAATAGTAATTAACTGAGGAAAAGATAGAATAACACTAGTAATTACGCGTCGCTTTCAATCAGGCAGGAGACTAATGATAGAATTCATTGGTCTCCTGACTTGTTTTTAGCCCTTTTGTTTTCTAATATCATTTTTTTGCATTAACTTTGCAAACAAATATCTATTGAGCAAGATATCAGTCTGCTCATCATTTTAAACGATTTCTCATGCACAAGAACAATATTCCTCTCAAGGTAGCCCTCGGATATAGCGCCATTGCCATTATCATGATTCTGGCAATCAGTCTGGTGTATAGTAACACCAAGAGCATCAATGCCATCAATGAAGCTTCGCGCGAGTATATCCAGAAAAGGGGTGCCGCCGACAGTACCATCTCTTCCCTGCTCAAAGAGGAGCAGAGAAACCTGAAGCAACTGTCTGATGCCATGGCAGGAAGACCTACCCAAAACTATCTGCAGAATAAGGTGAAGAATCTGAATACGGGAAAGGATTCCATACTGGTTCACTCCAAGGCACCTCAAACCCACGAGGCGAAGAAGACGACGGTAGAGGTATTGAAGACCCGAAGGGGGTTCTTCCGCCGACTCGCCGATGCCTTCAAGAAGGAGCACGCCGAAACCTTGAGCGTAAAACAGGACAGCAACCGGGCTGTCATCGATTCTGTTACCACCCCAGTAAACGTGGCGGAAAACGTAGCGACCATCCTCGACCAGATAGACAAGAAGGAGAAAGTGGAAACGCAAGGCCACAAGCAGAACATCAATAGGGAGATGGAAGAGCTGAAGATGGTGAGTGCCAAACTCGCCCTGCGCTCCGCCAAACATCTGAGCGATGTACACCAGCGTGAGAAAGACAACATGCAGGAAGCCATCAAGAAGGCGATGGAAGCAAGAAAGCATCTGTTGTGGCAGATGGAACTGCTCGCCATCGTAGCCTTCTTTGCCATCGTCATCATGATCTGGTTTATCTGGCGCGATGCCAGAAAGGAGCGTATCTACAGGGAAAACCTGGAGGCTGCCAACGAGGAAATCCAGCGTATCATGAACCAGCGCGAGCGCCTGCTCCTCACCATCACCCACGATATCAAGGCGCCAGCTGCCTCTATCTCGGGCTTCATCGATCTGATGAAAGCCTACGTCAGCAATCCCCAGGGCATCGAATGCCTCCAGAACATCAAGAACTCTGCCGCACATCTATCCCTTCTCGTTGCCTCGCTACTCGATTATCATCAGTTGGAGAACGGACTGATGAAGGTTCAGCCTACCTCTTTCTCACCGGCACAACTGGTAGCAGAATCGGTAGAGGGAATGAAATTGAGAGCCGAAGAGAAAGGATTGGAGATTTCATTCGAATGCAAGATGAAGGGGATGGGAACTTCGGATTCTCCAATGAAGAAGAAATTCTTCCGTGCTGATGCCTTCCGCATTCGCCAGATATTGGATAATCTGGTAAGCAACGCCATCAAATATACCGACCGGGGCAGCGTTACCATCCAGGCACAGGTTTCAGAAATTCTGGGCAAGCCTACGCTTACCCTGAGCGTAAAGGATACGGGAAAGGGAATGACCGATGAGGAGAAACAGAAGGTGTTCCAGGCGTTTACGAGATTGAAGAGCGCCCAGGGCATCGAGGGTACCGGTTTGGGATTGTCCATCACCCAGGAACTGGTTTCGCTGCTTGGTGGAGAAATCATCCTCCACTCTACCCTGGGCAAAGGTTCTACCTTCATCGTCACCATCCCTATCGAGCCAGCACCAAAGGAGGAGTCTCAGGAAATGGCTCCATCAGAAGTTAAGCATGATCCTTCTCCCGATTCTGCTCAAGATAAGGAAGGACAGAATTCTGGCAGCCATCAGGTTACTGATATAAAGAAGAAGCCGGAATTTGCCAACCACAAGATTCTGATTCTAGATGATGACAAGCTGCAGCTCCAGCTTCTCCAGGAGATGTTGCGCCGCATCGTAGGCGACACCTGGCAGGTTTTCGCCTGCAATCATGTGATGGATGCCCTCACCACACTACATAACGAACAGCCAGCCCTGATGCTGATGGATATCGAAATGCCGGAGATGAACGGCATGGATATGATTGCCCACATCAACCATACCAATATGATGGTGGTGGCGATGACTGCTCACGATACAAGCATCCTGGAACAGCTTCTGAAAGCCGGCTTCGACGATTGCCTGTTCAAGCCATTCAGTATGGAGAAACTGTCTGATATCCTGGGAATAGAGTCCCAGCCTCAACTGGATGCCCAGTCTGGAACTCCATCCCAGCCTGATTCATCACTCCAGCCAGTTTTATCATCCCAGCAGAAATCCAATCCTCAGCTGGATGCTCTTCTTGCTTTTGCCGGAGGCGACGAAGAAGCGGCGAAGGAGATTCTTGATACCGTGAAGCAGGAACTTGCCGATCATCTCACGAATCTGAAAGAAGCCGTAGAAGAGGAATCCTTATCTACCGACCGCATAGGAAAGGCGGCACATAAGCTCCTCCCTATCGCCACGATGATGCAGATGGGATGCCTCGAAGAACTCAAGGATCTCTCCCCAGAACACATCGGCGAGATAGAAGAAGCCGAGATCAGAGAAAAACTGAAGGTTGTGATTATGACCTTATCTGCTGCGGTGTCAGACCTGTATGCTTCTTGAAATATCGGCAGAAGAAACTGACGTCGGCGAAATGAAACTCCCAAGCCATCTCCTTGATGCTTTGCGTGGTCCGCTTAAGATGCATCTTGAGTTGCAGAATCACGTATTGGTCGATGATGGTCTTGGGGGTATGCCCCGTCACCTGATTCACGATGTTGGTCAGATATTTCGAAGAGATATTCATTTTTTCGGCATAATAGTTCACATCCCTTGAAATCTTGTAATCCCTCTCCAGAAGCATCATAAACCGATTGAACAATTCTCTTATCCGATACGACTTCACTTCATCTGGTCGGTATTGCGGATTGCGCTGAAGATACTCATGAAAACCGATGAAGAACGCCTTCAACTGGCACAATACCAACTGCGAGATACAGGTACACTCCGACTGGTCGAAATATACCTTCAATAAACCAAACATCCCATTGATGATGTTTGTCACCACAGGGGTATCCTGCCTGCAGCGGTCTTCCCGCAAGGAAGAATACACCGTCTGCTCCAGCTGCAAGCTTGCTTCGCGAAGCAAGGAAGGATTATATTTCAGGATTTCGGCCTGGAAACTGTTCGCAGTTTGAGGGGATTTGCAATCCCCGTTTTCAGTTTCAGGGGATTTGCAATCCCCGTCAACCTTCAATTCCACTACATCATTCGGAAAGAGCGTAATCACCGCCCCCTCATAAAGTTCCCAATCCTTATAATTCACATTCAGCATAGCCTTTCCCTTTCGGCAAATCAATATTGCTCCGTAAGTCAAAACTTGCGGACCCTCCTGCCATTCCTCCAAACAAGAGCGGAAAAGGCTTGCTTCCTGCTGACTGCTTAATTCTGATAATTCCATCTACACCTTATTATATATAGAGTTATTATGTCTCTTTATTCCTATTTCGGTTGCAAAATTACACAAAATATGTGACATAAAAGAACTATTATTCCCAAATCGTCCATCCGCTGCGAAATATTTAAAGCGATTGTTCGCCCAAAACTCTGTACCTTTGCACCCGAAATTCAAAAAGAAATGATCAATGATTAAGAACATCTTATTTGTAAGCCTTCTGCTTGCAGGAGGAACCCATTGGACTTCGGCTCAATCACAAACCACCGTAGGAGCGGCTGCTTCCTTGCCCGTCAGCAAGAAAGAAAACATAACCATCAGCCAACTCTTCCAGAAGGTGGAGGATAACAGCAAGAGCCTTCGCACTTCATTATCAGGAGTAGAAGCAGCCCACCTCGGCATCGAAGCGGCCAAAAGCAAGAAACTGCCCGACCTCGATGCTTCCCTCTCATTCAGCTATATCGGCAATGCGCTGATTACCGACCGTAACTTCAGCAACGTTCATGGTTTGAAATCCCCACATTTCGGCAACAATTTCGCCTTCCAGGCACAGCAGGTGGTTTACGCCGGTGGAGCCATCAATGCAGGCATCAAACTCGCCGAACTCGGAAAGCAGCAGGCAGAAGTAGGCGTAAAACTCACCCGTCAACAGATTCGCTTCATCGCACTCGGTCAATATCTCGACCTCTATAAGATAGACAACCGCATCAAGGTGTATGAAAAGAACATCGAGTTGACCCGCCAGCTCATCGACGACATCAAGGAGAAACAGACGCACGGAATGGCGCTGAAGAACGACATCACCCGATACGAACTCCAGATGGAAAGCCTCAAACTCGGTCTTACGGCGCTCCGAAACAACCGGAGCATCCTGAACCATCAGCTTTGCAATACCCTAGGAATGAACCAGGGAAGCCAAAAGAATGAAGGAAGCCAGATGAACCAGACAAGCCAGGAGATTCAGATTATCCCCGATGCCACTATCGCCGACAAGACCTACGGCAAGGAGGGCGAGGCTTACTGGCAGACGGCAGGCACCCTGAATTCCCCACTCCTAGAGCAAAGCAACAACGCCATCCGCATCGCCAAACAGAAAGAGAAGATAGCCAAGAGCGACCTTCTGCCAAAAGTGGCATTCGTTGCCGCAGACAACTTCGACGGACCTATCCTCTTCGAATTGCCACCTGTTGATAAGAACCTCAACGTCTGGTATGTGGGCGTGGGCGTGAAATACAGCCTCAGCTCTCTCTTCAAGAGCAACAAGCGCATCAAGCAGGCAGCCGTGGAAACCCGACAGGCTAAAGAGGCACATGCCGTACAGGCAGAGCAGCTCAACAATAATGTGCAGGCTGTCTACGTGCAGTATCAGCAAACCTACGTAGAACTGGAAACGCAGCGAAAGAGCGTGGAGCTGGCACAGCAGAACTACGACGTGATGAATGCCCGCTATCTCAGCCAGCTCGCTCTGGTTACAGACATGGTGGATGCCTCCAACCTCAAGCTCAATGCCGAGCTCAGCGAGGTGGATGCCCGCATCAACATCGTCTATGCCTACTATCGCATGAAGTACGTGGCAGGAGAAATTTAACAAAAACGTGGCAGGAGAAATTTAATTTTAAAAACAGAATTAAGAGTTTTTATCGAAATTATTATCAAGAGATTATGAGCAAGAAGATTATCAAGAGAATATATAATGTAGTGATTATCCTCCTTTTTCTGGGAGCTATCGGCTGGTGTTTCAGCCATTTCTATCATGGCAGCGATGTGGCTTACACAGATGATGCACAGGTAAACCGCCATATCACCCCTATCAATACCCGTGTACCGGGATTCATCAAGGAGATTCGTTTCAACGATTATCAGCACGTAAAGAAGGGCGATACCCTCGTCATCATCGAGGATGCTGAGTTCCGCCTGCATGTAGCTCAGGCAGAGGCAGGCTTGCGTGGATCCAAGTCAAGTTCTTCGGTGGTAACCGCCAGCATGGGCACCACCAATACCAATGTGCAGACAGCGGCTGCCGGCATCGAGGAGGCTCGTGTGGATATGATGAATGCCAAGCAGGACTTCGACCGCTTTGCAGCCCTGATGAAGAAGGATGCGGTAACCCGTCAGCAATACGACAATGCTTATGCCCGCTATCAGGGAGCCAAGGCACGTTATGAGCAGGCTAGCAGCCGCAAGGCTAGTGCCGCATCAGTTCGCAATGTACAGACCCAGCAGCTCGGCGGTTCACGTGCCGGAGAGAGCGTGGCAGAAGCACAGCTCAACCTGGCTCGCCTGAATCTTTCTTATACAGTAATCGTGGCAACCTGCGATGGCGTGATGGGAAGAAAGGATATTCACGAGGGACAGTTGGTGCAGCCTGGTCAGATGCTCGCCCGCATCGTGGATGACAATGATGTTTGGGTGGTAGCCAATTATCGTGAGACTCAGATGGACGGCATCACCGTGGGAAAGAGCGTAGATTTCACCGCCGATGCCATCCCAGATATAGTATTCCATGGCAAGGTAGAGGCTCTCTCTGCCGCAGCCGGCAATGCCTATTCCATGATTCCTGTGGATAATGCCACCGGCAACTTCGTAAAGGTAGAGCAGCGTGTGCCTGTGCGCATCGCCCTTACCAAGGACAATGCCCCGAAACAGATAGCCCTGCTCCGTGCCGGACTAAACGTAGAAACCAAGGTTCACATTAAATAGAATGTTCTATAAATTATAAACTATCAAGAATGTTCTATAAACTATAAATTATTAATTATTAATTATTAATTGAAAAAAATGCCAGGACCTCCAATGCTTCAAGGACCCTTCCGGGTTCCTTCGTTCAATGGATATATTCCTCGCCGGTTACAGCCATGGATTTATCTCCTCTTCGCCTTCATCTTCCTGATGTCGGGCGGAATCTATGGAGGAGCCATGAGCCAGGTGATGGGCGAGTACAGTTTGATGAGAGAAGACGTGCTCATGATCATCATGTTCAACGTGGTGGGCGTGGCGATGCCATTCCCCTTCCTCTTCAAGATGAAGTTCCACTTTACCAACCGCCAGCTCCTGCTGAATGCGGCACTGGTAGTGGCAGCTTGTAATTTCCTCATCATGTATCGATTCTGCTTCGTTCCTCTTTCTGTAAAACTGAATATGACTACTTTCGCAATACCGCCCGTCATCACAACCTCCCGATCTTCTGCCTGACTTTTATAAAATAGTACAGATGATTCTTTGCCGAACCTTTCGGCAGCTCTCTGTCAAGTATAGCATAATCGGAACAGACTGTTCAACTTCTCGTTATATAAGGTAACAAGTTCAGCCATACAGATGGCCGCCCGTTTATGAGTAAAACAGTGGCATCAGCCGCCATAAGCATGCAGTGCGGTTTTACGAATGACGCAGTCGGAACTGTTACTTTCTGCATCGTATCATTCCGACAATAGAATACACCGCTAGAGCCGCAGCATTTACGATGACAACACTTGCTCCTGCGGGAGTTGCCCATACATAAGAAATCGCAATCCCGATCACAAGACATAAAACAGATATTACGGCGGAATTTATAATGACAGACCGAAATGTTCTGCATACACGCATCGACGTCAGCGCCGGAAAGATGATCAGACTGGAGATCAAAAGAGCTCCCATCATCCGCATCCCAAGCACGATTGTCACGGCTGTCAGCACAGCGATCAGCGTATTGTACAGATTGGCTTTTACTCCCGTTGCCTGCGCAAATGTTTCATCGAATGTGACCGCAAATATTTTATTATAAAAAAGAAGATACAAAACGAGAACGATTCCCGCCAAAATAACACTCAGCCGAACATCTTCGGCGCTCATAGCCAAAATACTGCCGAACATATAATTGTACACATCTGTATTCATTCCTGTCGTCATGGAAATCACCATGACTCCAAGGGCAAGAGAGGTTGTCGAAATAAGCGCGATTGCCGCATC
>ERZ773155.2810-NODE-2810-length-12590-cov-18.045393_pt1 | contig 12590 bp, 12 predicted proteins | sample MGYA00511262_ERZ773155 | MGnify/ENA primary metagenome ERZ773155 (study PRJEB29015, sample SAMEA2737828) | human gut metagenome | biome: human gut; feature: human-associated habitat; material: faeces | place: China | collected 2012 ... | reverse complement strand
GATGCTTTCCTTCGGAATGGGTGCTTCTACCCAGGCTCTCTTTGCCCGAGTGGGAGGAGGCATCTATACCAAGGCTGCCGATGTGGGAGCCGACCTGGTGGGTAAGGTGGAGGCGAACATCCCTGAAGATGATCCCCGGAATCCGGCTACCATTGCCGATAATGTAGGAGATAATGTGGGCGATGTTGCCGGAATGGGTGCCGACCTTTACGAGAGCTATTGCGGTTCCATTCTTTCTACAGCTGCCCTGGGAGCTACCGCTTTTGCCATGAACGGCGATATGCAGCTCCGTGCCGTCATCGCTCCTATGGTCATAGCAGCCATCGGCATCTTCCTCTCGCTCATCGGCATCTATCTGGTTCGTACCAAGGAGGGTGCATCCATGAAGGATCTGCTCCATTCCCTGGGATTAGGTACCAATGTCAGTGCCGGTCTTATCGCCGTGGCTACCTTTATTATATTATATCTTCTGGGTATCGAGAATTGGCTCGGACTCTCATTCTCTGTCATCAGTGGATTGGTGGCTGGGGTCATCATCGGTCAGGCTACGGAGTATTATACTTCGCAGAGCTACCGACCAACCCAGAAGATTGCCGAGGCATCAGAGACGGGTCCTGCCACGGTGATTATCAAGGGAATAGGAACGGGAATGATCTCTACCATGGTGCCTGTGGTTACCATCTCCGTAGCCATCATGCTCAGCTATCTCTGTGCCAATGGTTTTGATATGTCGCTCTCTGCCAAGTCTATCAGCGTAGGACTTTATGGCATAGGTATTGCAGCCGTGGGTATGCTGTCAACGCTGGGTATCACCCTGGCAACGGATGCTTACGGTCCTATTGCCGACAATGCCGGAGGTAATGCGGAGATGAGCGGACTGGGTAAGGAGGTGCGTGAACGTACCGATGCACTCGATGCACTTGGCAATACCACTGCTGCCACAGGTAAAGGCTTTGCCATCGGTTCTGCAGCCCTTACTGCTTTGGCGCTTCTTGCATCTTACATTGAGGAAATCAAGATAGCCATGATTCGTGCGGTAGAGAATGGCAAGCAGTATGTGGATGCAGCCGGAAACATCTTTGACCCATCGAATGCCACTACCATCGATTTCATCAATTTCTTCCAGGTGAATCTCATCAATCCGAAGGTGCTGGTGGGTGCTTTCCTGGGAGCGATGGCAGCCTTCCTGTTCTGTGGACTGACGATGGGAGCTGTAGGTCGTGCGGCTGAATCTATGGTTCAGGAGGTACGTCGCCAGTTCCGTGAGATCACGGGAATCCTTGAGGGCAAGGCTACGCCTGATTACGGCAGATGTGTGGAGATCAGTACTAGAAGTGCTCAGCGTGAGATGATTATCCCGTCCTTGCTTGCCATCATCATTCCGATAGTAGTAGGTTTGGTTTTGGGAGTAGCTGGAGTCTTGGGTCTTCTTACGGGCGGACTTGCAGCCGGCTTCACGCTTGCCGTCTTTATGTCTAACTCTGGTGGTGCCTGGGACAATGCCAAGAAGATGATAGAGGAGGGCAGTTTCGGAGGCAAGGGTAGTGAGAATCATAAGGCTACGATTGTAGGTGATACCGTTGGTGATCCGTTCAAAGATACCTCGGGTCCATCCCTCAATATCCTCATCAAGCTGATGTCAATGGTAAGTATCGTGATGGCAGGTTTGACCATTGCCTTCCTGTAAGACAGAGGTTTCAGTTTCGGCGGATTTGCAATCCGCCGTTAAAAAAACGACCTAACCTCTTATTACTTCAGGGATTTATAATCCCTATCAATAAGTTTATGCTGTTAAGAAACAACTTTACAAAGTTTCTATGTCTAAAAACTACCCTTAAGGAAAGAAAAACTTTCCCTTAAGGAAAAATATTTTTTCCCTTAAGGATATTTTTATTTATCCTTAAGGGAAACAACAATATCTCTTCTCTCCTCATTTTCCTATAGTTAGAACAAGAGAAATAAAAATCAGAATTATATTTACGATATAATCGCAGCTGTTCAGAACGACACTGCGAAGACCTGGTCATGACGATGAGGAATGTCTGGCAGAACTGACTTCCTGGAAAAGCTTTATCACTTACAAAATGCCTTTTCCCATCTTTTCCGTTGTTATTCTCCGCAAATTTGCGGAGAATAAGCCAAATAATCTCCGCAAAACTATTTTGATTAATACCTTCCGTCAGGCATCCTGGCAGATTTGCCCCCGTCAGGCGTTTCTGCGGATTTGCAATCCGCTATCGAAAAATGTTCGACCATGCAAGGTATGTTTTGAGTTACTCAAAACCTTTCGGGTTACTCCCGAAAGACCTTGCTCTAATCGGGGTGTAGCCCTCCAATGTCGGGCTACCTCAACCCAATCTGCCGATGTGAAGAGATGCTTTTCTATAGAAATGGCGAATCAAACCACATTAGACCAACAGATGGCTAACCCATTTTTATGGATTTAGCCATCTGCCTTTATCGTTTATAATCTTTTAAAGAAACCTTCGTATTCATCATCCAGGATTTTCCAAACGCCATTCTTGCGACCTCCTTCTCTTACAATTAGGTTTTGGTCGGAAAGTTGTTTGAGGTATCGCTGTACTTGTCTTAAAGAAATCCCCATGTTTTCCGACATTTGGGCAGCACTGATTTGAGGCATCTGAGAAATTAACTTGTAGATTTGTCGTTGAGCTTTTGCAAATTCTTTTGTGATATTTACTTTTCCTTTTACGACATCATCCGTTTCATTTACGACGTCTTTTACGACATCTTTTATGACATTATTTGTCTCTTTTATGACATGAGGGTTGTCTTTTACGACATCCATTCCATAATTGAGGTTCCATAGAGTAACATAAAATTCCGTCGCATTGGAACTGAATTTAGGCGCATGATAGCTCTCTAATGTCTCAAAACGCTTATATTCACCAATTATCTTTTTCATACCACTGCCTCTACGTTCCATGAGTTTCAAGCGATGGAAAAAGTCTGCAAGTAAAGGGTTGCGACGTTTCGACGGCACTGTCAGAGGATTAAGTTGTTGTATCAATCGTCCATCAAACATGCCACCTGGAGTCAAGCGTAGCAGTGCAATCGGTAACATACCCAGCTATCGCTGCTAGCTCTATTTGATAACATATATTCCATCCTGTTCTATTTCTCGAAGAAGGTATGGGTTGATGTGCTTATGCTTTCTTACTAAATCTACGGGACTTTCAAGTAGTTTTTCTAAATAACGCTTTAGTCTAACAACAAGGAACGCCTTAGGTTCCATTTCTACACATATATCCACGTCACTATCTTCTTTCTGCTCGTTTCTTGAAACCGAACCGAAAAGGCACAGCGACTTTACTCCGAAGTTCTTTTTTAACTCTTCGGAATGAGATGAAATCTGCGTTATATAATGTTCCCTTGACTTCATTATAATAATTAGCCTATACTGCCGTTAGCGGATAAGGCATAATTCTCTAGATAGAATTTCTCCTTGGCTGCATCTATTATCTCTTCTTTTTGCTTCTCGTCAGAATTGTTCTTTTCGAGTGCAAGTATCAGATAATCATTCCCTTTTGTAGGAGAGAAGATTTTGCCGATAAGCATTCTGAAATGTCTGCTGACGAATTCTTCTACTTGAGTACCTTCTTTCGGCGTAAGGCGATAGAACTCATATCTTTCATCCAGCATTTTCTGGATTTCATCCCGGAACATCTTGCGAACTCTGTTCTTCCAGGAGAATTTCTGGTGCTCATTATGACGGGCATACAGAGATACGACGTAGAGGAAGTTTACATCGTAATGGAAGACAAGAAGGGTGTCTCGATCGAACAGGCGGTTATTGAAATGCTGAGTATTGAAGCACTTGTGTTCCCTGTCGGTTGACGAAATCTGGTCTGAGAAAGATAGATTTTCTGCCATCTTTGCACTGATGAAGAAGTTAGGAATGATGTTATATCCTTCAGTAAGGTCATCACGGAGCTTTGGTACGTTACCAAAGTTACGCTTGTCGTATTGCAACTCTTCATCATCCTTGTCGTCATTCATAAAGAGGTTCAGGTTCCACTGAATGATATTTCTGGCGTATGTAAACTGCTTATATACAGATTCTTTTCCGATGGCATGGCCCAGCTTGTAATATTTGCTGTCACCGATGTAATAAACTGGCTCTGGCTCTTTGCTTGTAATCAGGTTCTGGTAGGTGTACAAATGATCTATGCGTTTACCATCTGCCTGTTCTTTCAAGCCAGCTGGGATGTTCTTTTCTCCCAGAAGTTCATCAATAATGGCTTCGAAAACGATATTGAAACTCTTAACCAGAAGATACTCTTTACGTTCCTTCTGGATGTTCATACGCTTTGCGTTGTCAAAGAAGTCATAGCATAACTGCCAGAGATATATTGATTTATCAGAAAAGTACTTGTATTTAATCTGGAGCAGTCTGGTTTTTCCCAATCCATCCAGATAAGTCTTGAAACGATAACCTGTAATCAACTGGAAATTACAGTTGGTATGATAGGTGAAACCGTATCTTTCGCTGATATAATTCAGGATGGAATAGAAAATAATCAATAACTCCTCATCAAAGTTGATCTGCTTCTTCCTGTTGACAGGATTCGTATAAACAGGACTGTTTTTGCAGACTATGGCTCTTGTGGTGGATATGGTCTTAGACCAATGAATGCGGTTGTAACCAGAATGGATGTTCTTCAGGATGAAGAAGATGAAATCCTGGTTATGCTTGTTGAAGTCGATAAGTGCCAGCAGAATATCGAGGAATGTATTGTTAATTTGTCTGGTACTTTTGCCAAGACATGCTATTTTCTGGTGATAGACAATACCGTTTCTGGTGGTATTGTTGTAAACTTCGATGGTGCGGTATATCCAGACAGAGAACTCGTAGATAAAGTCTTTCTCGTGTTGAGAAAGAGGGTTGTTCTGGTTCAGGTTGACAATGGTTTCTGGGGCGTATTTGCCAAAAACTCTTTCCCCATCTGGAGTGTCTTCCAGCAGTACCTTTGGCAAAATAAAGACGCAATCGCTTAGTTGGGTATTGTAGTAATACCCAACGTAGTTGACGCTGACGTTGCCATCGATGTCCTGCATGGCATCGATACCGTGCAGGACATCCCTGATCTGTTCAGCCTGATACTGATGTTCTTCTATGAGGATTCTCATGTTATGTTATTTTACGGATTCAACAGAACATCCTTTTGTTCTCGCTAAATGAAGAATAGCTTGGATGTTTCCTTTGCCCCATTGTGTTGTAAAATAAAATTTGACGTTATCTATTGTTGTTAAAGGGTAATCGTCGTACCAACGTTTACCTTTGTCATTTTTATATTTTTCTTTCCAAAGAGAATAGTCCTCAACTTTTATAACTATTCGATCTGTTTTTGAATTGATAATCCTTGATATATCTGATAATATTTCAGAATATGTTTCTTTCTTATCATTAACCAGATATTCCATTACGGCAAGAGCCATTCTTCCTTTCCCTAGGAGTTCGCTACTTCCGTTAACTCGATATTTAGTGTAATCGTATGAATTTGAATTGCTATTGTTGTTATTGTTAAGGTTCCAATCAGATTCTTTTTCGTATGAATCTTCTGAATCCTCTTCCTCTCCTTCATCAGAAAAGAAATCCTCTACTCCCAAATTCTCCAAGAACAACTCAACATTAGCTATATCAACGTTAGTTTTGCCGTTCTTATCCTTATAGAATCGGTCGAAAGACAGAATCTTTCCCTCTTCATCCTGGAAGTCCTTGTCATCGAATCCATAGTCCTTGAACACATCATTCCAGAGATAGAAGATAACCTTACTAACGAACAAGTCGGCATCAATTTCTCCATCTTTTGCTTTGCAGAAGAAATAGCCGAGTTTCTTGTCTTCAGAATTTGTAAGTGAACCAATCAGCTTGTTAACCAGGCTAATGAATGACCACCATTTGTACTGCTTATCTCCCGTGTTGATGTACCAGTTGAGAGGAGCGTTGGTTTCTTTGTCACGACCTTCGCGAATAGGCACATACTTCCAATCCCAGCGTCGCTTGAAGGCTGAGTCGATAGGGAAGAGGCTCTGGTCGCTGGTGTTCATTGTAGCCCAAATATAGAGGTTTGAAGGCAGAACAAGGCGCTCTCCCTTTATGATGAGGTTTACCATATTGGCTTCGCCATAGAGCTGGTTGATTTCGTCTTTATTCGTAATCTCCCATCCCGCAAATTTCTTTTCGAGATATTTCTGCATATCCTTATCTGCAACGATAGGATAATCAGAAAAACCATATTCGTTGCGATCCAGCAATTGGAACAGATCACCAAAGATCTGGGCGCAATTACCTCTGTTTATTTCTTCGATAATAAGAAATTGCTTCTTGCTGGAGCCTAGTTTCTTCCACGCTTCAACATAGGCTTCGAGAAAAGCCTGAGGAATGAACTTGTAAGCAATTCTTTCTTCCTTTACAACTTCATTCGTTTCTTCATCGATTACCTTTTTGCCATAGCAATCGCGCAGCGTAACTTCTTCTGTAATAGGCTTGTAGGTGCCTACAAAAGAGGCGTAATCAGAGTCTGGATGGAATGTAGTACGAATCACGCTCTCTCCGAAAGTCAAGTCCTTGATGGTCTTTGATTTGCCTGTGCCAGGAGCACCATAGTAAATCTGCTGAAGGCCTGTAGTCTTAAGCAAATGGTTTTCTGCACGAGAAGATTCTGCTGGATTCCCTTTTCTGACGAGTTCGTTCTTTGGGTCAAGAACCATCTTAGCCATAGCTGTTAATGTAGCACTGTATCCGTATTCGAATTTATCAATGTCTGATAATTCCTTAAGTTCTAATCTGGCATCTTCTGCTTTTTTATTTGGGTTCTTCTTATAGTAATCTATAAATTCTCCCAGTAATTGTTTGGATATGGTTCGAGTACTGATACTACCTTTGCTTTCTAGTTTTACCTGATAGCAAAGTCTGTCTTTATCAGCAATTATAAGGCGTCCGTCTGTAGATTGGTCGCCAACCATAAGTTTATCGTAATCTTCCATGTTGTTTCTTTATTGAAATTTAGGCAAAAGTACAACTTTTCGGTGAAATGACCAAGTATTAATTCGATTATTTTGATAAATGTATGATATAAAGTAAGATTAGGTATATTTTTCTGCAAGTTTTGGGGCTTTTTCTCAAAAAATCCGCCCTTACATAGTATGGCTTCAAGGTATGATTTCAGACGGACTACCAGGAAAAACTTAGGGGGCATTTCTACATAGATATCTACATCGCTGCCTTCATGGTGCTGGTTTCTTGCTACAGAACCAAAGAGGCGCAAGGAGGTGATGTCGAAGGTGTTTTGCAGTTCTTCGGCATGAGATGTGATGAGGGCTATGTATTCTTCCCTTGTTTTCATTCTTAATATCCTTATCTTTTTTAAGGCTTTTGCCCTTACAGTGCGCAAGGCTGATTGCGCTTATCCCCAGGGTGTTACCCTGGACTAGGAGCTTCTGGGCCTTCAGCCCGTGTGGGGCAAGGTATCTAAAGTACCGCTGCGCAGACCTTGCGGAACCAGTCGAGTTTCTTACCGCTCATTTCTGCTATGGATAAGTTCGCTTTGTTCACATCTTCTGGCTCAAATTCATAATAAGAATCTTCAGTAGGGAGATAATCCTCTGGAAGATCTTCTATGGAGTGGGCCTGGAAGTTGTGATGATTGCCTTCTTCATCAATATCGACAGTATATACTATGTCGTCTAATGGCGAACTTAATACGTTACGCAATGTTTGCTTTTTATTCGTGTACTTTTGTATATTGTCGTAATCGGTTCTGATGAACATCCAACGATTGTTGGTTTCATCTTGGTCTATCCAATAGAAGAGATAGTTGTCACCTTTGTTGGTAACATAATGTGACAATAATGGTCCATCGAAATATATAAGATCGGCCACTTTCTTGAATTTGTCGAAGTTGCGCTTCTTTATGCAAATACCTTTTATTGTTTTCATAATTTTCCCTCCTCTAGTTTAAATGTTTTGGATAAGTCACATGATGGGAATTCAAACAAGTTATAATGTCCGTTGCTTGCTGGTGTAGTGATATTGCCATCTTTGTTAGTCACAATTCCTGAAGAAATACGATCACCTATAACTTTGTATATGTTTCTCATATTTTTTGCAAGTAAGTGATAGAACTTGATGGCTTTGTCCTTTTCAGTAAAGCAAGACAGAGCATATCCACCAACATCAACTTTTCTTTGGCCATTCATAATTGCACGTTGAGGCTTCATGATGTAGTTGGGTAAATAGCTTTTGGACATATCTGTACTGAAAACGAATCTGAATCCTTTCAAATCGTTTGGCTTTACAACTTCGGGCATCTTTAGTCCTTGTTGTATCAATGCGTCTATTTCTGCTTGATACTTATATATTCCCATCTTTTTATGTTTTAAATCTGCTTGCAAAAATAAGAAATATTTCTCTTTTATGCAAGTTTTTGGGCTTTTTCTTTTGTGTTTCAAGAGAAAAAGATTAATTTTGCCAATTATTGGTGTCAATTGATATAAGAATAGTTTCTTTTAATAGAATTAAATAGTATGATTATATTGGACAAAATACATTTCAGCATATAAAGGAGCTATCATAGAGGGTAAAATAGAAGTAGCTAAGAATAGGCTCGTTCATATACCTACACAGAACTTATATCCAACAATTCGTCGCCCACCAGCTGATATCCGTTTGCACAACAGGTGTTGGGCGAGCGCATAACAGCTGATATGCAAGCGCACAACAGCTGTTGTGCGGCCGAAGATATAGGCTTCTCCGGCTTATAACATTAATTTTTCCGGCAACAAGTAAAGGTTACTCCGAAGACTATTTACGTAAAACCGATGCAACGATGATAGTACTTACAAGGCACGATGATAGTACTTATAAGCAACAACGATAGTACTTACAGGGCGTAAAGCGGCTTGTCTTTGACCCAAAGAACAAACAATGAAAAATGCCGTACAGGACACTATCGGTCATCATGAACGAAATCTGATTTCCCTAGGTGTCGATGCCAGCGACAACCTTCCGTTCTGCTGTCGGTTATGACACTTGTGACACCTGTTTTCTAAAACTTTCTCTCACGCGGGCGGGCAGGAAAAAATTTCCAGAAAGGTTTCCCGCCCGCCTACGTGAGAGAGATTTCAAGAAAAGCCTGTCACTGGTGTCATCTTGTCACCCGGAAGTAAGTCTCATTCCAGCATCGTAAGTAAGTCACTTAGGTATCGTAAGTAAGTCACTTAGGTATCGTAAGTAAGTCACTTACGGGGCGTAAGTAAGTTACTTCTTCAGAAAAAGACGTGAAAATCCGTGAGTAAACGTGAGAAACCGTGAATGGCGGATTCTGAATGTTGTATCTTTGCATTGTGATGTTTTCCACGAGTCTGACTGGGGTTAGCCGATGGCTTACTTTTATGCAAGTTTTTGGGGGATTTCTTTTGTGGTTTCATGAGAAAAGATTAATTTTGCATCGAATGGTGTGATTAGATTAGAAAAAAGATGTCTTAATAAATAAAGCGTATGCCAAATAAAATGACCATAGAGCAGCGCCACCATAATATGGCGGCAATCAGAGGCAAGGATACCAAACCGGAGATTCTTGTCAGGAAGTTCCTGTGGGCTAGGGGATTCAGGTATCGGCTCAATCATCCACGGTTGCCGGGGAAACCGGATATTGTGCTGAGGAAGTATCGTACCTGTATTCTGGTGAATGGCTGCTTCTGGCATGGACATAAGGGATGCAAGTATTACGTGGTTCCGAAATCGAATACCCAGTTCTGGCATGATAAGATCAGACGGAATCAGGAACGGGACCAGGAGGTGCTGCATCGGTTGGCAGAAATGGGATGGCATACCATCGTTATCTGGGAATGCGAACTGAAGCCGGCTGTCAGGGAGAAGACGCTGGAGTCGCTTGCCTTTACGCTGAACCATATCTTCCTGGAAGATCATCATATCAGGAGATATGAGTTGCCGGAAGCAAAACCGGCAATGGTGGCGGAGCCGGATCCAAGGCATCGTGATTAGTAACTACTATTATCGGAAATTAGGCTTATGAAAGATATGGATAAATATTGGAAGAGCGTGGGTTCACTTTTCGATTCTAAAGATAATCGAAAAGTGATTTGGATAGGTTATGCAGTTGGTCTTGTATTGGTTACTGCTTCCATATTCAGGCTATGCCTTAGGTTATTAAGGCATGAAGAATTTACTTTTGGGAGAATATCTTCATTAATTATAGTGTTAATGGTAGGTCTTTCTTTGGTTTGTTTCCTTTTTTATAGGAAGAAAATATCGATTAAAATTAAGTTTTACCTGTTGTGTCTGATTTTTGTGTGTGGTGGCATCAATATGTTTCTTCATCCAAGAGTTTCAAGAAGAATTTCATCTGAAACATATTGTCAGGTGGTGGGAATAGTGGGCTGTCTCTTCTTTGGGGGAGGCGGTCTGTGGGTATTGTACAATGACTACAAGTGGCATAGGAGGCGTAGAGACGAGGAGGAATAAAGTGTACCGATGCGCAGACCTTGCGGAACCTGTCGAGTTTCTTACCGCTCATTTCTGTTTGCTATCACTTCAATCCCGTCTTTCTCAATTTCCTTGAGTAGGAAGGGATTGAGGTGTTGGTGCTTCCGGATAATATCAACAGGGTTGTCTAGAAGTTCTTCCAAGTATGCCTTCAGACGGACTACTAGAAAAAACTTAGGGGGCATTTCTACATAGACATCTACATCGCTGCCTTCGTGGTGCTCGTTTCTTACAACAGAGCCAAAGATACGCAAGGAGGTGATGCCGAAGGTGTTCTGCAGTTCTCCGGCATGAGAAGCGATGAGAGCTATGTATTCTTCTCTTGTCTTCATTTTTATTTTTCTTGTATTTTTAATGCTTCTGCCCCTTCAGGACGTACCTGAACCATATGTGGAAGTTTCGTAAGTGATTATCAAATATTTCACTCAAATTTATATGGGTAATTAGATGTCTTTGAGGCATCGTCTTTTTTTGCGTTTGCACCGATGGATGCAAGAGCGGCTTTACGTACTGCTTGTGCGTATTTGCCTTTAGCTAAAACTTTTGGTGCATTTATTCCTAACATAATTATACAATTTATAATGTTTGTGATGAAAATCGAACGCAGAATATCAAGCTTGCTTGAATATTTCATAGAAATGCATCTTATCTGCTTGCTAAAATAAGAAATATTTCTCTTTTATCAAAGCTATTCTTGATTATCTTTTAATCTCTTTTCCAATTCCTCTATAGTCGGCATAGAAGACTTAAAGTCTTTCGGAAAGAGTTTGGATAGTTGATATTCTGATATTCCCATCGGTTCCTTGTATGATTCCAAGGCGTATTTCGCCACCACATTGTCTTTGTCCTTGCAGATGAGCAAGCCGATGGTCGGGTTGTCTATATCGGTCTTGAACTGATGGTTAATGGCAGATACATAGAAACTCAGTTGCCCCAAGAACGATGGATGGAATGACTGGGCTTTTAACTCAACGACCACATAGGCGTGGAGGTGGGTATTGTAAAAAAGCAAATCGGGGAAGAACTCCTGTTGACCTACTTCCAAACGAAATTGTCTGCCCATATAGGAAAATCCCTTTCCAAGTTCCAAAAGAAAACGTGTAACGTTGTTCACCAATTCATTTTCAATGTCACGCTCGTCATATTTCTCCCTAAGATTAAGGAAATCCAACTGATAAGGATCTTTTGTTATCTGTTGCGCTAAGTCACTCTGCACAGCAGGGAGCGTGGATTGGAAGTTTGTGATGGCTTTGCCGTCACGCTCATAAAGGTCGGTATCAAGCCAGTTGAGAAGAGCGTCACGTCCCCAATTGTTCTCCCAAGTCTTTCTTACGAAGAACAAGGCTTTGTCCATATCGCCCTTACATTTTGATATAATTCGACAATGATGATCCCATGGTATCATAAATAATAATTTGAAATCGTCCGCAGCTTGCTGACGATTTTTGATTTGTTCTGCAACTGGTTGGATATCAGATCCAATTAAGCATTCTGTAAAATCGTCAGCAAGCTGCTGACGATTTGCAGCTAATGGAGCATAGAGCTTATAAAAGTAGCTCATGTACTTCAAGTTGGTTGGCGAGAATCCCTTCACCCCCGGCATTTCTTTCTTCAAGTCCTGGCTAAGATTCTTATAAAAACCAGAACCATAATTGTTGGTATATTGCTTAGCTTCAATGTCTCGTCCCAGCTTCCAATAGAAGTCTAATAGGTAGCCATTAGTAGCGCAAGAAGCCTTTAGGCGATGGCTGTAGAATCGTTCCTTGAGTTCTACGAGCCAGTCCTTATAGTCGCTATCATCATGAAGGACTACTGATAAGCTTATATTTTCCTTTGCCATCGTTCTTTCTTTTTATTTGCTGCAAAAATAAGAAATATTTCTCTTTTATGCAAGTTTTTGGGGGATTTCTTTTGTGGTTTCGTGAGAAAAAATTTTTTGTATCGAATGGGGGCTCTAATGAAATTATTGAAGAGTATGTGGAGATAATGCAAAAACTGATAAAAAAGAGGGTGTGTCATAAGTCTATGGCGCACCCTCTTTTATGTTATTTATTGCATA
>ERZ773155.2779-NODE-2779-length-12703-cov-3.939595_pt1 | contig 12703 bp, 10 predicted proteins | sample MGYA00511262_ERZ773155 | MGnify/ENA primary metagenome ERZ773155 (study PRJEB29015, sample SAMEA2737828) | human gut metagenome | biome: human gut; feature: human-associated habitat; material: faeces | place: China | collected 2012 ... | reverse complement strand
GGCGGCCGCGGCCGTCAGCGGCCGGATCGCAGACCCGCGGGAGCTGTTCGGGTTCCCGCCGGACGATTGAAAACGAACGTTGCAAACGAACCTTTTCGATAAGCCGAGTGCAGAGCCGAACGAAGTTCGGACTATGCCGAGGCGAGAAAAGGAGGAAAGAAATTCAACCCTTTTCGATAAGCCGAGCGCAGAGCCGAACGAAGTTCGGACTATGCCGAGGCGAGAAAAGGTGCACGAATGTGAACCTTTTCGTTAAGCCAAATGAGCAAAACCGCGCTTGCGCGAGCTCTGCCGAGGCGAGAAAAGGACTGCTGAAAAACAAACGCGTAATACAATGGCTATTCCCAAATTCACGACCTTCACTTCGGGGGCGGTGCCCGTCGAGGCGGAGAACATCGACACCGATCAGATCATTCCGGCGCGCTTCCTGAAAGCGACCGAACGCAAGGGATTCGGCGACAATCTTTTCCGCGACTGGCGCTACGACGCCGAGGGGCGTCCGATCGCCGCATTCCCGCTCAACGACCCGCGTTACGAGGGGCGGATTCTCGTCGCGGGCCGCAACTTCGGCTGCGGCAGCTCGCGCGAACATGCCGCCTGGGCGCTGGCCGACTACGGCTTCCGCGTGGTCGTGTCGAGCTTTTTCGCCGACATATTCAAGAACAATGCGCTGAACAACGGCCTGCTGCCGGTTCAGGTCAGCGAGCCTTTCTTGGAAAAGATCTTCGCTGCGATCGCGGCCGATCCGCAGGCTCGTTTCGAGGTCGATCTGCCGAATCAGACGTTCACGATTCTCTCCACCGGCGAGCAGGCGTCTTTCGACATCGACGGCTATAAGAAGGAGTGTCTGCTGAACGGCTACGACGACGTGGACTATCTGCTCAGCATCCGCGACGACATTGCCCGCTACGAGCAGGCGCATGCGTAGTTTGTCTTTTGACCGTCCGTCGTTCAGAGAAAGTCGGCAGAACGACGGACAGTGAAAAATGGTCTTCGGGGTCTGTCGCTCCATGCGTGATCGATCGGGCGGAGCGGTCCGGGGGGCGGAGTGAAAGGCCGGCCGGGACGAGTGCCGGCGATTCGGAACGCGCGGCCGAGGACCCTACCCCTTGTCGTCCGGTGGGACGGGGACTCGGAACGGATTTCCGGACGGATTTTGAAAAAGAGATTGATTGTCTATGGTGGATCGCATCGAAATACTGGATACGACCTTGCGCGACGGCGAGCAGACTTCGGGAGTGTCGTTTACCGTGCGCGAGAAGCTGAGCATCGCGCGTCTGTTGCTCGACGAACTGCATGTCGACCGGATCGAGGTAGCCTCGGCCCGGGTTTCCGACGGAGAGTTCGAGTCGGTGCGGCGTATCGCCCGCTGGGCCGAGGAACGCGGTTTTCTCGACCGGGTGGAGGTTTTGGGTTTCGTCGACGGCGGAGTTTCGCTGCGGTGGATCGCCGATGCCGGATGCCGCGTGATGAATCTGCTTGCCAAAGGTTCGTTGCGCCATTGCGAGTTGCAGTTGCGCAAGACGCCCGAACAGCACGTAGCCGATATTTGCGAGGCGATCGAGGCTGCCTCGGCCGAGGGTATCGCGGTCAATCTCTATTTGGAGGACTGGTCGAACGGCATGCGCTTTTCCAAGGATTACGTTTACGGGATGATCGACGCGCTGCGCGATCGGCCGATCGCGCGTTTCATGATCCCCGATACGCTCGGCGTGCTCGCTCCCGACGAGTGCTATGCGTTCTGCCGCGAGATGGTCGAGCGTTATCCGGAACTGCATTTCGACTTCCATGCCCACAACGATTACGATTTGGCCGTGGCGAATGTCATGGCCGCTGTCAAGGCGGGCGTACGGGGAATCCATACGACCGTCAACGGGCTGGGGGAGCGGGCCGGCAACGCGCCCCTGTCGAGCGTTGCGGCTGTGCTGAACGACCATCTGAAGGTGCGTAACGCGATCGTCGAGAAGAACATCAACCATGTGAGCCGGTTGGTCGAGACCTATACCGGTATCCATATCCCGGCCAACGAGCCGGTCGTCGGCGAAAATGTCTTCACGCAGTGCGCGGGCATTCATGCCGACGGCGACAACAAAAGCCACCTCTATTACAACGATCTGCTGCCCGAACGTTTCGGCCGTGTCCGCGAGTATGCGCTGGGGAAAACCTCGGGCAAGGCCAATATCAAGAAGAATCTGGAAACGCTCGGCATCGATCTCGACGACGAGGCGATGCGCAAGGTGACCGAGCGAATCATCGAGCTGGGCGACAAGAAGCAGGCCGTCACGTCGGAGGACCTGCCCTACATCATCGCCGACGTACTGAAACAGGACGTTTACGAGACGCAAGTACACATTCTCAATTACAACCTGTCGCTGTCGCAGGGCCTCCGGCCCGTGGCCACGCTCAAGATCCGGATCAACGACGAGGAGTACGAGCAGACCTCGTCGGGCGACGGCCAGTACGACGCCTTTATGCGCGCGCTTCGCAAGATATACAAGGAGCAGCTCCGGCGCGAGTTCCCGATGCTGGTCAACTATACGGTCTCGATTCCTCCCGGCGGCCGGACCGACGCTTTCGTCCAGACCTACATTACCTGGGAATACCGGGGCGATACGTTCAAGACGCGCGGGCTGGATGCCGACCAGACCGAGGCGGCGATCAAGGCCACGCTCAAGATGCTCAACAAACTGGAAAATATGCAGGCGTAAATACCTGCTTCCCGGACATGCGCGTGTATTCCCGTTCGCAACTCCGGAAGGTGCCGGCGCGTCCGTTCGTACCTACTGCGGGGAGAGGGGCCGTTCCCTGAATTCGTTTCTGTTCGGCGGCGTTCCCGTATCGTTACGCTGAAGTCAACGGACAATGCGGTTCGGCTTCGTGTCGCTTATAGCCGATGGTGACAGCCGGCTCGTACTCAATGAAACTCGCGTGTAGCGGATCGTAACAAACGGTCTGCGGCCGGGCGGCTCCGAGGACGGGCCGAAGTAGGCGAAAGTCGCCGCTTGCGCTCCGAAACGGACTTCGTCCGGTTCTCGTAAATTTTATTTCGAACGGGAACGGCGCGATTTCCGGGGAATGAAAAGCGGGAAAAAGTTACTCGTTGCGGAACGTTTCCTGCTATTGCGCGACCAGTTCTCTCGGGTCGAACATGCCGATTTCCGAGCGGTCGATCAGCCGCATTTTCAACTCTTCCATATCCGGGAGACCTTCGGCCGCCGAGCGGATTCTGTCGCCGAACCGGGCCGCGCTTTCCGCCGAGTCGCGTTCCCGGTTGTAGACGATCAGCAGCACGGGCGCGGCCCGTCTGCCCGTAAGGCCCCGGTAGCGGCAGAGGCACGTATTCATTTGTCGAACGATGTCGAATACGTATTTCCCGTTCAGCCCGTTTCTGAAATACTTGATCTCGATTATTTTGTCGCTCCGGAGCCCGTTGTCGCGGGAAAGCAGCAGCATATCCAAGTGCAGCCGGTCGCCTATCTCCGTCTGCGGTTTTATCTCGTATTCTTTCCTGTCCGACAGCCGTTTCTCGAACGATTCGATGACCGCCCGCTCGACGTCGTAGTATTCGCTGATGTATCTTGCCCGCTCTCCGGCTTGTACCGGGCCGGAAGGCTTGTCCGGTTTTTTCGCTCCCGAGGGTTCCTGCCGGGTGATTTCGTCCACCTCGCGGGCGATCTTCTCTTTCGTTTCCTCAGGCGAAAGCGCCCGTATCTGCAAGTCGAGCCGTTTGACTTCCAGATCGAACTTGGCGTCGGCCTGCCGTTGCCGCCGGCTCCATTTGTACAGTCCCGCAGCGACCGACAGGAGCCCGGTCGCGAACATGGCGAGCGACAGGTACGGAACGTAGTTCTGCACGCGGAGCAGCAGCTGTTGTTTCGTGCGTATGATCTGCCGTACTTCCGGCTCGAAGCGGGCCATGTCGGACTGCGGGACGCAGAGCCCGAAATCCTCTTTCAGGTAAAAGTACGGAATCAGTACGGCGAACCCGATCAGAATGACTCCGACCGAGACGAGGAATTTGTACAGATCGCCGTATTCGATTTTTTGCATCGTTTCGTCCTTGGAGGCGTTTTCTGCCGCGCGGCTATTTCCAGCCCGGCGCCTTCAGCGCGATTTCCGAGCCGTCGGGCGTGACGAGCATGGCGCCGGTTCCTGCGGCCGTGACGTGCCCGATCACGTCGACGCCCAGCGCGAAGATTTCCTGCTGTTTCGATAGCGGGACCGTGAACAGCAGCTCGTAGTCCTGACCTCCGTTGAGCGCCGCGACGACCGGATCGGCGTGCAGTTCTTCGGCCATATCGTGCGTCTGTCGGGCGATCGGCAGGCGGTCGAGGTAGATGCGCGCTCCGCAACCCGAACTTTTGCACAGGTGCAGCGTTTCGGACGCCAGACCGTCCGTGATGTCGATCATCGAGGTCGGCACGATGCCCGCTTCGGCCAGCCGTTCGATTATGTCGGTACGGGCTTCGGGCTTCAGTTGCCGCCCGAGAATGTACTCGTGTCCCTCGAACTTCGGTTTCGGATCGGGTTGTCCGCCGCATGCCCTCTTTTCCCGCTCGAGCAGATGGAGTCCCATGTAGGCGGCGCCCAGATCTCCGCTCAGGCAGATCAGGTCGTTCGGCTTCGCTCCGCTGCGGTAGGCGATCCGGTCCTTGGCGACGTCGCCCGCTGCCGTCACGCCGATTGCGAGTCCGTTGACCGAGGCTGTCGTGTCTCCGCCTGCCAGATCGGTCCGGTAACGGTCGCAGGCCGCTCGTACCCCGTCATACAGCCGATCGACCATTTCGACCGAGAAGCGGGCCGGGATGCCGAGCGCCAGTTCGATCTGCCGCGGCGTTCCGTTCATGGCGAGGATGTCGGAAATTCCCGCGACGACCGCCTTGTAGCCCAGATGCTGCAGCGGATAGTATGTCAGGTCGAAATGCACGCCCTCGAGCAGCAGTTCGGTCGAGAGCAGCACGTAGCGGTTGCCTGCGTCGATTACGGCCGTATCGTCGCCGCAGCCCTTGACCGTCGAGGCGTTTTGCGGCTCGACGCGCGAGCAGATTCGTTCGATGAGTCCGAATTTTCCGATTTCGGCGATTTCGGTTCGTTTTTTTCCTTCCATAAGTTATTCGGGTTGCTGTCGCAGATTTACAAAGATAGTTTATCTTTTGCGCAGGTGAAAAATTATATTAATTTTGTCGACGTTTGTTCCATATCAAGCTAAATTTCGATTCCGATGCTGAATATCGTGCTGTTCGGTCCTCCGGGGGCCGGCAAAGGAACGCAGGCTGCCCGACTGATCGAGAAATACGGGTTTCACCACATATCAACCGGCGAGGTGATCCGCGAGGAAATTCGTCAGGGGTCGCCTCTCGGCCTCAGCGTGAAGGGCTTTATCGACAAGGGGCAGCTGGCTCCCGACGCTTTGGTGATCGACCTGATCGCCGACTATGTGTCGAAGCATAAGGAGAGCAAAGGAAACATTTTCGACGGTTTTCCGCGCACGACTCCGCAGGCCGAGGCTTTCGACAAGATTATGGAACAGCACGGCACGCCGGTCAATCTGATGCTGGCGCTCGAGGTTTCCGACGACGAGCTGATCGATCGTCTGCTCAAGCGGGGCAAGGAGAGCGGACGTGCCGACGACAGTTGCGAATCGGTGATCCGGAACCGGATCGATGTTTATAAGGCTCAGACGGCCATCGTCGCCGATCATTATCGCCGGCAGGGCAAATTCCGTGCGATTCGGGGAACCGGCAGCATAGAGGAGATATTCCGTTCCATCTGCTGCCAGATCGATCCGCTGCTTGAAAAGCCGGATGCGGCGTCTGTCCGTGTCGGGTAGTTGTCTTTTGATTTTTGATGCGGTTATTCAAAACCGTGTTCGGGCGTGTTCCTTGAAAATATGCGAACGACGGTTATGATGTAACCGTGATTTGCGTATTGTCTGCGAAAACTGTCGGTCGACAGCCCGTTTATATTATCCGTGCTTAATATTTCGTGGTATTTTCTCGTGGGAATTTCATACTTTAGCGCATCGAATGCCGGAGCGAATTGTTCGGCAGTTAAAACTATTGGTTCGACTATGAAAAAGCATTTACTGTTCTTTTGGGCCCTGACGGTCCTTTTGATGCCGGGCGTTCAGTCCTGCGACGATTTGTCGGAAGGAGGGAGTGCTCCCGCCGAGTTGACGGTGACTCCTAATCCTTTGACGGTCGGTGCGGACGGCGGCCCCCAGGAGCTATCCTGCCTCGTTGAAAACCCGAACGGCGGGAGCGTCCGAGCTTCGTCGAGCGGGGCGACATGGATTCATTCGTTCGATTGTTCGACAGAGGGCAAAATTTTTTTCTATGTCGATGCCAATCCCGATTACGATCTTCGCACGGGAGAAGTGATCGTGACCTATGAGGATGCCGAGAGCGTCCGACTCGTCGTGGAGCAGCAGGGAGCCGAGCCCCCGATCGGCATTCGCATCGAGGAACTGACCACGACTTCGGCTCGGGTAACCTGGGAGCCCGACGATGCTTCGATGACGTACATTTTGGGTGTTGCCGAAAGGAGCGTGATCGATTCTTATGCGAGCGGTCGCGAGATGATGGAGCACGATCTCGAAGGATTCAAAGCCGATGCCGACTCATGGGGCATGAGCCTGAGCGAATATCTTGAGTTTGGTGTCTTATATACCGGCAAGCAGGTATTTCCGAAAGACGGATTCAAACCCGGAACCGAGTATTGCGCCTATGCGTACGGTATGGATGCGAACGGCGAGTTTACGACGGGGCTGGTCAAGGAAATTTTCGAGACGGTGGCTATGACCGACTGTTCCTTTACGATTGAACCGCGGGATGTGACCAAGAACAGCGTGTTGTTGGAGGTGACGCCCGAGCGCAACGATGTTTCCTATTACGTTGCCTATGTCGAGCGAAAAGCCTTTGAAAACGATTTCCATGGCAGCGACAGCGAACTGATGCAGGCGACCGTCGCCCAGATCAGGTCCAACATGGCATTGACGGGCGCCACATGGTCCGACTTCGTTCATTTGGGGGCCAAGTCGTTCCCTGTGGCCTCGCTTCTTTCCGGTACCGACTATTACGCGTTCGCTTTCGGCCTCGACCGTGGGGCGATCACGACCGACATTTCCAAGAAGCCCTTCCGAACAGCGGCAGCCGAGCTGACCGACGACTGCACGTTCGATATCCGCTTCGTCGAGATCGGAGCCTCGACCGTCGATGTGGAGATCGTGCCGTCGAATTCCTCGACGCGCTATTATGCGACTTTCATGGAATCCTCTATCCTCGAAACGCACACGCCGGACGAAGTGGCTGCTATGAAAATCAGTGAGGAGGAAGGCTGGCAGACCGATTGGGTCAACGATCCCCGGATTCATTCGGGGACGCAGACGCTCAACTCGAATTCCGATCTGGGCATCGCTCCGTTCAAACCTCAGCACGACTATACGGTGTTCGTGTTCGGTGTGAGTGCCGAGGGCGAACGCACGACGCAGGTCGCAACGAAGAACGTAACCACCGCGGAATTCCAGAAGTCCGACATGACCATCCAAATTCAGGTGGGCGAACGGACCGACAGATCGTGCGTGTTGAGTTTCACGCCTTCGGTCGACGACGAATTGTATTATATCGGAGTGGTGCCTTATGAGTTGCGCGGCTACTATACGACCGACGAGGAGTTCATGCAGGCCGTTGTCTATACGTTGGGCGACTATATCGAGATGTATTGCGTTCGAGGCAAGATGGACGGGCTTTACTGCCAGAGCGACCTGCTGGGCGATGAGCTGAAGCCCGGAACCCAGTATTTGGCCATCGCTTTCGGCTATATGAGCGGCGTTACGACGGGATTATTCTCGGAGGAGTTCACGACGATGGACGCCGTTCAGCAATAACCGGTATAGTTCGGTGTAAAATAAGCAGGGGACGGTCGAAAGACCGTCCCCTCATTTTTGAGTGTTCATACTTTGGACGAAATATCGGAACACAGAAGAACTTCTTGGATATGTGCCGGAAATCAGTCGTTCATGGCTATCGGCGTTGCCTGCTTCGTGCGGAAAGCCGGTAGAGTGAGTCTGTTCGCTTCGTGCGGAACGGACGGTCGGGCCCGGCTGTCCCGCTTGTGCGCATCGCTTCGGTGCGGCGGAGGGGATCGGGTCGGCTTCCCGTTTTTCGGCCGGATCGGTTCATAGCATGTCGATGCATTGTTCAAAAGCGGCCCGAATTGTTCATATATTCCGTCTTTTCGTTGAATATTCCGGCCTCGTTTGTCTATTATGTGTTCATAACTTTCCCTCCCGATAGTTTGTCGGAAAGAGAAAAGCCTGTCCGCGGGACAGGCTTTCGAGAATATGGATCGCAAATATGGTATCAGGTGTTCATCGCGCCGCACACGTGGATTACTTGGCCGCTGACATAGGACGACAGATCCGAAGCGAGGAACAGGGCGACCTTGGCGACGTCGTCGGGCGTACCTCCGCGCCGCAGCGGAATCTGCTTGGCCCATTGTTCCTTGATCTCGTCCGACAACGCGTTGGTCATGTCGGTGATAATGAAGCCCGGGGCGATCGCGTTGGCGCGGATTCCTCGCGGGCCGAGCTCCTTGGCGATCGACTTGGCCAGACCGATCAGTCCGGCTTTCGATGCCGAGTAGTTGCACTGTCCCGCATTGCCCGATACGCCGACGACCGAAGCCATGTTGATGATGCTTCCGCTTTTCTGCTTCATCATCACGGGCGTGACGGCATGGATGAAGTTGAACGCCGACTTCAGGTTTACGTTGATGACCATGTCCCACTGCTGCTCGCTCATGCGCATCATCAGTCCGTCGCGCGTGATGCCGGCATTGTTGACCAGCACGTCGATCCGGCCGAAATCCTTGACGATCTGGGCTACCACGGCGGCCGTGTCCTCGAAATCGGCCGCGTTCGACGCGTATCCCTTAGCCTGAACGCCGAGGGCCTGCAGCTCCTTTTCGGTGTTCTGAAAGTTCTCGTCGACTTTCAGATCGGTGAAAACGACCGAGGCGCCTTCCTCCGCGAAACGCAGCGCGATCGCCTTGCCGATGCCGCGGGCGGCTCCGGTTACGACGGCGACTTTTCCTTCAAGTAGTTTCATCTGCTTGTATTTAAGTTAATGTATGGCTCTTTGTTTTCCGCTCCGAAGCGGGGCGCCATCGCTCCGTCTCCGGGCTGTCGTTGCGCTCCGCGTTTCCGGGACCGTCGCCGGCTTCGGAAATCTGGAGGCGAAGAGCTTCGCAAAGGTAACAATTTATTTCGGCATCGGGAACCGCCCGCTGTGTTTTGTCGCTCTTTTTTACTACCTTTGAGCGTCCGTTTTACCGATCGGCACAACGTTTAAAACCCGTAAGATAATGACAAAGGATACCAAACTATTCGATCTGATCGAAAGCGAAAAGCGGCGGCAGATGCAAGGCATCGAGCTGATCGCCTCCGAGAATTTTGTAAGCGAACAGGTCATGCAGGCCATGGGCTCGGTGCTGACCAACAAATATGCGGAAGGATATCCCGGAGCGCGTTATTACGGCGGCTGCGAGGTCGTCGATCGGGTCGAGCAGCTGGCTATCGACCGCCTGTGCGAGCTCTACGGAGCCAAGTATGCCAACGTGCAGCCTCATTCGGGCGCTCAGGCCAATATGGCCGTATTTTTCACGGTGCTCAAGCCCGGCGATACGTTCATGGGGCTCGATTTGTCGCACGGCGGCCATCTGTCGCACGGCTCGCCGGTCAATACGTCCGGCATTCTCTATCATGCCGTGGGGTATAAGCTCGACGAGCGTACCGGTCGGATCGACTACGATGCGATGGAAAAGCTCGCATTGGAACACAAACCCAAGATGATTATCGGCGGAGCTTCGGCTTACAGCCGCGAGTGGGACTACAAGCGCATGCGCGAGATCGCCGACCGCGTCGGCGCGCTGCTGATGGTCGATATGGCCCATACGGCCGGCCTGATCGCCGCCGGACTGCTCGACAATCCGGTCAAGTATGCGCATATCGTCACCTCGACCACGCACAAGACGTTGCGCGGGCCGCGCGGGGGCGTGATCCTGATGGGCGAGGATTTCGACAATCCGTGGGGCGTCAAGACGCCGAAGGGCGAGATCAAGAAAATGTCCGCCATGCTCAACTCGGCGGTTTTCCCCGGCATTCAGGGCGGGCCGCTGGAGCATGTGATCGCGGCCAAGGCCGTCGCGTTCGGCGAGGCGCTCGATCCTTCGTACAAGGAGTACCAGAAGCAGGTGCGCAAGAACGCTCAGGCGATGGCCGAGGCGTTTGCCGCGCGCGGCTATAAGATCGTTTCGGGCGGTACCGACAATCACCTGATGCTGATCGATCTGCGGACGAAGTTCCCCGATCTGACGGGCAAGCAGGCCGAAAAAGCCCTCGTGCAGGCCGATATCACGACGAACAAGAACATGGTTCCGTTCGACAGCCGCTCGCCGTTCCAGACGTCGGGCATCCGTGTCGGTACGCCGGCCATTACGACCCGGGGACTGAAAGAGGACCGGATGGAGACGATCGTATCGCTGATCGACCGCGTGCTCTCGGATATCGATAACGAAACGGAAATCGCTGCCGTCCGCAAGGAGGTGAACGATCTGATGGCGAATTATCCGCTGTTCGCTTGGTAAGAGCTTCCGAAAAACGTATAAGTCGTCGCCGTGTCTCGTTGAGGGGCACGGCGACGATGTTTGAGAGCGTAGGTTTTTTTGCGGCGGACTGTCGGATTGTGTGTCCGGCAGGCAAACGCTTCCGACTTGTCGACCGTTGCACCGCTTACGCTCCCTACATGGTCGGCTTTCGGCAGCATGTCACGGCTCACGAGATTGACGAAAAGTCTTTTCGCCTTCTTTATGCCTTGATTGGTGTGATGACTCTTGCTCAGGCTGACCGGTATCCGGTCATGGCCGATAACTCCCGTGTGTTCCACTGCGAGTTGGTTCGCTTTTCTTTCGATCTCCGCCCCGGCAACCGTCGTCGGTTCGGGATAGAGCGCCAACGGATTCCCGAGATTTTTCTTGTTCGTTTCCATTATATCGGGTTGAACGGTGTTTTCCTTGACAGTCGCGCGTGTTCAGACATATCGATGGCGTGGGGCAGGCAGGTCTTGCATGGGACTGGCCATGACTTGCCCGTCTATGATCGTGGGGTGATTCGCCGGTGTCGCCGGTCGCATGACGACCGCCCGATAACTTTCGGTTATGGCGTATAAGAATTTGATCGTTCGGAGTTTGCTCCGAATGTCGTTTCTTTGTCCCCGGTTCATTGACGTAAAAACGTTCCGGATGATGAAAATGAGTGAAGAAAGGGGCAATATGCTGCACGGCGTTCTGTTGATCGCTCTGTTCTCCTGCGCAGCGTTCTATATCGGCGATTTTCCTTGGGTCAAAAGCCTTTCGTTCAGCCCGATGATCGTGGGCATCATGCTGGGCATGCTCTATGCGAACAGTCTGCGCAACCGGTTGCCGGCTACGTGGGTTCCCGGCATTCTGTTCTGCTCGAAGCGCGTTTTGCGGCTGGGTATCGTTCTGTACGGTTTCCGGTTGACTTTTCAGGACGTGCTGGCCGTGGGCGCTCCGGCCCTGCTGATCGATGCGGTCGTCGTGACCGTCACGATTTGCGGAGGGGTCCTGTTGGGACGGCTGCTGAAGATGGATCGGGGCATTGCGCTGCTCACGTCGGTCGGTAGCGGTATCTGCGGAGCCGCCGCCGTGCTCGGCGCCGAGTCGACGATCCGCGCCAGACCCTATAAAACGGCCGTAGCCGTTTCGACGGTCGTGATCTTCGGGACGATCTCGATGTTTCTCTATCCGGTTCTCTATCGTCACGGTATCGTTTCGCTGACTCCGGAGCAGATGGGCATTTACACCGGAGCCACGCTGCACGAGGTCGCTCATGTGGTGGGGGCGGGAAACGCGATGAACGGGGAGATATCCGATGCGGCGATCATCGTCAAAATGATCCGCGTGATGATGCTGGTGCCCGTGCTGGAGGCGGTGGGGGACGCGCCGGACAGCGCCTTTTTCTGGGCCACCGGCAACAACGGGCGCTTCGCGCCCCTGATGGTGGTCCTCTGCTTGGCGTTTCTTCTGTGCGGCTTTTTCCTCACAGGCAAGCCGGCCTGGGCGGTCTGGGCGGGCTACCGCCGCCTTCTCACCAGCACCGGACGCGCCCCCAGCGACTACCTGCGTATGCTGGGCGCCGGTCCCGTTCTGGTGAACATGGGGGTGAACGGCCTGGTGTGCACCGGCTACATCCTCTTGGTGGGTGGGGACCTGAATGGCCCCACTCTGGGCGGCATCCTCACCGTGATCGGCTTTTCGGCCTACGGCAAACACGTTCGGAACATCCTGCCCATCATCGGGGGTGTGATGCTGGGCGGTGCGTTCATGCACTTCAATCTCAACGACCCCTCCGTGCAGTTGGCCGCCCTCTTCGGCACCACGCTGGCCCCCTTTGCCGGGGTGTTCGGCTGGCCGGCCGGCGTTGTGGCCGGGTTTCTCCACTCGGCGGTGGTCCTCCAGGCCGGGTCGGTGCTGGCGGGGGTCAACCTCTATAACAACGGCTATTCCGGCGGGCTCATCGCTATCGTGCTGTTCCCCACCGTCATGGCCATCTTCCGCCACAGGAAGCCGGAGCTCACCCCCCGGGACCTCTTCGAAGTGTTCCAGGAGGACAAACCGGCCCCCA
>ERZ773155.2773-NODE-2773-length-12721-cov-4.330333_pt1 | contig 12721 bp, 10 predicted proteins | sample MGYA00511262_ERZ773155 | MGnify/ENA primary metagenome ERZ773155 (study PRJEB29015, sample SAMEA2737828) | human gut metagenome | biome: human gut; feature: human-associated habitat; material: faeces | place: China | collected 2012 ... | reverse complement strand
CAATATCTGGGCCGCGTGCAGATGGGACAATCCCGGAAAAATGTCAAGAGATATTAGAGACGGTCGGTGATTGGATTCATACAAATGCCGAGGGTGTTTATGAAACCCGTAAAAGCCCGTTCCGTTTTAATTTGCCTTATGGCCCCACGACATGGCGGAAAATAAGCAATATCCAACATCTTTACTATCACATTTTTTATTGGGACGGTAGTGGCGAACTATGGTTGCCCGGGATAATGAATGCGCCTGATGAAGTCGAGCTTTCGTTTCCTGCCAATCCTCAAATGGCTTTCCAGGTAGAAGCTGTTGACGGAATCGGATTACATCTAACGGGACTGCCGCGAGCGAAAATTTCAGATTTATGTACCATGCTAAATATCAAATTTAAGAGTGAACCAAATTTGAAAGAAGGAAGTAGAGAAATCGATCATACAATTCATTTAGATGCATTAGGAGCACAAATTAGCGAGGTTGTTATTGATGACTTTGATACCAAACCATGCATTAATTGGTATTCGGGAAAACGTCTAAATTATCAGATACGAATTATAAACGGTGGCGTATACAAGATTAATACATTATTAGCTGGATTTTATCCAGGGGAGATTACATTCGACTTCGGGAAAGGAATCACCCTGACAGGAAACAATCAAGCAACCCCTGGAGGTTTTTCCTGTTTTGAATGGCAATATATGGGAAATGTTTATTTAACCCCGGGAGAATATAATCTAAGCATTACAAATAAACAAACCGATTCATGGTTAAAAATCAGGGAATTTAAAATGGAACTACAATAATACACTCAAAAATAAAAAATTAAGCCGCTGTTTTGATTTAGCGTAAGTTCGATATAACTCAAAAACTTCATTGCTCGTCACATCAACGGCAGACTTCTTTTCAAAGAAACAGTAAGTAGCAGCAATGGCTGATAGTGCGTTGGTAATAAAACTGTTGAATGAGATGTAAACAGGTGGGCAAATCCAAGTCCATAACACCAATTCCTGAAATCTCCAGACCACGTTTGGCTTTACTCCGTACAACTAAGCCAAAAACAACCCAGACAGTAAGTATATTTAACCAACTTACAGATATAGCACTTCAAGCATAAATTTATCACGGCATTTGTTTATCTTCGTATCAGATTCCTAACAGGTGCACATTAATAATCTCAAGATATCGGTCAAGTTCTGCATGGTTCATTATAATTAAAGATGTGGTTATTCTTAATTTAATGAAATTGGCAGGACTTGACCTACTTTCTTTATGTTAATTCAAACTTAACGAACTATTGAAATAAAAACATAGTGGAAAAAGTATTAAAACTTTGCACTATTATTTTTGCAGAAAAAATCAGCATGATAATCGAGTTAAAGAAACAAAAAGAAAAACGATTTCCAAATAAAATCATTAAATTTGTCTTTTGAATTAACCAGACATAAAAACAATGAATATTGCAACAATCTATACACTATATGGTCGGCGCGCCGGTGCAGAACTGTGTTTTGAGAAGATAATAGAATCAATCTATAGTTATAACAAGAGTGTTAATTGGACTATTTTTTGCAATAAACAAGCAGAATACATATTAAAAGAACAGTATCCATTTACCCAAACGGTATATATACCTTATTTAGATAACCAATACAAGAAAGCTTTTTGGTTAGAGTTTCTTTCTCAAAAAGAAGTGACTTCCAAAGATTTTGACTGCTTTTGGATTCCAAGTGGATGCAATCACTTCCCTGGCCATTGGGATATTCCAGTTCTCACAACATTTCATGACTTAGGTGAGTATCATATAAAAAATAAATATAGTTTTGCAAGAACTATATTTAGAAAAAAAATATGTATTCCACGTTCGATAAAACGCTCTAAAGTGTTTATAGCCGTTTCAGAATTTACGGCGAGAGACATGGAAATATTTTTAAAAGTACCTATCAAAGAAATTAACGTTATTCATAATGGAAGCTCTCCACACTCTTTCGCAACTTTCGCAGAGAGCGACTCTGTACTAAAAAAATGGGAATTACAAAAGGGTGCATATCTGTTTACCCCAGGACGTACGGATTATATAGGGAAAGGATTGGATATACTGTTAAAGTCATTTAGAGAAATTCGGAAATATAATCCTAATCTTAAACTAGCCTTAGCAGGTCCTCAAGGAGAAGGACACAATTTACTATTAGAAGATTTATCAAAAGATCAATATGCCGATTCTAATATTCTATACCTTGGAAGAGTTAGCGATAATGAACTCATTTCTTTATATGCTAATTGTTTAGCAACAATTATATCTTCACGCTTTGAAGGATTCGGATTTCCTATATTAGAAGCAATGGCTTATAACGTTCCCGTTATCTGTTCCGATGCAGGATCGCTCCCCGAAGTTGCAGGAGATGCGGCATTAATATTCAAATCAGAAAATTCAAAAGAATTAAGTAATACCATAAAGGAAATACTCAATTTTGACAATGCTCAATTAGAAGCCCTCAAGGCAAAAGGACAAAAACGGCTACAAATTTTCACATGGGAAAAGTGCGCTCAACAAATGTATGACGTATTTTTAAATGCAATATAAATTAATATCCGACAATCCATTCAATCAACTTCTCGATATAATGAAAAATATAATACTCGCGGACTTTAACGTACCTCAAGATTGGGCTTTCAGCAAAGAGCTATCCAAAGACAATACAAAATGGGAGGTCAGGTGCTGCAAGTCCAATACAAAATTTCACCACACGAAAATCGGAAATCTATTGCGCTATTTTTTATACTTCGCCTTTCCCCTTTTAATTATTCCTATCCGGAAAAGATACAATTATATTGTAGGATGGCAACAATTTTATGCTATAAATATGGCTTTTTGGCTAAGATTACTTCATCTTAAAAGAAAAAATAAAATCATTATAATGACCTTTATATACAAAAGAAAAGAGGGAATATTAGGCAACATTTACCACAAATACATACATTACTCTATCACAAATAAACATATCAAAAATATAATATGTCACTCCCAAAACGAAGTTAAGTATTACACCGATTTATTTGGTTTACCCAAAGATATAGTCCGATTTATTCCTTTGGGTATTGATGTTATGAAGATCGCAGATGAGCCAAACAATGACAACTCCTCATCTTTCATTTTCTCTACAGGAAGAAGCAATAGAAATTACATTTTCTTAACAACGGCCTTATCAGATACTGCATATACCTTAAAAATAGCCTGTGAAGATAATATTCAAGGAAATGAACATACTGAAATAATACACAATTGTTACGGAAACCAAATGCTCAACATACTAAAACGAAGCTATTGCGTCTGCATTCCATTGGAAAAGCCTGATATATCTTCAGGTCAATTAGTTGTCTTACAAGCCATGCAGTTAGGAAAACCCATAATTATTACTCGTACCGATAGCATCGCCGACTATATAATAAATAACTACAATGGATTCATTATCGGTAATGATAAAAAGGAGCTTTTAGAAAAATTATCATTGTTATATAGTAACCCAAACATTTATCGAACAATGTCCCTAAACTGCATTTCATATTTCAACAATAATTTCACATTAGACAGAATGGCTCAAAACTTATCAAACATAATAAATATAAATTAGCAAAAAAATAACAGGTAAATTCTCACTATATTCATAAATACACTTAAGACCTAAATATACTTATATCTTTTTAAATATTTCATCATATATACTAGAAGCATGAATTTACAAGATATATTTTAGCTATTTGATCAGCCCAACATAATAAAGCATTCTGTTTTACCGTTAATAATAAGGATTAAATTAAAGTTTTCAATAAATACGAATAAAATTTATAAACAATCAAATGAAAGTAAAGATCATTAGTGCTGCCATCGGGATAGCCTTACTTAGTTCCTGTAAGACAACCAATCAGATTACATATTTTCAAGATATTAACAGCTATTCACCAGAGCTGTTACAAGAAAAAAACATAGATTATGAAGCAAAGATATGCAAAGATGACCAACTGTCCATATTTGTATCTAGTGTTGACCCTAATGCGGTAGCAGCGTTCAATTTACCATTAACGAGTTACCTTGCGGCAGGAGAGAAAGATGTAGTAACAACTCCGACAGTTCAGACTTATTTAGTTGACAGTAAAGGAGATATTAATTTTCCAATATTAGGGAGAATACAAGTAACGGGTATGAGTAGAAGCGAATTAGCCAATTATTTGCAAACTAAAATTTCAGCTTATGCAAAGTCGCCATTAGTTACTGTCCAAATTCTCAATTTTAAAATATCGGTATTAGGTGAAGTAAACTCTCCTGGCACCAGACAAGTGAATAATGAGCGGATAAGCATACTTGATGCCATTGGTATGGCAGGTGATTTGACTATTTATGGAGAGCGAAAAAATATATTACTGATCCGTGACAACAACGGCAAAAAAGAGTTTCATCGCTTTGATTTAACTGCAACTGATTTATTGGAATCCCCTTATTTTTATTTGCAACAAAACGATATAGTCTACGTAGAGCCTAATAAAGCTCGAAGAGGAAATGCTAAATATAGTCAAAGCGATCAGTTTAACGTTTCTGTAGTTTCCACTATTATAGGTGGAATATCTGTATTTGTATCATTAGCCATAGCCTTACTTGTTAAATAAATAACACTGTCATGAATAAAAAAATTTCAAACAATAATGTTCCCTTAAACATAAATTCTATCCTAAAAATGGGACTACGTTATTGGTACATATTTATCATTTCCGGAATCATTAGTGTAGGAATAGGAGGAATATATTTTAAGATGTCAAGACCTGTTCTTAAATTTATGGCAAATATTATAATTAAAGAAGAAGGAGGGAACAAATCTGCTATATCTACTATGATGCTGAAAAGTTTTCCTTTCGGCAATTTGGGAAGTGTGAAAGTAAATGATGAACTATTATTATTAAATACTTTTACAACTTATAGAGAAGCCGTAAAGCAACTAAATTTGAATACGACTTACACTATTAAGAAATTTCCTAAAAATATATATTGCTACAATAATGAGCCAGTAGAAATTAAGCCAATAGCAAATATTGCAGATACATTAAAAAGTATTTTATATTTTAAGGTAAAAATATCCTCAAACAAATGCAATATTAAAGTATATAAGTCGGGAATACTTAAAAAGTTAATAGGTGAAACAACCTTTACCTCTCCCTGTGGGGAAATATCTACTCTCTATGGCAATTTTACAATATCACCAACCTCATACTATAACCCAGAAAAAAATTATAATATAAAAGTCGAATACAAAGGTTATGATTTGGCAGCTGAATTGCTGCAAAAGAAAGTAGAAGTAGATTTGATATCCAAAAAGGCAAACTTAATCAACCTTTCTACTACCGAATATAATTTCGAAAAAGGAAAAGATATTCTCAATTCTTTAATAAAAGCATATAATAGCCGAGGATTGGAACAAAGACACAAAGAGGCAAGTGATAAGTTAACTTTTTTGGACGAGAGATTAAATATAGTACAAAAAGAACTTTCTAATTTGGAAATTGATATAGAATTGTATAAAAAGCAACACAAACTTGCCGACATAGGAGCTGAACTTAAAGCCATCTATACAAATAACGGTCTTCTAAAAAAGCAGCAACTTGAAATAGAAACTCAATATGTTGTCATAGAATACATGGAGAATTTTATTATGGATCCCAAGAATCAATATTCGTTAATACCATTAAATATAGGACTCAATGACCCTAAAGCGATAGAAGGATTACAGCAATACAACGATGCACTATTGGAACGTATGAAATTATTAAAAAGTACTAATATCAATAATCCAGCAATAGAAATAGGTAATGAGCAACTAAATGCAATGCGCCTTAACTTATTGAACACTGTAAAAGGAATAAAAAATGGACTTAAAGTAACTCGCGACAAATTAATGGAACAAGACGAATTTTACGAAATGCGTTTAAAAGACGCCCCAACTCAAGAACGCGAATTCACAAATATACAGCGGCAAATGTATTTAAAACAAGAATTATATATATATCTGTTGCAGCAGAGAGAAGAAAGCTGCTTAACATTATCTTCAAACACCCCGAATTCTCAAATAGTTGATGCCGCATACTGTTTATCTAAACCGGTTTCTCCAAGATTATTGGTTATATTTATTATGATCATTTTCCTAACTTGCACAATGAGTATAGGTTATATTCTTATAAAAGAACATAACCATAGAAATGAAAGCCTAAATGACTAAAAAAAAAGTTCTAATCAATAATTCTATAAGTGGGGTATGTCAGCTAGTAATAACCGCTTTATTAACATTCTTCAGTATTCCTGTTTTTATCCATAAATTAGGAACTGATTTATATGGTGTATTTGCCTTAGTTTCCGTTATTGGAAATTTAAATTTATTTACCAATTTAGGATTAGATGTATCATTAACAAAATTTATAGCCGAGCAAGGAAAAAGTACAGAATCGGACAAGGATATATTAGTATCATTAATACTTTCGAGTTCAATTATCGTTCCAGTCAGTATTATCGCGTACTTATTACGTTCTTTTTTCCTTGGTAGTTTATTGGATATTCCTGATATTTATTACCAACAAGCCGAAGCTCTATTCTGTATGTTATTGCCTGCTAATGCAATATTACTAATAGGGCAAACTTTTATCGCCGTATTCAATGGCATGCAACGAATTTATTTGAGTAATATGATTCAATTAATTTATAGTTGTGTATATTGGGGAGGAATTATAATTGTTGTTTCTATGGGCTATCAATTGGAGACTATAGGATTAGTTATCTTATTCGCTGCAAGCCTATGGATGGCAACCAATATCTATTGTTTTTTTCGATATTGGAAAGGAATACAAATACAAAAATGCAGAAATAATCTACGAAGCAATGCGCAAAAACAAATAAAATATGGGGCAAAAATATATGCATCAGGGGTTGTTGCTTTCTTTAATGAGCCATTATTTAAAATACTAATATCAAACTATTTTGGAGTAAACGCAGTAGCTTATTTCGAAATAGCACTAAAGATTAGAGGTCAGGTGTCCGGGTTGTTTAATAAATTGATGCAACCGCTTTTCCCATATATATCACAATTAACAGAAACTAAACTTATTGCCAACTTAATAAAAGATATGACAATAAAAATATTTTGGTTAGTATTACCATTCTGCTGCATTCTATTTTTATCCTGCCACAATATCGTAAACTTGTGGCTCCGCTACGACATTGATAATTATTCATTATTCATTAATGGAATCGTTATTCCCTATTTACTGTTTTCACCACTTACACTACCGATCTACTATTATTTAATGGGTAAGAATCACCCCGAAAAAACAATTGTAATTCAGTTCTCATCAGTAATAGTTAACGTTATTGCATTCTATGCTTTATACCGTTTCACTGGATTTTATAGTATTATACTAAGCAATGCATTGTCTTATTTTGCCAGTTATCTTTTGGGAGTATATTATCAAAAGACTTTCCTTCAAATTAGATATAGAATTAATAGAAATAATATATTTAAATTAGTAATCATCATCGTTAGTTATGTTGTTTTATTTTATTTAATACAATATATAAACAACAGCTGGCTGGCTCTCTCTGTTACCATAACCTCAGTTTTACTGATTACTCTCATATTATACAAGCGCTTTCAAATAATTACAAAAGAAGATATAAGTCGTTATTTCTTAAATAATAAAATCGCCGTCTCACTTTATAATCGATTATAATCATGTTATTAGCTCTTTTTATATTGCTTCTAATTATTGCTATTGTATTGTATATATCGGATAAAAAGATAATATCATCCATTATATTTTTCTTTTTTCTATTCGATAGCTTTCAATTAATTCCAGAAGAATGGGTTGGATTGAAAACATTAGACCTTGCTATCATTTATATATGTGTACTGTTTATATATGGGCTCTTCCAATATGATAATTACATTCCCAAAAATAAAACGATTTTGGCCATCAGCCTTTTTTTAGGATTTATATGCTTCGAAATGCTATTGAGCCATTACTATTATTCTATCGGTTGGGGAGAAATCATACGCACAGGACGGCAACATATACTACTATTATCTTATTTCGTATTCCGTAAGGTAAATAGGCAAGAATTAGATATTATCTTGAAAGTTTTATTTATCATTGTTATTTTCGAATCTTTTCTATTTACCATACAGATGTTTACAGGCATTGGTATTCTAAACGGGAAAGAGGTTTATGCTAAAGTTGGTTCTTTATACCGCTTTTATAATATTTCTCTCATGCATTATTTTTTTGTATTCTATGCAATCTTCTATAATCCGTTCAAAGGCTTCTGGAAGCACATCACAATGCTAATAGTAGTTATAACAATTTTCTTTCCAATGCACCGTTCTTTAGACATGACCTTTGTAGTATTACTTATTTTAGGTATTTTATGGAAAAAGAAAGTTTTCAACTCTGCAAAAAAAATAGCAATAACATGTAGCTGCTTTTTTCTACTTTTGATTGTGGCAAGTGCCTATATAAGCGTACGGACAATGGAAGATATTAATAAAGTTGCAGCAGGCGATTTTCAAGAATTTGAGGATATTCAAGCCTCCTCCGAAGCGACATTTTTATTCCGAGTTGGACACTTTTACGAAAGGTATACTACTGTTCTTGAAAACACAGTCAGTAAATGGTTTGGTTTAGGCTTTATGACAGAAGGTTCTTCTTATACTGAAAACCATTTTGATTTTATAATAGGATTAGATAGTAAGGAAGGAGGGATTGAGCAAGTAAATACTCCGGATATTTCTTGGTCTATTTTAATAATACGTTATGGGATAGTTGGCACTTTACTCTTTATCATATTTTATTTCTATTTTGTCGGGTATTATGTTCAATACCGAAATAAAAGCACCATCAATATGGTCATGGTACTATATTTGTTATTAATATTTAGCAATTCATTGACTTCTGATTTGCTATATAAAATGAATATGCTTATATTTCCACTGATTTATATGAATCAATACGAAGAAGAGATATCATAATAAATACATAACTTATACTCTTATTTATAAAACAAATATAATACCATAATGTTTTTTAGTATCATAACAATTAACCGTAACAATGCAAAAGGTCTAGAAGATACCATTCAAAGCGTATTATCTCAAGACAGAAACCTCTATGAGTTTATCATTATCGACGGAGCATCTTCAGACAATAGCCTGGAGGTAATAAAGAAATATGAATCGCAAATTCATTATTATATTTCCGAACCGGATACTGGCATTTATAATGCAATGAATAAAGGCATTGACAAAGCTAAAGGCGAATATGCAATATTTATGAACTCCGGAGATTCTTTTTCGTACCCAACCGCACTTAATGATATAAGCAAAAATAATTTAAATGCAGATTTCCTATTTTCTGGTTGGACAAGAATTAAAAATGGAAAAAAGTTAGCATCCTATTTACCCAAGGAAAAGATCACTTTATACACCTTATTTTATCACAGTACTTGTGTTTGTCATCAAGCTACATTTATAAAAGTCAGTGTTTTGAAAGAATTGCAAGGCTATGAAGAAAAGTTAAAAGTATCAGCTGATATTTGTTTTGTAATGAAAGCATTGGTTGTCCATTATAAAACTTTCCAAATATTACCATATTACATTACCAATCTAGATGTAACAGGAATAAGTGGTAATTTAAAAGGAATGACTATTTTAAATGAAGAGAAACCAGCATACTTCAAAAAATTATGCCCTTACGTATACGATGATTATATAAAGATGCATAAAATCCTTCGTTTTTCTCCAACGAATATATTTCGATTCATCAAATGGAAACTTTGGAAAGACAAGTGTAGATAAAGAACTGAAAATATTATGAAAATTGTATATTGCATTTTTGACTGTTCTTCTTCTGGTGGAACAGAACGTGCCCTTTCTCTGCAAGCTAATTATTTTGCAGGCAAAGGGAATGAAGTCCATATCGTAACGACAGAAAAGCCTTCCTGTAAACAAAATTCCTACATTTTTTCGGATAATATTTCATTTCATAATTTATCTATAAATTATAGGGAAGTTGATAATTCTTTATCTCCCCTCAAAATTATTTATAGAATTAAGGGCATAAACACAAACAACAACTTGCAAAACTATTATTTGCATTAAAACCTGATTTTACAATTGGGATGTTTGGACACGATTCTTCTTTTCTATACAAAATAAATGATGGAAGTAAAAAAATTTTAGAATACCATTTTTCAAGATATCATCGAAAGATAGAATTTGCTTCTGCTATCTTTTGGAAAAGATGGTTTGCTCTTTTAAGAGAATGGCGTAAATGCAAATTTATAAATAAATATGATGCATTTATTGTCTTAACACAGCAAGATGCTAAAAACTGGAAAGATATAAAAAAATTATATGTTATTCCTAACGCATTACCATTTATTCCTCAGCAAATCTCAACTTGCGAAAATAAAAAAGCAATTAGTGTAGGACGTTTATCACCAGAAAAAGGATATGATCTCCTTATAAAAGCATGGAAGTTGGTAACAGAACGACACCCCGATTGGGAATTGGAAATTTATGGAGATGGTCAAGAAAAGAGCAAACTATATTCAATCATTTCCGAATATTCTCTTAGTAATATTTCCATCAACGCTCCCATACGGAATATTGAAGATAAATACACTGAATCATCTATATATCTAATGAGTTCGCATTATGAAGGCTTTGGAATTGTACTCATTGAAGCCATGGCATGTGGATTGCCCTGCGTGAGTTTTAATTGTCCATATGGCCCCTCTGAGATTCTAACAGATAATGAAAACGGTTTTTTAATACCAATAAATGATATTTATACACTGGCTGATAAAGTATGCATATTAATAGAAAAAGAAGAGATGCGAAAGAAAATGGGACATAAAGCTTACATAGCTGCTATGCAATACTCTCCTATTAAGGTTATGAAAAAATGGGAAAAGCTTTTTGATGATTTAAAGAAAAAATAACATATTTAATTCACTAATATCCTATAAATCATCCATCGACCATTTCTAATATAAAATAATACCAATAAGACTTAGTTCCCTGTTTTAGTTATGTTCAGTATTATTTGGAGGATTATTTTTGAGAATATTATCCGGGAACAATAATTTTCTGTTTTGAAAACAAACATTGACAGGAAACAATAAAGCAACTTTTGGACATGATAACTTTGAATGGCAAAATATGGGAAGTATACATTTAGAACCAGGCGAATACAAGTTAAGTATAACAGCCAATCAAGTTGACCTGTGGTTAAAAATACGAGAATTTAAAATGAAACGTCAATAATTACCAATAATATATTTATAAAGCACCTATGCGGTTTTTTCGTTATACTCAGAACTAAGCTATACTTATTTTATTTTTATATACAAAATCCAATCAGATATATTTTTATCTGAAAATATAAGAACATAGATAATTTTTATGGGTTATTCACGTTTAATAAAATAAAGAAAGCTTTTCTTCTTCATATTATAAAGAATGGCTAATTTTGCAAAAACAGAAAACATAGAATAACTTATGTTTATGAAATAATTTAATAAAGAAAATGGCTACTACAATACCCAATCCTACCGACATGTGCATCATCGTTACTTATCGTTGTCCGATGCAATGCCAAATGTGTAATATATGGAAGAATCCAACTCAGAAAGAAAAAGAAATAACTTTAGCAGAGATTAAAAAACTTCCCTCTGTTAAGTTCATAAATATTACAGGTGGAGAACCTTTTGTGAGGGAGGATTTAGAAGAAATTATAGAAATATGTTTTCAGAAATCTCCACGAGTAGTCATTTCAACCTCTGGATGGTTTGAAGATCGTATCATCAAAATGACCAAACGATTTCCTAATATCGGAATACGTATAAGTATTGAGGGGCTTTCACTAAAAAATGATGAACTCCGTGGAAGAAACGGTGGTTTTGACAAAGGATTGCGAACCTTACTTCGATTAAAGGATATGGGAATTAAAGATATTGGATTTGGAATTACTGTTTCTAATCACAATTCAGCTGACATGTTATCACTTTATCAACTTTCCAAATCACTGGGGATGGAATTTGCAACAGCAGCATTCCACAATTCTTATTATTTCCATAAAGAAGATAACTATATAACCAATCAAGAAGAAGTTTGTAATGATTTTAAAACATTAATAGAATGGCAATTAAAAGAAAAACATCCAAAATCATGGTTTAGAGCATATTTCAACATGGGTTTAATTAATTACATACATGATAACCAGAGACTTCTTCCATGCGAAGCCGGATTAGTCAATTTCTTTGTTGACCCATATGGAGAAATTTATCCATGTAATGGATTAGAAGATAAATTCTGGAAAGAAAGTATGGGTAATATAAGACAATCAGGGTCTTTTTATGAAATCTGGCATAGTGAGCAAGCGGAAAAAATCCGCCAAAAAGTCAGAAATTGCCCTAAACATTGCTGGATGGTGGGTACAGTTTCTCCGGTTATGAAAAAATATATTAGTCAACCACTAAAATGGGTGGTTCGCAATAAATGGAATATATTAACAGGAAAACCCATCCAAATAGAATTGAACGACAAAAAATGAAAATCATAGTTACAGGAACACGCCCGCATGGTCCGCATCAATCCGGGAAACTATGTGGATGCAGCACGTACTTTCAAACATTTGG
>ERZ773155.2767-NODE-2767-length-12743-cov-4.124054_pt1 | contig 12743 bp, 10 predicted proteins | sample MGYA00511262_ERZ773155 | MGnify/ENA primary metagenome ERZ773155 (study PRJEB29015, sample SAMEA2737828) | human gut metagenome | biome: human gut; feature: human-associated habitat; material: faeces | place: China | collected 2012 ... | reverse complement strand
TGGGGACGGGTACGGCTCCGTAGGTGATTGCCGAAAAAAAGGCTACCGCCCAGTGAGCTGAGTTTTTGCCGCAGATAGCTATTTTGTCTCCTTTTTTTATTTCGGCACTTTCTAATAAGAGATGTATTTTGGCTATTTTGCGGGCAATGTCTTTATAGTGATAAGATACACCGTCGAAATCACTTAATGCGATTCTTTCCCAATTTTCTTTAATGGCTTGTTCGATGTATTTATTGAAACTCTCGTTGTTCATAAAATCAAGTTTTTATGTCATGATTTTACAAAGTTACGAGATTTCCTGAATAATCCTAATGTTTCTTTGTCTATTTTGGGAAAAGAGAAATAGGGTTCCTAAACTTTTCGTAATGAAAAAAGAATGTTCAACCCTCCTGATAAACCGTTTTTTACCCATATTTCTCCTTTATGGAAGAGAACGGCATTTTTAACAATGGCGAGTCCCAATCCGGTTCCTCCGAGTTTGCGGGACCGACCTTTATCAACCCGGTAAAATCTTTCGAATAATCTGTTCAAATGTTCTTCGGGGACACCGATTCCGTTGTCGGAGAAAGAGAAATAATAATATTTACTATCTTCGAGATAACAGTCTATCGTGATTTTTGTTCCTATACCGGCATAGGCTATGGCATTGTCTGTAAGATTTCTGAAAATGGAGTACAATAAGGAATAATTTCCATTTATGGACATTCGTTCGTGGAGGTTTCTCGTCTCGACGGTCATTTCCCGTTCTGTCAAGGCCGCTTGCGATTCATTAATAACTTCATTGATGATTTTTTGTAAATCGGTATTATCCGTGTCATAGAGGTCCTTAGATTCGTCCAGTCTATTGAGCATTGAAATATCTCTTAGTAAATCGGTCAATCGTTTGGATTGTGCGTAACAACGCTCCATAAACATTTTTTTCCGGCTATCGTCCATTTCGGTGGAAAGAATGGTCTCCATATATCCGCGGATACTGCTGACCGGGGTTTTAAGTTCGTGAGCGATGTTTTGAGTAAGTTGGCGTTTTAACCGGCTTTCTTGTTCTTGTTGGGTAATATCGTTAATGGCTATTTCAAATGTATGGTCTTGAAATATGATACATTCTATGAGGAAAGTTCGGCTTCCTTTGTCTATAACCATAGATTCCGAAATAAATTCCTCCTGTTCGTTTTGTTCATAGAGCTTTTGAGAAATGAAATTGTTGATTTTTTTCAGATTGGCCTCTTTAAATAAATAGTCGGAGGGAGATAGGGTATTGTCTGTGATAAAATTGAGATACTGAATAAAAAGATTATTGGCCATAATAATCCTTTTATCTTTGGAAAAAAAGGCCAATCCTTCTTTGGAGAACTGTAAATGCTTGAATAGTTTCTCTTGCTCTATGGATAGTTTCTCTTTGGTTTTTAATAAGTTATCATAAATATGGGTCAGGCTATGGGTAATATTGCCAATGTCGTCTACCCCTGATTTTATAGTAATGTGTATAGGCTTTCCCTGTTCTGCCTGTTGAGACAGCTGGCTGAGAGCGGCAATGGATTTTCCCAAGCTGTGGCAAAAATAATAAAGCAACAGTATGGCGAAAATCGATATCGCTAACATGAAATATATGAATTCGTTATTGGGACTGAGTATGGAAAATTTCTCCCGTTCGAAAGGAAGTGAGGAGCGTATGATCCAATCGTCATATCGTTTAGCTGAATAGAAGAAATTTTTTTTGAACGATTGAGAATATCGAATGGCATATCCATTCCCATTTTTTAGAGATGATTTTATTTCGGGGCGGTCCAAATGGTTATTTGCAAGGGAGTCTGGTTCTTTTTCTTGTTGGCTTTCGAGCAACACTTTTCCAGAGTGTGCCGATATAATAGTTACTCTTAAAGGTTTTCGAGTAATACTCTGTATGATGGAGTCGATTGAAATTTGGTCTATCTCTTTGTTTTTAATTTGGGAATATATGAGTTCGTTGTAATCTTGTAAAAGGGCATTTAGAGATTGCTGTCGGTTTTCTTTTTCTAGATTATATTCGAATAGTAAAATAATAGCGATAAAAACGATGAAAAGAGAGCCGATAGAAAAAAACAATTTTCTATCGAACGTCATAGATTTTCGAACCTTCTCGGTAGACATAAATTAAGCTGTTTCAAAACAATATCCGTATCCGAGACGAGTTACGATGCGCTTACCGTATTCTCCTATTTTTTTGCGTAGGCGGGTAATATTGACATCGATAGTTCTGTCTAAAACATATACCTCGTCTGTCCATATTTTCGATAATATTTCTTCACGAGAGAAAACTTGTCCCGGGTGGGAAAGCAGGAGGGATAATATTTCAAATTCCTTTTTAGTCAATGGGAGTTCTGTACTGTCTATGAACGCTCGTTTTTTTACAGGGTCTATGTACAATTTTTCAAATTGTAAAATAGCCGGATCTTCTTTTTCTACAATCCGTCTTAGTACGGCTTTGACCCTTGCGATCACTTCTCGGATAGAGAACGGTTTCGATATATAATCGTCCGCACCGATATTAAATCCCATGAGTTTGTCGTCTTCGGTATCTTTGGCCGTTAAGAAAATGATGGGAATATGTTTCAGCTTCTCGTTTTTTCTTAACAGAGAGGCCATTTTGAATCCGTTCATTTCGCCCATCATGACATCGAGCAACAATAAGTTATAATCGGTCAGGTTCATTTGTAGCGCTTCTTCTGCCGAATTTGCCGTATCTACGTCATATCCTTCGACCTCTAAATTGAATTTCAAAATTTCGCATAAATCTTCTTCGTCATCGACGACTAAAATTTTGTAATTGGCCATAGTTTCAATTTTTATGATAGTGCAAAATTGAGAAACAGATATTTCAACAATGTGACAAACATTTTACTTTTTAATCTTCATTCTGCTGTGTTTTGTTGAAAATTGAAAAGTAGAATATAATCTTTCACGTCGTTTCCCTTACGGTCGCTTCGTAGGGTTTGTTCAAAAGTATATTGTTCTCCGTACTTTTCTTTTATATAATTGAAATCCCGTTCGCCAACGAGTAAATAACCATTTTTAGGCATTTCTTTTTCGAAGTCAATGACTCGGTTTTGTGCATAAAAATTAATAATGAAAAATCGCATCATAGAAGACTCTACATAAGAGTATATTTCTCCATTTGGGACAGTAGATACTACTTTGTCTGCAAACGGTTTCATCGATTTTGCATTGAGTATAGCCGGCAAAGTAGAAGCGTCCAACATCAGTTGAATGCCGAAAAACAGGGCTACGACCGAGTAAAGATAACGGTTATTATAGGTTAGGTATCGTTTGCTCTTATAGATGTCATAAATTAAGAATACTATAAATATGGCAGTAATGATGAATATGATATCCCACGATTCGGAAAGGGCTGTTACATAGTGACTGATGTCACTTGTAGAAGACATGACGTATTTGTCTATAATTCCGCTTTTGACGATAGTTAGAACCACCAATAAAAATCCCCCGATAAATGCTATGAAAATTGAAAATATTCTCCATATTCGCGGTCTTTGTTTGAGTAGAAAGAGCATGTATTCTGCCAAAAAATAGGCTATGAATGGGTAAATAGGAAGAATATATACCGATCTTTTGCTTTTGGGGATACAATAAAAAACGAATATGATGACAATGGATAAGAGACTGAACAGTCTCATTTTATCCATGTGTGTGATATAGTCTTTGAATCGTTCCCAATATAGTTTGACCGTGCCTTGTGGTCTCTTGTATTTTAAGGTAAATAATGACATGATAACTAAAAGCGACCACGGTAACCAACCCGCTAAGGTAATATAAACGTAATAGATGATGGGTTGCTCGTGTGAACCGTATGACATTTTTCCCAAGAAGCGATCGACGTTTTCTTCCATAACGAGCCGTAGAAATGCCTCGCCCCCCTGTTGATAGGCCGCATAATACCAGAGTAAAGGCAAGATACAGGATAGTAGTGCTATGGGGATAATTTTATAGAAGGCTTTCCATACAGACACTTTTTGGAAAAGAAGGAATATGCCGATTACGGCGCATGGAAGTACGATGCCCACCGGTCCCTTAGTGAGCGTAGCTATACTCATAAATAGTATTGCCCAAATGGGGATTCCTTTCAACCCGAGTTCCCACCATCGATATAATTGGAGCATGGCTAAGACGATGAAGCAGGTCAGTACCATATCGACTCGCGACGCCATTGCAGCCCGATGCACTTCAAATCCCGAGAGTAGTAATAGAGAAGCAAGGAATGCTATGTCATTTCTGCTACGTTTGGCAAAAAATAGAAAACACGCGATTGCCATAATGATTGCCGCCAATGCCGAAGGAAGGCGCGAAGTGAACTCTGTTACCTCTCCGGCAGGAAGGGACAACGCTGCGATACACCAGTGAAAAAAAGGAGGCTTGTAGGCGATGTCTCCGCCATTGTTTATAGGTAGTATCCAGTTGTCGTTTTGTAACATACTGACTGCCACGATGGCTTCCCGGGGTTCTCCTTTGGTGTGGAAGTTGGTTAGCCCCAAATAGGGTATAATCGTTAAGGTACTAATGACTAACAGTAAAAGAAATAGAGATGTCTTGGAACTTATTTTAGGCACATTCATAATGGAGACAGTCTTTAAATCGTTTGGTTGTTATGAGGATCAAAATTGATTTTTTTATCTATAATATATTCCGGGCGATTTTTGGTTTCATCGAAGATGTTTCCAATGTACTCTCCGAGTATTCCGATGGTAAACAATTGCACTCCACCTAAAAATACGATAGTAATGATTGTCGAAGACCACCCCGGAACGATAGATTCTTTGCCGGAAAGGTACATGATGAATACCCAGATAGCAAAAGCCAATGCTATAAAAATGGAAAGTGTTCCTAATGATATGGCCAATTTTAATGGCTTTTTAGAAAAACCGAAGATACCGGCCGAGGCTAATGAAAACATTTTTCGTATGGAATATTTCGTTCTGCCGGCAGCACGTTCGTTACGGGTATAATAGAACGGAGTTTGTTTAAATCCCATCCAACTGAAAAGTCCCCGCAAATATTTATGCTTTTCGGGAAACTGTTTGAATGCATCCAAAACCTTGCGATCGATGAGCCTGAAATCGCCTGTATCGACAGGAAATGTGTAGTCAGATAGAGAGTTGAGCATGCGATAATAAATCTTGGCGGTGAATTTTTTCATGAAAGTTTCCCCTTCACGTTTATTGCGTACCGCATATACGACATTACTGCCTTCTTTCAAATAAGTATCTATCATTTGGGGAATAACTTCGGGCGGGTCTTGCAGGTCCACGTCGATGATAACGGCAATATCTCCGGTACAGTTGTGTAATCCTGCACTCACGGCATTTTGATGTCCGAAGTTTCTGGAAAACGATATTACTTTTGTATGAGGATCATCGTTGGCGAAACCGAGTAAAAGTTCTTCTGTGTGGTCTTTGCTCCCATCGTTAACGAAAATAAGTTCATAATCGTGAGCCGTACTTCCCATTACTTGGGAAAATCGCTTATGGGACAAGGGTAGTACTTCTTCTTCGTTATAACAGGGAATGATTACAGATACTTTCATGGTATGAAACTTCTATTTTTTAAAAGTGATACATCTATTCATAATGAAATTACACAGTGTATATACGATCATACTCAAAAGTTGAGCCCAAGAATCGGGTACATATAATATCTCTACTAAAATGAGTAACGATATAAATTGTATGCCATAGCATATCCCGAAACAGACGAGGAATAAGATGGCTTCGCGGATAAAGTTACTATTTAATTTTTTAAATACCCAAAGTTTGTTCCAGAAGAAACTATTGACGACACCTGCGATATAACCTATAAAATTGGATATGGTATATTTTACATGTAGAATCTCTTGCAGGAAGTAAATGACGATAAGCGTTATAAGGGTATTTATGATACCGACAATACCGAAACGAATAAATTGTCCTATTGCTTTTTTATCGTATTTTTTCAGTCGTTCGAACATGATGAAATGTCAGTCTTTAATGGGGTTGGTCGTGTCATCTTTCAAGGCTGGCAAAGACCAGTGAAATTTTACAGCGAGTAAACGAACCGCAACGACCGATATGCCGCAAATAGATTGGTTGGTTATGCTGTTGAACCCCATTTTTTCTCCTAGATAAAACATGATTCCTCCGGCAACACAAGCTAAGGCATAGATGTCTTTACGAAATAGCAGAGGTTCTTCGTTGATGAGGATATCGCGAATGATACTGCCGACCGATCCCGTAATGGTTCCCATGACGATCGCTACCCAAAACGGAAATCCGAACATGAGTGTCTTTTCTACTCCCACAACGACAAATAGAGCTAACCCGATCGTATCGAATATGAAAAACGTATTTTCGAGTTTTACCAAGTATTGTTTGAAAATAATGACGAAAATAAGAGCTATGGCCGTTACGGTGAGGTAGCTGCCGTTTATCATCCAGAAAGGAGTTGCATTCAACAAGACATCTCGGAGCGTTCCACCTCCTATGGCTGTTACAAGCCCGACAGCATAGGCTCCGAACCAATCGAATTGTTTTGCGGCTGCTAATCGAATACCACTAATGGCGAAGGCCAGTGTGCCGACAATTTCTAATATGGTGGCGAAAGTTGTATTCATAATCTTTCGTATGGAATTGCAAAGGTACTATTTTTTATGATAATCTGTCGTTCTTATTTTATTTTTGGGAATTGAGTTTTTGTCGTATGAAATAAGTTCTGTAAAGATATTTTGTGGGAATAAAAATGTACCTTTGCACCAAATGTGGAAATAGACTGTGCTCGGTAGAGTCCGATAAATTTGTTTCTGCTTTTGTTTGCACTATTTCTCTTAATACAAATCTTTAATGAAAAAACGACTGCTAATACTTCTTTCAGTTTGTTTTATCTGTGTTTCCATATTTTCTTCTTCTCCGAAATATGAAATGAGGGCGGTGTGGATAACAACGAACTGGGGATTGGATTGGCCTTCGCGTCCGGTAAAGGTTTTGTCCGATAGATATATACAGCAGAAAGAGTTGCGTTGTATTCTCGATGAGTTGCAATCGGTGGGAATCAATACGGTGTTTTTTCAAGCGCGTATTCGAGGTGAGGTTTTTTATTCTTCTCGATACGAACCGTGGGCTGCTGTTTTAAGTCATGGGCGGGAACCCGGATACGACCCTCTTGCTTTCGTCATCGAGGAATGTCATAAACGGGCCATCGAATGCCACGCTTGGCTCGTCACTTTTCCGGTGGGATCGAATAGGCAAGTGAAAAAACAAGGTCGTTCTTCGGTTGTTGCCCGCCATCGTTCATGGTGTAAGCAATTATCGGGGGAATGGTTTCTCGATCCGGGGAATCCGGCGGTGAAGGATTATTTAAGAGCGTTGGTCGGGGAAGTCGTTTCTAAATATGATGTCGACGGTATTCATTTGGATTATGTGCGTTATCCCGATAATGCGATGAAATTTCCCGATTCCGATTCGTTTAGGAAGTGGGGAAGTAGAAGCAAATCTTTGTTTCGTTGGAGAGAAGACAATATAACCGGTATCGTCACAGCCATTTATGAAGATGTAAAACGATTAAAGCCGTGGGTGAAAGTCAGTAGTTCACCGTTAGGTAGATATGCTTCATTAGAGGGTTTCCCTGCGGAATGGAGCTGCATGGAGGCTGTTTCGCAAAATCCGAAAGATTGGTTGCAGAGCGGACGGCATGATTTTATTGTCCCGATGATGTATTTCAGAGAAGAAAATTATTATCCGTTCTTGTACGACTGGGCAAATTCTTGTCCTCCCGAAAAAGTAATAAGTGGCTTGGGTGTTTACCGGTTAGATAAGAGTGAAGGTAATTGGCCTTTCATAGAAATAAAGAGACAAATCGAGACCACTCGGAAAATGGGGGTGGGACAGGCCTATTTCCGATATGAAAATTTACATACGCATACGATTTTGAGGCAATGGCTCGTTTCCTGTTTTTACAGGTATCCGGCCTTGACACCCGGGTTGAAAAATCCTATATCGCAAATACCGGATACCCCGAACAATTTACGAGTGGAGACACAGGGCGGCATTTCTAATATTTCTTGGAGTCCGGCAGATGGTGCGTTCACCTATGTATTGTATGCGACAAATGATTCTTTGGATATGAATACAGGAGATCAGATCGTGGCTGTATTACCTAAAAATATACATTCATGTTCATTGTCGATTCCTTATAGAAATTATGCCATAGTGGCTCGTGACAGGTATGGGACCGAGAGCGAGCCTGCGTTTTGGACGGGTAAAAATATAGAACCGGATAAGTATCGAATAACTCTATAATTATAATGTTGATATAAAAAATAAAAGCTATGTATCCTTTGAAATTTGAAGACATTCTTCGTCCTATGATTTGGGGGGGAGAAGAAATCAGCCGATTCAAACAGTTACCCGAAGTTCACCCCGGTATCGGTGAAAGTTGGGAAATTTCACAAGTAGGCGATCGTATATCGGTCGTTAGCGAAGGGGAAGATAAAGGGAAAACGATTACGGAGTTGATTAAGCGCGACGGGGCGAATTTGCTGGGGAAGCATGTCGCAGCTCGCTATGCCGATAAATTTCCGTTGTTGATTAAATTTATCGATGCACACGATAATCTCTCTATTCAAGTTCACCCCAATGACGAGTTGGCGATGGCCCGGCACAATTCATTCGGGAAAACCGAGATGTGGTATGTCATCGACGCTAAACCGGGAGCAGGCCTCTATTCGGGATTTTCTAAGCAAATAACTCCCGCAGAGTATGTAGAGCGAATCAAAAATAATACGATTACCGACGTATTGCAATTTCATGAAGTGAAAAGCGGCGATGTGTTCTTCCTTCCGGCAGGCCGTATTCATGCTATTTGTGAGGGAATATTGATAGCCGAAATTCAGCAAAGCTCCGATATTACTTATCGCATATACGATTATGATCGTAGAGATGCTCAGGGCAATGCCAGAGAGTTGCATATCGAGCAGTCTATCGATGCAGTCGATTTTAAAATGTATGATAATTTACGAACCGATTATGCGGCCAAAAATAACGATGCTGTCGGTTTAGTTAAATGTCCGTATTTCGAAACGAATTTAATCGAAGTGGATAAAAGTGTGAAGCGTTCCGTTTCGGGACATGATTCGTTCGTTATCTATATGTGTATGGGTGGAAAAGTGCTATTGACCGATAATAACGGTTACACGATATCTTTACATCAAGGACAAACCGCATTGATTCCCGCTACACTCTCATGGGTGACAATCGAGGCAGAAACTTCTGCGAAGTTACTCGAATGTTATATTCCCGAATAATGAAGTGATTTTTATAAAAAGAATAATGCCGGAGAATTATTCTTCGGCATTATTCTTTTGGTTATGATTGTAATATTTGCAATATGGGCGGATTCCGCATTCCAAGCAATTGGGTTTGCGAGCCATACAAATGTAGCGTCCGTGTAGAATCAACCAATGATGTGCGATGGGGAGTAGGTGTCCCGGAATATTTTTTACCAATGTTTTTTCTGTTTCGAGAGGAGTTTTTGAATGGTTGGTGAGTCCGATTCTGTTGGAGACTCTGAAAACGTGAGTATCGACAGCCATCGCTTCTTTGTTAAATACGACCGATGCTATGACGTTGGCTGTTTTTCGGCCCACTCCCGGTAGTTTTTGCAAATCTTCTATTTCGGAAGGTACGACACCGTTGAACTGTTCGATGAGTGTACGAGCCATTCCCACCAAATGTTTCGATTTGTTATTGGGATATGATACGCTTTTAATGTATGTATAAACTTCTTCCGGTGTAGCTGCGGCCAGATCTTGTGGAGTAGGGAATGCTTCGAATAGAGCCGGGGTTATCATGTTTACCCGTTTGTCGGTACATTGTGCCGACAGAATGACTGCAATCAGTAATTGAAATGGGTCGTGATATTGCAATTCGGTTTCGGCGATAGGTTTGTTTTCTTGAAACCATTTAATGACTCCGGCATATCTTTCTTTGGTAGTCATGGCGTTATAAAAATTTTATCATATGAAGACTATATTTCGCTAAGAAAAATCCTCCGAAAACGGCAATAATACCTCCGAGATTAGTACCGATGATATAGAATAGGGCACTGTGGACTTTCCCTAAATTCAATAGATTCATCGTTTCCAAAGAGAATGAGGAGAACGTGGTAAATCCACCTAATAATCCGACGAATAAAAAAGCTCTCAGATTAGGTGAAAAATCAAAAGAATAACAAAAAGCCCAAAGTATCCCGATGATAAAAGAGCCTGCTAAGTTTACGCATAATGTTCCCCACGGATAAGCCGGGAAAAGACGTTGAATTTCCGAAGCGATAAAAAACCTTGCAACAGAACCCATGCCTCCTCCCGCGAGAACACAAGCGACTTTACAAAACTCCATTCACATAAATTTTAATGAGCCGATTCGAATTCTTCGAGGAAACGTACATCGTTCTCAGAGAACATTCGTAAATCTTTGACTTTATATTTTAGATTGGTGACTCGTTCGATACCCATGCCCAATGCATAACCGCTGTATATTTTACTATCTATGCCACATGCTTCGAGGACATTGGGGTCTACCATGCCGCAACCCAGAATTTCGACCCAACCGGTATGTTTGCAAAATGCGCATCCTTTACCCCCGCAGATATTACAGGATATATCCATTTCGGCAGAAGGTTCGGTAAACGGGAAATAAGAAGGACGGAGTCGAATTTGAGTTTCCGATCCGAACATTTCTTTGGCAAAATAAAGCAACGCTTGCTTCAAATCGGCAAAAGAAACATTTTTGTCTATATATAAGGCTTCTACTTGATGGAAAAAGCAGTGTGCCCGGTAAGATATAGCTTCGTTGCGGTAAACACGACCCGGACAAATGATGCGGATAGGGGGTTGGGAGTGCTCCATCGTTCTTGTTTGTACAGACGAGGTGTGTGTACGAAGAAGAATATCGGGAGAACGTTGTATAAAGAATGTGTCCTGCATATCACGAGCCGGGTGGTCTTCGGCAAAATTCAATGCTGAGAACACATGCCAATCGTCTTCGATTTCGGGACCTTCTGCAATTGAAAATCCCAAACGGGCGAAGATATCGCATATTTCGTTTTTTACTAAGGAAAGCGGGTGTCTCGATCCTAACGGAATAGGGTAGGCTGTTCTTGTCAAGTCTATATTTTGAGATTCCGAATGGGTATCTTCGAATTCGCTTTTCAAGGCATTGATTCTTTCTGTTGCAAGAGTCTTCAATTCATTCAGTTGTTTTCCTACTTCTCTCTTTTGTTCGGCGGCAACAGTTCTGAAATCATTGAAAAGTTGAGAAATTTCTCCTTTTTTACTTAGATATTTTATACGAATATTCTCTAAATCTTCTGATTTAGAAACTTTTAATGCCTCGATTTCTGCTTTGATACGTTGGATTTTTTCAATCATACCTGTATAATTCTTATTTTTAAATGCAAATTTAATAATAAATGACTTCTTTTTGGGTGGATTTTTGAGAAATATTTTTTTTGACGAATAAAAAAGGGAATCTGCTGAAAAAATATTCCTTTATTACTAATTTTGTTATGAATTTAAGAAGTAACGATATGTCTGTCTCTCCATTTTTACAAAGTATACACGAGTTTGTCGAGGATAAAAAACTTTTAGACAAATCTGGCCCTGTTATCGTTGGTGTGAGCGGAGGAGCCGACTCTATTGCGTTACTTCATGTCTTGAAGAGTTTGGGATATTCGTGTATAGTTTGTCACTGTAATTTCAATTTGAGAGGTGAAGAATCTTTGCGGGACAGGAATTTTACTCGGCAGATAGCTTTTGAGTGGAATTTGCCGTTCGAGGAGATTTCGTTTGATGCTTCATGTTATGCGATGACCAATAATGTGTCGGTCGAGATGGCTTGCCGCCAACTGCGATATGATTGGTTTGAAGAGAAAAGGAAACAATATCGGGCACAGGCGATAGCCGTGGCCCATCATCGGGACGATGGTGTGGAAACCCTGTTGCTGAATTTAATTCGAGGAACCGGGATTGCCGGTCTTACGTCGATGAAACCACGTAACGGATTTGTCGTGCGACCGTTGTTGACCGTTTCCCGTAAAGATATAGAATCGTATTTGTCGGAACATGGGGTGTCGTATGTTGTCGATTGTACCAATTTAGAATCGGTTTATATCAGAAATAAAATTCGATTACAAGTATTGCCTTTGTTACGTTCGATCAATCGTCGTATCTCCTTCATTAACGTAGGCAAATATAAAAAAGAATATCGCCGTTGTTACGTTCGATCAATCCTTCGGTCGACCATTCCATATATTCTTCTATTTTGAATTTGAGGGAAGTAGAATCGGTCTATAAAGCGGCTATACATGAGCAGGAGCAAAACGTGTTGGAATATAAAGATGAATATATTTATATTCCGGTGGAGAAACTGAAACAGCTTCCGTCGCCTAAGGCTTTCTTATTTGAATTTTTGACTCCTTACGGCTTTGTTTCCGAACAGATAACAGAGATAATATCGTCTTGTGGCGGTATTTCTGGGAAGGTGTTTTTGTCTCGGAATTACAGAATCGTTAAAGATAGGGGATATTTGATATTGGAACCACAGGAAAGAGAAGAGGCTGGGACTGTGGTAGAGAAAATCGAAAGTCTCGAAGAATGTGGAACTTTGTTACACGGAAATTTATTGTATCGATGTCTGGACAACGATGAAACGTATTGTTTCTCTCGT
>ERZ773155.2760-NODE-2760-length-12787-cov-4.300974_pt1 | contig 12787 bp, 8 predicted proteins | sample MGYA00511262_ERZ773155 | MGnify/ENA primary metagenome ERZ773155 (study PRJEB29015, sample SAMEA2737828) | human gut metagenome | biome: human gut; feature: human-associated habitat; material: faeces | place: China | collected 2012 ... | reverse complement strand
CCCGCGTCCTCCGAGGGCGGTCTGCCGGCACCCGGCGCGCAGGTCGTGCTCTATAATCAGAACGCCGCGGGCGTGCTGGCCGCGCAGAACGACACGCTCTCGATCAACATGGCGGCTGCGACCGTCGCGGACGGCAGGGCCACTCCCGCCAACGGCGCCGTGATCTTCACCGTGGAGAAAAACGGCGAGTATTACCGCTTCAAGAACGAGAGCTACGGCTATCTCTGCTCGAACGGCACCGGCAACAACGCCTTCTACAGCAAGGACTTCTCCGAGGACGGCGTGACAGCGGATGACGCCGACTGGCTCGTCCGCTCCTGCAGCGGCGGCGTGGGCGGCTATGAGATGGAGAGCCGCACCGCCAAGTATAACGGCAAGTACAGCCAGTGGCTTGAGTACTACGCCGACAGCTTCAAGACCTACTCCATGTATAACGTCACCGACTACACCATCTATTCCTTCTACTTCTACGGTGTGGCCGACGGCGTCAACGTCACGCGCGGCATCGTCAACGCCCCGTCCGTCGACTTCGGTACGGTCTATACCGCCTACGTCGGGCAGGACTACACGCTGACCTTCACCATCGACGCCCCCTTCGGCGTGGCCGGTGACGTGACCGTCACCCTCGGCGGCAAGACGCTCCCCGCCACGCTCAGCGCCGGGACGTACAGCGTCACCATCCCCGCCGCCGACATCTCCGGCGACAAGCTGACCGTCTCCGTCTCCGCGAAGGATGCCGAGGGCGTCGCCATCGCCGGTACGGTCGAGATTCCCGTGCTCGACGAGCCGGTCATCTCCGACCTGGCCCCCGCCGCGAACGCCCAGACGGGCGATAACAAGCGCCCGGAGATCTCCGCCGCCATCACCAACGAGGGCAGCGGCGCCACGGTCACCATGACCGTGAACGGTGAGACCGTCTCCGCCGTCTGCGGCGGCGGCCGCATCACCTACACCCCTGCGGCCGACATGGACGACGGCCGCGTGAGCGTGACCGTCACCGTCACCCGCGCCGACGGCAAGTCCGCCTCCAAGACGTGGAGCTTCACCGTGGGCGAGTCGCAGTATCAGCTCTACTTCGGCCAGCTGCACTCCCACACCACCTATTCCGACGGCTCCGGTACGCTCGACAGCGCTCTGGACTATATCAGGAGCCTGCCCGCGAGCGCGAACGTCCAGTTCGTGGCCTTCACCGACCACTCCAACTACTTCGACTCCACCTCCGCCGCCAACCCCGAGGGCGCGCTCTATGACATGAGCCTCGCCTCCGCATCCAGCCAGAAGCTCTGGAGCGAGTATAAGGACAAGGTCGCCGCCTTCAACGCCAGCCAGTCCGACGTCGTCGCCATCGGCGGCTTCGAGATGACGTGGTCCGGCGGCCCCGGCCACATCAACACCTTCAACACCCCCGGCATCGTCTCCCGCAACAATGCCACGCTCAACAACAAGACCGACTACGCCGGCATGAAGGCGTACTACGCCCTGCTCGACCAGGCTGAGGGTGCCGATTCCATCAGCCAGTTCAACCACCCCGGCACCACGTTCGGCACGTTCGGCGACTTCTCGTTCTGGGATCCCGTCACAGACACGCGCATCGCCATGGTCGAGGTCGGCAACGGTGAGGGCCAGATCGGCGCGGGCGGCTATTACCCGAGCTACGAGTACTACATCATGGCCCTCGACAAGGGCTGGCATGTCGCCCCGACGAACAACCAGGACAACCACAAGGGCAAGTGGGGCAACGCCAACGACGCCCGCGACGTCATCCTGACCGATGACTTCTCCGAGCAAGGGATCTATGAGGCCATCCGTGCCATGCGCATGTACGCCACTGAGGACAAGAACCTCGCCGTGAGCTACACCGTCAACGGTGAGCAGATGGGCAGCAGCATCACCGTCGTCCCCGATCAGCTGACGTTCGACGTCACGGTCTATGACCCCGACAAGAGCGACTCCATCTCCAAGGTCGAGCTCGTCGCGAACTCCGGCAAGGTCGTCTACACGTGGGACGACCCCGCCCAGTTGGCCGCCGGTGCGCTCACCGCAACGCTCAGCCCCGACTACAGCTACTACTTCGTCCGAGTCACCGAGGGTGACGGCGACCTCGCCGTCACGTCCCCCGTCTGGGTCGGCGAGAGCCTGAAGCTCGGCATCTCCTCCCTCACCTGCGCCACGGCGACACCCGTCACCGGCGAGGAGCTGGAGCTGACGACCACGCTCTTCAACAGCGAGGCCGCCGACGCGGCGGTCAAGTCCCTGACCTACACCATCGGCTCCCAGGTCATCGGCACCGACATGACCGGCTACACCATCGGCAAGAGCAGCACGCTCGACGTCTCCTTCCGCTATACCCCGACCGAGGCGAAGGTCACAACCGTCACCGTCACCGCCGTGGTGGTGCTCGACGGCAAGGAATACACCTTCACCAAGACGATCGACCTCGACGTGCTCAACGCCGACGAGCTGGTCTATATCGGCATCGACGGCTCCCACCACAACGAGTATGTGGCCGGCAACTATAAGGACAGCATGGGCAACTTCGGCAATCTCGCCGCGCTCTACAGTGTGCGCACCGTGCAGCTGAACACCTCCGACGAGCTCATCGCCGCCTGCTCCAACCCCAAGTTCAAGGCCATCGTCCTCACCGCGCCCTCCCGCCGCGACGGCACGGCGCTGCGCAGCCCCTATGACAACTATACAGACAGCGAGATCGCGGCCGTCAACGCCTTCAACCTCGCGGGCGGCACGGTCATCCTCGCGGGCTGGTCCGACTACTACGAGAGCTATGCCTCCTTCCCTGCCGAAGATCACATGGCCGCCCAGCAGAACCGCATCCTCTCCGCGCTCGGCTCCAGCCTGCGCATCAGCGATGACGGCACGCTCGACGATGTACTCAACGGCGGACAGAACCCGCGCCTGTACTTCAGCACCTATAACCTCGACCACCCGCTCCTGAGCGGCATCGAGTATGACCCTGTGAACCCGAACGACAAGCTCTACACCGAGCGCTTCAGCCAGTACGGCGGTGCGTCGATCTACGCCGTGGACGCGGACGGCAACCCCGTCTCCACCCTGCCCTCGACCGTCTCCCCGATGGTCTACGGCCACGCCACGACCTACTCCAAGGATCAGGACAGTGACGGTCTCGGCGGCGCGAACACGCCGAAGTACGCGGTGGCGGACGGCGATAACCGCCTGCTCGTCATGGCGACGGAGCAGCTCGACGGACGCGGCATGATCGTCGTCTCCGGCGCGGCCTTCCTCTCGAACTTCGAGGTGCAGGTCAAGGCATCCAACGACAGTTCTGACAACGACACTGAAAAGAACTACTCCAACTACCGCATCTGCGAGAACCTCGTCCAGCAGCTCAATCCCGTGAAGATCACCCCGATCTCCGAGGTGCAGAAGCAGACCGAGGACGGCTACAAGTACACGATCGAGGGCGTCGTCACCTCGAACGCCTCCGGCTATGACAAGGATACCGCCTTCTTCGACTGCATCTATGTTCAGGACAGCACCGGCGGCATCAACTGCTTCCCCGTCGCCGGGAACTTCAAGATCGGCGACCGCGTCCGCGTGAGCGGCACGACCGACTTCTATCAGGGTGAGCTGGAGCTGCAGGTCACCTCCATCACGAAGATCGGCGAGGGCGAGCCCGTCGTCCCGACGGAGGTCACCGCCGCGCAGGTGAACGACGGCTCCGTCCTCGGCAGTCTCATCACCCTCCGCGGCTTCGTCGAGAGCTTCGAGCTTGAAAACGGCCTTGTTCAGACCATCATGGTCCGCGACAAGGACGGCAATGTCGCCCGCGTCTTCATCGACGGCTACATCACCACCGCCGAGGATGTGAAGAACCTCGCCGTCGGCTGCGAGATCACCGTGACGGGTCTTGCGTCCTATGACAACACCTTCAACGCGCCCGACGGCCCGTTCCCGCGCATCCGCATCCGCGACCGCGCCGATGTGGTCTGCACCGAGCACACGCATGATTACGGCGAGTGGACGGTCACCGATCCCGCGACGTGCACGGTGCCCGGCGTCGAGAGCAGCACCTGCGCCTGCGGCGACGTGCTGACGCGCGAGATCCCGGCGCTCGGCCACACGGACGCCGATAACGACGGCAAGTGCGACGTCTGCGGCGCGTCCGTCGACGGCAATACCCCCGGCGGCACGACCGATCCCGGCGATAAGCCCGGTACCGGTGAACCCGGCAAGCCCGGCACCGCGACCGGCGATACCTCCGGCTTCACGCTGTGGCTGGCGCTGCTGAGCGTCTCCGCCCTCGCGGGCGCCGCCCTCCTGCGCGGCAAGAAGCGCAGAGCCTGAGCACAGTGCGTAAAACCGCATAGCTAAGCTGAACCCCGCCCCGGCCAAAGGCCGGGGCGGGGTGTCTCTTTGTTTTGAGCAAGGTCTGGCGGTTGAATCGGCCGTTTATGCCTCCGGCGGGTTACTTTCTGATTGCCCGGAAAGGAAGTCCAGAAACCGTAGGTTTCCGGCGCGCTTTTGGGTACTTTTCCCGCGCGGGAAAAGCACCCCGCCGGAGGCAGCACAAGCCAATTCAATCCCCCATCCCCCGCCAAACCGGAAAAAATGCGGAGCCTACCGGCTCCGCATTTCATCAGCCATATTCCCTCACAGCAGCCCGTGCGTGCGCAGAACCACCGTAAACACGAAAATCGTCAACATCGAGAGCACCGAGCTCCACGCGACGATCTGCCCCGCGAGCTGCTCGTCGCCGCCGATCTCCTGCACCATCACGGCGCTCGTCACGGCCACCGGCGAACAGAAAATCGCCACGAGCGACGGCATCTCCTCCGTCGTCAGACCCAGCGGCCCGCGCAGAGCGACGGCAAGCCCCAGAATGATGCACGGGCAGACGATCAGGCGCATGCACACCGCGACCGTCAGGTTCTTGAGCAGCCCCCGCACCGCGTCGAAGCGGATCTGCGTGCCGAGCACGACAAGCATGATCGGCGTGGCGACCTTCGAAAACTGCTGTAGAACAGAAAACAGCGACGGCAGCGACGACTGCAGCGTGAAGACCGGCGTGCCGTCCGCCCCGGTCGGGAGCAATCCCCGGATCGCGACGACGACAAGTCCCGTACACGCGCCGAGAATCAGCGGGTTTTTCGCGATGTTCATCAGCCGCGTTTTCCATCCCGCGGCTCCCGGCGAACCGGAGGCGTACATCGTCAGCACCAGCACGGCCAGCACGTTGAACACCGGCACGCATACCGACGTGACGAGCGAGGCGAACGCCATGGCCGACGCGCCGCCGAGCGCGCTCGCAAGCGGAACACCGAGGATCACCTGGTTCGACCGGAACGTCGCCTGCGCGATGACGGCCCTCTGCGCGCGCCTCTTCGCCGTGAGGTGCGCGACCAGAATGCCCAGTGCCATGGAGAAGAGAATCCCCCCGATGATATAGACCAGCAGCACCCAGTTCAGCTCCGAGAGACTGCCGACACTGTAGACGTTCAGAAACAGCTGCACCGGCAGAAACACGCGGAAGCAGAATCGGTTGAGCTGGCGGAAAAACGAGTCATCCCAGAAATTCCCCAGCCGCAGCAGATACCCCAGCAGGATCATCAGCAGCAGGGGCATGACCGCCCGGCTGGCGTAGAGGAAAATTTCGCTCATGCCCGCGCCTCGCCCAGTAGGGTGGGCAGCTCCGCCCCCGTGCAGATGCGCGCGCCGATGCGCGCCATATCGCGCAGGTTCGCCGACTGCACCTCGTCCGTGACGGAGGACGTGCAGTCGGAGAGCACCACGACGTCGTAGTCGAGCGAGAGCGCATCATAGCAGGTGGTGCGGATGCAGTTGGGCGTGGTCGTCCCGGCGAGGATCACCGTGTCAACGCCCAGACGGCGCAGCAGCAGGTCGAGCTGCGTGCTGAAAAAGGCGGAAAAGCGGGGCTTGACGATACAGTAGTCGCCCGCTTCAACGGTGAACTCCTCCGGAAACGCGTCGGACATCTCCGGCGGGCAGACTTCAGAGAGTGGCCGTCCGCCGGCAAACCACACCTCCCGGCGGCAGCGCTCGACGTCGCTCCCGTCGGCGCGGTAGTGCCGCGTGGCGTACACCACGGGCATGCCCGTGCGGCGGCAGGCGTCCATCGCCGCGGCGCAGGCCGGGACGGTCGCAGCGGCGGAGGGGATACACAGCGGGGACGCCGGATCCAGAAAACCGCGCTGCATGTCGATCATAATCAGGGCAAAACGCTTCATATCGGATAACTCCTTGTCGACTTATGTCCCATCCGTTATACCATAGCGCGCGGGAGAAGTCAATGGGCGCGAGGATGGCGCAGGAGGTCACGCATCATCCGGATAGCCCCCGCGTACCGCCGCACGGCAGCCGTATCCGCATCGCCATAGAGCGGCGGTACGATGAGACTGTCTCCGCACAGCGCAAAGGTCATCACACCCTCCGCGCGGCGCAGAAGCGTCTCCGCATTGCGGGAGATATGGCGCATAAGCTCATCATTCGCAGCTTCCGTATACAGAATATAAAAACGCATTTTATAGGCAAGCTCTCCGGCGGCATATCGCTGCGGCAGATGGAATTCCCGATTCACGGCATGTATCCTCCACGGCCGCCGCGCGCAGACGCTCACAGATGTCCTCAAAGCACAGTGTCTCCGGTAGAGGGATCCGCGCCGGGAGCGCCTTCTGCGTGCGCACCCACCACGCGTGCAGCAGCAGGATAAGCACCGACACAGTGAAGCAGGCCGCCGGAATGCAGATGGAGTCGTGTATGAAAAGGAACAGAAGCAACGTGCCGCCGGAGAGCACCGCCAACAGCGATGCGGCAAAAGACAACGCCGCCGCGATCCGCTGTCTGCAGATCTGCCGACGGGGCACTTTCTGTACGCACGGAAAGTGCCCAAAGATGCGACAGAAACCGGATGGTTTCTGGAAATCACCGAAGCGGTGCCAACGCAGAGACGATCCTGCATTTCATGCCCCTTGTAAAATCCAAAAAACGCGAAAAGCCTCCCCTTTTGGGGAGGTTTTTCACACATATCAGGTTTATTTCGCGTAAATCAGTCCGATCAGCGCGTTGAGCGCGCGGTACGGGAGGATCCGCTTCAGAAATACGAAGAACTGATAGTCCAGCCGGATCGTATAGATCGGCTTATGGCTCGTCTTCTGCGCGACGCGCGCGATGAAGCGGCCCGCGGCCGCAGGATCCATGCCGGTCTGCTCGTCGTGCTCCATGCGCGAGACGGAGCGGCTGATGCGCCCGCCGTAGACCTCGTCGCCGGTGACGGTCTTTTCCCGCGCGGCGGTGAAGCCCGTGTGGATGTCGCCTGGCTGGACGGCACAGACGGTGATGCCGAAGGGGCGCAGCTCGTTCGCCAGCGCCATCGTATAGGCGTTGACCGCCGCCTTGGCCGCGGAGTAATACGTCTGGAACGGGATGGGCAGCGGCCCCGCAACGGAGCTGAGGTTCACAATGCGGCCCCGCCCCGCCGCGCGCATATGCGCGATAACGGCGCGGTTCACGCGCACCATGCCGAAAAAGTCCGCGTTGAACAGGCGCTGGGCATCGGCCGTGTCCGTAAACTCGACGGCACCGGAGATACCGAAGCCGGCGTTGTTCACGACGACATCGATCTGCCCCTCGGCGTCCATGACCTGCTGCACGGCGGCGCGCACCTGCGTCTCGTCTGTGATGTCGGCGCGGATGTGGTGCAGCCCCTCCACGCCCGCTTCGCGGCGCGAGAACTCATAGACGGTGTACCCCGCCCCGCGCAGGGCGAGAGCGGTGGCTTTCCCGATACCGGAGGTACCCCCGGTGACAATGGCAATTTTCTTGTTCATGCTGATTCACTTCTTTTTTTAGAGATCGTATTGGTGCAGAACGTCCGCGATGATGTCCACGGCCTCGTCGACGAGTGCCTTCGTATGCGTCGCCATGAGCGTGCAGCGCAGGAGGCACTCGCCCGGCGCGCAGGCCGGCGGCAGCGTCGCGTTGACGTAAACCCCGCGCTCATACAGCTCCTTCTGGGCCTTGAGCGTGACGATGGGGTCATAGGTATAGATGGGGATGATGGGTGTGTCGGCGTCGATGATCTTCACGCCGCGCGCGTGCAGGCCGTCGCGCATGTACTGGCTGATGTCAAGCAACTGCCGCGGCAGCTCCGGGTGCGCCTTCAGGTGGCGCAGCGCCGCCGTGGCGACGGCGATATTCGCGGGCGGAACACTCGCCGAAAAGATGTACGGCCGGGAATTGCAGCGGACGTAGTCGCACACGCGCGCATCCGCCGCCATATAGCCGCCGAGCGAGGCCATCGACTTTGAGAACGTCCCCATGTAGATGTCGATCTCCTGCTCCAGACCGAAATAGCTCGCGCTGCCGCGGCCGCCCTCGCCGATGACGCCGAAGGCGTGCGCATCGTCGACCATGACGCGCGCGCCGTATTTCTTCGCGAGCGTCGTGATCTCCGGGAGCTTCGCGATGTCGCCGCCCATGGAGAACACGCCGTCGGTGATGATGAGCGCGGCACGGTCCTCCGGCACCTTCTGCAGGCAGCGCTCGAGGTCGGCCATGTCGCTGTGGCGGTAGCGCAGCATCTTGCCGTAGCTCAGGCGGCAGGCGTCATAGATGCTCGCGTGGTTCTCGCGGTCGCAGATCATGTAGTCACGCATGCCAACGATGGCGCTGATGATGCCGAGGTTGCTCTGAAAGCCGGTGGAAAACGTGACGACGTCGCCCTTGCGCAGAAACTCCGCCATCTCCCGCTCAAAGGCAAGGTGCAGATTCAGCGTGCCGTTGAGCAGGCGGCTGCCGCTGCAGCCGGTGCCGTATTCGTCGAGCGCCTTGTGCGCGGCGGCGATGATCTCCGGGTTCGTCGTCAGGCCGAGGTAGTTGTTCGAGCCGAGCATGATGCGCCGCTTCCCCTCCATGATGACCTCGGTGTCCTGCCGCGACTGCAGCTCGCGGAAATACGGGAACAGATCCCGCTCGCGCAGCTCGTCCACGAAGCTGTGCTGATAGCATTTTGTAAAGATGTCCATAGGGCCTCCTTGTGTCTGAAAAAGTTGTTATCTAATATCAAATATTAGTTTATCTCGTATAATTTATTTTTTAATATTGTAAATCTTAATATTCGCTATTATATAACAGGAGACACTTTTCTGTCAATTCCCTTTCGCACCGGGCGGCTCGCCGGAGCCGAAGGTGATGGAGCCGTCGCCGAACTTGTCGCGGATGGCTCTGACGGCGCTCTCGAGCTTTTCCTGCCGCGCGTCGCTCACGGCGCGGCCCGCGCCGAGCAGGTCGAGCTGTTCGAAGCTTTCGGCGCTCTCGGTGATGTGGAGCGCGGTGACGGTGAGCATCCGGATGGGCGTCGGCGCCCGCCACGCGCTGCGCGTGAGCTCCATGGCGGCGCGCTGGATGTCCTTCATCAGGCGGGTGGGCGACTCGAGCCGCTTCTGGCGCGAGATGGAGCAGAAGCTGCTGTCCTTGATCGTGACCTGCACGCCGCTGCAGTAGAGTCCCTGCCGCCGCAGGCGCATGGCGACGCTGTCGGAGAGCGCCGCGAGTCCCGCGCGCACCTCCTCCCAGCGGGTGAGGTCGTGCGGAAATGTCGTGCCGTTGCCGACGGACTTGACCGGCTCGCGCTCCGCCTGCGGCCGGACGGGGCTGCGGTCAAGGCCGTTGGCGTATTCGTGCATCTGGCGGCCGAGCTTACCGAGCAGTTTCTCTAGCATCTCCGGGCGGCAGGCGGCGAGCTGGCCGATCGTCTCCACGCCGTACTGTGCAAGCGTGCGCTGCGCCGAGCGCCCGACGAAGAGCATCGCCCCCACCGGGAGCGGCCAGACGATTTCCTGCCAGTTCTCCGGCGAGATAAGCGTCGTCGCGTCGGGCTTTTTATAGTCGCTGCCGAGCTTGGCAAAAATTTTGTTGAACGACACCCCCACCGAGATCGACAGCCCCAGCTCCTCGCGCACGCGGCGGCGCAGCTCGTCGGCGATGGCGACCGGGTCACCGCCGAAGAGGTGCATGCTGCCGGTGATGTCGAGCCAGCTCTCGTCGATGCCGAACGGCTCGACGAGGTCGGTGTACTGGCCGTAGAGCTCGTTGACGCGGACGGAATATTCGCGGTAGAGCTTGTGGTGCGGCGGCAGGAGCACAAGGCTGGGGCACTTTCTGCGCGCCTGCCAGACCGTCTCCGCCGTCTGGATGCCGAAGCGCTTGGCGGGCTCGTTCTTCGCGAGGATAATCCCGTGGCGCGAGGCCGGGTCGCCGCACACGGCCATCGGCACATCGCGCAGATCCGGGTGGCTCAGCAACTCCACCGAGGCAAAAAAGCAGTTCTGGTCACAGTGCAGAATCACCCGCTCCATGCATCGCGCCTCCCTCCGAAAATCAATCATATGTTTCATTATAGCACAGTTTTCGCCCTCTGCATAGAAAAACATCTCTTTTAATGGGTAAAGTGGAATATTGACTTTTGTGATGAGGATGCGTTATAATAATATATTATGATAATTTTTACCATCGGCTGACAAGATCGGACACGCCCGCCGGCGGCCGCCATTTGTCACCCAGAGGTAACAGAGGGAGAACTATGCGCAAAGAACTTACACCCAGAAAACGGCAGGCGCTTGAGATGCGCAGCAAAATCCAGAATACCGCGCTGGATCTGTTCAACCGCGAGGGCTTCGAGAATGTCTCCGTCGAGCAGATCGCGCAGACGGCCGGCTGCTCGGTCGGCAACATCTACCACTACTTCAAGAGCAAGGATGAACTGGCCATTCAGGTCACAAGCCACGTCGACCAGACGTACCTCGAGCTCGAGGAGCAGTATCTCAGCGACCGCAATACCCCCGCCCGTGACAAGCTCCTCGACTTCGTCGGCCAGTCACTCGTCAGCAGCGTCTCCGAACCGGTGCTCTACAAGGCGTTCATTCACGCCATCAAGTACCCGGAGCAGCACATTCTGCAAAAGAACGACCGGCGCGTGTACTACCGCGTGCTGCGCGAGCTCGTGGAGCTGTGCCAGCACGAGGGCAGCATCGACGCGGCGCACTCCGTGGACGAAATCGTCGAGGATCTCGTCGTTCTCCACCGCGGAACGCTCATCGAATGGCGGATCTACGAGGGGAATTTCGACATCGTCTCGCGCGGCCGCCGCATGGCCGCCATCCTGCTCGACGGACTGAATCCATTTAAAGCAAAAATGTGAAAAAAGTAACAAATATAGGTACTTTCGCCGTTTTTAACAGGTGGAGGCACCTTTTTTTGTGCGCTGCTACAAGCTTTTGTCAAACCCATTGACTTCCGCTCACCAAATGATATAATGAGTTCGTTCATTAAGTTATTCGGTGAATTTATTCAGAGAAAAAAGGAGACGCCCTATGAAGGTTCTGGTTATCAATCCCGGCGCAACCTCGACCAAAATTGCGGTCTTTGAGGAGGATCAGCAGCTGTTCAAGCTCGGTCTGGATCACTCCGCGGAGGAGTTGGATCAGTTCGACAAGGTCATCGACCAGGCGGACTACCGCAAAAAGGCTATTCTGGATGCCGTCGCCGAGGCGGGCTTCCAGCTGAGCGATTTCGACGCGGTCTGCGGCCGCGGCGGCCTGTACCGCCCCATCCCCTCCGGCACCTACGCCGTCAATGACAAGGTCATGCACGATGTGCAGACCGCTCCCTACGGTGAGCACCCCTCCAACCTCGGTGCCTACCTCGCCAGACAGATCGGCGACATGGTCGGCATCCCCGCCTTCTTCGTCGACCCCGTGTGCGTCGATGAGATGACGGAGGTCGCGCACTACACCGGCTTTGCCGAGTTCCGCCGCCTGTGCCAGTTCCACGCGCTCAACCACAAGTCCATCGGCCGCAAGGCGGCCGCCCAGCTCGGTAAGAAGTATGAGGACGTGAACCTCATCGTCTGCCACCTCGGCGGCGGTGTCTCCGTCGGCGCGCACCAGCACGGCCGCGTCGTCGACGTCTGCAACGTCAAGGACGAGGGCTCCATGGGTATGGACCGCGGCGGCGGGCTGCCCGTCAACCAGCTCATCAACTACTGCTTCTCCGGCAAGTCCAAGGACGAGATCAAGAAGATCCTCGGCCGCCGCGCCGGTATGCTGTCCTATGTCGGCACGACCGACTTCCGCGTCGTCTGCGCTAAGGTCGTCGAGGGTGACCCCAAGTTCACCGAGGCGTACCAGGCGCTCGTGTACCAGCTCTCCAAGGACATCGGCGCGATGGCCTCCGTGCTGCACTTCGACGTCGACGCGATCGTCTACACCGGCGGCATGGCCTATGAGCAGTTCTTCTGCGACGACATCACCGCCTGCGTCGGCAAGATCGCGCCCGTGATCCGCATGCCCGGCGAGGAGGAGATGCGCTCTCTGGCCGAGGGCGCGCTGCGCGTGCTCCACGGCGAGCAGGAGGCCAGCGTCTATTAAATTCGTGATCCCTTATTAGGTAGTGGAAATAGAGAAGACAAAAAGAAAGGTGGAAAATAACATGAAGCATCTGATGTCCGGTAACGAGGCCACCGCCCGTGGCGTCTACGAAGCCGGTATCAAGGTCTGTTCCGCTTATCCCGGAACGCCCAGCACCGAGATTCTGGAGAATCTGCCCCAGTACAAGGAGGATGTGTACTGCGAGTGGGCTCCCAACGAGAAGGTCGCGACCGAGGTCGCCTACGGCGCCGCCGTGGCCGGCTCCCGCTCCATCTGCACGATGAAGATGGTCGGCCTGAACGTCGCCGCCGACCCCCTAAAAAGTCACTACCTTTGTAATATCAAAATGAGGGAGGAACAGCCAC
>ERZ773155.2756-NODE-2756-length-12796-cov-4.709913_pt1 | contig 12796 bp, 10 predicted proteins | sample MGYA00511262_ERZ773155 | MGnify/ENA primary metagenome ERZ773155 (study PRJEB29015, sample SAMEA2737828) | human gut metagenome | biome: human gut; feature: human-associated habitat; material: faeces | place: China | collected 2012 ... | reverse complement strand
ATTCGTCAATCAGTATTACCACTTGCTTGCCAGTTTCCCTATAGGCAGTCTGGATCATCATCTTCGCCACCATGCAGCGCACCTTCTCGCCGCCGGAGAGGACGCTGACCTTCTTGTAAATCTCCTCGCCGCTGAAGAGCATCTTGCCCAGATACCCCCTCAAATAGAGTTCCGAGGTGTCGGACGAGAACTGCGCCAGCCAGTCGACGATCGAGAGCTGGCTCTCGAACCAGGGGGCGTTGTTGAGCGGAAGGTAGGCGTAATTGATCGTCGTGCCCCACTCGACGACGCCCGAATCGGCCTTGTCGTCGCCGACCAGAATGTCGAACAGCGCCGACACGGCACGCGGATCGCGCGCCAGGAAGGCGATCTTGTCGCCCTTCTCGACCGTGAAGCTGACGTCGCTGAAAAGCCGTTCGCCGTTCACCGTCTTGCTCAACTCGTCGACCCCGAGGATCTTCGTGCCCGCCTCGCGTTCGGGCTGGAAGATGATGCCCGGGTATTTGCGCATCGAGGGCTTGATCTCCTCGATGTTGAGCCGTTCGAGCATCTTCCGGCGCGAAGTCGTCTGCTTCGACTTGGCGACGTTGGCGCTGAACCGCTGGATGAATTCCAGCAATTCCTTTTTCTTCTCCTCGGCCTTCTTGTTCTGGTTCTGCTGCTGGCGCAGGGCGAGCTGGCTCGATTCGTACCAGAAGCTGTAATTGCCCGAGAAAAGGTTGATGTCGCTGTAATCAATATCGACCGTATGCGTGCACACCGAATCGAGGAAGTGGCGGTCGTGCGAGACGACCAGCACCGTGTTTTCGTAATTCGACAGGTAATTCTCCAGCCACGCGATCGTCGTCCGGTCGAGGTCGTTGGTCGGCTCGTCGAGCAGCAGGTTGTCGGGTTTGCCGAACAGGGCCTGCGCCAGCAGCACGCGCACCTTCTCCTTGGCGCTCAAATCGCGCATCAGCTGGCCGTGCAGGGCTTCCCGGACCCCGAGGCTGCTCAACAGGTTGGCGGCGTCGCTCTCGGCGTTCCAGCCCTGCATCTCCGCGAACCGCTCCTCCAGCTCCCCGGCCCGGAGACCGTCCTCCTCCGAAAAGTCGGGCTTGGCGTACAACGCCTCCTTCTCCTTCATCGTCTCCCACAGCGGCTGATGCCCCATCAGAACCGTGTCGAGGACCGTAAACCCGTCATAGGCGAAGTGGTCCTGCTTGAGCACCGACAGGCGTTCGCCCGGGCCGAAGGCCACGTTGCCCCGCGACGGGGTCACCTCGCCGCTGAGCACTTTGAGGAACGTGGACTTCCCCGCCCCGTTGGCCCCGATCACACCGTAGCAGTTGCCCGGGGTGAATTTGAGATTGATATCCTTGAAAAGAACCCGTTTTCCGTATTGCACCTCTAAATTCGAAACTGTAATCATCCTTAAAATCTGAATTTGAAACTGCAAAAGTAGCCCAAAAGAACGAGGAAACCGCACCGGAATGAAAAAAATCGTCCGGATCGCCGCTTTTCGGCCCGAAATTCCGGCGGCATGCGGAGCGCATCCGAAAGAACGGAGTCCGAAAAGGTTTTTCAGCGACGATCGCAACAAAAAGTTATCTTTTGAATTACAGCGAATTAGCAATCCGGGACGCAAAAAACCGACAGACACGGAACGGAAAACTAAAAAATCGCCCGAAAAAGTCCGATATGACAATTTATTTAATATATTTGCATAACGGACAGGATCGGTTCGGCATGGACTGCGAACAAATTCGCCGTTTTGCCCCAATCAGTCACTGTATATTTGCGAAATCGTTGTTAACCCATAATCTGAAACCAAAATCATGGAACAATCAAAAGTGCGGGAGTTGCAGGACGTCGTGATCCGCTTTTCGGGCGATTCGGGCGACGGCATGCAGCTCACGGGCACGCTCTTTTCCGACACTTCGGCGCTGTTGGGAAACGGCATCTCGACCTTCCCCGACTACCCCGCCGAAATCCGCGCCCCGCAGGGAACCGTTGCGGGCGTTTCGGGCTTCCAGGTCCATTTCGGCGACCACCGCGAGCTGAATCCCGGTGACTACTGCGATGTGCTGGTGGCAAGGCCAACCGAAAGTGGCTCAAGCCGGGCGCGACGGTCATCCTCGACGGCGATTCGATCACCGAAGAACATCTCAAGAAGGCGGGATTCGCAACCCTCGATCCGCTGGCAGAACTCAAGCTCGACGAATACAACGTCGTCGTTCCCGACATCACCTCCATGACGCGCGAGGCGCTGAAAGAGACCGGACTCGACAACAAGGCCGTCGTCAAGTGCAAGAACATGTTCGCACTGGGCATCTGCTTCTGGCTGTTCGACCGTCCGGAGGATTACGCACTCAAATACCTCGACGGGAAATTCGCCAAGAAAAATCCCGCCGTGGCCCAGGCCAACAAGCTGGCCATAGCGGCAGGCTATAACTACGCCGCAAACACCCACCAGTTCGCCAACAACTACACCGTGGCTCCGGCACCCCGCGAAAAGGGCACCTACCGGTCGATCAACGGCAACGTCGCCACGGCGTGGGGACTCTGCGCCGCGGCCGAGAAGGCGGGCCTGCCGCTCTTCTGCGGTTCGTACCCGATCACCCCGGCCACGGTGATCCTCGAAGAACTGGCCAAACGCAAGGACCTCGGGGTGAAGACCGTGCAGGCCGAGGACGAGATAGCCGGCATCTGCACGGCCATCGGCGCGGCCTTCGCGGGCAATTTCGCCGTGACGACCACCTCGGGCCCCGGACTGTCGCTCAAGAGCGAAGCGCTGGGACTGGCGGTGATGACCGAACTGCCGCTGGTCGTGGTGGACGTACAGCGCGGAGGACCCTCGACGGGCCTGCCGACGAAAACCGAGCAGAGCGACCTCCAGCAGGCGCTTTACGGCCGTAACGGCGAGTGCCCGGTGATCGTCGTGGCGGCATCGTCGCCCAGCGACTGCTTCCACTACGCCTTCGAAGCCGGACGCCTGGCCATGGAGCACATGACGCCCGTGATCCTGCTGACCGACGGATTCATCGCCAACGGCTCCGAGCCGTGGCGGATCCCCGAGATGAAGGACTACCCCGCCATTCAGCCCCCGATCGTGGACAAGGCTCCCGAAGGAGGGTTCATGCCCTATGTGCGCAACGAAAAACTGGCCCGCGGCTGGGCGTTCCCCGGCAAAGTGGGTCTGGAGCACCGCGTGGGCGGACTGGAGAAGGACTGCGTGAAGGGCTGCATCTCGCACGACCCGGCCAACCACCAGAAGATGACCGACACCCGCGCGGCGAAGGTGGCCAAAGTCGCCGAGGACATTCCCGCACAGGCCGTCTGGGGCGATGCGGAAGGCGACCTGCTGGTCGTAGGCTGGGGCGGCACGCGCGGCCACCTGCAAAACGCCGTGGACGAAATGCGCCGCGAGGGCAAAAAGGTCTCGCTGTGCCATTTCAACTACATCAACCCGCTGCCGAAGGGGGTGCGCGACATCTTCGCGAAGTTCCGCAGGATCGTCGTCTGCGAGCTGAACGAAGGACAGTTCGCGGCCTATCTGCGCCAGAACTTCCAGGAGTTCCCCTACGAACAGTACAACAAGTGCGAGGGACTGCCCTTCACGGTCGCAGAACTTAAACAGAAATTCGAATCCTTACTGAAGTAACCATGGCAGACTACAAATACACCCCTGCGGATTTCAAGAGCGACCAGGAGGTACGCTGGTGTCCCGGATGCGGCGACCACGCGATTTTGAGCGCCGTGCAGCGCGCGCTGCCCGAAATCGCCGACGCGCTCGACACGCCCCACAACCTGTTCACGTTCGTGTCGGGCATCGGATGCTCGTCGCGGTTCATCTACTACATGAAGACCTACGGGTTCCACTCCGTGCACGGGCGCGCCAACGCCGTGGCGACGGGCGTCAAGACGGCCAACCCGCGCCTCTCGGTGTGGGTCACCACCGGCGACGGCGACTCGCTGGCCATCGGCGGCAACCACTTCATCCACGCCATCCGCCGCAACGTGGACCTCAACGTCATCCTGTTCAACAACGAGATTTACGGCCTCACGAAGGGCCAGTACTCCCCCACTTCGAAGCTGGGCAAGATCACCAAGACCTCGCCCTACGGAACGGTCGAGAAGCCGTTCAACCCCGGCGAACTGGTCATAGGCGCCAAGGGCACGTTCTTCGCCCGCACGATCGACATGGAGGTCGCCCTCTCGAAGGAGTGCATGATCGCCGCGGCCAGACATACGGGCATGTCGGTGATCGAAGCGTTGCAGAACTGCGTGATTTTCAACGATAAGACCCATGCAGACTTCGCAGCCGACAAGGCCACGCGCGCCGAACGCACGGTGACGCTGCGCCACGGAGAGAAAATGCTCTTCGGCGCCAACAACGAAAAGGGCATCGTGTTCGAGAACATGAAACTCAAGGTGGTGACCGTGGGCCAGGACGGCTACACGCTGGACGATGTGCTGACGCACGACGCCCACGAGCGCGACACCACGCTGCACTCGATGCTGGCGGCGATGAAATACCCCGACTACCCGGTAGCGCTGGGCGTAATCCGCTCGGTCGAGGACGACTCGGTCTACGACCGCGCCGTGGAGAAGCAGGTCGAGGAGGTCAAAGCCGCGAGCAAAATTCACTGCGTGGACGACCTGCTCCGCTCGGGAGCCACCTGGGAGGTGGAATAGCCCCGCAGCCGGGAAGCCGGCATCCGGACAACGAAACGGCGGACCCCGGGAAAGGGTCCGCCGTTCGTTTCGACAGGAGGGAGGGGGTTCGGCAGGAGAGAGGGGTTGCGGCAGGAGAGAGGGGTTGCGGCAGGTGGAGGAAACCCTCCCCGCAACCGGGAATCAATAGACATTGGCCGATTTGCGGACGATATTCTCCAGCAGGCGCTGCATATTGGCGATCACCGGACTGCCAGCCATGCCGTATGTCGCACCCAGCCGCTTCATCTGCGGCCGTTGTCGAGCGTCGTGGCGGCATAGATCATCGCCCGGTTCCCGGGTTTGGCAATCAGCACCCCGCCAGCCAGCCTGATGTCCCAATGGCTGATGTTCTCGGCCGAGGCCCAGATGTCGGAGAAACCCTTCAGCGACGGGCTTCCGGAAGCGTTCCGAAGAGCTTCGGGATGTTTTTTCGAAAAAAGTTCAATTCCGGAGCCGATTTTTCGGGCCGAAAATTGTGGAAATAAAAAAATCCGATTATCTTTGCATCCACAACAAGGGGGATTAGCTCAGCTGGCTAGAGCGCTTGCATGGCATGCAAGAGGTCACGAGTTCGAATCTCGTATTCTCCACCATAAAAACGGGACCATCTTTCGATGGTCCCGTTTTTCAGTGTATGTTTCCGGCCGTATCGGCCGCACCCGGCACAAACGGCACAAACGGCACAAACGGCACAAACGGCACAAAAGCATCCGTGCCGGCCTCCACCCGCAACATTAGCGATAATTCAGCGGAAAAACCACGGCAGCAGCCAAAAACGACAAAACGAAATATCCGGCCGTCCTTGCGGACGGCCGGATATGCGCAACGCTGCCGGAAGGCGTTATTTGTCCCGGAAAAAAGCCGTGACGAAAGGCGCTTCGAGCAGGTAATCGGCGCATTCGCGGACGCTGCGCACGATGTCGTTGTAGCTCGAACCTTCGATCTCGACGATGATGTTCTCCACGCCGGCTTCCCGCGCGTTGGCGAAGATGGCGTCGAAGCCCACCATGCCGCTCTGGCCGATCTCACGACGGTCCTTGATGTGCAGGAGCCGGAAACGACCCGGATACTTCTTGAAGTAGTCCACCGGGCTGGCCTTGCCCATCACGGTCCAGTAGACGTCCATTTCGAACAGCACCTTGTCGGGATCGGTGTTTTCGAGCATGTAGTCCAGCATAACCTTATCCTCGATCTTCTCGAACTCGCGCGAGTGGTTGTGGTAGCCGAACTTCATGCCGGCGGCCGCACAGCGCGCACCCACCTCGTTGAAATAGCGGCAGTAGGTCTGCAAATCCTTGAGCGTCGAAATCTTACGCATCGAGGGGACCACGATATATTCCGCACCGGCGGCCTTGTGCGCCGCGATGCACTCGTCCCACCAAGCGAGGGCCTTCGAGAAATCGCCGCTCGCCAGCTCCTCGTCGGAGAGGTTGAGCGTGCAGTGCGTGGAAATCACCCGCATACCGGCATCCTCGACATCCTTGCGGAATTGCTCGGGAGTCTGCCCGTAGAGCATTCCGTCCTTGTAGCTGGCGGCCTCGACCGAAGTGTAGCCCATGTCGGCGAGCTGTTTCAGGACGGGTTTGTAATCGCCCTGGCTCTTGCCGAAAACCCCGATCAGGCTGCGCACCGAATAGAGCTGGATACCGATGTCCTTCTTCGGGGCTTTCTTCGCTTTGGCGGATGCTCCGCCGGGGAGCATCGCCAGAGCGAGGAGGACGCAGATGACTGCGAATAGCCTTTTTCTCATCGTAAGAAGCCCTTAATCGAGAATCTTGACACGGATATTGCGGAACCAGACGTCGTCGCCGTGGTCCTGAAGGCCGATGTAGCCTTCGTGGTTCTCACCGCCGCAGTTGTTCAGCAGCTCGAACGCCAGAGGCCACTTCTCGGAGCTGAACTTGCTGTTCTCCAGCATCTCGGTCCACTGGGGAGTCCACAGGTGGTACTCCACGACGTTCTTGTCGTTCTGGCCGTGTACGACCGTGCCTTTGTAAACCATGATCTTGGCCTTGTTCCACTCGCCGAAGGGATTCTGGTTCTGCGGAACGGCGGGGATCATGTCGTAGAGCGACGCCGACTGGCGGTTGCCGTCGACACCCAGCTTGGCATCGGGATGGTTGGTGTTGTCGAGCACCTGATACTCGGGGCACGAGATGTAGATCGGCTCGTACTTGGTCTTGCCGTCCTTCTGGGTCGTAACCTCCTGGGCCAGGTAGAAGATGCCCGAGTTGCCGCCCTTCGAAACCTTCCACTCCATCTCCAGTTCGAAGTTCTTGAACTTCTTGGCGAAGATCAGGTCGCCGCCCTCGCCCGTCTGGGCCTCGCCGCCGCCCGAGCCGTTGAACTTGATGGCGCCATCCTCCACCGTCCAGCGCGAAGGAGCCTTGTCCTTGCCGTAGCCGCGCCAGCCGTTGAGCGTCTTGCCGTCGAAGATCACGTAGTAACCGTCCTTGTCCTGCGGGAACGAGGCGAGGTCCACCTGTGCGTTGTCGACAACGGTGTATTCGGGAACGGCTTTCTTGGCGGTTTTGGCATCGGCCGTTTCAGCCGTCTTGGCCTTGCCGCCGGGGCCGCCGCACGAAACCAGCGATGCGGTCAGAGCCGCGCATACCGAGAATAAAAGGGTCTTTTTCATATTCTTTCTGTTTTTTTAAAGTTTTACGGACAGGTTAGTTAATCAACGCGGCATGGCGGGAAGCGCCCAGCCGTCGCGGTAGGTGTGTTTGATCAGCTCCTGGGCGAACTGCTGTGCGTTCACGGGATCGGTCCAGGTCTTGTCGAAGGTCGGGTGTCCGTCCTTGATGTGGAAGCCGTCCTTGATGACCGTCTTGATCATGGCGTCGTCCGGGATGTTCGTGAAACGCATGTTCGGACCGTCCCACTCCAGCACCTGATTGAGGCCCTGGAGGCGGACTGCCAGCACGCCCATAACGACCATTTCGTTGAACGGTCCGGCTTCGCTGAAGTCCGATGCCGAAAGCACGCGGTCGTCGGCGTCCTCCTTGCAGGCGCGCACCCAGTCCATCTGGTGCGACTCGGTGATCTCGCGCAGCACCTTCGGAGCCTCGGGAACACGGCCCGAAACCAGATAGGGATCCTTGCCGTAGCAGCCGCAGATCAGCGTGTCCTTCGTACCGTAGAAGATGGCGCCGCCGCCGCTCACGTTCAGGTTCTTGCCGGCGGGAAGCCCTGCGGGACGCTCCGGCATCAGGCCGCCGTCGTACCAGTGCACCTCGACCTCGGGCATGGCCACCTTCGGCATGTTGTCGCGGGCCGGGAAGATGAACTTCACGCGCTGTGCCGAGGGAGCGGACTCGTTCAGCAGCAGCGTCGAACTGCCCTCCACCTTGGTCGGGTAACCCAGTTTGAGACCCTTGAACACGGGGTGCAGGATATGGCAGGCCATGTCGCCCAGCGCACCCGTACCGAAATCCCACCATCCGCGGAAGTTCCACGGCGTATAGGCGGCGTTGTAGGGACGATAGGGAGCCGGACCGATAAACGAATCCCAGTTCATCGTCTTGGGGATGCGCATATCCTCCTCGGGACGCGCCAGGCCCTGCGGCCAGATGGGACGGTCGGTGAAGGTGTCCACGCGGCGCACCTCGCCGATCTCGCCGTTCCAGATCCATTCGCAGACCTTGCGCACGCCTTCGGCCGATGCGCCCTGGTTGCCCATCTGCGTGGCCACCTTGTACTTGTCGGCCAGCTTGGTCAGCAGGCGCGACTCGTAGACGGTGTGGGTCAGCGGTTTTTCGCAATATACGTGCTTGCCGGCGGTGATGGCGTCGGCGGCGATGATGGCGTGCGTGTGGTCCGCCGTAGCGACCATCACGGCATCGGCCGACTTGAGCATCTCGTCGTACATCTTGCGGTAGTCGTTGAACTTCTTGGCCGCAGGATAACGTTTGAAAATGTGGTCGGCGTATTTCCAGTCGACATCGCACAGGCCGATGATGTTCTGGCTCTCCAGGCCCTTCAGCACCGAAGCGCCGCGTCCGCCGACGCCGACGCCCAGGATGTTGAGTTTGTCACTGGGGGCCGTGTAGCCGAACTTCTTACCCAGAACCGTGCTGGGTACGACCGCTAAACCGATCGCGGCAGCCGCTCCCTGCTTCAGGAACGTTCTTCTTGACATTTCTTTTGCCATCGTTTCGAGGTTTAATTTGAGTTAGTATTGAGGTTATTTGATGTTCTTTTCGATGTTGTCGACCTCGTCCTTGAAGATCTTGTAGCCTTTGCCGAGGCCCTTCATCAATTCCGGGATCTTCGTGCCGCCGAACAGCAGCAGCACGACAAGCGCGATGATGACGATTTGTCCCACGCCGATAAATAACAGATGATTCATAAGTTCAGGTAGTTTTAGGGTTATGCGATTGTCATGCGTGTTTGCGCAGCAGGCCGTAGCCGTCCTTCATCGTGCGGCGGCGTTCGCGGATCTGCCGCAGGGTCTCCAGTTCCCCGATGGCCGGGAGGTCGTGCTCCCGCGCGTCGCGCAGGAACCGCCAGGCGTACTCCGAGGCCAGCGCCGCGTCGCGGAACTCCGGGAGCGCCTCGCTGCGGCGGCCCGTCTCGATCGACTCGGCGAAGAGCTTGCAAAGGGTGTCGATGTTCTTGCCCCCGTAGGGCTGGATGAGGCGGTGGGTCTGCGTCACGCCGTGCAGCTCAACGATCGCCGTCTTGAAATCGTGCGTCATGCGTGCAATGCCCTTCGTGCCGATGATGTCCACATAGGAATTGTGGGTCTGGGTCTGGGCCAGCTGGCCGTAGACATGCCCCTGGGTGATGTCGAACACCACGCCGTTCTCGAACGTGCCGTGGCATTGCAGCCACCAGGGGTCCTTGTAGTTCCACATCCGCACGGCCTGGGCATTCCAGGTCTTGAATTCCGACTGGGCATACCAGCGTGCGATGTCCACGTAGTGCATGCCGCAGTCGTGGAACGCGGGACCTTCGTATTCGTGGCCCTCGCCCGGAGCCAGTCCCGGAGTCATGTGGCAGACCCGGATGATGGCCAGTTCGCCGATCTCGCCCTGGGCGATGAAATCTTTGATCGTATTGTGATACCAGGAGTTGCGCAGGTAGAGGTTCACCGTCGAGAACAAGGGCGTGTTCTCGGCCAGCTCGACGGCCTGCCATTCGTTTTCGATACTGTCGGAAATGGGTTTTTCAGCGATGACGTGCTTGCCCGCGGCGAAAGCCCGCTCGATCTGCGATTTGCGCGAGTCGGCCAGAGCGAACAGCCCCACGACCTGCACTTCGGGATCGTCGAAAATAACCTGTTCGTCATCCACAACCTTCGCCCCGGGGGCCAGTTTGCGCGCCAGGTCCCGCGATTCGGCGCAGACGTCGCAGATGTACGCAACGTCCCACCTGCCGCTTTTCTGCATCTCGTCGAGGTAGAAACCTCCCATTCTGCCGAAGCCGATAAGGCCAACTTTTACAGGATTCATCGTGTAGTCAATAAGGTCGGTTAAAAGTTAGGTTCAGCGCCGCGCCTCCCGTTTCCGAAGGAAAATACCGGCAGGCGCACCACCTCGATTACAAAATTAGCCCGAATAACCTTCGGTTTGAAAACTGAAGCGGAAAATGTAGAACCCAATTCGAACCATATCTCTAATTAACAATTTATTACATTCTGAAACAACCCGAAAAATGTAGACGATCTGGAATGGTCAGACGTCCGTTTTATGGGCCGTTCCGATCTTCATGACCATCTTTTCGAACTCCTCGCGCGAGATGGCCGCCTTGTTGCGCACCTTGGTCCGGTAGTTATAGACGGTCGAAAGCGAACAGCGCAGGAACGAAGCGATCTTCACGCTGTCGGTGATGCCCAGACGCAGCAGGGCGTAAATCCGCAGCTCCTTGTTCAGCAGGTCCTCCTGCTTGAGCACGATCCGCTCGTCCTCGGTCAGCAGGGCGTTGAAGTCCTCGACGAACGACGGATAGAGGTTCAGGAAGATGGCGTCGAAATTCTTGTAGAGTTCGTCCTGCTCGTCCTCGAGCATCGAGGTCGATTTGAGCCGTCTGTTGAGTTCGTCGAACTTCCGGTCCTGGGCCAGCTTCTTGAGCGACTTGCGGTAATCGTCCATTTTGTCGATGTACATGGAGCAAAGGTCGAAGAACCGCGCTATGTACTGCACCTTGACGGCATTGGAGTCCGACAACTGCTCGTTCTTCTCGCCCAGCTCCTCGTTGAGCCGGGCCAGCTTCGCATTGGTCTGCGAAAGCTCCTCCTTGATGCGGTAGACCCTGCGAAGCTGCTTGTACAGGTAGACGAACAGCAGCACCAGCACCGCCGACAGCACGCTGATCAGCACCAGATAGTATTGCAGCTTGTGTTTGGTGCGGGACTCTTTGGCCTGGTGCGAGGCAATGATGATCGAGTAAAGTTCCGACATCTGGACCGTGCGGAACTGCACGTTGGAGAAAAGCGCGTCCTCGACGGCCGCCTGCGTGTAGCGGAACGCACGGAAAAGATCGTCGTGACGGTAATAAAGCGTCGCGAGCGCCTGGAAGGCGGCGTTCTCCTTCGTGGAGTTCCGGATGTCGGTCATCGCCGACAGCATGTAGTACTTCCGCGCCAGCCAGTCGTCCCCGCGGCGGCGGTAGAAACTGCCCACCGAATAGGCGCACTCGGCGTAGAGCTGCGAATCGGGTTCGAGGCTGTTCAGAAACCCGAGCAGCCGGACCTCCATTTCGTGCGACTGGTTGCGGCGGCTCATCTGGTAGAGCCGGTCGAGCTTGTAACGCACCGAAACCGTGTCGGCAAACATGATCACCGAATCCTGATAGCGTTCCTCCAGCTCGCGGAAGTGTCTCTGTCCGCTGAAAGCCACGTATTGCTGGTAGAAACGGTTGTAAGCCTTGTAATAGGTCGCCAGCATGTCGCGGGGCACCGACCGGCGGTCGATCGAGTCCAGCATCCGCTTCGCCTCGATGGACATGCCCGTCGACGAGTAGAGTTCCGCCAGGCGGATTCCCGAAAGACAGCCCTTGCGGCGGTCGCCCAGACGACGCGCCAGCAGGACGTTGCGCTCCATGTAGCGGATGGCCGAGTCGAGTTTGTACTTGTGGAATTCGCCGAACAGTCTGTCGTTGATCTCGTACTCCTGCGCGGGAGTCAGGCCGCTCACGCTCAACAGATGCCGCAGTTCGGCGATACGCTGCTCCTTCTGGCAGTCGTAAACCTGCCGGTTGGCGATCATGTGGTCCAGTTTGTCCGACAGCGACTGCGTTTCGTTCCGCTCGCAGGCGGACGACACGACCGCTACGGCGCAGAGCAGCAGCAGGGTTCGCAGCAGGTATGTGGGTTTCAGCAGTTTCATGGTCGGGGCCGGCCGCCGCAGGAAGCGTCCGCGAACAGGGCAAAAGTACAACTTTTTGCCGAATGCCGGCTTTCTTTTTAATCTTTCCTATTTGTTTGACGCCGCAAAGACATATCACGCGTCGCAAACCGAAACGAAGAGACGCTCCGGATTCCGGTTCGGATTTCAGAGCGAAAATCTCCTTTTCACGGTTCAAGGTACAAAAAATCGCCGACATACGGAACAGAACGGGCAAAAAAAAGAATCCCCGGCGACAGAATCGCCGGAGATTCGGGCGGAAATCCGCCGGAGGGAGGCACGGCACAGGATGCGTCCCGGGCCGTAATTCGCAGGCAATGAGCGTTGAAAGCTACCCGAGCTTCATCACGTCGTCGATGCCCATATCCTTATAGGTGCTTGCCAGCTCCTCGCTGCGGTCCGAAATAACCAGCAGCTTGTCGCCCAGCTTGAGTTCCGTCTTCCCCTGCGGCACGAAGTACTCCCCGTCGCGGCAGACCATCATCACCAGCGTATTCTCGGGCAGGGTGATGTCCTTGAGCGTATGGCCGCTGGCGAGCAGGTTCTCGTTGACCTCGACCTCCGTCAGCGCCGACTTCATCTCCTCGTGCATCTCGACGTTGAAGGCCGATTCGCGCTCCTCGTAGGCCAGCCCCAGCAGATTGGCCATGCCGCTCACGGTCGTGCCCTGCACCAGAAGCGAGATGATCGTCGAGAGGAAGACCACGTTGAACAGCAGCTCGGCGTGCTCGACGCCCGCCATCATCGGG
>ERZ773155.2731-NODE-2731-length-12866-cov-81.771993_pt1 | contig 12866 bp, 12 predicted proteins | sample MGYA00511262_ERZ773155 | MGnify/ENA primary metagenome ERZ773155 (study PRJEB29015, sample SAMEA2737828) | human gut metagenome | biome: human gut; feature: human-associated habitat; material: faeces | place: China | collected 2012 ... | reverse complement strand
GCATAAAATTCATGATGCAAACCACATAAACCGGTACAAACTGGTATAAAATAGCAGTTTCACTTGAAATTACCTCCATAATGGTTCCATTTGCCATCCCTGCGGAAAGCCGAGAGCTTTTAAGTCAATTTCGGGAAACCGAATGAACAACCATGTTATTTTGGATTGCATATCATTATTGGGGGATATAACATTAAGAAAGTACTTGATGATGCACAGATCGAAGTAAGCACGCATGGAATCTGTTGGTAGCGTTATCCATTCTCTTTCAGGACTATTTGGAATCGCTGGCTGAATAGCATTCTGTTTGTTCCATACTCTTGAATGATGACCACAGGCATTTCGAGTAACAGCAATAACTGTAAGCCATGACTCAAACACATTGATAGGCAAACCAAAACGTTTAGCTATGCGTTTGCGTATGCGATTTTGTTTGATGTTACGATAAATAGCATTGACATTTCCAATAGTAAGCAGCTCGCCTAAAATCCACGATGGTGGATATGGCTCAGAATAGGTTCGCTTGAAATGAAGGACAAACTCCTCCTTGGATTTGCTGTATTCCTTGGATATAGCTCGCATTGTTTCATTAAACCTGGAACTATCCAAGAAATAAGAAGAGTCAGTAAGCCAAAAAGGATTGCCCGTCATATCTGCTGTTATTTGCATTACTGCCCGTCTGATAGCAATTTCAATCTTTTCTATCTCATTGAACATGAGTAGTCTCAGTTTCTTATCAAAACGATAAAGCATCATCACTTTCTTGAAGGATGAACCTTCCTTGTATAAATGTGCAGTCTTGGGCATCTTCAACAAAGGATACATATAAGCAGACAATCTGTAATAACCAATATTGTCAAGGTACTGTATGGCTTTGTTCCTATCATAAATCTGTAAACCTCGTGATTCAAGCAAATTAACGAGATTTTCTGAAGATTCAAATCGTTTTGTAAAAGGTATAAGATTTGCCATATTCAAATGTGTATAAATAAAAAACGCCTCGCACGATTTGAGCATTGTTAAGAGGCTTGGCGAGGACTGACGCTGCAAAGATACGAATAATTATTGAAATCACAAAATTTTCCGCAAGAAAAATCTCGCAAAAGTGAATATTTATGTTTAATAGTATAAAAACGAGCAGTAAAACCATGTTCTGCTTACAAAACAAGAAAGAAGGAATGGTATCCGATTATTCGGATTCTTTTGTATCTTCGCGAAATAGAATCAAAAGAAAAGAATTATGAAGAAAGCTACTTCGGTCACCGACCGCGTAGCGGAATTGAAAATCGCTGGCCGAAGAATAAAGCAAAGGTAAAGGGCGTGCTGCTTCTGAAGCTTTTTGGGATTAGGATTTTTTTTCGTATCTTTGTGCCGAAATTGAAACAAAGAACTTTATTAATAATGGAAAGGGTTTAATGATATGAAACAACGCTAACACTCAATTTCCGAATACCTTTCTTACTGCATACGATGTGAAGGAAAAAGCCATCATAACACCAGAGAATTGGTTGGAATGGGTGCTATAAATAAAAGGTAAAATCACCATATAATCAAGGGTCTATACGCCACCTTTTCATCGTGGCATATAGACCCTTATCCCAGATTTACACAGATATTTACCTTATAACATAAAATATGTGGGTTCCTAACTTTTTCAGCAACTTTTCCCAGAAATCTCTTGCGGGTTTGAAAATAAAGTCGTAACTTTGCGGCATGGATTTTTAATACAGATGATTATGAAGCAGGTAGAAGAAAGATACATCAAAGCCGAGATAGCCAAGTTTACTCCGCAGGAAATGAGGGAGTACGAGACCAGCAAGATGGCATATCGCGACATCAAGAATTCCGTAGACACTGCCAAGCGTGAAGGTATAGCTGAGGGTAAGGAAATTGGTATGAAGGAAGGTATGGAAAAAGGTATGGAAAAAGGTAGAGCAGAAGGCAAACATGAGGCAAACACAGAAACAGCACAACGATTGCTGGCAATGGGACTTTCTGCCGAACAGGTTGCCAAGGCTACCCAACTGCCTTTAGATATCATTAAAAATCTGAGCAATTCATAAAAAACAGAAAGCGGAGATGTAGATTACGAATATCACCATATAATCAAGGGTCTATACGCCACCTGTTCATCGTGGCATATAGACCCTTGTCACAGATTTACACATATATTTACCTTATAACATAAAATATGTGGGTTCCTCACTTTTTCCGTAACTTTTCCCAGAAATCCCTGGATATCTTTGCACTGTCGTTCGAAGAAAGGCAATAACAATTTATTAACCCTTTAAAAATTTAAGATTATGGAACAGAAAGGAACATTGAAATATCGTAAAGTACAGCGCACACCTCAGACTGGTGAAAACGCAGGTAAGAAGAAGTGGTATGCTACTTCGGTCACCGGCGCGTAGCGGAATTGAAAATCGCTGGCCGAAGAGTAAAGCAAAGGTAAAGGGCGTGCTGCTTCTGGAGCTTTTTGGGTCCCTAATCCCAAAAATCATATAGAATTTTAGGATTACAATCCCAAAAATCAGTATAAATTTTGGGATTAGGATTTTTTTTCGTATCTTTGTGCCGAAATTGGAACAAAGAACTTTATTAATAATGGAAAGGGTTTAATGATATGATACAACGTCAACTGCAAGATGTGATAGAGTCACGGATGTTTGCCGGAAAGGCTATCATCCTGATTGGAGCGAGACAGGTGGGAAAGAGTACGCTTTTCAAAATGATTCTTGAAAAGCATGACGAACCAACCCTGTCTTTGAATTGCGATGAGCCGGAGGTGATACAGATGCTGTCGCAGATTAACTCTGCTGAACTCAAACTGCTCATCGGGCATCATCGGATTGTAGTCATTGATGAAGCACAACGGGTAGAGAACATCGGAATGGTGTTGAAAAGAATCACAGATAATTTTTCTGATGTACAGCTACTGGTAACCGGTTCTTCCTCGTTTGATTTACAGAACAAACTAAACGAGCCGTTGACCGGACGTAAGTTTGAGTACCATCTCTTCCCCGTTTCTACAGGAGAGTTGCTCAAATCCCAGGGACTGTTGGGTGTTAAGCAGACGTTGGAAAATCGACTTATTTATGGGTCTTATCCTGATGTCATTAATCATGCAGCAGATGCGAAGGAGCTGCTTTATAATCTCGCCAACAGTTATCTTTATAAAGACTTACTCAATTTAGAAAGCGTTCGTCGTCCAGCTTTGCTGGGCAAGTTGCTTACAGCTTTGGCTTTACAGGTAACGAGCGAGGTTTCTTATAATGAGTTGGCACAAACGGTGGGAACAGATAACAAGACGGTGGAGAAATACATTGATTTGCTGGAGAAATGTTATATCATCTTTAAGTTGAGTGGGTTCAGTCGCAATCTTCGCACAGAATTAAAGAAGGCTAAGAAGTTTTATTTCTATGACAATGGTATCCGCAATGCCATTTTGCAGAATTTTGCTCCACTTTCGCTTCGCCAGGATGTTGGTGCCTTGTGGGAGAACTTCTTCATTAGTGAGCGGTTAAAGGCAAATCAGTATGCCGGTAGATATGTGAACAGTTATTTCTGGCGAACCAACCAGCAGCAGGAAATAGATTATATAGAGGAGTGTGACGGACAATTCTCTTTGTTTGAGATGAAATGGAATCCCAAGAGAGCTAACACTCAATTTCCGAATACCTTTCTTACTGCATACGATGTGAAGGAAAAAGCCATCGTAACACCAGAGAATTGGTTGGAGTGGGTGTTATAAATAAAAGGTAAAAGCTACATTTTCAGCCATTTTCTCCCGCCATTCGGCAGGAGTACAGCCTTCTTTTAATTTGAAAATGCGGTACAGATAGGTGCGGGCAGAGGAGATAAAGATGCAGAAAGCGGAGATGTAGATTACAAATATCACCATATAATCAAGGGTCTATACGCCACCTTTTCATCGTGGCATATAGACCCTTATCCCAGATTTACACAGATATTTACCTTATAACATAAAATATGTGGGTTCCTAACTTTTTCAGCAACTTTTCCCAGAAATCTCTTGCAGATATGAAAATAAAGTCGTAACTTTGCGCTAGCATTTTAATATAGATGATTATGAAGCAGGTAGAAGAAAGATATATCAGCTTGCTGACCGACTTCGGTTTCAAGCGAATTTTCGGAACAGCGATGAACAAGGATTTGCTCATTTGCTTCCTCAACAGCTTGTTTAATGGCAGACAGGTTGTGAAGGACGTGTCGTATCTGAACCCGGAGCACGTGGGAGATGTCTATACCGACCGCAGAGCCATCTTTGATGTATATTGCGAGGGCGAAAACGGCGAGAAGTTCATCGTAGAAATGCAGAATGCCTACCAGACGTATTTCAAGGATCGCGCCCTTTTCTACTCAACCTTCCCTATCCGTGAACAGGCACCTAAGGGGAATGACTGGGATTTCAAACTCAATCATGTCTATACCGTAGCCCTGCTCAACTTCAGCATGAACGAGGACGCCTTCGACAAGGAGAAAATCCGCCATCATGTGCAGTTGTGCGACACTGCTACCCACAAAGTATTTTACGACAAACTCGAATATATCTATGTAGAGATTTCCAAGTTCAACAAACCCCTGGAAGAACTGGATACGCTCTACGAGAAGTGGCTCTATGCACTGAAGAACCTCTATAAACTTACCCAGCGCCCTAAAGAACTGTGCGATAAAGTCTTCGACCGCCTCTTCGAGGAAGCCGAGATAGCCAAGTTTACTCCACAGGAAATGAGGGAGTACGAGACCAGCAAGATGGCATATCGCGACATCAAGAATTCCGTAGATACTGCCAAGCGTGAAGGTATAGAAATAGGTAGAGCAGAAGGCAAACATGAGGCCAACACAAAAACAGCACAACGTTTGCTGGCAATGGGACTTTCTGCCGAACAGGTTGCCAAAGCTACCCAGCTACCTTTGGAAATCATTAAGAATCTGAACAATACATAAAAAATATAATAGCGGAGATATTGATGACAAATATCACCATATAATCAAGGGTCTATACGCCACCTTTTCTTCGTGGCATATAGACCCTTGTCGCTTTCCGTGAGGCGCAATGTGTACCAAACCTGTTAATTATAAGTAATAAAAACAAAAAATCTATCGTTTTTGTTACTTATGTGAAACAAAAAGAGTATCTTTGCGAAAAGTTTTACTCGTATGAAACAAAAAATATTAGAAAGACTAGGGTATTCCAATCGTATCGAACGCATGTTTGGACGTGGAATGATGATTGCATTGACGGGCCAGAGGCGTGTCGGCAAGAGTTGTGTGATGCGGCTAATTTATAATCACATCGCTGAGAATGAAGAAAATCACGTTATCTATATAGATAAGGAGAAAACCTCATTTGATATGATAGCCAACTATCAGGATCTGGAGGCTTATGTAGCAGCCAACATCGTTGAGGGTAAGGAAAACTATCTGTTTATCGATGAGGTGCAGGAGATTTCTGATTTCGAGAAAGCACTCCTCAGTATCCAATCGGATGATACCTGCCAGATTATGATTACCGGCAGCAACGCCAAGATGCTTTCGGGCGAACTGGCAACTCGTCTGAGAGGCAGATATATTGCTTATCGCATTAGAGGACTCTGCTATGAAGAGTTCCTGACGTTCCATGAACTGAAGGATGATGATGCTTCCTTGAACCTGTATCTGCAGTATGGCGGGCTCCCTCAGTTGCGCAGTTTAGGATTGGAAAATACGGATTTGGTAGAAGATTATCTTGACAATGTGTATAATACGATAGTACTTCGTGATATCATAGAGCGAGAAAACATCAGAAACATACCATTGTTGCGAACGCTGCTGAAGTTTGTGAGCGATAATATCGGTAAACAATTCTCAGCAACGAGTATTGTAAAATTTCTGAAAAGCCAGAACACCGAAACGTCTGCCAAGATGATTCTCACGTATTTGGAGTATTTAAGCAATGCTTTTATTATCGATCGAGTTAACAGATACGACATTCATGGCAAGCGACTTTTCGAGTTAGGCGACAAGTTCTATTTCGAAGACCTGGGAATCAGGAATCATATTATAGGTGGCAACAGGCGTTTTGATATCGAAAAGGTGATGGAGAACGCTGTATATATCCATTTGTGCAGGATGGGGTATAAAGTATATGTTGGTCAGATGTATAAGGCTGAGATTGATTTTGTTGCCGAGAAAGCGGATAGTGTGGCGTATGTGCAAGTTACCTATCTGCTGGCTTCTGAGGAAACGGTAGAGCGTGAATTCGGCAATTTGAAATTGATAAAAGACAGTCATCCCAAATACGTGATTTCTATGGATAGGCTTTACAGTCAAACCAATATTGATGGCATTAAGCACATTCATCTGCGAGATTTTCTGAAAATGACTACTTTGGTTTGATGCCAGGTAGATTACGACTATCACCATATAATCAAGGGTCTATACGCCACCTTTTCATCGTGGCATATAGACCCTTGGCGTTTCCCGTGAGGTGCGGGGAATATGTTTGCTGGGCAACTAATACTCCTGCCCAGCTTAGGAGTTAAACAATCTACTTTATTATTCAACTCTATATCTTCTACACGTTATGGACTTAAATTCATGTCCAAGGAAATTTTTGCTGACATGTTCAGGACTAAAAGCATAATCTATATCGTTATTAGCTGTATATAAATCATCGTCAGTTTCAATCATCTCTTTTTGATAGTCTGACAAAATTAAATCTATATTTGGGGTAATGTCTTCAAATATTTGCCAATATCTTGCATCTGCATAGTTTATAGGGCCAAAAGTCAGCTTTGAAAGCAGATAACATTCATTAAATGCACCAGAATTAAGTTTGTTAAGACTCGGCGCTTCTACTACTGTGAGATATTGGCACTCACTAAAAGCATATTTCTTAATTTCTTTTACGTCAGGCATTTTGACAGACTTAAGTTGCGACATCCTTTTGAATGCCTCTTCTGGAATAGTTTCCACACCAATAATGGTCAACTCAATTGTACCCTCGTCGTTAGGAGCGGCACCTTTGATGGCTTCTCTTATTGCCATAAATTCATCAGTACCAGCATTGGGAGCGAGGTTGAGTCTTATAGTAGTCTTGCCATCTGCTACTTTTTGCTTGATAGCTGACTTTATTTCTTCTGCACTATTTGCCGAAATGACAGTAGCATCCAGAGCATAACTCTTAGCACTCTCTGTTGCTTGCGAGAATGTATAAGTTGTCAAAGCTGCTTCTCTATATTTCACTGTTACTTCGGAATTATTTTCAAAAGTACCATATAAATAGGCATTGCCCTTTTCATCCGAAGTAAGTGTATAATTTCTGTTCTGTTCCATATCGCTGCTGCCCGCAGGAGTGAAATATTCGGTATCAACTGTTATTTGCTCATTGGGTAGAGTTGCAATACGCAAACGTGAATATTTGCGTGTTGCCTCGGCAAAAGAAACGGTTATAGTCTCACCATTACCAGTGATTCTAGCTTTTCCCTCGATAAGTTCATCCGTTCCTGCTACCTTACCTTTTTTCAACATTAATGAGGTGTTAGACCATTTATAATTAGGGGCGTAATATACATGGGATATATATGCAGGGTCTCCTTCCAGATAAACCAATTCACCACTTGTCAATTCCCAACTCTTGCCATTATATGTAAAGGTTGCATTATGTCTTCCATAAGAGGTATTGTCTATCTCCAGAAGCAACTCATCTCCTTCAGCCCATGAAGTCTTGCCTTCATCTGGTGTACCAATAGCACGAGTCTGTGAATCTCCGAATGCCGGAAATTCACCAACAACCAACTGTACGTTGCTCTTGCCTGTTGTTGCGGTTGTTTCTTCTATATCACTTGTGCATGACGCCATTACTATAGTAACGACTGCCAGCATGATGTATTGAAATATCTTTTTCATATTCTTTCCTCCAATTATTTGAGTTCTTCTTCATTTGTCCATCCAGTCATATTATCTATGCTGATTCTGGTCAGTTCCACTTTGTCTTTTCCTACATCGAGTTTGTAGGTGTAGCGATGGCCCTCTTGAAACTCCGTATTTGACTTCATTTTTGCATGGAAGTTTTTGTCGCCTATCTTGAATTTCACGAAAATCTCGCCAGCTTTGTAGGAACCAGGGATAACGATTGCTGAAAACATACCATCGTCATGCTTACAGGCTTGTACCCAATCAGGATTACCAGAAGGTGTATTCATTACAAATTTCCCCTGGTCTTGGTCTCTAAAAAATCTAACACTGTTGTTTTTTGAATACACTTGTGGTTCACTAATATCCATATCAGGATAATCCGCAGTTCCAACATGATATACTATTGTGACCAGCGACATGCGATGCTTCATATGTATGTCTACATAATCTTTAGGGACATCGTACCAATATCCGTTTATTAAATCTGCAGCTTTCAACTTTGTCTCATCACTTTGGTCTGTATGCAAATTATAGATAGAAGGATTGGCTATATCAGAAGGATACCAAGCAATCAATTCGCATCTTCCCACTTTTTCCCAGCGAAGTCTTCTGATAGGTTCCCAACGGTATAACCCATTTTCTTCCACATATTTATATTCACCAGTTCTAGTATCTTCATCACCGAAAATTTGCAGTACACTTATTAGGTCCTCATTCTCCCAATTGTTACCGTGTCCCAATGTATTGACACGAGTCTGCATACCTCCAACAGAGAAAGTGGCATTGATTTCCTGCCCTTTCAGCGTTGGAGCCATATCTTCATTTTGCGTACATGCTGTAAAGCCCATAGCCATAAGGCCCATTACCGCATAGGAAATTCTTTGTTTTATCGTCTTCATAATCTTCAGTTTTTTATTGTTAGTGAGTTAGTGAGCGGCCAAGCTCACTAACCCTGTATTCCCTATTTTCAGTACCTTATTTATCATTACAAAGCTATATCTGCGTCTAAATCACTTGAATCACCATTTTCCCAAGGAACTATATTAGCTTTTTCTATAGTAATCCCCGTATTTTTAACAGTTATGTTGTATGTATATTTTTTGCCACCTTCAAATTGTCCATTGGTGGATGGTGTTATAGGGGTTGTGTATTTTACTTCGCTATCATTCAACAACAAGTAAATCTCTATATCCATCTTATTGCTTTCAAGGTTTTGCGGCAACATGATATAAGCAAAACTTTCTTCGCTTTCAAAAGGTACATCATTAAAAACACGAGTAAGAGTAGCTCTGTCACCAGCAGTTTCAACCGAACCTGTTCTTGTGTCAAATTTACCGCTTGTAAATATTCCTTTCATATTCAAGCTATTGAATTTATAATTGTTATATTTGACACCCTGCCCTGGCTTAATTTTGAATTCAACCAAACTCATACAATGCTTAAAGCGATGTTCTGCATCTGTAAAATTCACAGTTGGAGATGCTTTACTTGCAGTAGCCCCTGAGGCAAAAAGTACATCAGCCTTACAAGGTTGGTTTGCTTCTACCTCAGCTATATTCCAATTCATTTTACCATCAGTTAAGAATTCGTTATAAGGATAGTATGCACTAAATGTTGTCTCTTTGTTGTCCTTGAAATAGATGATGTTGTTATTGTCAGCAGCTTCAAAAGTACCATCCCCATTTGTTGTTACATACTTTTTATTGTCTCCTGTTGTATAGCCAGATGATGTGGCATATACGCCAATGGCATCGCCTGCTGTCCAGCTGTTGTTGTCTGCAGTTCCACGGGTTTTGATATTGTTGGAAATATCCGCCTTTACTGTGGCTGCAACAGGACCATTGTTGCCGATACCGTCTTCTTCGTTAGCGCAAGCTGCAAACAGCAATGCTGCGGCAGCAATGTATAAGAATCTAAATTTCTTCATATATCTTGTTATTTAAGAGTTGTTATTGTGCTATATGTTCATTATTGTCTCCTGCCTCTGTCCAAGGCTTAATGGTTCCAGAAATATCTACGGCAGAACGACTCAATTTTACTACTGTATAGTGGTATCTTTTGCCACCCTCAAGTTTTACTGGCATTGTCCATACAAAAGGAGCGTCGTAACCATTCTTGAGGTCAAACTCTATCACTCGGCTTGCTTCTTCTGTAGGGAGCAGGATTGCCTCATACAGCTTGCCAGCTTCGGTAGTTTTCATCGTGATGTCCGCAGGAGTTTCTTCACCAGAGATAGTTCCATCCACAAGATTGAAAGTGGCTTTGGTATTCTGACCTTTCACTGTCACAGTCATTTTCTTAAGGTCTTCTTGCGTGAGACCGTTACCTGGTTGAACATCCAAAATAAGATTGCTTAACTTATGGAAGAACCTCAAGTCAACCTGTGGCGTAGCTTTGTTGCAACCTTCCGTCTTGGCATACATGAAGTCGATAGCTTCTTGTTTCCCTTGGTCTGTTACATCAAGTGCTACCTTGTAGTCATTGACAGTGGTCTGTGGATAGTAAGAATAGAAGTCCACATCTCCATCTATCGGGAAGAAAATAGTCTTACCACCAGAAACAGGTGAAAAGGCTATACTTCCATTTGACTGATAGCAAACATTGTCAACACCCTCTTTGATTACATCCGCAGAGAGTGTCTTGCCAGCTTCTGTCATGAAGATACCAATCTTGTCACCAACAGCCCAGGCTTGACCGGCAGCACGGGTGTTTACGCTGATACCACCAGTAAACTGCACGGCTACCTTATCGTTCTGGGTAGAAGGTGCGGTGTCTTCTGTACTGCATGAAACCATTGCACCTGCCAAGAGTGCAAGGGCGAAAAACTTCGTCATCTTTTTCATTTTATCAATATTTTAAATGTTATTATTATTATTTGATTTCTACTTCATTGTTGAGGTTCGTCCAACCGTTGATGGTAGCTTCCAGATACATCTTTGGCTGCATTTGGTTGTAGTTGAGCCGCAACTCATACTTTCCTCCAACCTTCATCGCAGGGGCGGTGATATCATACTCCTGCAAGGTTCCGTTAGGGAGCAAGAGGCGGAGATAAACATGAGAGGCGGGGCTTCCCTGTATGGTCGGCATCAGCCGGATGACTTCCGATTTCAGGGTTGATTCCGTAGCCAAGATAGTAGGGAGTTCCACTTCCGTTGGCTCTATGCTCGGCAAACCGTAGTCTCCATCACTATTCTTCTGTGTAGGGAACAGACACCAAGCTGCATCTAATGCCTTGCCACTCATCTCTGTGCCTTTCGGCACATTCTCAATGATGACGGTCAGTTCCGAAAGCACGCTCTTCATTGGGTTTTGCACCACATAGCTGCCTTCCTTGTTATCTATCTTCACATCGGCAACTCCGAAATAGGCATTGTTCCTTACATTCTTGGGATTGGTCAAACCTATCTGGATATTGTTCCAGTTGCTCAAAGCCCGGGTCTGGTCAGTGGTGAAGAATGGCTCTATGAGATTGGTAATAGCCAATATCTGATAATGCCCTTCAGGAAGAGCGAAGCGTTGGCTTGCCACCTCCTGTGCACTGCCACCATGTTTTTCCTCTACAAGCGAGCCGTCATCGGCATTGAATATCCAGAGTTTCACGTCCTTCACTTCCGTACCTTGGTCGGCTTCATCCGCCCAAGTGAGCGATACTGACAAACCACCCTCATCCTCACCATCATGAACATTATGGTCACAACTTGCCAACAGGCATGGGACGCATAACAGCACCCATAACCAAATATTAAATCTTCTTTTTGCTTTCATTTTCTATCTTGTTTTATGGGTTACTGTTGATGATTGTTGAAAGGTAAGCTTAATCCCAACCTTACTCCACTTTCCCAAACAAAGTTGTTCTTATGCAGATGTTCTGGCATTTCGTCCATACGTTCGCCAGTAAGACGGGTCAAACCGGAATAGATGCCCAATTTCAGACATGAGGTCAGTTGATAACCAACCTGCAAGTCTGCACCATAACCCAAATGCCAGTTGGTTGAACCTTTCATTACCTTGGCATCATCGGCTATAGTCTGGATATCAGCCTTGGTCGTTACTGCATATATATGAGGTGAAACAGCCAAATCCCATCGGCTGTTAGCTGTCTTGTGGAACAGTCCAAGGAGATTAACGTTCACTCTTGCCCCATACCAACCCATCCTGACATGGCTTTTCAGATTGGCATATTCCCAACTGTCCATGCCTAAGACACCTGCGTTGTAACGCATACCGTCGCTACCCAACCAATAGTTACGTTCTACGCAGCAGTCTTGTGCCGACAAGTTCATCTCTCCATACTTGGCGGACAGCTCTGCCGAGAATATGGAGTTGAAACGATAGCCCCCATATAAGCCAGCAGCCCAACCGAGGTGCGTCTTGTCATGTCCGAAACTTGAGAAAGTAGAGAAACCGAAAGGCATTCCACCCTCTACTCCTATATACCAGCCTTGCTGCCCCGTCTTTCCATCTTCTCTTGCTTCTGCTTTCGCGAAAGAAAATGGAAGAATAAAAGCAAGCAATGCGACCAGTAATCGTTCTTTTCCAGTTAAGTAATTTCTCATATTAATCTATTATGTTTTGATTATAATTTACAACATTTTAAATCCTTCATGATACAGATTGTAAAAATCCTGGTGCAAAGATAAGGCTTTTATATGAAAGTGGGGGGTAATATTTGTTTTTTTAGGTATGATTTTTTGGTTTTTGGTGTCTCATTCGTGAGCAATGCGACACCTTGTTAGTATTCTTTAACGTTTTCAGACTCTATTCAAGCCCAGAATCTGTGTAAATCTTTAGCTGGTGTCCGTTGGTTCAAGGCGTGTGTAGCCTACTATCGAAAGTTCTGTACAAAAGAAAAAAGAGGGTGTGTCATAAGCCACATCCCACACGCCCTGAAAGGGCAGAAGCTCCTAGCCCAGGGCATCGCCCTGGGTATAATAGCAATCAGCAAG
>ERZ773155.2723-NODE-2723-length-12888-cov-4.636328_pt1 | contig 12888 bp, 7 predicted proteins | sample MGYA00511262_ERZ773155 | MGnify/ENA primary metagenome ERZ773155 (study PRJEB29015, sample SAMEA2737828) | human gut metagenome | biome: human gut; feature: human-associated habitat; material: faeces | place: China | collected 2012 ... | reverse complement strand
ATGAAATAAAGGAAATGCAGATTATGAATATGGGCAATTATGCACATGGCAACCAGCCTATCCAACATATGATTTATCTTTATAATTATGCCGGGCAGCCTTGGAAAGCTCAATATTGGTTAAGGGAAGTGATGGATAAGCTGTATACTCCTTATCCTGACGGCTATTGTGGAGATGAAGATAATGGACAGACTTCTGCATGGTATATATTTTCTGCGTTGGGCTTTTATCCGGTATGTCCGGGCTCAGGGGAGTATGTGATGGGAGCTCCGCTCTTTAAAAAGGCGATTCTTACGTTGGAAAATGGAAAGCAGATCGTTTTGAATGCTCCCGACAACACGAACGAAAATAGATATATACGTTCTCTGAAAATGAACGGGAAAGAGTATAACCACAATTGGTTGAAACATGAGGAATTGATGGACGGCGCTGTTCTTGATTTCGATATGAGTCATACGCCTAATACAGGGCGCGGAATAAATGATGAAGATTTCCCGTATTCTTTGACTAACGAGGATAAGTAAGAATCAAATAAATCCATGTACATTCGAGGTGTTCCGGTTCGAATAAACCGGAGGTGACCATGTTTTGACCTCATGAAAACTACTTTTTACTGCTTGATGAAAAGTAAAATCGGTGGAGGTGATCTTGATGGCGTGATATAAAAAGTCTGAAAATTTAAGAGGTGAGTCGCATGATGAAGAGAGTTCTTATCTATGGAGTGCTGTTTTGGGTATTGGGTTGCTATAAGGCAGCCGGTCAAGAGGCGATAGGGCTTTATGACCTGCATTATACTTTGGAAACCGACTTGTCGACACCAAAGGGACGCAATGTCGCTTGGGACGATGTACATGTCGTTTCGGCTTTGCAAGGAATCGTCAATCGGGATGCTCCGCAACTATATGTCTTTTTTGTGGATAGGGATCAATTGGATATTGATAAATATTGGTTGAATAAGTATCGTAGGAAAGGTCAGTGGTTGTATCGAAAGGAAACGGTGACGTATAATACCATTGAAGACTTGGTGTCGGCTTACGCCGGATACATAAAGGGGGTGGTACTTTATGATGAGAGAGTTCCGTCCACAAGCAATGTCGCTTCTGCCGTTGCGGGTGCGGAAGACCTTTTGCCGATCCGTTATGATCTTGATTCCGAGAGTTTGTATAGCCGCTTAGTTTTGGGTGGTCCCCGATTGAAAGTAAAGCGTAGATTGATCAATGAAGATGGAAGTGTGATGTTTACGGGATCGGGGGTGATTCCGGGGACGAATCGAAACAGCACAGGCTCTATAAAAAACGATCCGTACATTTGGTATATAGAGAATTATATGAAAACCGGCAAGTGTAACACGGAATATGCCGCTTATTATCTGGATCAATATTGGAAACAAAATCCCGGTGCTACGGTACGGAATCATCATACGCTTTCTAATCATGATTTTTTCATTAGCAAGCGAGCTTTCTTTTTCGATTTATCACCGTGGGGAGACGAACCGGCAACAGACGAACCGATTCAAAAGGTAGGGACTGATTTGGCTACCCTTAAAGAAATGCTATTGTTGGCATACCAACAGAATAAAGGTGAAAAGTATTGTTATATAGGAGGGTTCCCCTCATGGGCATTTAAATACACGAAGCATGCCGGCGGTATCCACGACGATGTTCCTACGGAGTGGGAGTTTTTACGTCTTATCAGCGCTTACAACGCTTTTAAAGATGCCGATGCAATTGCAATCGGAGCGTTGGCAAATGCCTCTTTTTGGCAGCATTTCCCTTTGGAGGAACGGTATTCGCAACCGTGGGTTACTCATGAAGAGTTGAAGCAAAGAGGATTGTTGACCGAAGACGGTAAAGTCGACGTGAAAGGAAGGAACTTTCTGATATTTTATGTGGGGGATTATGATGCTTCATCGTGGGTGAGCCAATTTACCTCTCTTACTTGGGACGACCCCAATAGAGGAAAAGTCCCGATGATGTGGGCCATAAGTCCGGTATTACAGGAGCGCGTGCCTCATGTGTTACATAATTTTAGAAAAACGGCTACTAAGAATGATTATTTTGTCGCATCGGACAACGGAGCAGGATATTTGAGCCCCGGAATGTTACAAGAACCCAGACCTATTTCGGGATTACCTTCTGGATTACAGTCGTGGGCGGAGCACTGCAAGCCCTGTTATGAGAAATGGGGATTGAGCATTACCGGCTTTATTGTCGACGGTTATGCTCCCGGTTTGAATTGGGAAGGAATGGAATGCTATCGATCATTTAGTCCCAATGGAATCGTTCCTCAGAAACTATCTTCGTGGAGTATGCTTTTTGGAAATATGCCTGTGTTGAGGGCCGATTACGATATCAATGATGTCGAGCCCAAAGATGCTGCGGTGGCTATCGTCAATAGAATAAGGGAGAGAGAGGGGTTGCCTTTTCATTGGTTTAGAAATATAATAAAATCTCCCACGTGGTATGTAGAGGTAGTCGAGGAACTGAAAAAAATAGATGATAGTATCTGTTTGTTGGATGCCCCGTCTTTTTTTGAGCTTTTGCGGATTTATTTGAAGGAAACTGCTCCTTTTGCCGGTGGTACGGGGAGTAGGGAAGATCCGTTTCTTATTTCTACACCGCAACAGTTCGACCATATAAGGGAGTATAGAAGCCAATGCTTTCGATTGATTAACGACCTCGATTTTTCTGATTATGTCAGAGAAGATGGCCAAAGTTGGTGGCCTTTGGGCGAATGGGGAAGTGGAGATAATGCTATGGAGCGTTTTCGTGGCTTTTTTGATGGAGGTGGATATTCGATTAGGAATTTGTCGGTGGAACGAAAAGCTCATGACCTGAGTATTTTTGGTGTGACAGAAGGTGCAGAGATTATCAACTTGAAAGTTGAAAATTGCAGCATCATTGGAGAGGGGCGTTTAGGAGTTCTGACAGGCGCTACCTTTTCTACAAAGATAGAACAGGTCGATATACTCGATAGCCAATGTGAAAACCGATTATCGGATCATGGATCGAATGCCGGAGGTTTGACAGGACCACTTTACCGGTCGGTGGTAAAAAACTGTTCTGTGAAGGGTGGAAATGTTTATGCGAAGGATTGTGCGGGTGGTATATCCAGTTCCATGAGTAAAGATAGCGAAATCATCGATTGTTACTCGACTTGTCGGATAGAAGGAATTACGAATGTCGGAGGAATAACGGGAAAAGTGAATTGAAAAATGATACCTTTCGAATATTAATGTTTTGTTAATGTTTCGGTCGTAAAAAATCTACTTTATGTATGCTTGAATCGTGGATTCTTAATGTATTATTAATGTTTTTGTTAATATTATAATCTTACTTTTGTCTCACACACATAAAATGCTGTAATGAAAAAAGAACCTTTAATTGTATTCATTTCTATTTTATTTTTACTTGTATCGTGTAGAGTAAAAGACGAAAATATCGAATCGGCGATATTTTCTCCGGTAAATTATGTGGACCCGTATATAGGAACCGGCGGACATGGTCATACGTTTTTAGGAGTCGCTGCTCCGTTCGGAGCCGTGCAGATCGGTCCTAACAATATAAATAAAGGGTGGGATTGGTGTTCTGGCTATCATTACTCCGATTCGATTGTAATAGGATTTTCACATTTGCATCTCAATGGAACCGGTTGTAGCGACACGGGCGATTTGTTATTTATGCCATATACGGGGAAAATGCGTACGCAGCCGGGAACCCAAGATAATCCCTTATCGGGTTATGCTTCTTATTATTCTAAGAGTGATGAAACGGCTTTACCCGGATATTATGGAGTAGTATTGAAAACTCATCGTACAAAAGTAGAATTGACGGCGTCGGATCGAGTTGCCTTTCACAGATACACTTTCCCGAAGAATGTCGAAAAGTATGTGATGATTAATTTAAAGGATGCCAATGGCGACGATCGTCCTACCGATACATATCTGGAACAAGTAAACGATACTACTGTCAGTGGTTATCGTTGTTCCTCTGGTTGGTCGAAGCAACAGCAAATCTATTTTACGGCTGTTTTCTCCGAACCGATACGTTTAGCTTTGTTTCACGATTCGATACCAGTACAAGGAAATGTTTTACAAGGTATCGACGTGAAGGGAAATGTAATTGTCGCATCTGATGTCGAGAAACTTGATGTGAAAGTGGGAATATCGCCGGTGAGTATGGAAAATGCGGCGGCTAATATTCGACAAGAAATCGCCGATTGGAATTTTGAACGGGTTGTAGATGAGACGACTGCCAAATGGAATGCCGAATTGTCCAAACTGCAAGTATCGATTACGGATACAGTGGCCAAACGTATTTTTTATACAGCTTTATATCATGCGTTTATACAACCGGCTATGTTCAATGATTGTAACAAGGAATATAGAGGTACCGACAAAAATGTGTATGGCGATCCGGGTTTCACCAATTATACCGTATTCTCATTGTGGGATACGTATCGTGCGGCTCACCCATTATATACGTTGGTACAGCCGGAGCGTGTTCCCGATTTTATTAATTCGATGTTGGCTATTTATGAGCAACAAGGACGTTTGCCGGTTTGGCATTTGTATGGCTCGGACACGAATGAAATGATAGGTATTCAGTCGGTTCCTGTTATAGCGGATGCTATATTAAAAAATATGAAAGGTTTTAATTACGAATGGGCTTATCAGGCAATGAAGGCTTCAATGATGTCTGATTATAAGGGATTATCGTATGTGACAAACCTTGAATATATTCCGGCAGATAAAGAGAAGGAATCGGTAGCTAAGGGATTGGAATATGCCATTGCAGATTGGGGAGTGGCACAAGTGGCTCGAAAGCTGGGTAAGGTAGATGACTATGAATATTTTTCGAAGAGAGCTTTGGCATATCAAAAATATTGGGACAAGGACACCCGCTTTTTCAGAGGAAAAAATCAAGATGGTTCTTGGCTTACTCCGTTTAACCCTGTTCATTCAACTCATCGGAACGATGCTTATTGTGAAGGAAATGGTTGGCAATATACATGGTTAGTCCCTCATGATGTGGAAGGTCTCATTTCTTTGTTGGGTGGTGATGACGCTTTTGTTTCGAAATTAGATAGTTTGTTTTCGGTTAATGCCGATTTGGGCGATGCGGCATCTCCTGATATTTCCGGTCTGATAGGGCAATATGCACATGGCAATGAACCCGGACATCATACCGTATATCTTTATTCGTATGCTGGGTTGCAGTGGAAAACGGCGGAGAAGGTCGATTATATATTGTCACAAATGTATCATGATTCACCCGACGGGTTACAGGGTAACGAGGATTGCGGGCAGATGTCTTCGTGGTATGTGTTTTCGTCCTTAGGTTTTTATCCGGTCAATCCTTCTAATGGAATCTATGTTTTCGGCAGACCGATTTTTGATAAGGTCGCTTTGAAATTGCCAGAAAATAAGGTGTTTGAAATAAAGACGGTCAATAATTCAAGAGAGAACAAATATATTCAGTCGGTTCAGTTGAACGGTCGACCGTATGATAAGTCTTATATCTCTCATGCCGATATAGTGAATGGGGGAACATTGGTTATTACAATGGGAAATAAACCGAATAAGGATTTTGGGGCGAATATGGATTGTCGTCCGAAATCCGCTATTAAATAAAGTGTTATTAATAATTTAAAGTTTTAATGTCATGGAAAAGAATGATTACAAAAAGATTGTAGCATCTTGTTTTTGCAGCATGATGCTGGTTTCGAGTGTTTGGGCACAGGAAAGTGATTTGTATGCCGGGGGTACTGGGTCAAAGTCAGATCCCTATTTGATTGAGACGGAAGCTCAGTTCGATGCTGTACGCGAGAATCGGGGCTCCTATTTTAAATTGATGGCCGATTTGGATTTTGCTTCTTATGAAAAAGAAGGCGGTTGGTGGCCGTTAGGAGAATGGGGAAGCGGAGATGGTTCGGACCAACGTTTTAGCGGTACGTTTGATGGTAATGGGCATAAGATTTCCAATTTGATGGCTAAGCATGGAGATGATACCGGTGCGCATGATATGAGTGTTTTCGGCGTTGTTGACGGTGGTACGATTAGAAATTTATTGCTTGATAATGTGACTGTCATTGGTGGCGGGCGTTTAGGTATCTTGACGGGATTAACTCGTAATGCTACGATTGAGCAAGTGGGAGTTATCAACAGTTCTTGTTCGAACATTGGAACAGGTTCTAATTCCAGCGGCCTCGTTGGGCCTTGTGCCGGTACTACTGTAATCACAGACTGTTATACGGCCGATTGTAATGTAATGGCTAAGTCTACTGATGGTGAGACCGGGGATGCCGTAGGTGGAATCGTTAGTTCTGGAAATGCCACAGTGATGTATTGTTATTCGACTTCTACTATCGAAGGTAAAACCAATGTCGGTGGTATTGTCGGTGCTAATGATGGTGGCGCGGTTATTTCCTGTTTGTCTTTGAACAAGGATATTATAGGCGAAGTCGAAGTGACACATCGTGTTGTAGGAAAGAGAAACGGTGGAGATGTTTCTGATAATTATGCGCACTCTTCGGTTTTATTGAATGGTCAAGCCGTAACAGAGGGAACGGGAATCGATGCCGATAATGGAGAAACGGTAGAGGAACTGACCGAATCGTTTTATGCAGACGATATGGGTTGGGATTTTGATGAAATATGGACAATAGATCCCACTATCTCTCCTTATCCGGTATTTAAATGGCAAACAAGCACAAGTGGAGTTACAAATGTCGAAAAAGCCGCTTATAACGTTTATGTGACTACCGACGGTATCCGAGCAGAAGGTTTGAATGGAAATGAAATGATCTATGTCTATACGACGAATGGTGTGTTGGTGGCTAAACAAATAGCTGAAAATACAATAGAGAATATTTCTTTGACCGGGAAAGGTATCTATGTAGTCAATATCGTTTCAACCGGAGCTTCCCAAGCATTTAAGGTTGTAAAATAAAAAATCAAATAGGAGAGGATTCGCTTAGTCGGTCCTCTCCTTTCCTATCTTTTTTAAATTCTAAAATTGCAATTGCTTGTTAAGGAAATGGTTGAATAACAATAATCTAACAGGACGCATGAAAAAAAACAATTTCTTTTATATGGAAAAGGCGGTTTCAATGCTTTCCCATTATTCTCATTCATTCCTATTTTTATTTTTTGTTGTGGTAGGCTGCGCTACGGTTTTGGCAGAAAATGATCGACAGCAGAAAATTTCAGGGGTAGTGAGGGATCAGTCCGGGGAACCTTTACCCGGGGTTAATGTCGTAATGGTGGGAACTAATACCGGTACGATGTCGAATATAGACGGTGTTTTCAATTTGAATGTATCCGGTGACAAATTGGACAAAGCGGAATTGAAATTCTCATTGATCGGCTTTGCTTCGAAAAATGTTGCCTTGAAGGGAAAAACCGTAGTGAATGTGACTTTAAGTGAAGATGACCAGATATTAGATGAAGTAGTGGTCGTAGGTTACGGCACACAGAAAAAAGCTACTTTAACAGGAGCAGTCAGTACGATAGGAACAGATGAACTGACCGTTACACCCACTTCGAATGTCCAAAATATGTTGGCCGGTAAATTGCCGGGTGTGCGTATTCAACAACGTACGGGAGAGCCGGGTAGTTATGATGCCAAAATGGATATCCGTGGATTGGGTACTCCTTTGGTCGTTATTGATGGTGTCGTAAGAGAGGTGTCAGATTTCCAGCGGTTGGAAGCTAACGATATCGAGAGCGTGTCTGTATTGAAAGACGCATCTGCCGCTATTTACGGTATGCGTGCATCGAATGGCGTGTTATTGGTGACGACTCGTAAGGGTGAGAGCGGTAAAACCCGAATCGATTATACCGGAAGTTTCGGTTTCCAGAATCCGTCGGGCTTGCCTGATGTTTTGGATGCTGCTCAATATGCCGAGCTTGTTCGTGAAGCTGATAGAAATATGGGTAGAGGTATTAATACCACTTTCACGGAAGAAGATGTAGCTCGTTTCCGCCGGGAGGGAGGAACCGACTGGTATGATTTGGCTATGAAAAATTTGGTTCCTCAAACCCATCACAATGTAACGGCCAGCGGAAGCGGGAAACGTACACAATATTTCCTTTCTTTTGGTTACTATGGCGAAGACGGTATTTGGAAAACCGGCGATTTAAATTACCATCGTTATAATATCCGTTCCAATTTGAGTTTCGATGTTACAAAAGATTTGAAAGCCGAATTGTTGATCGGTGCGATGTCCGATGAAAAGAATCAACCTTATAAAGATACTTGGGAACAGTTCAAAGCTATTTGGATGCTTAAACCTACGGAAACTCCGTATGCCAATAATAATGAGAGTTTTCCTAATGACGTGATGTATGGTTTGAATCCGCTTATGATTACCGATGCCGATCAATCCGGTTATAAGCGTAGGATAAACCGAACCTTGAATACTACATTTACATTGACTTATAAAGCTCCTTTTTTGAAAGGATTAAGTGCTAAGTTTTTGTATGCTTATGATTATAAGAACTATCAACAGAAAGAATTTCAAAAACAATATACATTATATAAATACGATAGGGAGAAAGATGTTTATAATTCTCAGATATATTCATCGCCTTCTTCTATTTACAGAAAATCATGGGAGGGAGCACAGAATCAATTACAGGCCTCTTTGAACTATGAGCGTCTTTTTGCAGAGAAACATAACTTGAAAGTCTTGTTTTTGTACGAACAAAGTGCAAAGGAAGAGGATAACTTGTGGGCAAAAAGAAACTTCGAGATGGATGCCGTAGATGAGATTTTTGCAGGCTCCGAAGAAGAGCAAATCGGTAATGCCGATGCTGGCCAGATTTATCGTGTAACGAATATGGGTATAGTCGGACGTGTCAATTACGATTATCAATCCAAATATTTGGCAGAAGTTAGCTTCCGTTATGACGGTTCTTCCAAGTTTGCCAAAGGACATCGTTGGGGATTTTTCCCATCGGCCTCTGTCGGATATAGAATTTCGGAAGAGAGCTTTATCAAAGAATTTGCTCCGCTGTCCTTTATTACGAATTGGAAGTTAAGAGCATCTTATGGAGCTATGGGTGACGATGGTTCCTCGTCCTATCAATATTTGTCGGGATATGATTATCCGGGCGCCAGTTATGTATTCGGCGATGTTGTCTATAAAGGATTGGTTTTCAGAGGTCTACCGAATGAACTGATAACTTGGTATAAGTCGAAGACCTTGAACGTGGGAACCGATCTTGATCTTTGGAATGGTATGCTGTCTGCACAGGTAGATTTCTTTTGGAGATACAGAGATGGTCTGTTAGGAAAGAGAAGTGGTGAAGTTCCCGGTACTATAGGTGCTGAATTGCCGGAAGAAAATTTGAATCAAGATTTGTATAAAGGTTTTGAAATCGTATTGGGACATCGCAATAAGATTAATGATTTCAACTATTCGGTAAGTTTGAATTTTGCATTGACTCGTCGTCAGAACAGACATTTGGAGGAAGGGGATGCAGTGAATTCCTATGATAGATGGAGAAATAAATATTCAAACCGATATTCCGATATGGGGTGGGCTTATGGCTCAAACGGACAATTTACTTCGATGGAGGATATTTGGCGGTCGCCTATTCAAGACGGTCAGGGTGGTGCTACCCAGTTGCCGGGTGACTGGAAATATGAAGACTGGAATGGTGACGGAATCATCGATGACAATGATGTTTATCCGAACGTGTACGAGCACACCAATGATAACGGAAATCCCAAAATGACATTCGGTGCTACTATCGCTGCCGAGTGGAAAGGGTTTGATGTGAACCTGCTGTTCCAAGGCGGTGGTGGATTCAATGTGATCTATTTCGAGCAATTGCAATACCCGTTGTGTTTCGGTGGAAACGGTTTGGCTCATTTTTATGACAGATATCGTCAGGACGAAAATGGGAACTGGATTCCCGGAAAATGGCCTACGACTCGTGATGCCGGATCTTATGGCGTGAATTATGCAAGATGTAAACAGACGACATACGATGCTTCTTATTTACGGTTGAAAAGCGTGGAAATTGGCTATACAATACCCCAGCATATCACTCGTAAATTCAAAGTGGATCGTTTGAGGATATTTGCAAATGGCTATAATTTATTTACGTTATCTAATTTGGATTTCGTCGATCCCGAGCATCCGGAAGGGAATTATGGATACCTGTATCCGATTATGAGAAACTTTAACTTTGGATTGAATTTATCATTCTAATTTGAAATACGATGAGAATAAATAAGATATTAGTATCGGCATTGGTGATGGTCCTATCGTTTTATTCGTGTGATTACTTAGATGTGCCGCCCATTAATATTATACAAGATGATGCGATTTTTAATTCAGAATCGGGTATAACGTCTTATATGACGACTCTTTACTATGACTTACCCATAGAGGACTTTCGCTATACACAACAAGGATTCAATGTATCGGGTAAAGGGCAAGGTCGTTTACCGAATGTGTCGGGTGAGGCTATGTGCAGTTCCAGCGATGATATTTCGACCATCGGTGATGGAACTTGGTGGGGCTGTTGGGATTATGGAAAAATTCGTCGGGTGAATTACTTTTTGAAAAATTTCCCGGCCTATAAATCCAATTTCCAGAATACGGTTCTTGCTGATGCATGGATGGGAGAGGCTCATTTTATCCGGGCTTACTGCTATTTTGCAATGGTGAAAAGATATGGTGGTGTACCTATATTGAGAGAACCGCAAGAGTATGTAGGCGATATTGAATCGCTGAAAGTACCGAGAGATACGGAAAAGGCTTGCTATGATTTTATTGCGGAAGATTTAGACGAGGCTTTCCGTCTGTTGCCCGATAATGAGGAGATTTTGGGAAAAGGACGTGCCACCAAATATGCTGCTTTGGCATTGAAATCTCGCGCTATGCTGTATGCCGGTAGTATCGCGCGTTATGGAACCGTTGATTTGAATGGTTTGGTTGGTATCGATAAGGCTTTGGCAAACGATTATTTCGAATTAGCTTATAAAGCTGTAAAGGAACTTGAAAAATCGAAGAAATTTTCGTTGTATAGGAAGAACTCGGATAAAGAGAAAAATTTTGCCGAGCTGTTCCTTGCCGAGGACAGCCCAGAGAATATTTTCTGTAAATATTTCCAACGCAATGTAAACGCACATGGCTGGGATGTTTATTTCGTTCCTTACCAATACCGTGGGAACGGTTTTTCTTCCAATATGAACCCTACATTGGAATTTGTTGAAATGTTTGAACACAAAGACGGTACTCCTGCAAATTTTGCAGAAAGAGCGAAGGACACTTATTTCGATGATCCTTCGGAGTTGTTTCAAAATATGGATGCCCGTTTTGGCGGTTCGATCATTTATCCGAATGCTATTTTTAAGGGAGAGCCTTGTTCTATACAAAAGGGATTGATCATAGAAGATGGCAGCAAGAAGGAAAATGCCACGAATTATGAGGAGGCTGTTTATACGGCCAATGACGGACAGGTTTATCATATTGTAGGGAAAAGCGGAAGTGGAAATTATTCGGGTAATATGACCGGTTTCTTTATGCGTAAGTACTTGAACGAGAATATGCCGCAATCGGAAGTCATCGAAAATTATTCGGAACAGCATTGGATTGAGTTCAGATATGCAGAAGCTCTCTTGAATGGAGCCGAAGCGGCGGTAGAAATGGGGCAGCATTTGGACGATGCCTTGCTTTGGATAAATGATATCCGCAGTCGTGCAGATATTAAGCAACTTTCTTTAAGCGACTTGACCGTAGATAAGGTTAGACACGAACGCAGAATCGAGCTGGCTTTTGAAAATCACACGTATTGGGATTTGAGACGTTGGAGAATTGCCGATAAAGAAATCGAGACCAAGCAGTATACGGGTTTGTGTCCATATTTCGATATTAACAAACAGAAGTATATATTCGAGGAAGTCGCTGCCAATAAATACTATTATACATTCGATGTAAAAATGTATTATGAGAGAATTCCTGATGGGGAAATTGCCAAGAATGAGAAATTGAAACAAAATCCGTATTATAATTAAAAGCGTAATAAAATATGAAAAGGTTATATTATATATTTGGTTTGTTGGCATTGCTTCTCTCGTCCTGCAACTATTTTGAATATGACAATTATGAAGCTCCGAATTCCGGTTTGGAAGGGACTGTCGTCGACCGTAAGACCAACGAGCCTTTGCAGGCAGAAGCGGCAAATAGCTATAAAGTCGAATATTATGAGTTAAGTTGGGAAGAGGCGGGACACGCCAATACCCAGTCCCGATTCTTTTGGGGGAAAGCCGATGGCACTTTTTTGAATACGAAAATTTTTGCCGGGAAATATCGGATTACTTTGAAAGAAGGCGCATTTTACGCTCCCGAACCGGAAGTCGTGTATTTGAAAGAGAATCGTTTGACCCGATTGGATTATTCCGTTATACCTTATGCTCGTGTGAATATAGATGAAATCACATTGACCGGTAGCAAACAGAATAATTTGGAGATCAAATATACGATTGAAGATACAGAGAAGGAAGTCAATACGGAAGGTTTGGACGAGGGGTTGTATACTTTGAGCGAAGCCCAAGTTTTTATTTCCAGCAAATCTCCTAATGTGGGAGTGAATAATTCGGAAACCAAGTATACGATAAGAGCTAAAAAGGAATTTGAACGTGGCGATTATGAACCCGGAGTACCTTTCCAAGTGGTAGAAAAGAATGTAAGAAATTTGGATCCGGGGAAATATTGGGTGCGTATTGGAGTCCGTACCGCTAATCCTCAAAAACGATATAATTTTAGTACGATAAAAGAAATTGTTGTTCCGGCACAAACTGCTGAAAAATAAAATTATAAAATAAACACATAGCGAAAAAGTAAATTTGGGTAAAACGTAGCGAATTAGCT
>ERZ773155.2712-NODE-2712-length-12918-cov-11.390500_pt1 | contig 12918 bp, 10 predicted proteins | sample MGYA00511262_ERZ773155 | MGnify/ENA primary metagenome ERZ773155 (study PRJEB29015, sample SAMEA2737828) | human gut metagenome | biome: human gut; feature: human-associated habitat; material: faeces | place: China | collected 2012 ... | reverse complement strand
TGGCACAGGAAGATGTTTTTAAGAAAATTGTAAGCCATTGCAAGGAATATGGCTTTGTGTTCCCTAGTAGTGAAATTTATGATGGCTTGGCTGCCGTTTACGACTATGGTCAGAATGGTGTTGAGCTCAAGAATAATATCAAGCAGTACTGGTGGCAGAGTATGGTATTGTTGCACGAGAACATTGTAGGTCTCGATGCAGCTATCTTCATGCACCCTACCGTATGGAAGGCTTCAGGTCACGTTGATGCCTTCAACGACCCTTTGATCGATAACCGTGATTCCAAGAAGCGTTATCGTGCCGATGTGCTCATCGAGGATCACATGGCTAAGTATGAGGAGAAGATTGCCAAGGAGATTGCCAAGGCTCAGAAGCGCTTCGGCGACAGTTTCGATGAGGCTCAGTTCCGCGCTACCAACCCTCGTGTACTGGAGAACCAGAAGAAGTTTGATGATCTCCATGCCCGCTATACTGAGGCAATGCAGGGACCTAACCTGGAGATGCTGAAGCAGATTATCGAGGATGAGGGTATCGTCTGCCCTATCAGCGGTACCAAGAACTGGACAGACGTTCGCCAGTTCAACCTGATGTTCTCTACCCAGATGGGTGCTGCCAGCGATGCTACAAGCAAGGTTTATCTCCGTCCTGAGACAGCTCAGGGTATCTTCGTAGATTATCTGAGCGTACAGAAGACCGGCCGTATGAAGTTGCCATTCGGTATCTGCCAGATTGGTAAGGCATTCCGCAACGAGGTAGTTGCCCGTCAGTTCGTATTCCGTATGCGTGAGTTCGAGCAGATGGAGATGCAGTTCTTCTGCCAGCCAGGTACAGAGATGAAGTGGTTTGAGTATTGGAAGAAGGTTCGCCTTGCTTGGCATGAGGCACTGGGCATGGGCAACGAGAACTACCGTTACCACGACCACGAGAAGCTGGCTCACTATGCTAATGCTGCTACCGACATCGAGTTCAAGATGCCATTCGGCTTCAAGGAGGTAGAGGGTATCCACAGCCGTACCAATTTCGACCTTTCTCAGCACGAGAAGTACAGCGGCCGCTCTATCAAGTACTTCGATCCTGAGAAGAACGAGAGCTATGTGCCTTACGATGTAGAGACCTCTATCGGTGTTGACCGTATGTTCCTCAGCGTGATGTGCCACTCTTACTGCGAGGAGAAGCTTGAGAATGGTGAGACACGTGTGGTATTGCGCCTGCCAGAGGCATTGGCTCCAGTGAAGTGTGCCGTATTCCCATTGGATAAGAAGTTTGGTTTGCCAGAGTTGGCTCATGAAATCGTAGATGAGTTGAAGTTCCACTTCAATACCCACTATGGCGATCCTAAGGATTCCATCGGTAAGCGTTATCGCCGCCAGGATGCCATCGGTACTCCATTCTGTATCACCGTTGACCACGAGACACCAAACGACCACAAGGTAACGCTGCGTTATCGTGATACCATGGAGCAGGAGCGTGTAGCTATCTCTGACCTCCGCAGCATCATCGAGGAGCGCGTAAGTATTACTAGCGTATTAAAGAAACTTGGTAATGAAATTAAGAATTTCTAAATATCTCTTCTTGCTCGTGATGGCAGTGTTCGCCCTGTCATCATGCAGCGAGGATGATAACACCGTAGATGAGTATGCCAACTGGCAGGAGCGCAACGAACAGGCTTTTGACGATACTTTGGCTTATGCCCGTCAGCAGATAGCCAACGGCAGCACCGAATGGAAGGTGATTCGCAAATGGTCGCTCCAGAACCAGACACCTAACAAGGATGTGACTGGTATGGATGTTCCGCTTTCCTACAAGGATGCTGATCACATCGTGGTTCGCGTGTTGAAGGAAGGCAAGGGCAGCGGATGCCCTATGTACACCGATTCTGTGAAGGTGAGCTATCTTGGCAGATTGCTGGGCACTGATACTTATCCTGCAGGTTATGTATTCGATAAGACCTTCGAGGGTACCTACGACAAGGCCACTGCTCAGGTAACAACCAATTTGGCGAGTGGCTGGATAGATGGTTTTACCACAGCCGTGCTCAATATGCACATCGGCGATCATTGGCTGGTGTATATCCCATATCAGCTGGCTTATGGTTCTACCCAGAGTTCGAGTAGCGTAATCCCTGCCTATTCCATGCTTCGCTTCGAGATAGTGCTCGACAGCTACTATCGTCCGGGTCAGGTAATACCGGGTTCCAGAGCTGCTGCCCAGGCACTCAAGGGAGAATGGATTACAGAGTAGGATTTTTGGGGGATTTACACCTTATTATATATAGGTGATAGAATAGGAGCGTTCCTAGGATTGCCATCTGATGGCATTCTTAGGAACGCTTTGTGTTAACATACCTTTTTGATGTGTTAACAAGTGTTTGTGTTCGCACACAAAACGCTGTCTATATTAAAAAAATGTTAGTTTTCTGCATTTTTTCGGCTAAAAGTATTGCAGTTTCAGAAAATAGTTGTACCTTTGCATCAGAAAAAATAAGTTTTAGGTTTTTAGTTAGGTAATAGATTTTATTAGGTTTAGTTGTTAGGTAAAGTTAAGATTGTTGTTCATTGGTTTATTGGTTTTAGTTAAGGTAGTTAGAAAAGATTGTTTATTCAAGGACGACAGGTGTTAGTTAAGGTAAGAATAAGATTGTTTATTCAGTGACGACAAAAAACAGTACTGTTCCGCTCTGCGGAAGTTAAGTTTTGGGAAAAACAAAGGTACGAAATTCATGTAATTAAATAAAGGTGGCGATTCCTTCCGGGAGTCGCCATTTTTTTCGTTAACGCAATTAATAAGAGAAAAAATATGTTATTCAAGAATAAGACAGATTATCTGATGGAGTCGATACGCGAGGGTAGGGCGATGGCTCGCAGCGAGAAACTCAATCTCATCGTGGGGTTGAGTATTCCATCCATGCTGGCACAGATTTCCACCGTGATGATGTTCTTCATCGATGCATCCATGGTAGGACATCTGGGTGCTGAGGCTTCGGCAAGCATCGGACTTATCGAGTCAACCAACTGGCTCATTGGCAGTTTGCTCAGTGCGGCAGCTACCGGTTTCTCGGTGCAGGTGGCTCATTTCATAGGAGCCAACGATTTCGTGAAGGCTCGCCAGGTATTCCGCCATGCCCTGATATGCGGTTTGGCGTTCAGTCTTTGTGTTACCCTGGCATGTGTAGGAGTGCATTCCCATCTGCCTTATTGGCTGGGTGGCGGTGCTGATATTGCGGGCAATTCCTCACGTTATTTTCTGATATTCGGTTTGGCGTTGCCCTTCGTATTCCTGTATCATGTCTCTGAGATGATGCTCAAGTCGGCAGGCAACATGCATACCCCGAGTGTGATGGCGGTGCTGATATGCATCTGCGATGTGGTGTTCAATTACCTCTTCATCTACGTCATGAAGATGGGCGTAGTGGGAGCTGCCTGCGGCACGGCGCTTGCCTATATCTGCATCTCGCTGCCCAATCTCTACCTCACGGCATGCCGTAACCGGATACTCAATCTGCGTCAGGACAAGGAACCTTTCCGATGGGTGAAGGAATACCTGCACCATGCCTGCAAGATCAGCATCCCGATAGCCATACAGAATGTCCTGATGAGCGGTGCGCAGATCGTGAGCACCATGATTGTGGCACCATTGGGCAATATCGCCATTGCTGCCCACTCGTTTGCCATCACCGCCGAGAGCCTCTGCTATATGCCGGGTTATGGTATCGGTGATGCCGCCACCACCCTGGTGGGGCAGACGCATGGTGCCGGGCGTACCGATCTCTGCCGCAATTTCGCCTATATGACGGTGGGATTGGGCATGTGCGTGATGGCATTGATGGGAGTGGTGATGTATGTCTTTGCCCCCGAGATGATAGGTGTGCTCTCGCCGGTAGAGAGCATCCGCGAGCTGGGTACCACCTGCCTTCGCATCGAGGCCTTTGCCGAGCCTTTCTTTGCAGCGAGCATCGTAACCTATTGTGTCTGCGTGGGAGCGGGTGATACCCGGAAGCCAGCCGCCATCAATCTGGGTACCATGTGGCTGGTGCGCCTCACCCTGGCTTACGCCCTTTCCAAGAGCTATGGCTTGGAGGGTGTCTGGATTGCGATGGCTACGGAGCTTATCCTCAGAGGCACGCTTTTCCTCATCCGACTTTACCGCGGTTCGTGGATGAAGAGCTTCCAATGTTAGTTTTACGTTAAGATTTGCAGGTATTGGGGAAGATAATCTCCCAAATGCTTGCAAATCTTTTTTATTTTGTGTAATTTTGCAAGCGGAATATTTGAAACAAGAAATTTTATAAATCAATAGCAGATGAAACTAAAAAAGATTTTTGCAGCGTTTCTGCTGTGTTTATCCGTGGGAAGTGCGATGGCACAGATGCCAGCCATTCCTGTGGATAAGAAAGTGAAGATTGGTCATCTCGACAATGGATTGACTTACTACATTCGTCACAACAGTTATCCTGAGCATGTAGCCAGCTTCTACATTGCCCAGAAAGTGGGTTCTATCAATGAGAACGATGATCAGCGCGGTTTGGCTCACCTCCTCGAGCATCTCGCCTTCAACGGTACCGATCACTTCAAGGGTAACTCTCTCCAGGATTACCTGCAGAGCATCGGCGTGGAGTATGGTAGAAATCTCAATGCCTATACCAGCGTAGAGAAAACCGTATATTACTTCACCGATGTACCTACTACCCGCCCTACAGCCGTAGATTCATGCATGCTCATCCTCAAGGATTGGAGCAACGGTATCTCTCTTACCGAGGAAGCCATCAATGACGAGCGCGACGTGGTACACAATGAGTACCGTATGCGCATCGTGGGTCAGCAGCGCATGATAGAGCGCTCTTTGCCAAAGCTTTATCAGAACAACAAGTATGGCTACCGTTTCCCTATCGGATTGATGAGCGTCATCGACGGCTGCAAGCCGGAAACCCTGCGTGCTTACTACCGCAAGTGGTATCGCCCTGACAATCAGGCAATCATCATCGTGGGTGATGTAGATGTCAACCATATCGAGAACAAGATCAAGGAGCTCTTCTCGGGCATCAAGGTGCCTGCCAATGCCGCCAAGATTGAGCCGGTGGAAGTTGCCGATAATGATACAGCCATCTACGTAATCGACAAGGACAAGGAGCAGCAGTATGATATCTTCAATATCTTTATGAAGCATCCTGCCATCCCTAATGCGATGAAGGGCGACATGAGCTATCTCATGAAGGGATACATGGACAATGTGGTTACCTCTATGCTGGGTGCACGCTATGCCGAGATTGCCCAGGAAGCTGACTGCCCATTCCTTCAGGCAGGTGCCGACGACGGCGACTTCCTGCTCTCTTCTACCAAGGGTGCCTTCAGTCTTATCGGTGTGGCAAAGCCAGGTAAGGTAAAGGAGGCTTATGCTGCCGTATTGCGCGAGGCAAAGCGCATGCACGACTTCGGATTCACCGCCACTGAGTATCAGCGTGCCAAGGAGGAGTTCCTGAGCCAGGTAGATAAGACGCTTGCCAACAAGGATAAGATGAAGAACGAGCAGTTTACCACCCAGTATGTGGATAACTTCATCTCCAACGAGCCAATCCCATCGGTAGAGGACGAGAGTCAGTTCTACAAGATGCTAGTACCTCAGCTGCCATTGGAGGCCATCAATGCCTATGCCAAGCAGCTGGTTTGCCAGAGCGATACCAACCTGGTATCGATGGTGCTGATGCGCGAGGCAGAGGGTGCCGTTTATCCTACCGAGCAGGAGCTTGCCGATATCGTGAAGCAGGTGCGCTCAGAGAAGCTGGAGGCATATGTGGACAACGTGAAGCAGGAGCCATTGATGGCTCAGTTGCCTAAGCCGGGCAAGATCAAGAAGACCGTAGAGAACAAGCAGCTGGGTTACAAGCAGCTTACCCTTTCCAACGGTGCCAAGGTGGTATTGAAGAAGACCGATTTCAAGGATAATGAGATTCTCTTCTCTGCCAATGCCAAGGTGGGTTACTCAGCTCTCGAGAAGAGCGATTACCCTAGCATCATGCTGATGAGCGAGGCTTGGGGTGCCAGCGGTTTGGGCGATTTCTCAAGCACCGAGCTTGAAAAGGCGCTCGCAGGCAAGCAGGCAGGTGTAGGCTTCTCCATCAAGCCTTACAGCCATGGCCTCTCGGGTAATTCTACTCCTAAGGACATTGAGACCCTGATGCAGCTCATCTATCTCAAGATGACAGCATTGAGCAAGGATGAGAAGTCGTTCAAGAATCTTCAGAATACCTTTGCCACTGTTCTTGCCAACCAGAGCAACAATCCTAACATGGTATATCAGGATTCATTGCAGAGCACCCTTTACCTGGGTAGCAAGATTGGCCGCATTCCATCTTCTGATGAGATCAACGCCATCAACTACGATCGCCTGATGGCGCTTGCCAAGGAGTATTACGGCAATGCCAAGGACTTCACCTTCTACTTCGTGGGCAACTATGATGAGAAGACCCTGCTCCCACTCATAGAGCAGTATATCGCCAGCTTGCCAAACAAGGGCTTCAAGCTGAAGAACAAGGAGATTCCATACGCCAAGGGCGAGGTGAAGAACAACTTTACCAAGGCGATGTCAAATCCTCAAACCCAGGCATCAGAGATATGGAGCACCAAGTTGCCATTCTCTATGCAGAACATGGTACTGGCAGACGTAACCGCCCGACTGCTGGAGATGCAGTATCTGCGCACCATCCGTGAGCAGTTGAGTGCAGCTTACCATGCAGGAGCCACCTTCGGCATGCTCCGCGATTTCGACGACAAGGCTGCCATCAGCATTACCGCCAATGCCGGCTTGAATCCGGAGAAGGCTGATACCGCCATCACCTATTTCTTCAAGGGTGTAGAAGAGGTAGAGAAGCAGGTAGATGCTGCCGACTTGCAGAAGGTGAAGGAGATTCTCCTGAAGCAGGCAGGTGTGGATGAGAAGAACAATGCCTACTGGCTTGGCGTTATTGCCAACTATACAGGTATCGGTTTCGATAACCATACCGGCTACAAGGAGTTCGTGAAGAACCTCCGTGGCGAGCAGGTTTCCGACTTCCTCAAGAATGTACTCATGAAGAGCGGCAACCATGTCGAGGTAATCATGAAGGCTGAGAAGAGCCAGGAATAATATCCCCCCGCTGGGATATCATTCCGATCAGCATAGAAATCCAAAAAGTCCCGTTGAACGATTTTACTCGCCAACGGGACTTTTTGCCTTTTCTCTTTGTAGTACCAAAGAGTCATTCTGAAAATAATCTTTTTACGTAATTTCCTTTCTCTCTTACGTAAATTTCCTCAAGAGCACTCTCTTGCGAAAGTTACCCTTAGTCATTCTTCTTTGCCTTTGAAGCAAGAGCCTCACGGCGATCGTTGAGAATCTCCTGGCACTTGTTCAATGCCATATTCTCACTCATTGTGTTGACCTTAATTAAATCATTCATAACCTATTGTGATTTGTTAACGGTGCAAAGATAGGGTTTTCCTGTCATATTCGGGGATACTTTTTGAGAAATTTATGCTAATAATCGTTCTTTTTTGATGTATGTCAAAAAAATGAAACATTTATGTCTTTTCTGAACGATATTTTGAACCTTTTGATGCCTCTTTCGTCTAAGAAAATAACAAATAATGATGAAAAAAGCATTTTTTGAAACGATAGTTACAATTATAATAAATAGAAAGTAAAAAATGAAAAAGGTATTTTTTATGGCTGCCCTGGTGCTTGCCAGCACTTCCGGCAGCAATGTATGCGCAATGAATGAAGCTGTTCAGGAGGCTTCACTTTCAGAATTGATGCCTGTGAAGAAAACAACTAAAAAGACATCGAAGAAGACATCGAAGAAGACATCGAAGAAGAAAACTACTACCAGCAGCAGCTCTACCGGCAGCAGCATCATCAGTGGCATTCTGAACAATGTGATAGGTTCTGCCACCTTCTCGCAGGCAGATCTCTGTGCCCATACCTGGAAGTACAGCAAGCCGGGTTGCGCCTTCACCTCAGAGAACCTGCTGGCAAAGGCTGGCGGCGAGATTGCAGCCAACAAGATTGAGGAGGATCTGAGCAAGTACTACAATAAGTTCGGCTTCAGCCAGAGCAATACCTACTTTACCTTCAAGACCGATGGCACCTTTGCAGCCAAGATTGACGGCAAGGCATGGAGCGGCACTTATACCTTCGATGAGAAGACGCATGCCATCCAGCTGAAGGGTTTGCTGCTGAGTGCTTCGGGTTTTGCCACCCGCACCACCAATGGCATCAGCCTTCTCTTCGAGCAGAAGAAGCTGCTCACGCTGGTCAAGACCCTGAGCAAGCTGAATCTTACCGGCAGCACTACGATGAGTGCCGTGAGCAGCATTGTGGATAACTACGATGGCGTGCGCATGGGCTTCGAGATGACGAAGTAAGATTGATTGCACTATAAGATTTAAGATTTTTAGAAGAATGAGTATTTCTTGTATTCTTAATTAAAAACTATATTCAGCAGTGTTGAACTTATGTTCAGCAGTGCTGAACTTGTATTCCACAGTGTTGAACTTAAGTTCAGCACTGCGGAACATAACTTTCTTCGTGGATTACAAACATTTACACCGTGAAGAGACCAATATTTCCTAGTGAGATAAAATAGTAGTATTCGAAGTTTCTATTTTATCTCAACCTGGAGAGGATTCTTCAATGCATCCAGGTAATCTTTGATGCGAATCTGCCATTCGGCATAGCTCCTTACATCATATTTGCTCCATGCAGCACCGAAGTAATAGCTGTACTTCTCCCCGTTCTTCAAGCCACGCTTCAAGCCGAGGGCATGACCGGTGGCACCATCGTGCTTCTTATCGAAGAGCTGGTAGTAGGTGTGGTCGATGCCTTCTGGGAAGAGTACGCCCACATATACCTGCGAATTGTTCACCTCGATGTTATCCGTAGGGTCGGCATAGCTTACGTAGTCCTTGGCGAAGGTCTTCGTCTCCGTATCCTCCTCGTGGATTGGAAAACCGGTGGCGAAATCGGTAGGAGTGGTCAAGCCGTCATACCATACGGTCATCTTGTTGAAGTTGCTGCCCTTGTCGAGCGAGATGATGCGGTGCTCCACCACATTCTGCATATCGCCTACAGTAGATGGGTTGTAAGTCAGCTCTACGGTGAAGCGGAGCGGACCGTTATCCAATATCCTGTATGTCTTGTAGCAATAAGGCAGATACTGCTGGGTGCCCATCATGAGGCTTGGTGCACCCAATCCCAGGGTAGCGCCCACACGATAAGGATCCAATCCGTTGCCATGGTCGAGATGGAAGGAGGTGAGGATGTCCGTCTCTCGTGATTCTGCCTGAAGGGCCTTGATTTGCTTGGCAAGAGCAGCTGCCTTTGCTGTATTCTTCTCTACCTTCTCCTGCTTCTGCAAGGCTCTCACCTTGGCATCCATCTTATCGCCCTTGATATTTCCGTTCATATCCTTTACGTATCGCTCGTAAACCACGGTATCAGGAGTGTTCTTCACCCAGATGTCGGTGCCGAAGGAGCGCTCGCCGGTCTTCTGAAGGGCAGGGCCATATACGCGGTAGGCACAGCGGTCGTTCTCCCATGCGATATCATCCTTTCTTATCTTATAGAGAGCGCCGGTGGCATAAACCTTCTGCTGGTAAGGCTTGCCGATGCTCACGTAGTAAGTGGCGGAACCGTGAGGACGCACGCTGGCATCTATGAGCAGAAGACCATCGTGGGTAATCTGCGAGCCAATCTGCTGTCCTCGCTTGTTCTTCACGATATAGGCCTCTCCCTTCTTGGGGGTGGCATTGCCCAGCTTCGCCTTCACGTCGCTCATGCTGAGAGAGATGAGTTCCGTGCGGGGTGTGGAAGTTGGATTGCTTACCACGATGGTGGCTTGCTGTATGGCCTCTTGTGCCTTTGCAGGAGTGGCTTGCAGGGCATGGCAGTAGCTAGAACCTGCCAGCGCCATGAGCATCATCAGGCTCCTGACCGTGATGCCCTTCATCATTTTTCCATGAATCTTTTTCATTTTGATTTGTTTGTTTTTTATTTAATACGAATGAATAGTTGTTGATACTGAATAAAAATTTCTCGCAGTTTTTCTACGAAACTGCGAGAAATGTCTTTTATTCTTCTATAATGGAAATCTCCATGCTGATATCCTCCTTAGGGCGGTCACCACGCATGGTTTCGCAGTTCTGGATCTTCTCCACTACGTCAAGGCCTTCCTCTACCTCGCCGAAAACGGTGTACTGGTTGTCGAGGAATGGGGTTCCGCCCACCTCGGTGTAAGCCTTCTGCTGCTCCTCGGTAAACTTAGGGTAACCCTGCTCCCTGCAGCGCTTCTTGGTTTCATCCACCAGCTCATCCTGCAGCTTCATCAAGCCCTCACGGTCGCGGTTGCGGCGGAAGTTCATGATTTCATCATGGTGCTCCTTGGCAAGCTGGTTGAAGATGTTCTGCTCCATCTGCATGCCCATCTGCTTCTCCATCTGCTTCAGCTCGTTCTGCTTGTAGGTCTTTCCCCATACAATATAGAACTGGCTGCCGCTGCTCTCACGCTCAGGGTTCACCTCGTCGCCCAGACGGGCAGCGCTCAAGGCACCGCGTTTGTGGAAGAGCTGTGGATAAACAAACTCGGCAGGGATGGTGTAATCAGGTCCGCCCGTGCCCAGCATTTTGCCCTTTGGAGCGCCCTTGCTGTCAGGGTCGCCGCCCTGGATCATGAAATCCTTGATGACACGGTGGAAGAGTGTTCCATCGAAATATCCCTCCTTTGCCAACTTCAAGAAGTTGTCACGATGTTGAGGAGTCTCGTCATAGAGGCGCACCTTGATGTCGCCCTCTGAAGTCTTGATCAATACTTTAGCCATATTTCTTTTTTTGTTTCTATCTTAGTTATAATTCAATAAATCCTCGGAATTTCTTTCGGAATTCATTATCTCGGAATCTCCTTCGGAATTCGATTCTAACATTTATTTTTCTTTAGAACTTTCCCATTCGTTCCACTCCTTCATAGCCTCCTGCCAGTCGGTTTGCTCACCGCTGGCGATGGCATCCTTCTGCTTCTCTGCCTCATCACGTGCCTTGTCTCTTGCACGTTTCGCCTTCATGGCTTCGATGGTGGCATCGTCGAGAATCTGGATAGCACCACGCTTGATGGCATCCTGCAGTTCCTCCTCGCCGAAAGCCTTGCCCGGCTCATTGAAGTCAGAGATGTTGAATTCATAATCCACACGAAGGTCGTGGCGTATCAATTTCTGTTGCAAACGGTTGCCGGCATTCTTCAGGCGCAGCAACTTTCCGATTTCCTTGATTTCTCCTGCTGAGTATTTGTTTCTTCCCATTAATTATTTATTGATGTATTTTATATTTCTTTCTTCTTTTCTTCTTTTCTTCTTCCGGCGTTTCGGCGTTTCGCGTTTCAGCGTTTCAGCAAAAAGCCGCCATCCCTCATCACTTCCACGCCTTCTTCTGGTTCACCTCTATCAATCTGTCGAATTCGAAATCCGCCTTGATCTTATCCAAAATTCGCTTCACGATGATGTTCATCACGCTACCCTTGCTGTAGTTCGCCGTGCACATAAAGTTCACTCGTCCCTCCTTTACCAGCTGGCAAGCCATGGCCTCCTTCTGGGGCGTATCATATACGGCAATGGAATGGCCGCCGTGCTCCTTCACCATCTTCATGCAGGGCACATCGGTTTCTCCATCCCCGAAATAAATCATTCGCGGAAAAGGGATAGGACGCTTGTTATCAGGAATATACTGGTTCACCCTGCTGTTGTCGCTCACCTGACGGATGCCCTTGTTGATCTTGAAGAGAAACTGCGTCTTCGTGGTATAATCCACGGCTACGGCTGGCCAGTAGGCGATGCCATCCTCATTATAGAGAAACGAGCAGGCATAGATGTTCTCGAATTCCTGAGCGATGGGTGTGCCCTCTATCATCTCCTTCAATCCCGAGGAGTTGATGTAGTGCCTGATGTCGAGGCCGATGCTTGCACCATATTCGTTGATGAACGAGAACCATTGCCTTACGCCACGGAAGAGCTCCACATTCCTGCCGAAGCTCTGAAAGGATTCGCGGGTGAGTGAGATATGATTCTTCTTCGCTTCATCCAGCATCATATACATATAGGTGAGAATGCCGTTGGCATCCTTGCCCACGGCAAGCTTCCGGTTTTTATCCCAGAATTCCTCCTTCGTCTTTCCGGTTGCCTGGATGAATCCGAACTCCTGCATGTTGCCGGGAGATAATGTCCCGTCAAAATCATAAACCAGTGCTACCTGCGGTCTTTTCTTTGCCATATCCCGTTTCCTTTCCTTCTTTTACTAGAACTTGTCTTTTTCTTCTCTTGCTGGAACTTCCGCCCCTTCATAACTTGCAAATATACATATTTTTCTGCGATAAAGCGATAAGCAGATATATAAAAAAACATAAAGACACAAAAAAAGGCGTGTAAAACTCATTTTCAGAGTCTTACACGCCTTTGATCTTTATGCTAATCTAATAACTTCTCTATGATGAGAGAGATTACTTAACCTCCTCGAAATCTGCATCCTGAACATCCTGAGCGCCATCGTTAGCACCCTGCTGTGCCTGCTGGCCACCCTGTGCACCCTGAGGACCTGCCTGCTGACCGCCCTGGTACATCTGCTGAGAAGCTGCCTGCATTACGGTGTTCAAGTTGTTGATAGCTGAATCGATGGCTGCAACATCACCTGCCTTGTGAGCATCCTTCAACTGCTGCAATGCCTGCTCGATGCCTGGCTTCTTGTCTGCAGGAATCTTATCACCGTTATCCTTCAAGAAGTTCTCGGTGGTGAAGATCATGCTGTCTGCCTGGTTCATCTTGTCGATCTTCTCGCGCTCAGCCTTATCTGCTGCAGCGTTCTGCTCTGCCTCAGCCTTCATGCGGTTGATCTCGTCCTCGCTCAAGC
>ERZ773155.2692-NODE-2692-length-12998-cov-3.182724_pt1 | contig 12998 bp, 9 predicted proteins | sample MGYA00511262_ERZ773155 | MGnify/ENA primary metagenome ERZ773155 (study PRJEB29015, sample SAMEA2737828) | human gut metagenome | biome: human gut; feature: human-associated habitat; material: faeces | place: China | collected 2012 ... | reverse complement strand
CTCTATACTTCTGTCATAGAAAAATCTTTTGCCGTTAAAGAAAGAATGAGCAGACCGTTGCTTTTCACCAAATTGAAAGCATTGACCGGACAGACCCCGAATGACTTTATTTTATCTTTGAGACTGAAAAAAGCAACAGAAAAATTGCGGAATGACCCTAATGCCCTGATTGCTGATATAGCATTTGATTACGGTTTTTCTAATCCAAGTTATTTTATCCGGTGTTTTAAAAATGCTTATGATATTACTCCGGCTGCTTATAGACGGAAATATGCAAACTCTTAATTTATAGTGTTTTATATACTTTCTGCCTGACGAGATTTGTACTATTTGAACTTTTATACGGACGATTCTATTATTCGAAATCATTAATAATTGGGATTTTTGCGCTGTAATCATTCAAATTATTACATAGTATGAAAAACATCGTAATTAAATGGGCTGTGTTCCTGACAGCCTTTCTTATCTCTTTAGAGGTTAGTGCTCAAAACGTCAGAGTTTCTGGAGTGGTGACAGACGCACTTGGACCGATCCCCGGAGTTAATATCATGGAGGAGGGGACTACTAACGGTACAGTGACGGATGTAAATGGAAAATATTCAATCAGTGTCTCGGCTAAATCTACCCTTGTTTTTTCTTGTATAGGATATAAGGAACAAAAAATACGTGTCGGTACGAAAACGGTACTGAATGTGAATATGGTGGAAGAGTCGAAAATGCTCGATGAATTGGTGGTTGTCGGTTATGGAGTTCAGCGTAAGAGTGATGTAGCCACTTCGGTAGCTTCGGTCAAAGCGGATGAAATGAAAACATTTCCCGCCGGCAATGTGGCTGATATGTTACGTGGACGTGCCGCAGGTGTGAATGTAACGAGTAGTTCCGGACGACCGGGATCGACTCCTTCGATTACCATTCGTGGTTCCCGTTCTATCAGTGCAGACAATGCACCTTTATATATTATAGATGGTTCTCCTTCCAGTGCAACAGAGTTCAGTACGTTGAGTGCGGATGATATTGAATCGGTTGAAATCCTGAAAGATGCTGCGTCGCAGGCTATTTATGGTGCACGCGCCAGTGACGGTGTGGTACTGGTGACTACCAAACGTGGTAAAGCCGGAAAAGTGGAAGTCAACTATAATGGCTATCTGGGTATTCAATCTCTCTGGAGAAATTTCGATTTCTACTCTCCCGAAGAATATATGCAGCTTCGTCGTGAAGCAAAGGCGCATGATAAAGGAATAATTGATGCGCGTGAGATTTCTATAGCCGAAGCGTTGGAAGACGAGGTGATGCAACGGGTATGGGCCAGCGGAAAGTTTATCGACTGGGAAAAAGAAATGTTCAGAAATGCAATCTATCATAATCATGACGTCAGTGTACGTGGAGGAACAGAAAAAATCAAAGTATCGGCAGGTGCCAACTACTTTGACCAACAAGGAATGGTGGTTACCGGATCGGGGTATCAGAAGTTTTCTTTAAGACTGAATCTGGACTTTGAAATAGCCAAATGGATTAGTTTCGGTATCAATTCTTCTTATGCGATGACAAAACAAGATCGTGAGGATGGTAACTTTAATGATTTTATTACCAGTTCTCCATTGGCGGAGATATATGATGCGGATGGCAAGTATACAAAATATATCAACTCGGAAGGAAATTATAATCCTTTGTACCGTGCCGAACATTATGGACGTGAAGTAACCCGTGATAATTACCGCCTGAACTTTTTTATGGATGTGAAACCTTTCAAGGGATTCAATTATCGTCTGAATACTTCTGTTTATAATCAGACGTCTGAAGACGGTTCTTATAAAGATTCCCAATATCCGGGAGGCGGAGGAACGGCCGTTCTTGACGAATCGCGTACACAGAACTGGCTGGTTGAGAATATTGTGACCTATAAAGTGCCTATCCGCAACAAGAAACACCAGTTGACATTGACCGGCGTTCAGTCTGTCGACCATAATGGTTCGAAATCTATCGGGTACTCGGTTGAGAATCTTCCGGTGGATAAAGACTGGAACTTCATTTCTCAAGGTGAGTTTACAGGCAAGCCTCGTCGTCAGTTTAATGAAAATAACTTGGTGTCTTTCATGGCTCGGGCGCAATATTCGCTTTTAGATCGTTATTTGTTGAACGTGGCTGTCCGCCGTGACGGTTCCAGCCGTTTCGGAAAAGAAAATAAATGGGGAACTTTCCCGTCGGCAGCTTTTGCCTGGCGTGTCAATCAGGAGAGTTTCCTAAGAGATGTGTCGTGGATTGATAACCTGAAACTGCGTGTGAGTTATGGTATTGTAGGTAATCAGAACGGTATCGGCAATTATACTACTTTGGGACTGGCTGATAATAAAGGATATGAGTTTGGAAATGTTTTTCAAATGGGATATTTGCCGGGCAAGGAACTGTCTAATCCAAACCTGAAATGGGAACAGTCTGCAACAGCTAACTTTGGTGTTGACTTTAGTTTCTTCAATGGGCGTCTGAATGGTACGGTTGAGTATTATAATACTCATACGAAGGATTTGTTGGTGAAACGTTCCCTGAATGCGTCACTCGGATATACTACCATGCTAGATAATCTGGGAAAGACGAAATCCAGTGGTATCGATCTTTCTTTAAATGGTGACGTGGTACGTACAAAGGAGTTTACCTGGACACTCGGAACTAATTTCAGCATGTATAAGAATGAAATTGTCCGTATTGACGATACTCTCGATGAGAACGGGAAACCGGCAAGTCAGGTAGCCCAGGGGTGGATTATCGGAGAACCGATCAATGTATACTATGATTATCTGATAGATGGAATTTTTCAGTATGATGATTTTGATATCACTCGTGATGGTACGGGAAATCTGGTCTATACACTGAAAAATACCTATGATAGTGATAATGACGGTGTGGCCGACAGTCCGATTAATTACGGTGGCGCTATTGAACCGGGAATGGTCAAGGTGCGTGATAACAACGGGGATGGAAAGATTACAGCTGATGACAGGGTACCTATCCGTAAAGATCCGAAGTTTACACTCTCCCTTTCTTCTACATGGAACTGGAAAGGATTTGATCTGTTCATGGACTGGTATGGAGTTTCCGGCAGAAAGATTAAGAACGGTTATTTGTACGAGTATAATTCCGGTGGTTCTTTACGTGGAAAATTGAATGGGGTGAAGGTGGATTATTGGACTCCGTTCAATCCTTCGAACAAATTCCCACGTCCTTCTTATAGTGCGGACCCTGCATATTTGAGTGCCATTGCCATTCAGGATGCTTCTTATATCCGTTTACGCACCTTACAACTTGGATATACTTTCCCCACCCGACTATTGAAGAATACTCCGATTCATAAATTACGATTGTATGCAACTGCTACTAACTTGCTGACATTTACGGAGTTTAAATCTTATAGTCCCGAACTGACTCCAGGGTCTTATCCGGAGTCCAGACAATATGTGTTTGGTGTCAATGTTTCATTCTAAAATAAAGAATCCTTATGAAAAAGTTAATATATACAGCCTTTGTCATTTGCGGAATGTTGACCGCTTCCTGCTCGGATTTATTAAATCTGGAATCAAAAACAGACGTGACGAATAATTATCTGTTCACTACTCCCGAAGGGTTGAATACTGCCGTTACAGGATTGTATTCCCTGGCACGTGAATTGCCGGGTGGAGCGGATAATAACGAATCTAATCTGTACATCGTTACCATGTGTGACTTTAATACGGATATTGCCATACTTAGAGCAGGTGTTTCTACCTCAATCGGACGTTTGAATACAAGTTTTACTCCAAGTACTGGAGATGTCAATAAGTTCTGGAAACATCACTATGGGATTATCGGAAAAGCAAATGAAATTATTGTAGCGGCAGAAGCCTTGGGACTGGATGACAGCGATGTATTGCACGCATGGAGTGAAGCGAAATTCTTCAGAGGACGGAGCTATTTTGAACTTTGGAAACGCTTTGACCGCCTTTATCTGAACGTCACTCCAACCACTGTCGATAATCTGAAACGGGAGTATAAACCGGCTTCTCATGAAGAACTGATGACACTGATGACGACTGATTTGGACGATGCAATGAAAGGTCTGGACTGGTCACTTCCTCAAAATAACGGAAATGTATTGTATGGACGGGTAACGAGAGCGACTGCCAAACATGTCCGTGCACAGGTTGCCATGTGGGAATCGGATTGGGATACAGCCATTGAGGAATGTGAAGACATCTTTAAACAGGAGGGCATCTACTCGATGGAAAAGAAAGCCGAGAATGTATTTAATAGCGCAGATTTGAGATCCCCGGAAGTGTTGTGGAGTTTCCAATATTCACAAAACTTGGGTGGAGGAGGTTCCGGAACTCCGGTTGCCGGACATCGTATCTCTATTCAGACCACTACCCGAATCAATAAAATTGCAGGTTGTATCAATACGGCCGATCAGGGTGGATATGGTTGGGGACGTATTTATCCGAATACCTATTTATTGAGTTTGTATGATCAGGCTAAAGATACACGATACAATGAATTGTTTGTACACCGTTTCAAATACAATGATCCTACTTCTCCTAAATATGGCGAATTGATTCCCCTTGCGAAAAGTTCCAGTTATTGTGAGACGTTGCATTTCATGTCGAAAAAATACTTTGATCAGTGGACTATGGCCGATAATCCGGACCGGACAACGGGATTCAAGGATTTGATTGTCTATCGACTGGCTGAAACTTACTTAATGGCGGCAGAAGCGTATATGCGCCGTGACGGAGGAATGAGCACGGATGCTCTGCGCTGTTACAATAAAACATGGGAACGTGCCGGGAATGACAAATTTGCGGGACCTCTGACGCAAGATATTCTTTTGGATGAATATGCCCGTGAACTGAACTTCGAGGGAGTCCGTTGGCCTTTACTAAAACGTTTGGGGCTTTTGGGTGAAAGGGTGAAAGCGCATTATGGCGAGACGAAAGCTGAAAATCCTTATTTAGATAAAGATTATGCGGAATGTCGTACCAGTTTTGTAGTTGGAAAGCACGAATGTTGGCCTATCCCACAGGAGCAGATTGACTTGATGGGGAAAGAGAATTTTCCGCAGAATGAGAATTGGTATTAAGCGATTGATTATCTGTAAAACATGAATGAGTATGAAAAAAATAATATACCTGTTATTGATTTTAAATCTGGGGCTGCTTTCCTGTGTCGATGATGCGTCGGTACGTGTGATGCCTGAATTTAATTGTAAAGATACAAAAGTAAACTTGGCAAAAGCGGCGGGTTCTTCCGTTACATCGCTATTATATACTAATGTCGGTCAGGTTGTTGCTCAATATCAAGCGGAGTGGCTTTCTGTAGATGTAAACGCTAAAAGTGTAATATACACTGCCTTGACGCAGAATGACGGTGAGGATGCAAGGAGTACTGTCGTGAAACTGACTTGCGGTTCATATACAGTGGAAGTGACGGTTACACAGGATTCCAAAGAACCGGACCTTTCTTTGAAGGTAGGACAAAGTGTAGATGATGGTATCGGTATGATTTTCTGGGTGGATCCTTCGGACAAGATGGTAGGAAAAGCTGTATCTGTAAAACGTCAGGGAGGAAATCCTTTTGAGGCTTCTGTGATGTCTCATAATGCGCTTTCTACAGTGAATGGATATGCCAATACGGCTTTGTTTACTGCTCCTGCTGCAAATGATGCAGTGGCATACTGTCAGTCGTTGGGTGATGGATGGTATCTGCCTGCACGTGATGAGTTATGGGAGTTGTTTGATGTTTACAACGGTATTGGACATGCTGATCCGGATTTTGCTTCGGTTGTACCTGATAAGTTGACGGAAGTTGAGAAAGCGGCACGTGCGGCATTTGATAAGATGTTGACCGATTTGCAAGGTGATGTGATAAACGAGGCTGCCGGTTCGGGCAATGGGGAAAGCTATTGGTCGAGTACGGAAAATGCAGCAGGGGATAAGGCTTATTGGGTACGTTTCGGAAAGTCTGGTGCTGATGCAGGAAATAAAACAGCTACCAACCGTTTTGTGAGATGTATGCGCACAATTGGTGATTATACTTATCCTGAAGAGCCGGCAACTCTGACGGTGGCTCCCAATCCTGTGACATTGGAAGGTGCTAACGAAGCGGAAGCAAATGTTACGTTGACATCCAATAAGAGTGTATTCAGTGTAGTGTTGGCAGATGATTCCTGGCTTTCATATACTATTTCAGGCACAACAGTTACGTTCAAGGCAAAATCAAAAAATACCACTGGTAATATTCGTACGACAATTGCTACAATAACAGCCGGTACTGGCGCAGCCGCAAAAGCAGTGGAGGTAACGGTGAATCAAAATGTAGCTGCCGAGGGAGACGCTTCCCTCGAATTGAGTACCAATACGGTGACTATTACGCCTGATGCGGTAGCAAAATCAGAGGTAATCACAATGATTTCTGATGAGACGGAATTTGCAATAAATATCACTGATGAATCTTGGGTGAAAGCGTATGTTGATGTAACAAGTAAAACTCTTTATTTTTGGACTTTATCTCCCAATCTGAATAGTTCTAGCCGGGTAACGACTGCTACGGTAATAGCCGGAAATGGAGCGAATGCACCTAAACAAGAGGTCACGATTACACAGAGAGGACTTTTAAGTTCCGAGTTTGCGGTGGGACAGGTAATTGCGGATAATGGATCGTTAAAAGGAGGCATTGTATTCTGGGTAGATGGAACTAATCGTGGTAAGGCTAAGATTATGTCGTTGGACAGAGAGAATTTGGCATGGTCTACAGCAGGCTCTCCGGCTTCTACCGGAGTGGATTTATCTAATGATGACGGTTTGGCAAATACTACTGCCTTGGCAGCATTGCCGAATGCAGCGGAAATGCCTGCTCTTAAATATTGCATGGATAAAGGTGCTGGATGGTATTGGCCTACAAGATCGGATCTGGAACAGATGTTTGAAACCTATAATGGGACTAAAGTAGCAGATGCGACGGAGGATAATCCGAATGCGATTACTGATTTTGAGAAAGCAAATCGTGCGGCATGGGATCTGATAGTTACTAATGTAGGAGGAACTGCTATGAATACGGCAGCGGCATCTTCTACCGGAGATTCTTATTGGGCTAGTCGTGAAACGTCAAGTGGTACAAATGCATTTTATGTACGTTTTGGAAAACCGCTTGCTTGGGATAAAGCAAATGGGAAAAAGACTGGGGCAAGATATATTCGCGCAGTCCGTTCAATCTCGAAATAATGGTATTAGGTATGTATAAGGTATATAGAAAAATAATCTTAGCCTGCTTGTTATTGATTGTTGCCGGCACGGTCTGCGGTCAGCGTGTGACGCAAACGATCAACGATGGCTGGAAATTCTCCCTTTTTGAGGGAGACGCGTTCGATGCTGACTTTGATGTGTCCGGTTGGACTGACGTTTCCATTCCTCATACTTGGAATGCAAAAGATGCAGAAGATGAAATCCCCGGTTATTTCCGGGGAAAAGGCTGGTACAGGAAAGCCGTGATAGTGGAGGAACTGATTGCAGGTCAAAGAGTTTATCTTTGTTTTGAAGGAGCCAATCAGGAGACAAATGTATTTGTGAATGGAAAGTTGGTAGGGAATCATAAAGGTGGTTATTCTGCTTTTACGTTTGATGTGACTGACTATGTTCATACCGGATGCAATTTGGTGGCAGTGAGTGTTGACAACTCTTATAATCCGGATATTGCTCCTCTTTCGGCGGATTTCACTTTCTTCGGCGGACTTTATCGGGATGTTTATCTGGTGTATACTTCGCCCGTGCAGCTATCTACCACCCATTATGCTTCCAGTGGAGTATATCTCAAAACTGTTGGGATAACAGATTCTCAAGCGGAAGTGTGTGCAAAAACATTCTTGTCCAATGCTTTGAAAAGTAATCAGGCATTGATTCTTGAAACGGAGATTTTGGATGCAGACGGTAATAGAGTGGCACTTTCCGCAAAGAAAGTGAATGTGAAAGCAGGAGAGAAGAATGTAGCCTTTGAAGCGTTGATGACTATTGCGCAACCCAAACGGTGGGATGTTGATTCTCCTTATTTATATAAGGTGTATAGCCGTTTGAAGAATAAAAAGGGAGAAGTTCTCGATTGCGTTGTTAATCCGCTGGGAATCCGTGAATATCATTTTGATGCGGAGAAAGGTTTTTTCCTGAACGGGAAATATCGGAAATTTCCTGCTGACGGTTGTCATTTCCCCCTTTGCGGCTTCCGCTCATCAACTGTAAGTAGTCAATGATAACCAGATCAAGTCCCATTTCCAGCTTATATTTTCTGCATTTGGATCGCATCTCAGAAATAGTGATACCTGACGTATCATCAATGATCATCCGGGAAGATCCAATCGTTCCTGCTCCTTCGATCAGCTTCTCCCAGTCCGTATCTGACAGATTACCGGTTCTTAAAATCTGTGCATCCACATGAGATTCCAGTGAAAACAGACGGTTTACCAACTGCTCCTTTGACATCTCAAGACTGAAGATCGCCACTGCGAGATTCTGACGGAATGCCACATGCTGTGCGATATTCAAAACAAAGGCCGTCTTTCCCATAGAAGGACGGGCTGCGATCAGGACAAGGTCTGATCTCTGTAAACCGGAAAGCTTATAATCAAGGTCAATGAATCCTGTCGGGATTCCCGTAACCGTTCCCTTTGTCTTTGATGCCCGCTCAATGACATCCAAGGCATTCAGAACAACCTGCCGGATTGGAACATACTCTTCTGAATTTCCTGTCTCCGCAAGCTCAAAAACCTTCTTCTGTGCATCTTCCAGAATCTCATCCAATGGTTTATTCTGCTGATAACACGTATTTGCGGTCTCCTCATTCACTTTAATGAGCCTCCGCATCACGGATTTTTCCCGGACGATCTTTGCATAGGTATCTGCATTGGCGGATGTCTGTGCCTGCATGAGAAGATCTCTCGCAAATTCCATATTGCTGATCTCCGGTGGAACATCTTTTTCCTTCAGATAATCCTGAAGCGTGATCAGATCTACCGGCTTTCCCTGCTGAAACATTTCCACAATACAGTCAAATAAAATCCCATATGCAGTCTGATAAAAATCCTCTCCGGTTATAATTTCGGAGGCCATCGAAATAGCCTCCTTATTCATCAGCATCGCTCCCAGCACTGCCTGCTCCGCCTCCGCACTGTGCGGAGGAATCCGTTTCATTGCTGCTTCCATATCCATAAAGAATACCCTCTTATGCTTCTTCCTTTACAACGACTTTCAGTTCTGCTGTCACTTCCGGGTGCAGTTTCACTGATACCATATGCGTTCCCAGTGTCTTGATTCCCTCTTTGATCTGGATCTTTTTCTTATCTACAGAAAGATTCATCTGCGTCTTCACAGCTTCTGCAATTTCCTTGCTGGATACTGAACCGAACGTTCTTCCGCCTTCTCCGACTTTAATCGACAGCTCAACCTTTCCTGCTCCAAGTTCTGCTGCCAGTTCTTTTGCAGCCTCCAGGTTCTCCTCGGCAACTTTCTTTTCATTATTCTTCTGCAGCTTCAGGTCATTTAAATTCTTTCCCGTCGCCTCCAGACCGACTTTCTTCGGAAGAATGAAATTTCTTGCATATCCATCATTTACGTTTACGATCTCACCCTTTTTTCCAAGGGATTTTACATCTTTCAACAAAATTACTTTCATCTTATATATCTCCTTCTTCTATCATTTTATCAATCGTTTCTTTGAGTGCATTAACCGCCTCTTCAATATTTGTATGGTCAAACTGTGCTCCTGCGGAATTGATATGACCACCGCCACCCAGCTTCTCTGCAATGATCTGCACATTCACCTCGTCAATCGATCTGGCACTCATATAGATTTTGCCCTCATACACCGTCAGCACAAAAGAGGCTTTGATCCCGCTGATATCCAGCAACTCATTGGCTGTCTGTGCCGCAAGTACCGTCGGACTGTCAATGTCACCCGGACACTGGGCAATGGCATACTCTTCCCGGTAGACCTCTGCCCGACGCATCGCCTCTGCTTTCGCCCTGTAAGACTCCATATCATCTCGGAACATCTTACGAACACGGGTAATATCTGCTCCGCATCTCCTTAAGAATGCAGCCGCTTCAAAGGTACGCACACCGGTACGGTTCATAAAGTTTCTCGTATCGATCATAATTCCCGCATACAGACAATCCGCCTCAACCGACGGGATTTTGATATCGTCTACAATATACTGCAATACCTCTGCAACCATCTCACAGGCAGAAGAGGAATACGGCTCGATATAAGACAGTACCGCATTGTCAATGATCATGCTGCCCTGACGGTGATGATCCAGTACTGCGATCATACGGGATCGACGCAAAAGTTCAGGACACTCTGTCATCTGCGGCTTGTTCGTATCCACAACAATGATCATTGTATTGTCATTTACATAATCCAGAGCCTGGTCTGATGTCAGGAAAATATCATCTTCATATGCCGGACTCTCTGCAATCTCATCATAGAGCGGTCTTACCGATCCTGTCACTTCATTGATGACAATATGTGCCTTCTTCTCCAGACTTACCGCTGCTCTGTAGATTCCCATACATGCACCAAATGAATCCGGGTCTGCAATCTTATGTCCCATGACAATGACCTGATCTTTCGTCACGATAAACTCTCTGAGTGCCTCAGCCTTTACACGGGCTTTCACACGGGTATTCTTTGCTGTCTGCTCTTTCTTACCTCCAAAGTAAGTAATTCCATTACAGTCTTTAATCACAGCCTGGTCTCCGCCTCTTGCAAGTGCCAGGTCGATCGCCACACGAGCATACTGATAACTCAGTGCATAAGTTGCAGTATTCAGCCCCAGTCCGATACTCAGTGTCGCTGACCTTGCATTTCCGATATTGACCTGCTTCACTTCCTCCAGAAGTGAGAACTTATCCTCTTTGATCTTCTTATAACCGGATTTACGCAGTACAACAAAATACTTGTCCTTCTCCAGCTTCTTGACGATTCCATCCACTTCACCGATATATTTATTGATCTTCCGGTCGATCAGTGCAACAAGAAGTGACTGCCTTACTTCTTCGACACTTTCCATCACTTCATCGTAGTTATCAATATAAATCAGTCCTGCGATCATCCGCTGCTCTTCATTTTCACGGATATAGGAATTTAACTCCGTAACATCCCTCATGGAAACCGCCACGAAATATTCCTGTTCTTCCGGAATCTGAAGCAGTTCTTCCTTTTTACTAAAGCCCTGCAAGGATACCCTTCGCAGTTCTACCTGGTAATCCCGCTCCCGGTAAGTCACTTCCATCTCTACATGTTCCATATCATCTTTCGGGAACACTCCCGGATGCAGATCCGGTATCAGGCGATTCAGATATTTTTCTTTCTTCTGCCCTTCCATCAACTCTTTAAAGCAATCATTCTTCCACAGGATCCTGCCATCTTCAAGAGCGATCGCATAAGGAAGTGCCAGTTCTTTCAGCAGTCTGTTCTCAATCCCTTTATACTGCACAGAAAACTGGATCAGATCCGCCAGGATCAGGGAACGGTTATGGAAATACAATGAGGATGCAATGATCAGATAGATCGCAATAAATACCGTCATCATCACTCCGGCTTTTTTATCGATCATATACATCCAGATATTCATGGCAAATAACAGAAGGGTCATAATAAGCGGCCACTTCATGTACATTCCCAACTGCCCTTTTAGTCGCATCTTATCTTTCTTCATAATCTATACCTCATCTAGGACTTTTGTCTGAAGTCTTTCCCTTTTAGTATAATCGTTTACCCATCGAAATGCAACTCGTATCGTCAACAGCCAGCATCCCTGTATGTTTGCAATCCTGTTTGATATACAAAAGCGTTACTGCATATTTATGTCGTATGCCCTGCAATGAAAAAAGGACTGAATCCCTGAATTTCTTCAAAGTTCCAATCCTTTGTATATGCTTATATTCTCGATTAGTCCTGAACGTAAGGCATAAGAGAAATATGTCTTGCTCTCTTGATCGCTACTGTAAGAGCTCTCTGGTGCTTAGCACAGTTTCCAGTAATTCTTCTAGGAAGAATTTTTCCTCTTTCAGAAACATATTTCTTTAATTTTGCAACATCCTTATAATCGATCTCGTTATTCTCTTTACCACAGAATACGCAAACTTTTTTTCTTCTGCGGCCGCCTCTTCTCTTCATTGGAGAATCCGGTCTGTTTCCTTTTTCGAATGCCATTGTACACATCTCCTTTCAACCTTAATTAAACGGTAACTCCTCATCAATTCCGTCTGGAATGTTCATGAAACCGTCACCTGCATCAGCGCTTGGCGCCGGTGCCGGGGCTGCCTGATAAGACTGTGTATTAGCACTGCTAGCATTCTTACTTTCTGCGAATTCCTGTTCCTCAACAACAACTTCTGTTGTATAGACCTTTACACCATCCCTGTTGGTATAGCTTCCGGTCTGGATTCTTCCGCAAACGGCCATCTGCATTCCTTTACAAAACCACTTGCACACGAGCTCTGCGGTGTTCCTCCAGGCCACAATGTCAATAAAATCAGCTTGCTGATCCTGTCCAAATGTGCGATTAACGGCCAATGTGAAGGATGTGACCGGAGTGTTTTCCGGCGTGTGTTTCAGCTCCGGATCGGCAGTCAGACGGCCCATCAGAATCGCTTTATTCAGCATCGTTTTATTCCTCCTCATTCTCTTTTCAGTGCAGCATCACCGCTCTTACCATGCAGCTGCGTATAACATTGTCAGTTACTTACTTTCCTGAAAAAATGATATCGAATCTTTCTCATTTCACCCCCAGCAATTCCCCAGGTTTTTTATCAAATTTCTCTTGGAACTCTTCAAAGGTTATCGTTCCCTCTTCCACCTGCTCCAGTAACTCTTTGCCATACAGCTTCACCTGATTATATCGCCGCAGAATATCCGGATGCTGCTCTTTTCTCCGGTGGGCCACCTCAAGTCTGTTACGGTTGCAGCGTATGATTCTCCTCAGA
>ERZ773155.2691-NODE-2691-length-13006-cov-24.346923_pt1 | contig 13006 bp, 8 predicted proteins | sample MGYA00511262_ERZ773155 | MGnify/ENA primary metagenome ERZ773155 (study PRJEB29015, sample SAMEA2737828) | human gut metagenome | biome: human gut; feature: human-associated habitat; material: faeces | place: China | collected 2012 ... | reverse complement strand
ATTTAGCGTTAGCTAAATTTCAATGCCCGACCGACACTCCGCTAAACCATAATTTCCCGAATTTTTATTATAAAACCGAATTTTAAACTTTAACGAATCAAAACACCCGATTACGGCAAAAGTGTAATCGGGTGTTTTATCATATAATCTTATTAAAAATTACTTTTTAAATCCGTCTTTAAGTGACACACTGCGGTTAAATACAAGGTGTTCGGGTGAAGAATCCTTATTGTCTACGCAGAAGTAGCCTATTCTCATAAACTGGAAGCTCTGCGGAGCAACAGCGGTTTCAAGGTTTTTCTCTGCCTTACAGCCTGTAAGAACTTCAAGTGAATTCGGATTAAGGTAGTCAAGAAAGTTTCTGTCGCCTGTATCGGGATCGGGTACTGTAAAGAGGTTATCGTAAAGTCTTACCTCTGCATCTGCGCAGTTGTTTGCGTCAACCCAATGGATTGTACCTCTTACTTTTCTGCCGTCAGGTGTGTTGCCGCCTCTGGTTTCGGGGTCATACTCGGCATAAACCTCTACCACATTGCCGTCCTCGTCCTTTTTGCAGCCTGTGCATTTTACAATGTAAGTTGACTTAAGTCTTACTTCATTGCCCGGATAAAGGCGCTGGTACTTTTTAATCGGCTCTTCCATAAAGTCGTCTGCCTCAATAAAACATTCTCTTGAGAAAGTAACCGTTCTTGTACCGTCCTCCGGTCGGTTCGGGTTGTTTTCAACCTCAAACTCCTCAACCTTACCCTCTGGATAGTTTGTGATAACGAGCTTTATAGGATGGAGTACACACATTGCTCGCTTTGCGTTTTCGTTAAGGTCATCACGCAGGCAATGCTCAAGAAAACCGTACTCAACGATAGAATTTACCTTTGATACGCCGATCTGCTCCGTAAACGAACGGATAGACTTAGGGGTATAACCTCTTCTTCTAAGTCCGCAGAGCGTAGGCATTCTTGGGTCATCCCAACCGCTTACATAATTCTTTTCAACAAGTTCACGGAGTTTACGCTTTGACATAACTGTGTTGTTAATGCCAAGACGGGCAAACTCAATCTGACGAGGCTTGTTAGGAACGGAAATATTATTGATAACCCAATCGTAAAGCGGACGGTGAGCCTCAAACTCAAGTGAGCAAAGGCTGTGAGTGATACCCTCGATTGCGTCCTCAATCGGGTGCGCAAAATCGTACATAGGGTAAATGCACCACTTGTCGCCTGTGCGGTGGTGAGTAAGGCGGTTGATTCTGTAAATAACAGGGTCACGCATATTGAAGTTGCCCGATGCAAGGTCAATTTTTGCACGGAGCGTCATTTTGCCGTCCTCAAATTCGCCTGCTTTCATTCTTGCAAAAAGGTCAAGGCTCTCCTCAATCGGTCTGTCACGATACGGACTCTTTGCCGGTGTTTGTGTATCGCCTCTGTTTTCTCTCATCTGTTCGGGTGTGAGTTCGCATACATATGCAAGTCCCTTTTTAATAAGTTCGACAGCGTAATCGTACATTTGGTCAAAGTATTCCGATGCAAAGTAGAAACGGTCTTCCCAGTCAAAGCCGAGCCACTTGATGTCCTCTTTGATAGCGTCTACATACTCTACATCTTCCTTTGTAGGGTTTGTGTCGTCCATACGAAGATTGCAGATGCCGCCGAATTTCTCGGCTGTGCCAAAGTCAATGCAAATAGCCTTTGCGTGACCTATGTGGAGGTAGCCGTTTGGCTCGGGAGGAAAACGGGTGTGTACCTTTTTGCCCTCAAATCTGCCGCCCTCGGCAATATCCTCTTCAATAAATGTATGAATAAAGTTACCGTTCGGAACTTCGGTAGCTTCGGTATTCTTAATATCTTCTGCCATATAATATCCCTCTGTATTACTCAATTTTGCAAGATTTTTAATTAATCTGAAGCAAAAGTCGTTTTATTCTGCAAGTATTGCCATACCTTTTTCAAGTCTTGCAAGTGACTCATCTCTGCCGAGAATGTCAAGAATTTCAACAGCACCGCCCGGTGTAACGGTTTTGCCTGCGGCCGCAATTCTTACAGGCCACATTACCGTGCCGTTTTTAAGCTCTTTTTCGACAGCCATATTAATAAGGCAATCGTGAATTGAAGTTTCGTTCCATTCAGGCATAGCCTTTAATCTGTCATAAGCCTCTTTCAAAACTACGGGTGAATTTTCAAGATTTGTCTTGCTCTTTTTATTTACGAAAAGTTCCTTTGTGTAACTCGGCAATTCTGCAAAGAAATCGAGCATTTCAGGAATCTGTGTAAGCTGTGTTGTACGCTTTTGGAGTATTGCCGCAAACTTTTCGTATGGCATCTGTTTGTCGCCAAATACCTTTTTATAGTAAGGCATTGCAACCTCGGTGAATTTTTCAGGGGTCATAGCCTTGATGTATTCGCCGTTAAACCAAGAGAGTTTATCGTAGTCAAATACAGCGGGTGACTTGCTGATGCCGCTTATGTCAAATGCCTTTTCAAGCTCCTTAAGAGTGAAAATTTCCTGATTGTCTTTCGGGCACCAACCGAGAAGTGCGATATAGTTAATGATAGCTTCCGGTAAGTAACCCTCGTCAATCAAATCATAAAAGCCTGTTGCACCGTGACGCTTTGAAAGTTTGGATACATTGCCGTCAGCGTCCTTACCCATAATGAGCGGGAGGTGAATATAAGTAGGAATTTCCCAACCGAATGCCTCGTAAAGCAGGTTGTACTTAGGTGTTGAGCTAAGGTACTCACAGCCACGAACAACATGGGTAATGCCCATTGTGTGGTCGTCGATAACATTTGCAAAGTTGTATGTTGGGTAGCCGTCTGTTTTAATAAGAATTTGATCCTGCAACTCTGTATTTTCAACAGTGATTTCACCGAATACTGCGTCAGTAAAGGTTGTACTGCCCTCAATCGGCATTTTCTGACGAATTACATAAGGAACGCCCTCGGCAAGGAGTCTGTCGATTTCTTCCTGCGGAAGATCACGGCAATGTCTGTCATAGCCGCCGCCGACTGTTTCGTTCTGGATTTTTTCAAGGCGCTCTTTAGAGCAGAAACAACGGTAAGCCTTACCCTCTTTTATAAGCTGTTCGGCATAAGGAAGATACATATCTTTTCTCTCTGACTGAACATAAGGGCCAAAGTCGCCGCCGAGGTCAGGACCTTCGTCGTGTTGAAGTCCTGCAAGTTTTAAAGTATTATAAATAACATCAACCGCACCGTCAACAAGTCTTTCACGGTCGGTATCTTCGATTCTCAAAATAAATTTGCCGTTTTGGGATTTTGCAACAAGGTACTCGTAAAGAGCGGTACGCAGGTTGCCGACATGCATAAATCCTGTAGGACTTGGAGCATATCTTGTACGAACTGTAAGCTCAGGCATAGTTTTACCCTCTCTCTATAAAAATTAGCTTTATTCTTTATTATATCAATAATGGCGGTACTTTTCAATATTTTTAACCGCTTTTTTTGGTTGATGCATAAAAGTTATGTGTGTGGGCAATGCACGCTGACAGTTAAAAATTATACAGCCTTACTTAATATCTCGCAAAAACTCAATATTCTCATACGAATGTTCAACTTCTTTTGAGTACAAGCCGATTATTCTGTGTCTGTCATCAGCAGTCAAGCTGCCCTTTTCGGCAAATTTATACATCTGTAAAATATATGCCGATTTAACTGCAAGTGCCGTTAAATCAAAACATTCCGTAACATTATAGCTGTCTATTGAGTTCAAAAAATATCTGAAAATATAGTAATAAATCAGGTTTTTATACTCGTATTCGTAATTGCGTATGTATTCTCTGAATTTCAGAATATCGTCTTTATTCGGCTTATATTTGCTTGCGCCCGTAAGCAGATGTTTCCATTCGGCGGTCATTATGTCAAGCTGTAACAGCAAATTTACAGTTTGACTGTACTCTTTTATAAAACTATCCTCTGTAATCACAGCGGATTTGTAACAGATTCCGTCAAATTCGGACTGAACCTTTAAGCAAATTTGATATATGCCGTTCAGGCAATCGAATATATTGTTATCCGTATTTTTCAGTACCGCAAATATTTTTTGCCTTGCACCCAATAACAATTGCATTACCGAAAAATCATAATCGCACGGCTCGGCATCTTCTCTGTTGTCTGCGGTAATTATTTTATCCATTGCACCGTTTTTCAGCATTAATCTTAGTGCTTCGGGACAGGCAAGCGAGAGTATTTTTTCCTGAAATTGCGAATAATCGAGCGTTATCCTCGGAAATCTTTTGCAGGTTTCGCAAAGTGCGTTTTCGCCCATATTTATATAAATATCGCAGAGCATATCTTTATTCCAGAACGGGCAACGGTTGTTGTTAAGAGTAAAAATTCTGTCGCCGTCAGCGTCAATCGCCATTACACTTCTTAGTTTTTCTCCGAATGCCCCGTCTGCGTTTTTATATTTTATATAGCTGTCATCGTCAACCACAACATCCCATTCTTTGCAGCAGCTGTCGGGACATTTGTCGGCTATACATTTAAAATCTTTGTAAAATTCGTGGTAAGCGGTTTTCATAAATACAACCCCGTTGTAAATTGTCAGTTTATTTATAGTTTGGCAGAGTGTTTTATCGGATAATAATAAAAGTTTGGTCAAACTTTTATTATTACTCCCTATAGTACAACTCCCGACTGTAACTTTCGTTAAAGTCGGGAGTAAAAATTACATCTCTGTGATTATCTCATTTACAGTTTTTCCCGGAGGAATCATAGGAAGTACATTCTGGTCCGGACTGATTCTGCAATCAACGAGTACAGGCTTATTAAGAGCAAATGCCTTTTCAAGTACAGGCTTAATATCTTCTTTTGTGTTAATTCTCATACCGTCAATACCAAAGGCGTTGGCAAGTGCGACAAAGTCGGTTGCACGGTGCGGGTCGGTCTGTGAGAAACGGTTGCCGTAAAACAACTTCTGCCACTGACGAACCATACCGAGAACTGTGTTGTTCATAACAAGGATTACAACAGGCAAGTCGTATGATTTCATAGTAACAAGCTCGTTTAAGTTCATATGAAAACTTCCGTCGCCCGTAACAAGTACAACTCGCTTGTCGGGATGAGCTGTTTGTGCGCCGATTGCTGCGCCCATACCAAAGCCCATTGTGCCAAGTCCGCCCGAAGTAAGGAGTGTGCGTGGTGTCTGTGCTTTATTGAACTGCGCAACCCACATCTGATGCTGTCCTACATCGGTAGCAACAATGTCATCGTCACTCTTTATTTCATTGAGTGCGCCGAGAATTTCTTTCGGCTGCGGATACTTGTCGTCGGCAGGAATTTTATTATCAAGATAATGTTTCCATTCGCCGAGAGTTTCAAGCCATTCTGCGTGATTCTGCTGTTCCATACCGTCGCAGAGTGCCTCAAGTATATATTCAAGGTCACCGAGCACATACTCGCTTACCTTAACATTTTTATTGATTTCTTTTTCGTCAATTTCAAGCTGTACAATTTCAGCCTGTGCGCCGAATTTATCTCTGTCGCCAGCAACACGGTCAGAAAATCTTGCACCGCACGCAATAATAAGGTCGCACTTGTCGGTAGCCATACCTGTTTCATAGCCGCCGTGCATACCTATATTACCCATACAAAGCGGGTGGTCGGCAGGAATACAGCCAAGTCCCATAAGCGAACAGCAAACGGGAATATCTGTAAGCTCTGCAAATTTTTTGAAAATTTCCGTTGCGTTTGCGCTGATAATACCGCCGCCTGCATATATAATAGGCTGTTTGGCATTTCTTATCATATCCTGAACTTTTTTGATTTTTTCGGGATTTTTAATGCTTACTCTTTCAACTTCTTTAGGCTTTACAACCTCAAATTCGGTTTTGTTTGCGGTAACATCCTTTGGTACATCAACCAAAACAGGACCTTTTCTGCCTGATTGAGCAATTTCAAAAGCCTTACGGAGAGTAGGAGCAAGGTCTTCGACTTTTTCTACAAGGAAACTTGCTTTTGTGATTGGCTTTACAATGTTTACAATATCAACTTCCTGAAAACTGTCCCTGCCAAGCTGGTCGGTAGTAACATTACCTGTGATTGCAACAACAGGTATACTGTCGATATTTGCGGTAGCAATACCTGTAACAATATTAGTGGCACCCGGACCTGAAGTTGTAATTACAACACCTGTTTTGCCTGTAGCTCTTGCGTAACCGTCGGCAGCGTGTGACGCACCCTGCTCGTGAGCGGTAAGAATATGGTTGATTTTGTCGCTGTACTTATAAAGAGCGTCATATGTATTAAGAGCCGCACCGCCCGGATAACCGAATACGGTATCAACTCCTTGCTCTAACAAACACTCACAAATAATTTCTGCACCTGAAAGCTGCATTTAACCTCTCTCCAATCCTCTTTATATGGCTTACAAATCTATTATATCAAAATGCCATCAGATTTAAATTCTTTAAATATACGTTACCTTTTATTTTACATAATAACAGCAAAAAAGTCAATATTTTTTAATTATAAGATGTTTGTTGCAAAGAGGTTATAAGTGAATATAAAGACAAAAATATAAAGACAAAAAGTTTGATGTTAAAATTCCGATAAAAATAATAGGCTTCGCATGGGTTTATAAAATTCGATAATGGTATCAATCGTGTTTGTGTATCTGAGATTCTGTGGCGCAGGTTTTTCAAGGTAAATCTTTTTGTCGCAGTCCCATATTTTCATTTTCCGGTCATAATAGTCTGTTTCTTTAAACATAAAAGCTCTTTAAAAGTGATAATAAAAAAAGTGTATCATACAAAACAAAATAAAACAAATTAGTATTTTACGGAAAAACGGGATAATTTGTTATTTTATGTAACAATCATATACCATAAATTGCTTAAAATTAGTAAAAACACCCACAAACAATTTTGTTTAATATTGACATAATGGTAAATATATGAGAAAATATTAATGCAAAATTTTACAAAGGAGTATTTAACAAATGAACAATAAGATGTTAAAAAAAGCCGTATCGGCATTGCTTGCGGTTGTTGCAGTTTCGTCTGTTGCAATCAGTGCGTCTGCGTATGACATAAATAAATACGATTTAAACAGTGACGGCATTCTTGATGTGCGAGATGTCACCTACCTGCAAGAGGGAATAGCAAACGGAGATACGCTCGACAGCAAAGCCGATTTTGATAAATCGGGCACTATAAATGTAAACGATGTTACCTATGCCCAAAATATAATTAACGGCAGTTTTTATATAAAGCCTGACTTTAATTTGCAGTCAAATTCAAAGAGCAAACTTAATTTAAAGAGCGTGTATATAGGCGCTGACAGTGAGTATCCGAACAATGCTTACCATCCAAAGGTTGTGGATATGGGCAAAAAATGGAACGGATACCGCTATTGGCTGTCATACACACCGTATCCGAACGGAAACGATAAGTACGAAAATCCGACAATTGTCGGTTCAAACGACCTTATAAATTATTCGGAAATCAAATTTTGCGAGGGTATTCGAGATGATTACAAGGCAGGGGTAAGGTTTAATTCCGACTCCGAGCTTGTGTATAATCCCGACAAAAACCGTTTGGAACTTTTTTGGCGATATACAGATTACGAAAAAAACTATATGGCTCTTTATATGCGTTACTCATATGACGGCAATAAATGGAGCGGCCGTACACCTGTGTATGAAACCGATAACCGCAAAAAATACGATATGGTAAGTCCTGCAATCGTTTACGAAAACGGGACTTACAAGCTGTGGTATGTAAACGGCTACAAGGTTTGGTACAAGGAGTATAAGGACGGTGTTTGGTCGGACAGTGCGGTGACTGCATTAACTTACCCGACAACGACATATACATGGCATATTGATGTTGAAAAAATTAACGGAAAATACGAACTCCTTGCTTGCTCGACCCAAAATAAATCAGACCGCAAGCATATGAGCCTTTATCACTCAACATCGTCAAACGGCTTTGATTGGAGCGAAGCGCAGGTTGTGCTCAAACCGTCGTCCGATCCGTCAAATTGGGACGGCGGCGGACTGTACCGTTCGGCTTTTATTTATACAAACGGTAACTATATAGTGCTGTACAGCGGAAGAAACGACAACGGCGATTTTGGCACGGGACTTGTATTCGGCGACAGTATGAATAAGTTGCAAGGTACAGACCTTGACTTTATCGGCAATCAGAAAACCTCGGCAGACAAGCTTTGGAAATATATAAATCAATAAAGGTGGGCTGGTTATGAAAAAATCATTAAAAGTAATGTCCGTTTTTATGTCGGCAATTTATAATGTATTAGTATTTTCAAATATGTAACCGCAAAAAGCCGCAAAAGACCGTTAAAACTGTTAAATCAAAGATAAAAAAGCGAAAAACAAGCGTTACAAAATGGATGAATATGCATAATATGCAACATCTTCAATGTAAAATCAAACCACCCTTGCAACAGTATAAACTAAATGCAAGGGTGGTTTTAAATGTATTAAAAAGAGGGAAAAGCGTTATTTTATCCGCCTGTTACGGCTTCATCAGCAACATAACTTGAATTAACTGATACAAAAATACCGTCTTTCTTATTCTTTAAAACGAAAGCATCAAAATAAATTCTTCCTTCACAGAGCCAACCCGAAAGTCCTGGCGGGTTTTCGTGCTGTAAGTATTCTGATAATTTGAGTGGTGAAAGAAGTGCAGTTTTGTAAATAATAATATAATTGACACCTTCGGGAAAATAATCAGTTGGAGCAACTACAACTTCGGTATTGTCAACAAGTCCAACAGCTCCGTTAGTAGCTATTTCCTGTGCTTTATCACCGTATGAAGTGAAACGCTTACTAAGAAATCATTTTTAATACCGGAAACAAAAGCGTCACGGTTTTTTTGGGTGTTGTGTATCATTCCTTGCGTTGAACCGCCTAAATTTAATTTAGGTGTAGTAGTTGTAACAAACTGCGGATATTTTGCAATCACCTGCTTCAATGCCTGTTTAAAATCACATTCACTGCTTACAAGCCTTTCAGCTAAAGAAGCTGCATCGTCCTTGTACTCATATTTAATATTGAGTTTTAAAAGTGCATTTGCTTTACTTTGTTGCCCGACTTGAGCTAAGCAAAATGAGCTTAGAATATTTCACACAAAAACTCCCCTTGAGCATTAGCCAAGGGGAGTTAATCATTTAATTTTATTTTAAGAATGTTGCAAATCTCTTTGTTACCAGTGCAAATACAGCATAACAGCCAAAGCCTGCAACTACAATAATCCAGCGGACAAGCCACAAATCCATAAGCAGATACGCAAGCACGATGGCAACTATAAATATTATTGTCGGCAATGCAAACTGTCTGATAGGGAAGAGGTCTTTGTCGAGCTTTCTTGAGTGACAGGAGTGCATTATAAAAGAAACCATATAAGACGCTACCGTTGTAAAGCAGGCTGCCATACCGCCGAACATCGGCACAAAAATAAAGTTGAGCACAATGTTTGTAACTGCCGCCACAATGGTGTTGAATGCTATGTATTTTGTGGACTTGTAGTAATATTCTACATTTACATAAACCGTATACATATACATTTCAAAAGATGCAAATACAAGCGGCGGAATCATATATATACCGCTGTAATACTCCTTTGTAGCCATGATTTTTACAATTTCAGGCGCAACAAACATCAGGCAAAGCATTACAACAAGGGCGATTTCAAGGTACTTTGTAATATTTTTGTTGATGATATCCTTTTCATTGGTCATCAGCTTTCGTGTAAACCAAGGCACCCACACCGCCTCAAGAGATGCGGTAACAGCCATCGCAACCATACTTAGATTATAAATCAGGCTGTAAACACCTGTTTCGGAAGAATTATACAGGTTGGTAATCATAATTCGGTCTGAGCTTGACAGCAGTACAAGCGAAAGTCCGTGGAAAATAAGCGGCAATGAGTAGGTGAGGGCATATTTCCAATACAACTTGTTAAATACCTTTTTGCCCCTTATAAATGACGCAATCACAAAGTATATGCCCACTATGGTGTAAACAGCGGCATATGGGATAATGTAACCCATATACTTATTGTCGCCATGCATATTTAGAATTGTTATAATTGCGGCAACCTGGATCGTCAGGTTCGGCAGTGCCAGCAAAAGGGTCTTTTTTATGTAGTCAACCTTCATCATATATTTGGTGGTCATTGCGGTTGATACAAACTGAAAATACGACTGCATAAGACAGCAGATTACAAGCACAATGTCAATGTCGCTCCATATGAGCATTCCTGTAATTATGAGCGCCGAAGAACCCACAAAGCTGAGAAGTGACAGTCCGTAGATTGAGGACATATATCCCTCGATATCGTCACCAAAGTCAATGTAAGCCGTTCTTATTGAGTTGCCGAGCGACATACCCACTATGAGTGTAAGTATGCTTACCCACGAAAGGTAGGTTTGCGATATACCGTACTCAGAGGTTGTGAGAAGTCGTGTGAATATAGGGATTGTAAAGAAAGCAAGCGCTTTGTTAAAAAGATTTCCTACAAGGTAAAATGCGCTCGCTTTAAGGCTTTTGTTGCCCTTTTCCGCTTTACTTGCCAAGTGAAAGTCACTTCCTTAAATAATAATGATAGCTGTGTTTTTTCTTCAGCGAATGCTTTCCCTTTTCTTCAAAAATAAAGTTTCCGTCCTCGTCCTTTTTTGGCAGAGCATAAGGAATAAAGGCGGCCAAAGTAAGGATTGAGAAGAAGTAGTAAATGTTGTAGTATGCCTCGCTTTGCAGCATAATCATAAAGGCACAAATTGCGCCCGATACAATAAAAGGAATTTTGCCGTTTTTTCTGTTTCTATACAGCGCCACACCGCAGATGATAAGAATTGCAAAGAAGATTAAAAATCCCGGCAGGCCGCTTTTGTATAAAAGGTCAAGATAATAGTTGTGGGCATGGGTAGCGCCGATAAGATCTCGTGATGCCTGATTTTCAATTTCACCAACACCAAATACAGGCGATTTTGCAAAGGCGGCAAGCGCACTGTCCCAAATCTTAGTTCTTCCCGTAAAGGTAAGGTCCCTGCCGAGCATATCTACAATAATAAACGCAAATGCCTCCTGTAATCTGAGGATGATTACACCGAAGAAATACGCAATATTTATTGCGAGATAGGTAATGATATTGAGAAAATTCGGCATTTTGTTTATGAGTGCAAGCAAGAGGAAGAGTGTAAATACAGTCATACCGATTACACTTGTTGCCGAGAACGCAAGTATTACAGTGGCAAACGATACCGCAGTAATTACAAATGACGAAAGCGTCAGCTTGTTGTACTTTCTCAGCGAGCGAACTATTGAGAAGATAATCGCAGGGAAAAACAGCATAATTGAGTTGTTTCTGTATCCGAGAAAGTAGTTTTGCGTAAATGTGTTAAACTCGTACATACCTTGCGGAAACAGAAGTACAGTTGCAAAATTTATAAGCACAAACAGTCCGAGCGTAAACGATGCGCCGTCAAGCAGTGCGTCGGGGTCTGTTTTCAGTCCCATTTCCACAACAAGGCAGATTGCAAGGGCATTTAGTATGGCGATGAACAGTGAGGTGTAATTACCTCCGCAATAAATTGTTGCAAGTACACGCCACACCTCAAAGAAAACTATTCCTACAAAGAACAGCGACACTTTTTGGTAAAAGTAAACGAACCATACGCCGAGAACGGCTATTACCATAACCTTAAACACATTTGATATGGTATCGAATGTGTGCAGCGCAGGCATTTGAGAAAACATTGCAGGCTTATAAAGCACCATAAATACAAGGGCGATAAACCAGCGTTGATTCATTAGCTTTTTCATTATAACCTCCTTATATTACATCATCTTTTTAAGCCTTTTAAGGACGGGTAAAATACCGAGTTTGCTTAAAACTTTGTTGCGCTTAATTTTAAATTCCCTCTTTTTGTCAACCGTTGCATATTTAAACACAAGTTCGTCAAAAGGAACGGTGTCAAGCCGATTAAAGAAAGCCTCTCTGTTTGGGTGCGCCTTTGTCGGTGTGCCCATAACAGGATAGGTGAGCCTGAGCTTTTCTTTTGGAATATCTCTGAAAAAGATTTCGCTTTTAATATTGTCAAAGAGCTTTTTACCTTTTTCGTTGTTTAGCAGTACAAAAGAAATTCCCTTGTGGTCGTCAAGGTTGGGGAAAATCTGCTGAATAAGCCACAAATCTCCGAGTGTAATATCGCTGATTCGTGGGAAAGACTTTAGTCGGCAGGTGCTGCAAGCAGGACGGTTGAAAAGTGAAAAACCAAATCCTCTTGCGAAGGCATCGTCTTTCCAAAAAGCCGATTTTTCGTGGTCTTTATACTTAATGGTGAGGGAATAATTTTCCCAGCTTATCCTTTTGTCACGGAAAGAAATCGAGTCGATATGTTCGTTATTCGCATTTGCAAATTCAAGGTACTTATTCCAAATTTTCGGTGACGGAGCACCATGGCAGAACAAATCAACCGTTATAAGATTTTCGTAATTCTTGCCCAAAAAGCTCTTTAGCGCCCTTATCTGACAGGGAGTGCCTGAGAAAAGAACCGTTTTCTTATTATCGATCAAGGCTTTGGTTTCCTTATAAATGCCCTGAGTGTTACTCTGAACATATTTTGAACTTCTGAATTTTTTAAGGTCATCTATATTATCAACGGCAATGTGTCTTACACCGAAGTTTTCATCAAACGCAGCACCTATAACAACTCCGCCGTTGCTTATTATCGCTTTTGCAAGGTGGGTAAAAATTCCGCCCGAAGTGCTCTCGTGGCGAATATTCTCATCTTTGCTGTATGCCGCAACAGCCGAAAATTCAGCTGTACCCTTTTTAAACTGCTTTATCGGGCAGGCTTTAATGCACGCACCGCAGCCTATGCACGCCGATTCGTCAACATTTGCATACACAAATCCCTCGCTGTCGGGTTTCATACTTATAGCTTTGACAGGGCATTTGTCGGCACACGCCGAACAGCCACAGCAATCGTGCTTGTCATACAGCTTTATATGTTTTTCGTGGGCA
>ERZ773155.2688-NODE-2688-length-13016-cov-3.054625_pt1 | contig 13016 bp, 12 predicted proteins | sample MGYA00511262_ERZ773155 | MGnify/ENA primary metagenome ERZ773155 (study PRJEB29015, sample SAMEA2737828) | human gut metagenome | biome: human gut; feature: human-associated habitat; material: faeces | place: China | collected 2012 ... | reverse complement strand
ATCCAAAAGCTATCTTGATGAATATGGTATTCCCGCCAAGCCAAAAACAATCATGGACGCTTCGGTTCAATCTGGTGTTCTTGTTTTTAGAGATAGCGGCTATGAGTTTTCTTTCGCCTCGCGAAGCCTACATGCATTTTTTGTCGCTCAGGCAATTGACTTTGAATTAGATAATGACCGGGAAGACGGGGAGCGTTACGTCTCACGGCTTCTTGACGAACTTGATTTCCAAATTAACGAGGAGATACTTGTTCTACTTGAAGGGTCTAGATTCATTCCAAAATTAACTGAAGGCCTTGTGAATAGGGCTGTAGAAGTGGTTAATGATTCCGATGTGATCTCTTTTCAGAGCAGGCGCTTTAAGTGCCTAAGTGGATTGGAGGGGCTTAAGGTTAGTCCGCCTTCCAGGGACAGCGCAGGTACAATTCACGGCATGACTGATGAGATGGAGCAAAGGAATTGTGAAGCCATTGACAAGGTCAGCTATGCAGGAATATATGAGTACAAGGTTCCAGAAAAGAGGAATTCGTTTCAGTCGGCAATTCTTGCCTTGAAATATGTTGCTATCGCAGGTCGTTGTCTTAGTCGGCAACAGGCTAAACTAAAGGAATCAATTAAAGCGGACGTTAGGGAGCAAATTTACCTTATTACCGGCAGGGCTTTAAATCTGCTTTTGAATACGATTGATCGGACCTATGATGAAATGGCCGAAGAGGTGTCTGCCCACCTTGATTCTCCAGATGAGGCAATGCCTAAAGTAAAAAAGCTGCTGTCAATGGTTGCGCTGGCCGGTTGTATCGGGCAGCTGGATGAAGTAGTGTCTGATGCTTGCGGGCGGCTTAACGTCCTTGGATTTTCTAAGATTCAGGATGAACGAGATTATTACTCTCTATTTATGCTGACCCTCTATCTTCGGTCAAATCTCGAAAAGGAATTCTGTAATGAAGCAAGGAGATCGATTAAAAGCGCTCGAGAGCATTCCGCGTGGCCATACATCATATCAATATCATTGCTGTCCGCGGAATACATCATCGAGCATCCTCATATGAGTGTTTCCGCACGTCAATCTCTCGTGGATACGGTATTTAATAGCGATCAAAAAGTAAAGACGACATTCTTGAAGTCAGCTCGGGTGTAGCTTTGGATAAGAAGATTCGGCACGCCTCTAGTCTTTTGACAGAACCGACTTTGTGTCTTCCCTGCCGCGTGGCTTTCGCGGTGGGCATGGCCGCGATCTCGCATCGCGTTCTCAGGCGGACGAGTACGCGGGGCCGCTGATCGATCACTACCGGGACGCCGTGCCCGTATGGGTGCTGCTGGAAGTGGTGCCGTTCGGGACGATGCTTGCCTTTTATCTCTTCTGCGTTGAGCGCTGGGAGGAGGCGGGAAGTCGGGAGATTCACTACGCTCTCAAGGACGTGAAGGCCGTTCGCAACTGCGCGAGTCATATAAGCTGTCTATGCAATGGCTTCGTGCCCGAGCGCGAGACGAAGCACGCGTCCTCGGGGATCGTGCTCGAGTGGCTGAACGCCCACGGCATCCGCAGCAACAAGGGCCGCAGAGCAAGGCTGCGCAACCGCCGCCTGCAGCAGCTCGTGACCACCGTGGCGCTGCACGACATGCTTACGGGCGATCATGCCGCCTCAGCGGCGCTTGACGCGGTCGCTGGCCTCCGTCCCCTGATGGATGACGCGATCGCGCGCTATGGGACACAGAATCCTCTCGTGTCCTATCTTGCGTTTCCTGCGAGGTCCCTTGGCGTGGCACAAGGCTGATGCCAAGATGAGCACAGACGCAAAAACCTTCGAGGTTTTGTAAAGGCCGGGCCTCTCGGGGGACTGGCTCTAGTTGTTTACGGGCCTTCAATTGATGACTTCTGCTCAATTCTCAATGGCCACGTTGGAAATCAAGGTACTATCGGCTGGCAAGCGCTTGACTTTGAGCATGCTGCGGCTATGCTTTAAGCAGCGGTATTGACGTGGTGACCTCACGGGGCCCGCGTCCGCGAAAGACGGCTGTCCTTACGGGGATGGTCGTCTTTCTTTTCTAGGGAGGCTATGTGGGCAAGCCGTTTCTCACCATTGAGGAGCAAATTGAGCTTCTGGAGAGACGTGGTGTCTCTCGTACCGAGGGTGAGCGCTGCGCTTTGATGCGCGAAGGCTATTACTCAATCATCAACGGGTACAAGGAGCCGTTCCTCGAGCCGGTTGTGACCAAAGACGACTTGAGTGACCGTTATAAAGGTGGTACTTCATTTGACGATATCTTTGCCCTGTTCACATTCGATCGCTCTCTGCGAGCTTTGACCTTTCGCAATCTGATTAAGGCGGAGGCGACCGCCAGAACCGCTATTGCATATACGTTCGCCTCTGCTCATCGAGGGCAAGATGCGTATCTACTTCAAGAGAGTTATTGCTCGGAGCAGGAATACCTCGAATACAACAGGAGCAATAATTCCTATGCCGACGAATTAAGCGGTCTGACCTCTATACTGAAGAGGACGAGAGACAAGAGCGATTCGGATTTCATCTCGCACTATCGTAACGCCCATGGATCGGTTCCAATATGGGTTCTCTGCAACGCCCTGACATTTGGCAATATTCAGCATTTCTTTAATTTGATGAAACCCAATGAAAAGGCCTCTGTGTGCAAGATGATCGCGGAGAGCACTGGAAGAAAAGGAAGCAAGCTGCTCGGGTATTTTGATGTCGAGGAAGCTCGAGTCTCTCTGGAGGTCCTTGTTAAGTTCCGCAATCTCTGCGCCCATGATGAGCGTCTATATTGCGCACATGTTGGAGCCCGTAAGAACGTTGGGTATAGCAAGATGATCTGGATGCTCGAACGCTTTCTTACGGAAGAAGAGTTCTATGGCTTCTTGCGCGATGTAACGGATCTTGTAGGGAATTATTTAGAGGTAAACGCTGCGGGGGCCCACTTGCTGGATGATTTGGGATTTCCGGATATGCTTTCCAAAATGCAGCAGAGGATCAATGCGCATTAGGACGTTTGCCTCGGGACGGGATTGGCTGCCTTTGGCCGCCGCCTGCCGTAGGAGTATGGGCGAGCAAATCGTGGCAATGTCGACATTTGTGACCTGTGATCGCGATTATGCCTAATGTGGCGAGTTCTTATTCTCACTTCTGCGCAGCTCTAATAGATTCTCTGCGTGTTCCTTATGTGCGTAAATCAGATTTTCTTTCGGGCTTTGCTCGGCCGAAGTTTTGACCGGGTTTACAGACTGTTCAATTCCCATGTCATGTTTGACCGTGTTGTCTTGATGAGGCGCATGGGATTCCGTTCGTTTCTGTGGTGTTGTTGAACGCTAGTACAATAGCTTACGCAATCTTCTTGAAGGCATGGGATGGCGGTGTACTACCTTTCGCGACCCAGGACGCAGGTCTCTTTTATTGTTTTGCATTCGAACCGCACCACCGTGATTCCCACGGTCGCCTGATGTCCAACGGTCGAAGTTTATGAATCCGTGCGGAAAGAAGATGCTATGACTGGATTAACATTGTCTTCAAGAGAAATGCTCATTTGAGATGATGGGCCTTGCGTTCTGAGCGCTCGAGGTCAATATGCTTGTAGGGGTTAACTAATTATCATTCGATCTGCTATCAGGGAGGGGCAATATATATGGCCAGTCGTGTTTAGCTTTGCTATAGCGTTAACATATTAAGGGTGTCATTCCATATTTGGAGAGAAACGTGAATGATGATTTCTTTGTTTGTGTAAAAGAGTGCGTTGCTGCTTATTTTGGGGCAGGTCCTCAGGATGCAAATCTAGACTGCGATCTTGTCGGATCCGTCAAGCTCGATAGATTTCCTCGTAGGGAATTCACTGGCGATGAGACTGAATGTAAACGAATTGTCATTCCTGCAGGCGAGCTGCTTGAGGAGATGAAAAGAGCCTATCACTACTACGAGAAATCCAAAGGTAAAATGGAGTTGTTCTCAGAAAGCAGGCGGTATGAATGTGCCCTAGAATACGGATCGAGAAGGCGCCCCTCTCGTAGCGTTCTGCTTTCGGCCGAATCATGCGATTTAATGCGTGATAGTACCCGCTACTCTATTGGATGCTGCAGCCTAACTTACTCTTTATTTATTTTATTTAAGTATTGTTCCTATCGCCGCGGCTTTCAAAGCTCGGGTCAAAATTGGAGCCCCCGGGCTTTTAGAATTTCTCGAACTTTACGATACGGGGAATCCGGTTATCTTGATGATATTTCTGGAGACTGGAAAGAATTGCTGCCAAAACTTATGGGCACTTCCAGCTTACGGGTTGATTTTGGAAAGCGCGGATACAAACTTTCACAAGCGCAAGCTGAGGCAACGGCGCTGGAATTCAAGTATATGTACTCCACTGGCACTGCTGTAAGGAGGTTGATCGAAGATAAAGATTACTTCTTTTCCTATCGGGGTGGAGAAATAAAAAAGCGTGGAGAAATCCCGCAGACTCCTCCAAGGAAGACGTTTGATAGAGGTGCGGTTGATTTTTATCGTTTGGCCCTCACGGTCGATAACCCCTATCTTGAGTATATTTCCTACTACCACGTACTGGAGTTCTACTTTAACCGGGCCTATAAAAAAGGAACTGCTACCCTATTAAGAAATGAGCTGGTTTCAATCGACTTCTCTCTTGAAGAAGATAGATTGTTTGAAATCGTAAAAAAACTTGATAAGGCCTCAAGGGGAAGGCAGGAGGCTGGATACGGTTCCGAAAGGAGCGAGCTTACTTTTTTGTTAGATGAGCACGTTGATATTGAGGATCTGATTAAAGATCTTGAATCATATAGAACAAACTGGGTCCAGTACTATGAATCAAGTGGAGTTTGCTTTGAGCCCAGCGCCCCTTGCATTAGATGGGGCCATTCTGAAGTCTTGAACGACATTGTGCTACGCGTCTATAAGGTTAGAAATGCGATAATTCATAGCAAGCAGCAAAATGGAGCAGGCTATTCTCCATTTTCTCACGACGCTGCCCTATCTAAAGAGATACCGCTAATTCGTGCATTGGCTGAGCGTGTTATCGATGGAAATGGTAATGTTGTAGAGGGAATGTGAGGCTGATATCTTTGACTTTATAAATGCTTAGATGCATGAAGTTGCTCGGTGTGATTCTGCAGTTAAAAAGCAATGTTTCGAATTATTTGCGGGCAGTCATCTTTAAACTGCGATCCTGCGCATGTCGGTAAGCTGGCGCTAGTCGTTATCAACAACTTAGGCCCTTACCCCTCTGTTTCGAGGTTGACACCGCGCGGTGACGGCTTGTCTCGATATCCTTGTCGAGAGCCTTGCCGGCGACGAAGACAAGTAAGTTGTTGAAAACCGTTCAGACGGGTGCTCGTTGCTCACTCGAGCTGCAGTTGGCCCACGATGCCGACCATACGACGGTTCAGACAGCGCTTGAACACGGAGCATTAGACCGGCGAGCGAAGCCTCCTCCAGCAACACTCGATAAAGTGTTTGCACAGGAAAACCATACGTCGAAAGCCGTGAGTCCTTTGGCTTGATTCTCGATTTCCGAGGTATTTAATAGTGACAGTAACTCGGACTCTTTCAAGCGGTCACAAATAGGCGAGTCGTAGCACCAGGTTGGAGCACGTGATTACGCAACGCGGGGTGATGTCTGCCCGCGTTGCGCATCACGGGCGCAAATAATCTGTTGGAACGCCGATGCCGGCATTGAGTTCCCGTCGTTAATTACGTCGAACATGCCGGTGACATCTTTGTTAAAGAGTATGGCCATCCTTTCGCTCGTTGTGGTGCTTCAAGTCAAATGAAGCTCAAGTATCCGTAAGGAAATAATCGTCCCTCTGGTCTATTGTTGCTGCGCTCGCACAGGGGCGGTGGTGTCCCGAAAGTTGGTGCAGCTCGTCTTACGGGGATAGGCCGCCACCCGAATCCATCCGCATCACAGCATCACGCGGCCGCCTGCGAGCTCCATCTCGGTTTCGTCGATAATCAAGTCTCTCCTGAGCGACTACTCGCTCTCCGGGGGCTCGGGTGCCGCCGGGTCCGAGAGCCTTCCCATGGGCTTGGGCGAGATATACCTTCCGCTCGACAAGTCCTCGTCCTGCTCGGCGCAGACAGCGCCCACCAGACGCAGCATGGACTCAGCGCTCAGGAAGTCCTGGACTACTCGCAGCCTGCGCTTTATCTCCTTGTTCAGCGCTCCTGCACGTTGTTGGTACGTATGCGCCTCCGGTGCTCCGCGGAGAAGTCGAGGTAGGTGAGGACGTCGGCCTCGGCCTCCTCGAGGAGCGCGCTGGCGCACGCCGACATCGCGCCCACCGCGTCGATGGCAGCCCGGTACGCCGACCTCACGATGGCGGGGTCGGTCTCGCGGAAAACGGCCTGCAGGGCCTTGCCGGCCATCGCCCTGCGGCGTCTCGAGGGCAGCAGGGAGCACGCGTCGAGCTCGAAGTGCATGACGCAGCGCTGCGAGCCGACGCCCGGCAGGCGCTCGGCGATTGCGCGCACGAGCCCGGCGTGGTCGTCGCTGACGACGAGGTGCATGCCAGAGAATCTGCGCTCACACAACCCGAGACAGCCGGTGTGGATATCCGTGTCGATGGTCGCGATACAGGGCATGTGGCGCTCCTCGTCGGGCCCCACGACGATGGCGGTGACGATCGCCGTGGACTGCACTCGGCCGTCCCTTCTGCAGTTGACGTGGGTGGCGTCTAGGAACAGGCTGGGAAACCCGACCTCCTCGAGGTCCCGGGAGACCAGCTCCGCGACCCCCGCGTCCAGCGTCCTGCACATCGCGCTGAACTGGTCCTTCGAGAGCCTCTCTATACCAATCTTACGGGCGATCCGCTCCATCTTCCTCGTCGAGACGCCGCTGGCCCGCGATTCCGCGACGGCGCGGTCCGCGCGCGAGCACCTCTCGATCAGGCCCTCGGGGAAGTACGTCTCAGCGCGCAGCTTGGGGATGCGCTGTACGATGTCGCCGAAGAGGGAGGCCAGCCCCCTCTCGCGGTAGCCGTTGCGTGCGGTGGCCCCGCCCTCGCAGGCCATGTCCGTCTGTGCGTACATGATCTCGTCCGCCATGGTCTCCAGGAGCGCGCGTCAGCTCCCTTATGTCGAGGAGCCCGTCGTCGTGGGTGGGAAGTTGCTGTAGAGCGTCCATTGTGGACGTCGCCTTTCCGGCGAATCCAATATCGTGGTTGATTTGAATTCTAGGCGGCGGCCGTCCCTTTATCGACCTCGTTTACACCAACTTTTCCGACGTGATCGAAGCTGGCTTGCCTGTGCTGTGATTTGTCGAAGAAGATCTTTATTAGCTCGAAAACCTGCTTTTGGACTAAATTGGGAGTCGGGCCATCGACGATTGCCCCTGTGTTGTGAGTCGAATGTGCTTTAGTGAAGGCGGGTGGGAGTTTGGCATTCCTGTTTCGGGGTTGGGAGCTATCTTAAAAACAACCACCCGCATGGCGGGTGGTTGTGATGGTGCGCTTATCTGATTGTGGGCCCCCGCTTCAGCAGTCTAGGCGCTTCGGTGTCGGAAGTCTATTCATGCAGCGCGGGTACAAAAATTCCTAGTTATATAGTTCTGTTTATCGCGTTGAGCCCCTCATCCCATTTACGGAATTGACACTGTGTGCTGCAGAACAAGTCGAGGCTCTTTTGAATGATATTTGCCGGCCCCCTTAGGTCGCGAGACATCTTTCCGATAATAGAGACTGCTTTCCCAAAACTCTCGCAGTTGTCAAACGCCTGCGCGGTATTTCGAATTAAACAGTGTATTCCTGATTCGAATTCTTCTGAACGTTCACCACCGTAGTATCTGCAGATGTCTATGTATGCATCTATTCCAGAACCCATATTGTCTACGCTTTGAGTAAATTCGCGACAATGGGCATAAAACTTCTCAGCCAAGGGGTTGAGTTCTTTTGCCATGGCTCGAGTTATGAGCAGCTTTGCGCTGAAGCCTTTATGATTTGCATCTGCGCTTTCGATTTCAGCCGTTTTATTCTGCGCCAATTGGCCAATTGCCTCCATAACCTGCGTCATATTGTCTAAGATTTTGGCTTGGTTTTCACCCTCAAACTCAAGTTTGGCCAACCGATCAAGAAATCCGTCCTGAATGTCATTTTTCATTGCGTCGGCATTGCGCTCAATTCGATCTGAGCTGTTTTCACAAAGCGATTGGTCTAGTGTGATGATTTTTGAAACGAGCCTAGTTACATATTCACGATATTCCTTTGAATCAGGATCTCGAGTGTTGAGCTCGTAGAAGTTCTCTGCCTGAGTATCCTGAAGCGTATTTGCAAGATCGTCGTCTGGAAAGGTTCGCAAAGCGTTGTCGATATTAATGAAACGGATCGGGAGAAGACCGTAAAATGCCTTCTCCTCTCGGAAGACAGACACCGCATTTCTGAGCTCACCCAGGCAGGATGGCCGTTTCAGATAAGTGGGCGTGAGGACCGGGATGAAAATAACAGTATTCATTATGGCTTCATTGATTGCGTCTTTCCAGTTGGAGCCCCACTCGATGGCGTCTTTATCAACGAACACCTCGAGTTCATCGCCGGTCTGGAGTTCATATTCCGCTTTGATTGACTCAAGAAGTTCAAGCACCGCTCCTCTTGAGTTTTCCTCATCCTTATGAGCGTATGACCAATATCCGACACCCTGTTTACATCTTCGTTATAGTCTGACTCTGGGCAATAAGATACTTGTGAACCGCTGCCTTGAATGGTGTTGATAAGACCTTTCTGCTCGATAAGTGAGTAAATCCTTTGGGCGGTTGTGGTGCTAATTCCATTGTCCTCGGAGAACTCTCTAATCGATGGCAGCGATTCTCCATATTTAAGCTGTCCAGATTTAATCATTTCTTCAATATGGTGAGCCCCTGCCAAGTAAGTTGGTTCGCTGTTCGGGTTGTCGAAGACAATTCTCATGCTTCACCTTTCTCTAGACTGTACTAGTACAGATTGTAACACCGCATCTACCAACGGATATACATAATACAAAATTAAGATAAGGGAGATCATGCAGTCAAATTCCATCAATATGCACATGCTCTAAACCTTCGGATATACAAAATGCTCCGAACGGAACATGGTCTGGTAAAGCCAGTTCCTACTCTGCTCTTGATTTTTGACTCGATGTATTAAGTGTGGGATGCATGTGGAGTTGAGTGATATGAAGCTGGGGTGGGGTAGACGATGTGCGATATCCGCGAAATGTGCCTGAGTGCATTCAATTCATATGTCGCTAGCTGCAACGGCTCGGATGAGCGGATCGCTCTCAAAGTCGAGCACACCTACGAGGTTGCCGAGCTGTGCGACGAGATTGCGCGAGGGGAGGGCCTGCCCCAGGCCGACGTCGACCTTGCTGCCTAGGGTTCAAGGTGCGGAAAACGGTACCACTCCCGAATGGTCATCTATTTTTGAGCAGTTTGTGCACCAGTCGAGCCCGTCTCTCCAGGATTAGGCTTTGCACCATCTCCTTCTTCATGGCTATGGTGCTTCCTCTCATTGGTGTGGCATTGGTACTCGGTAAGCGGAACGTTGGTGCTAACCAGGCATAGTACTTAACGAGCTCGTCGCATAGTCAGTATGAAACAGCGAACAAACGTTCGTAATTATGTTATAATTCAAATAGCGAACGGGCGGTGCCCTCCGAGTCCTTGCGGGGAGATTGGAGGGATCCCATGCGCGCGTTCACGCAGCTGTTGCTAGCACTCGCAATCGTCATGGCGCTTACCATCGCGTTGATTGTCCTGTTGTTCTTCTAGCGGCTGGGTGATGTCTGCGAAAAGGGACGAGCGCCTTGTGGCTAAGGCGGCTCGTCTGTGGGCATTACCCACGTGCCAAATTGCTACAGGAGGGCTTTAACCTCTTGTTCGTTACGAGTATACCCCAAAGCGCCCCCCCGCGGCGCGGGGTGTGCTCGGGCCACTATAGAAGCGTTTTGATTTGTGTGTAAGGTTGGTTTAACGGGGCGGGATTTGACCTGTCAGGTACCTTCGAGTCCACCTGTATCGTCGCCACCGCGGGCCATTTCTTTTGGGGGATGACATGCGTCAATCGTGTCTAGATGCATTCAATTCATATGTCGCTCGTTACGACGCCTCGGATGAGCGGATCGCGCTCAAGGTCGAACACACCTATGAGGTTGCCAAGCTGTGCGACGAGATCGCGCGAGTGGAGGGCCTGTCCTCGGCCGACGTCGACCTCGCGTGGCTGTGCGGCCTGCTGCACGACATCGGTCGATTCGAGCAGCTGCGCCAATGGGGGACGTTCAGCGACGCGGATTCGTGCAGCCATGCGGCGCTCGGGATCCGGGTACTCAAAGACGAGATGGGAAGTTTCACCAACGATCCGGAATGGGTGTACATCATCGAGCGCGCCGTTGCCCTTCACAGCGACTTCAGGCTCCCGTCGGGATTGAGCGATCGCGAGTGCCTCTTTTGCACCATCACGCGGGACGCCGACAAGGTGGATATTATGCGCGTGTTCAACCAATCTAGCTGCGAGGCGGTTCTGGGAATCGATCCCAGCGAGTTCTCGCGCGGGGAGATCTCGGACGTGGCGTTCGAGACGTTCGGCGAGCGCCGGTGCCTCGCGCGCGATGAGCGCCCCGGGTCGCTCGACGGCCTTGTGGGCGCCGTCTGCCTCGCCTTCGAGCTCGAGTTGCCCGCGTCCCGCAAGGCTCTGGAGGATAGGGGATACCTGCAGGCGCTCTTGCGCGAGCCCTTCGGCCTGAGCCCGCATTTCGAGTCCGAGCTCACCCAGCACCGCTGGAACGCCATCTGCGATGTGATGCAGGGGCCTGCATTTGATTCCCGCCCTGGCATCGAAAGCGAGGATCCCCATAAGCGCCTCATGAGCCGTCTCGATTGTGCTGAGGCTGAACTAAATTCCGAGGCATATGTCGACGGTGGAATCCTTCTTGATTCGTTGCTTGAGCGTTACGATGCCTAGCCCATAATCTCAAGCATTCATTGCTGTTGATAAGCGGTCGTGATCGACAGCCAGTTTTGCAATATGATGCGGAGGGATACTCCCTCCGCATCATGCGTTCAAGTCCTATTTTCCGACCAGTTGCATCGGGTCAATAGCTGGCAGAGAAAGCGTTCCGATGTTTGATTGCGAGGACAGCTGCTCAACTATGGTGCGCAGCTTTGCCCATATGTAAGAAAGCGTGTTGGCGGCCAATGTGGCTTCGGTCGAAGCGCGGTCGCTCAGTCCGAGGGGGCAAGTCGCAACGGCCCCCATTGCGCCTTCAGCGGATGCGACGATGGGGGAGTCTTCATCCCCGGGGAGTCGTATGTCCATTTTGAAGCGGAGAGTTCCCATGCAGCTAAGCGTTCCGTCAGATTCAGAGTATTCAAGGTTTCGATCAACGCTAAGGGTGAAATGCTTTTCCCCATAGTCAGGGCCGTCCTCGTTGGAATATAGCGCCGACGACCCCTCTTGGCGCGTGTCATCAAAAGCGATGTATAGAAGCTTAGAGTCTTTAAATTGTATAGGCGAAAGAGTCAGCGCCATGATGCTCCAATCAGGCAGCAATTTGGAGTGTCAATATTTTGTTGGATGCAGGAGAGCTGCAGTCAACGTGACACTGGGATTCGTTATCTAGATAATTATGGTATGGATTTCCCATAGCCGTCGGATGCGACAGCACTCCTTCTACCGTCTGATTGTCGGTGCTCTGGTCGCACGAGGTGAATTCAAAGCAGATGCCAAGCGCCAGTTCAAATTGAGCAATTGATTTTAAGGTCATGTTCGGCTGAGTGTTGAGCATCGTCGAAAGCCGGGCGGGGGATATGCCCATTTTTCCAGCGAGCATTTTCTGATTGAGTCCTTGGCGTTCCATCTCTTCAACAATTTGATAGCTGATGTCGAGGGCGTGCTTATATGCTCGCGTTTCGGCCGTTTCGTTTTCTTCCACAAATTGTGACAAATCGATTGTGCTCATGTTGCCTCCTCTTCAGATTATTTGACGTCGTGAATTGATTCTGCTTGCATGATTTGCACTAAGAGTTCTTTGGCGGCTCTTGCAATGGGTCGAGCCTTCTTTATCTCAGAGTGTATATTTCCGCTTCCCTGATGCCCCTTGAATGAGAAGAGTAAAACTATTTTGAGAGGCTCCTGATAAAGAATGTATGCCATTTCCCGATTAACGCCAGAATACCCTTTCAGCTCATATAAGCCCAGTTCAGCATCGAGCAATCGCAGTTTTCCCGTGGCGCAAGAAGCTTTGATTCCGTGAGAGATGATTTTGTCTATCTGATTGATCAGGTTAACCGCCGCCTGTTTTTTGCGCGGGGTTTTGAGCATCTTGGCAAAGTCACCACAGGCGGCAGTGCCACTGATGAGCTCCCAGAAAATACTGCCACTTGGAGTGCGATACGCTTGCAGTTTATATTCGCTGTCCATGCGCCTCCTCTCAATACAGCAAGTATAGGACTATGCCCCATGTTATTCTTTGATAATTAACATATACATTAACTTCTGTATCGCGGGTAAATCACGCTGCATAACATGGTCAAGTTGTGCGATTGCGGCGTTGTGCTGCTGGTCTGTGGTAACATACCGTTCTGTTGGTACCCTCCACTTGGATATCCGCTCCACCGGCGGTTTCCCAGTTGAGGGCGAATCGAGGCCATGGGGAGCGCATCCCGCGGCCGCTACAAGAAAGGTGAAATCATGACGATTTCCAAGGAGCGCAAGGCGGAGCTCACCGCCAAGTTCGGCAAGAACGCCCAGGACACCGGCAACTCCAAGGTTCAGGTTGCCATCCTGTCCGAGCGCATCAAGGAGCTGACCGAGCACATGAAGTCCCACCAGAAGGACTTCCACACCCGCCGTGGTCTGCTCATGCTGGTTGGTAAGCGTCGTCGTCTCCTCTCCTACATCAAGAAAAACGACATCAACGAGTACCGTGAGCTCATCAAGGAGCTCGGCATTCGCGACAACATCCAGTAGGGATTTGTGCATGCAGGGGCGTCCGCTGGGCGCCCCTTTTCATGTCGGGCCCCTATCACGGCGATAGGGGTCC
>ERZ773155.2676-NODE-2676-length-13060-cov-4.707728_pt1 | contig 13060 bp, 12 predicted proteins | sample MGYA00511262_ERZ773155 | MGnify/ENA primary metagenome ERZ773155 (study PRJEB29015, sample SAMEA2737828) | human gut metagenome | biome: human gut; feature: human-associated habitat; material: faeces | place: China | collected 2012 ... | reverse complement strand
TCAAGGTCACCCTGTGGGATGGTTCTTATCATGAGGTCGACTCCTCTGAAATGGCGTTCTCCATCGCTGGTTCTATGGCATTCAAGGATGCCATGAAGAAGTGCGATCCCGTCATCATGGAGCCCATCATGAAGGTCAATGTTATCGTGCCCGATGAGTACATGGGCAACGTTATCGGCGACCTGAACAGCCGCCGCGGCCAGATCACCAACCAGGAGTCTCAGGACGGTACCGCCCGCGTGACTGCTATGGTTCCTCTGTCCGAGATGTTCGGCTACGCCACCGACCTGCGTTCCAAGACCCAGGGCCGTGGCCAGTACTCCATGGAGCCTGATGAGTATCAGCAGGTTCCCAAGAGCGTTGCCGATAAGATCATGGCCGAGCGCGCTCACAAAGTCTGATTTTTTAAGTCATACTTCATAAAATAGACTTGCAATTTCTCTTTAAATTTTGTATGATAGTCTTACGCAAGACTACCAATATGTTTTAATTAAAGGAGGACACTTCCAATGGCTGAAAAGGAAAAATTTGACCGCTCTTTGGAGCACGTCAACATTGGCACCATCGGTCACGTTGACCACGGCAAGACCACTCTGACCGCTGCCATCACCAAGACTCTGGCTCTGAAGGGCGACGCCGACTTCATGGATTACTCCAGCATCGACAAGGCTCCCGAGGAGAAGGCTCGTGGTATCACGATCAACACCGCTCACGTTGAGTACCACACCGAGAAGCGTCACTACGCCCACGTTGACTGCCCGGGCCATGCTGACTACATCAAGAACATGATCACCGGTGCTGCTCAGATGGACGGCGCTATCCTGGTCGTCGCTGCTACCGATGGTCCCATGCCCCAGACCCGTGAGCACATCCTGCTCGCCCGTCAGGTCGGCGTGCCCAAGATCGTTGTCTTCATGAACAAGTGCGACATGGTCGACGACGAGGAGCTGCTGGATCTGGTCGAGATGGAGATCCGTGAGCTGCTGAACGAGTACGACTTCGATGGCGACAACACCCCCATCATCCGTGGTTCTGCTCTGAAGGCTCTGGAGTCCACCAGCACCGATCCCAACGCCCCCGAGTACAAGTGCATTTGGGAGCTGATGGACGCTGTTGACAGCTACATCCCCACTCCTGATCGTGCTGCTGACAAGCCCTTCCTGATGCCCGTTGAGGACGTCATGACCATTTCTGGCCGTGGCACCGTCGCCACCGGTCGTGTCGAGCGTGGTACTGCCCACGTCGGCGACCAGATGGAGATCGTCGGTATCAAGGAAGAGAAGATGACCACCACCATCACCGGCCTCGAGATGTTCCGCAAGAGCCTGGAGTTCGCTCAGGCTGGCGATAACATCGGCGCCCTGCTGCGTGGCGTTGACCGTGACCAGATCGAGCGTGGCCAGTGCCTGTGCCAGCCCGGCTCTGTTCATCCCCACACCACCTTCGACGGCCACGTTTACGTCCTGAAGAAGGAAGAGGGCGGCCGTCATACCCCGTTCTTCAACAACTATCGTCCTCAGTTCTACTTCCGCACCACCGACGTTACCGGCATCATCACCCTGCCCGAGGGCACCGAGATGTGCATGCCCGGCGACAACGTCGATATGCATGTTGAGCTGATCACCCCCGTTGCCATGGAAGAGGGCCTGCGTTTCGCTATCCGCGAGGGCGGCCGTACCGTCGGTTCCGGCGTCGTCATCGAGATCGACGAGTAATTGAGCCGCCTGTCAGGGACACTGTGACCCGATAAGCTGAAAAACCGCCGTCCGGCAACGGACGGCGGTTTTTTGCGCTTGTCTGATAGCAGACAGAGACGGGATGCCCGCGGGCATCCCGTCCTCTATGTTGTGAAGCGGCGTTTCTGCCGATCGGGTATATGCGTCGGGAGATGTCACAGGCCGAGACTGGCGACCCAAGTCCGGATCTCCTGCGCATCGGCACCGTAGGGGAAGCGCTGGCCGGGCTGACACGGCTGTCCGCGTCCGACCAGTTCAGATCCTCTGTTGTGTAGGGCTCGGTGGGTGTGAGGGCGAAGAGCGTGCCGTCGGTAACGGCGGCGATCTCCCGCGCGACGCGCTCGGTGTTTCCGCTTGCGGAGAAGTACACAACGAACACCTTGCCGCCCGATTCACTCGACGTCTGGGTGTTCTGCGTCCCGCCGCAGGCGGTGGGACTGAACAGGAGCAGGATGCTGAGGAGAAAAGCGGTCAGTTTCTTCATAAAAATGGCTCCTTTCTGTGAGTTTTCAGGCGAAAAAACTGTCGGGAAATGGATTGCGTGCCTGTTATACCGGAATCACGGCAGGGTTTCAAGTGAGGGGCAAATAAAGAAGGGGGATGCCAGTGGCATCCCCCTTCTTTGGGGTTAGATTTACAGTTAGCTCTTGTAGTGGTGCGCGTCCTGCAGAACCATGTCCTTGACCTTCATCAGGCGCGTGGTGTTCGCGCGCTCGTTCTCCTCGAGCTTCATGGAGATATACTTGATGTTCCGTTCGAGGTCGGGGATCATGACGTATTCCAGCGCGTTGACGCGGCGGCGCGTCTTTTCGATGTCCTCCGCGAGCAGGAGCACAGCCTTCTCCGTCTCCGCCAGCTCGAGCATCTGCGGCAGGACACCGCCCATCGTTTCGATGGCGGTGTCGAGCTCGCCGCTCGTTTGGGCGAAGCCGTAGGGCAGGAGGTCGGCCGGGTCGTCATTCTGCCACTGCAGGTGATAGACCGGTGTCTCGACGCCCATGATGTTGCGCGTGCCCGTCTCCAGCTCGAGCCGCTGCTTCGGGCACATGAGCGCCTGCTGCAGCATCTCCGGCGACATGACGGCCGCGGCCACGGTAAAGGCACCCTGCGCCTCGGCCAGCGCCTGCTCGACCTGTGCGCGCAGCTGACGGCTGCGACGCACGAGGATCATGAACTGGCGCATCTGCTCGTCGCGCTTATCCTTAAGGAGCTTGTGGCCGCGGGAGGCGGTCTTGAGCCGTCCCTTCAGCCGCGTCAGCTCCATGCGGGTGGGGTTGACGGTTTTACCGGCCATGGATCACTCCTCCTTCGGCAGGTATTTGTCCACCATCGCGGGCTTGATGCGCTTGAGCTCGCCGCGCGGCAGCAGCCGCAGCAGATCCCAGCCGAGATCGAGCGTCTGCTCAATGGAGCGGTTGCAGTCGAAGCCCTGCGAGACATAGCGCTTTTCAAACTCATCGGCGAACTTAGCGAAGGCCAGATCCGTCTTGGTCAGCGCGGCCTCGCCGAGGATCGTCATCAGCTCGCGTGCTTCCTTACCGGAGGCGTAGGCGGAGAAGAGCTGGTTCATCGTCGGGGCGTGATCCTCGCGGGTCTTGCCCTCACCGACACCCTTGTCCTTCAGACGAGACAGGCTCGGCAGCACGTCGATGGGCGGCTGGATGTTCTTGTGGTACAGCTCGCGGCTGAGGATGATCTGTCCCTCGGTGATATAGCCGGTCAGGTCGGGGATGGGGTGGGTCTTGTCGTCCTCGGGCATGGTGAGGATGGGGATCATCGTCACGGAGCCGGGGTGGCCGAGCTTGCGCCCGGCGCGCTCGTACATGGTGGCAAGGTCGGTGTAGAGGTAGCCGGGGTAGCCGCGGCGGCCCGGCACCTCCTTGCGCGCGGCGGACACCTCGCGCAGGGCCTCGGCGTAGTTGGTGATGTCGGTCAGGATGACCAGAACGTGCATGCCCTTCTCAAAGGCGAGGTACTCCGCGGCGGTCAGCGCCATGCGCGGCGTCGCGATACGCTCAACCGCGGGGTCGGAGGCGAGGTTCGTGAAGAGAACGGTGCGCTCCATCGCGCCGGTGCGGCGGAACTCGTTGGCGAAGAACTCAGCCTCCTCGAACGTGATGCCGATGGCGGCAAACACGACGGCGAAGCGCGAGCTGTCATCGAGCACCTTGGCCTGACGCGCGATCTGGGCGGCGAGCTGCGCGTGCGGCAGACCGGAGCCGGAGAAGATCGGCAGCTTCTGGCCGCGCACGAGGGTGTTCAGACCGTCAATCGCGGAGACGCCCGTCTGGATGAACTCGTCGGGGTAGTCGCGCGCGGCGGGGTTGATGGGCAGGCCGCCGATGTCGAGATACTTCTCGGCCAGCAGCTCCGGGCCGCCGTCGATGGGCTGGCCCATGCCGTCAAAGACACGGCCGAGCATGTCCTCGGACACGCCCAGCTGCAGCGGGTGGCCGAGGAAGCGGATCTTCGAGTCGCGCAGGTTGATGCCCGCGGAGTTCTCGAACAGCTGCACGACGAAGCCGACGGCAATCGCCAGATCGCGGTACTTCGTCGTTAAGGACGACACGATCTCCAGCACCTTGCAGCGGCGGATGGTGCCGTCGTGGAGCTGGATTTCGCCCAGCTCGTCATAGGTGACGCCCTCCACCTGATCAACGACCATCAGGGGGCCGGAGACCTCCCGGATGGTGCGGTATTCCTTCATCATTCGTCCTCACCCGCTTTCTCCGTGAGTTGGCGCATCTGCTCGGCCAGCTCGCGGTCGATTCCGTCGAAGGCCGTCTGCCACGCATCGGGCTCCTCGTACTTGGTCTGCGCGATGGAGGTGCGCACGGGCAGCTCCAGAATCGCGTCGATCTGCGCGCCCTGTGCGATGGCCTCACGCGCAAGCTCGTCATAGCGCAGGATCATGGAGAGCATCCGCTCCTGCCGGTCAAAGCTGGTGTAGGAGTCGACGTCCATGAAGGCGTTCTGCTGCAGGAAGTCCTCGCGCAGCATACGCGCAACCTCGAGCGTCAGCTGATCGCCGGGGCTGAGCGCGTCCTTGCCGACGAGCTGGACGATCTCCTGCAGGTCGCTCTCCTGCTGGAGCATGTGCATGGCCTTGTCGCGGTGCTCCATGAACTCCACGCCCAGATGCTCGTCGAACCACGGGCGCAGGGAGCTGAGGTACAGCGAATAGGAGTTCAGCCAGTTGATGGCCGGGAAGTGGCGGCGGTAGGCGAGGGACGCGTCGAGAGACCAGAACACCTTGACGATGCGCATGGTGCCCTGTGCGACGGGCTCGCTGAGGTCGCCGCCGGGAGGCGACACGGCGCCGACGGCCGTGACCGAGCCGGTGCGCTCGTCCGAGCCCATGCAGCGCACGACGCCCGCGCGCTCATAGAACTGCGCCAGACGGCTCACGAGGTAGGCGGGGTAGCCTTCCTCGCCGGGCATCTCCTCGAGACGGCCCGACATCTCACGCAGTGCCTCGGCCCAGCGGGAGGTGGAGTCGGCGATGACGGCGACGTCATAGCCCATGTCGCGGAAATACTCCGCGATGGTGATGCCCGTATAGACCGACGCTTCGCGCGCGGCCACGGGCATATCGGAGGTGTTCGCGATCAGGACGGTGCGCTTCATGAGCGACTGGCCCGTGCGGGGGTCGGTCAGCTCCGGAAACTCGCGCAGAACGTCCGTCATCTCGTTGCCGCGCTCGCCGCAGCCGATGTAGACGACGATGTCGACATCCGACCACTTGGCCAGCTGGTGCTGCACGACGGTCTTGCCCGAGCCGAAGGGGCCGGGGACGGCGGCCGTGCCGCCCTTGGCGATGGGGAACATGGTGTCGATCACGCGCTGGCCGGACTGCAGCGGAGCGGAGGGGGTGAACTTCTTGCGGAAGGGACGACCCACGCGGACGGGCCACTTCTGCGTCATGGTCAGCTCGCGCTCGTCGCCGCTCTCCGTGCGGACGCGGGCGATGATCTGGTCGATCGTGTAGTCCCCCGCGGGGGCGAGCCAGACGAGTTCACCGGCGAGGCCGTTCGGTACCATGATACGGTGCAGGACGGATTCCGTCTCCGGGACGGTGCCGAGCACGTCGCCGCCGGTGACGGCGCTGCCGACGGCAGCGGTGGGCGTGAAGGTCCACTGTTTTTCACGCGGCAGGGGAGAGGCCTCCACGCCGCGGGTGATGTTCGGCCCCTCCAGGCGCATGATCTCCTCGAGCGGGCGCTGGATGCCGTCATAGATGTTGCCGATGAGGCCGGGGCCGAGCTCCACGGACAGCGGCGCGCCGGTGCTCACGACCTCCGCGCCGGGGCCGAGCCCGCCCGTCTCCTCATAGACCTGGATGGAGGCGCGGCCTCCCGTCATATTCAGAATCTCTCCGATCAGCCGCTTTTCGCCGACGCGGACGACGTCGGCCATGTTGGCCGATTCCAGTCCATCGGCCACGACCAGCGGGCCGGATACCTTGATTACTTTGCCCATACGACTTTTCCTTTCATGTGATGTCAGAGCCGACGGCGCGCTGCACCGCCCGGTGGACGGCGTCGCCGCCGAGGCCCATGGGGCCGGCCTTGCCGGGGATGGGGAGGATAGCCGGACGAGGGACGTCCTTATAGCGGGCGATCTCCGGGGCCAGCTCCTGCGCCAGCGTCTCCGTCACGAAGATGACCGCGCAGGTCTGAGCCAGCTCGCGCAGGGCCTCGCGGCCCTCCTGCGCCGTTTCCGCCGGGCGCACCTCGAGCCCCAGGGCCAGAAAGCCCAGAACGCTCTCGCGGTCGCCCAGCACCGCAATTTTATCCATTTGTCTCACGCAGCCTTTCCCGGATCTGATCGGCCGGAATCCCGGCGAGCAGACCCGTTATCACAAGGCGCACCGACATCAGCTCATTCTCGTGCGCGGCGACATAGCCGACCGGCACCTCGACGCCGAAGGGGACGCGCCGCGCCCGCCCGATCACGTTGAGCGCCGCGTTGTCGCACAGGCGTTCAAGCTCCGTCAGGCTTCCACCCGCGGCGGCCGCTTCGGCCGCCTGCGCGGCCTGCGCCAGCGCGGAGCCCGCGAAGAGCTCCGCCGCGCTCGAAGAGAAGCCGTGCTGCACGATGCGCTCGGGGCTGACCGTGCCGCCGGGGAGGAGCAGCTCACGCAGGAATGCCGCGTCCTTTTTCAGGCGGAGCGTGCGCACAAGGCTCTTGAGGTTCGCGCCGTCGATGAGGGCGCGGACATAGTCCGCAAGAATCTGGCAGCCGCTCGAGCGCGCCAGCTCCAGCTGGCGGGCAAAGCACGCCGCGTCGACGAGCAGGTCACTGCGCCGCGCGTCGCCCGTCTCGGCGAGGACGCGCTCGGCATCAAGCGCGGCATGCGCCATCGGGGCGGGCAGGAACGCCCAGCCCTCCGACTCGCGCCGAAGCTGCGCCAGCTCCTGCGCCGGGATCGTCCCGGCGTCGAGCAGCAGGGCGGAGACATCCGCCCCGCGCGCCTTGATGAGCGTTTTGATGTTGTGACAGTCATACTTCAGCCGAAAGACGGCGAGCACCGCGTCGTCCGGCAGCTGGCCGCTCAGCTCGCGGTAGAGCGCCTCGCGCTGGGTGAGGATCGCCGCGTCGAGCGCGCCGGGCTGCGTAGGGTCGAACGACTCCCAGCCCTGTTCGGCGAGGATACGCGCGGCCTGCTTCGCGTCACCCGATTCGAGCATGCGGTCGAGCTGGCTGCGGCGCAGGAGCGCGTTTTCACGCGAACGGATCTGCGCCGACAGGCACAGGTAATCCGTGTCACGGTATTTCTTAGCCAAAGGGACACCCCCTTAGTTTTCAAACAGCACGGACGCCGTCTCGGCGGCCATGCTCTGACGCAGGGCGCGCAGCTGGGCGGGGAAGGTGCAGTTATACTCGATGTCGCCCGCCTTGAGCACCACGCCGCCGCCCGTCTCGCGCGTCTCGGCGCTCAGGCGGAAGGCCGCGCCGGGCTTTAAGGCGTTGGCTCGCTCGGTGACCTGCGCGCCGACGGCCTCGCGGTCGGCGGGGGAGAAGATCAGCTCCTCGCTGCCCGTGCCCGTCTCGGCGGCGATGTGCGCGAGCACCTGCACATACTGCTCCTGCGGGAGCGTGCGCAGCTGAGACGCGGCCTGCTCAAAGGCGAGGTCAATGCACCTCTGCCGCTCGGCGAGCAGGCACTGCCGCCGCTCGAGCTGGTCGGCGGAGTCCGCCTGACGTAGGCTCTCGGCCGCCGTCTGCTCGCGCCTGGCCGCGGCCTGCTTCGCGAGCTCCTCCGCCTGCGCGCGGTACTGCGCGGCAAGCGCCGCGGCCTGCTGCTCACCCTCGGCGCGGATGGCGTCGCGTTCGGCGCGGGCGTCGCGCTCCATGCGGTCCCGGATTCTGTCGATTCCGTTCATGTTCTGCCCTCCGCCTTATTTCAGGACGTTGATGGAGATCATGATCGTCGCGACGAGGGACAGGATGGCATAGAACTCAACGATGCCGCAGAAAATGATACCCTTGGTGGACGCCTCCGGCCGCTTGGCAACGATGTTGATCGACGCGGCGGCGACGCGGCCCTGGAACTTCGCGGAGAGCCAGCCGCCGATGGCGGTGGGGATGCAGGCGGCGAAGAACGCCAGACCCTGCGCGAGGGTGAGATCCACGGTCTGGCCGCTCAGAACGCCGACCTGACCGAGCACGATGAACAGCGCCACAAAGCCGTACAGGCCCTGCGTACCGGGCAGCACCTGCAGAATCAGGCACTTGGTGGACTTGTCGGGATCCTCACTGACAAGACCCGCAGCGGCCTCACCGACCATACCGGTACCCTTAGCAGAACCCACGCAGCACAGACCCGCGGTCAGAGCCGCGCCCAGGATCGCGAAACCGACCCCGCCAATCGCCTCAAGAAAAGCACTCATTTTTCTGTATCCTCCTTCATGATTTCAACATATTTCGATTGTACGCACAGGGGGCGGTAGGCTTTTCCGCCCTCCTTATAAAAACGTCCGAAGAATTCAAGAAACTGCAGACGCATATCGTGGACATAGCAGCCCAGCAGGTTCAGCGCGAGGTTCAGCGTGTTGCCGACGAGGGAGATCACGATGAAAAAGACGATGCTGCCCGTCGTCGCGCCGAGCTTGTTGAACACCTGCGCCAGCACCGCGCCCGAGAGCATCAGCGCCATCAGGCGGATATAGGACATGATGTCGCTGAAAAAGCCCGTGACGCCGTTATACACTGCGGCGACGAAGCCCGTCACCTTGCCGAAGCCCTTCTTGCCGCGCCCGGAGCCGTAGACCAGCATCACAATGCCGATCACGAGCACGATCGGGACGCCCGCGACAGAGCCGACCTTGAAGATCGCCATCGCGAGACCCGCGAGGATGATCCACCACGTGATCTCGTACCAGAGGGCGTCGGCGAAGTGGCCGTCGCGCGCCTTTTTGACGACGCTGACGGTCATGCCGGTGAAAATCTGGATGGCGCCGAGAACGAGCGAGCCGACCATGATGGCCATCGTGTCGTTGAGCGGCGAGAACAGCGCGGGGAGGTCAAAGGTGCTTGCGGGGTTGATGAGCCTGCACAGCTGCGGGATAAAGTCCCCGAAGAAGCCGCCGGTCAGCGCGCCGAAGAGAAACGTCGCGATGCCGCACCAGAAGATCATCTCCATGAAGCTCGGGTTGGCGGGGCGCTTCTTGCGCAGAAACAGCAGCGAGCCGAAGATCATCAGCAGGCCATAGGCCATGTCGGCCATCATCAGGCCGAAGAACAGGATGAAAAACGGCGCCATGAACGGGTTGGGATCCACGCCGTCGTAGGCAGGGAGGGAATACTGCTCCGTGATGCAGTTCATGGAGCGGGTGAAGCGATTGCTCTCGAGCTTGACGGGGACGTCCGGATACTCCTCCGGCTGCGGCTCGGCCAGCTCATATGCGCAGTCAAACCGTCCCAGCAGGGTCGTGAGCTTTTTCTCCGCCTTGAGCGGATACCAGCCCACCAGACAGAAAATATTCCCGTCCGTGAGAAGCTTTTCGGCGGCCTCCTGCCGCGAGAGCTCCAGCGCCATCCGGTCGCAGGCAAGGCGCAGCTCGCCGCGCCTTGCGCCGAGCGCTTCGAGCGCTTCGCTCTCCTCGCGGCGCGCCTGACGCGTGTCATTGATCTCACCCTCGATGCGCCGGAGGTTTTCCTGCACGGTGCCGCTGTAGCCCTTGAGCTGCCCGGTCGAGAAGCCGAACGAGCGCAGCGTCTCGAGCGCGGCGGCCTGCGCGGTGCGGTGCGTCATGAGCAGAAGGCACTTCTGCTCGCGCCCGGCGGAGAGCCAGAACACCTGCGACTCGGGCGCCTGCTCGGCGAGCGTCCCCTCCACCTGCGATTCATCCGCCGTGGGCGGGAGCGTTCCGGTGATGAAGGCCACCGGGCCGGTGTACTCGAGCTCGAGCGGGATGTCCAGCGCCTGCCACGGGCGCAGCGCCGCTTCGTCGGAGGTCAGGCGCGTCATGCGTGACTCCAGCTGGCTGATGCGGCGCAGACGGCCGGTGATCTCGTCGGCGAGGGCGAGCATGGCGGGCAGGTCCTTCTTGTCGAGGAAGGCCTTTTCGGAGATCTGCGGCCTTGCGGCGAGCAGGGGCGTCTTCTCCGGTGCGGCGCGGCTGAGCGCGTCGAGCGCCGCCGTGAGCCGCCGCAGGTCGCTCTGCCGCTCGGCGAGAGACGAGCTCTGCCGGTGCAGCAGCTCCGGCTGCTCCTCCGGCTCGCGGATCTCGACGCAGCCCAGGCGCAGCAGCGCCTCCATCAGCGTCTCGCGGTCGCTCTGCAGGGCGACGAGCTCGAGACGCTTCATTTTTGCGATGGCCATGCTATCTTTCCACCACCCTTCTGACAATTTCCGCGGCCGCTTCGCTCAAGCGGGCGCTGGAGCGGAGCGCATCGCACGCAGCCTGCGCGTCCTTGAGCGTCTGCTCACGCCGGCGCGCGGCCTCCTGCTTCGTCTGCTCCTGCCGCTCGCGGTCGAGCCGCCGCTGCTCCTGCTTCGTCTGCTCGAGCAGGGCCTGTCCGTCCTGACGGGTCTTTTCGAGTAGGTGCTGTACCTCGGTGCGGACGGCAGCCTTTTCGCCTGCGAGCTGCTCCTCTGCCGCGCGCAGCTCGTTGACTGTCTCCATATACATTGCGTGTCACCGCCTTTCGTTCTGACAATGCATCCATCCGGGTTAGCATACCCCGGTGGTGCGCTGTGTATAAGCAGATACATGTATCATAACAGGCGACTTTTTGTTTTTCAAGCATAACTTTCAAAAGGCGGTTTTTTTAACAAGTTGTTCAAATTTTGATGCAATTTTTATTTCATACGGCAAATTATCATATTGGATTTAGACAAAATGCTATAAATTTACAAATACTTAACATGATCAACGGTTGGGAAAATTTTACAGACGACCGGCGGCATGTTTCCGCTTCCCGGGGCATACAGTGGGGAGAAGAAGGGAGGCGGGCGCATGAAAAAACGATGGGCGGCGTTCCTCATGGCGGCGGTTCTGGCAGCGGTGCTTTTCCCCGCGCGGAGCTGGGCGGTGGAGCTGCCGGTCGAGGCGCAGGCGGCGCTGCTGATGGAGAAGACGACGGGACAGGTGCTCTACGCCAAAAATGAGCACGAGCAGCTCGAGCCGGCGAGCGTGACGAAGGTGATGACGCTCCTGCTGGCGATGGAGGCGCTCGACGAGGGGCGCATCCGCTATGACGACACCGTGACCGTGAGCGCCTACGCCGCGTCGATGGGCGGCAGCCAGGTGTTTTTGTCGGAGGGCGAGCAGATCACGGTGGAGGATCTGTTCAAGGCGATCTGCGTCGCGAGCGGAAACGACGCGTCCGTCGCGATGGCCGAGCACATCGCGGGCGTGACGGAGCTGTTCGTCGAGCAGATGAACGCCCGCGCCAAGCAGCTGGGGATGAACGACACGCACTTTGTCAACTGCACGGGTCTGCCCGCGGAGGGGCATGTGACGAGCGCGTGGGACATCGCGCTCATGAGCCGGGAGCTGATCCTGCACCACCCGGACATCCGGCGCTTCACGACGATCTGGATGGATACGCTGCGCGGCGGGTCGTTCCAGCTCTCGAACACGAATAAGCTCATCCGCTTCTATGACGGGGCGACGGGGCTCAAGACCGGGTCGACCGACGCGGCGGGCTTCTGCATCAGCGCGACGGCGGAGCGGGACGGGATGGAGCTCATCGCCGTCATCATGAAGGGGCAGACCGCCGATAAGCGCAATACCGACGCCAAGACACTCCTGAACTACGGCTTTTCGACCTATGCGCTCGCGGATATCGCGCCGCAGGAGCCGCTTGCACCGGTGCCGGTGCGGCTCGGGGCGGAGGACGCGGTGCAGCCGGTGCTCCCGTCGGGGAGCACGTTGCTCGTGGAGAAGACGAAGGCGGGCCAGCTCACGCAGAGCGTGGAGCTCCCGGCGGAGGTGGAGGCGCCCGTCGCCGCCGGGCAGGCGCTCGGCACGCTCACCGTCCGCGCGGGGGACGAGGTGCTGCTTGAGCTGCCGCTGCAGGCGGAGCAGGCCGTGGAAAAGCTCAGCTGGGGCGGGATGCTCACGCGGCTGCTGCGGTGCGCGTTTTTGGCCGGGTGAGGAATTGGGGTTGTTTTTTCCCGCGCGGGGCGGTAAAATGATCCCATAGGAAAAGCAACGGATAACAGGAGGTATACATATGATTCAGATTGATCTGTCGAAGCTGCAGCAGTTTGTCTCCGTGCCATATGAGATGGAGCTGGCCCCGCGGCTGCACATCGTCCATGGCCATCTGCAGAAGGGCAACGGCGTCGGCGGTGAGTTCACGGGCTGGGTGCACCTGCCGGAGAGCTATGACCGCGCGGAGTTCGCGCGCATTGAGCAGGCGGCGCAGAAGATCCGGAGCGACTCGCAGGCGCTCGTCGTCATCGGCATCGGCGGGTCGTATCTCGGCGCGCGCGGCGTGATCGAGTGCCTGTGCTCGCCGAACTACAACCTGAAAAAGAAGGATACCCCCAACATCTATTTCATCGGCAACGGTCTCTCCTCCGACCAGCTGAGCGAGACGATGGAGCTGCTCGACGGCGTGGACTTCTCCGTGAACGTGATCTCGAAGTCCGGCACGACGACCGAGCCGGCCGTGGCGTTCCGGTTCTTCCGCCGCCTGCTTGAGGAGCGGTACGGCAAGGAGGGCGCCGCCGCGCGCATCTACGCCACGACCGACCGGCACAAGGGCGCGCTCAAGTCCCTCGCGGACGCAAACGGCTATGAGACGTTCGTCGTGCCAGACGACATCGGCGGGCGCTACAGCGTGCTGACGGCGGTGGGGCTGCTGCC
>ERZ773155.2621-NODE-2621-length-13225-cov-19.919210_pt1 | contig 13225 bp, 17 predicted proteins | sample MGYA00511262_ERZ773155 | MGnify/ENA primary metagenome ERZ773155 (study PRJEB29015, sample SAMEA2737828) | human gut metagenome | biome: human gut; feature: human-associated habitat; material: faeces | place: China | collected 2012 ... | reverse complement strand
CCCCCGAAGGATAAATCTTCTCCCGTTCCAATACCGGAGTGAGCCGTTCCAGATAGTCCCTGTTGTCCGTTCCGAGGATAGTAGGAATCATGGACTTGTCCCTGAAATCGAAACGGAACATTCAATGGTCGGGGATAAACTCCCTGCCAGTGGCATGAAAGGTTACATTATTACTGATATAGCGTGCGAACCCTTCTTCGCCTTGTCCCCGCATACTCAGATATACGGGACGATAGAAAGCGTCCAGCGTCATGTACAGGCTGCCGTTTTCCATACAGTCTGTATTCATTCTCTTTTCCATAAGCATATTATATAATCAGTTGTTTTTTTTCTTTCTTCTGCGGAACAACGGAAGAGACATGCTTCACTGCCTGACGCCCCGATTTTTCCAGTTCCGGCTCTTTGGACTGTTGAAACGAACACTTTTCCGGAGTTTTTGTCCTTTGTGATGTCCGATTCGCTTTTCCGCCCAACCTGAACTCCCCGTCTGTAATGTGGAACTCCGATTGCAGGATGTCCCTCGCCATTGTTTTGGCTTCCATCTGCAAGGCCGCATAGCCGAAGTCGTGTGCCGAGAGCGGGGCTTCCCGTCTCGCCTTCATACTGTCCCCCAGCTTCTCCGCCAGTTCCTTGAACTCATACTGATAGCTGAACGGATGGAAATGGTCCGCTTCCATAAGGCCTGCTCTACTACATCCTGAATCTGTGCAGCCAAAGAATCTACTACATCGGGGTCAATGCCGAAACCTTTAGCACCTGCCATAGCTTCGCCACTTAATTTCAAAACAACGCGTTTAAATTTTTTATCTTCTGCCACTACTATTACCTCCCTGAACTTACACTTTATCTTGTTTTAATTTCTACACGTATTGAATTTTTCCTCTTTTATTTTTGAACTTTACATGAGAAAAACGCAAAATAAATTTCAATAGTCTTGAACATCATTACAAAAAAATAACTGCGCCATGAATCTGCTTGGCAAGCAAATTCAGGCACAGCATGCTGTTAATCGGCCTTTATTTTCTCTGCATTCTGCGAATAACAGAACCGATAAACGGTGACAGCAGAGAAAGAAAAGCAATAACTAAGAAGAACAGGCACAGCGGACGAGTGTAGAAAATACTGAAAGACCCATCGCTCATAATCAAAGAGCCGACAAAATTCTGTTCCGCCATACTGCCAAGAATAATACCAATGATGATAGCTGACATGGAAAAACCAAGCTTATTTAAGAAATATCCGATAAAACCGGAGGCAACCATCAAATACACATCATTGATAGAATTATTATATGAATAAGTACCTACGAAAGTCATCATAATAATGATAGGCAGCAAAATGTGAATAGGTACATTGACAACCTTCACAAAAAGCTTAATCAGAGAAAAGCCTAAGATACCCATAACAACATTGGCCAGTAAAAGACCAATAAAAATAGCATATACATCCGGCGCTTTTTCAATAAAAAGCAAGGGTCCCGGCTGCAATCCCTGCACCATTAAAGCACCCATCATGATAGCGGTAGCACCGTCACCAGGAATACCCAGCGTAAGTACAGGAATAAAGGCACCGCCGGACACCGCATTATTGCCTGATTCAGACGCTACTATACCTTCCGGCTCACCATTGCCGAAATTGTCCTTATGCTTAGACCAGCGCTTAGCCTGATCGTAAGACACAAAAGAAGCAATATCGCCGCCGGTACCTGGTACACAGCCGATAAAAGTGCCAATGCAGGAAGAACGCAGCAAAGTAGAAAAAACGCGTTTAATATCTGCCATCGAAGGCAGTACCTTATCAATAGCCATGTGCTGCTCGCGGCGTTCATTATGATAATATTCCTCAACACTGCCTAATACCTGGGCAAATGCAAATACACCAATGAGAATAGGAATAAAGGATACGCCACCCAGAAAATAAGTTGTATCCATGGTAAAGCGTATTGTACCGCTCATATCGTCGATACCGACAGTTGCCAGGAACAGACCAATCAAACCGCCCATAATGCCTTTAATAACACTGCCAGAAGAAACACTGGTAATAATGCTGAGACCAAAGATAGCCAATGCAAAATATTCCGGTTTAGAAAATTGCAGTGCCAGCTTAGCCAATTGAGGCGCTAATAAAATAAGGCAAATGGTACTGAAAATACCGCCGAAAGTACTAGCCATAGTGGAAAGGCCCAGAGCACGTCCCGGCTGCTTCATTTTGGAAGCCATGGGATAACCGTCCAGTGTTGTAGCAACAGATGCAGGCGTACCGGGAGTTTTGAGCAGAATAGCAGAAATACTGCCGCCATAGATAGCGCCGCAGTAAATACCCAGCAGCATCAGAATGCCGCCAATACCATCAAAGCTAAACGCCAGCGGAAACAGCAGTGCCAGACCCATATTAACACTCAAACCGGGCATGCAGCCAAAAGCAATACCAACTGCAACACCAAAAACCAATCCCAAAAGATTGGCAGGAATAAAAATCATACTTAATGCGCTTGCTATATCACCCATTGTTCTGACCTCCTATTCCAAAAACATAGATTGCGGCATCTTCGTATGCAGCAATTCACCAAAGACAAGATAAATAAAAATAATCGTACAGATAGTAGTAATGACCATTACTTTTTTATTATGGTAATCCATTAAATACATTACAACCGGTATCAAAACAGCAGATGCCGGATAAAATCCTAAAAGGTTAATCAACAGGCAATATACTGCAATAACTACCATCATCAGATAAACACGTTTATTAGAAGGCAGCATCAGTGCAACATGTGTCTGCGATAAATCTTCCTTATGCCAGAAAGTATAAATAAGCAGGATTACAGCCGCAATAAATAAAGCAACTCCAAGACTGAACGGCCAAAAGCCGGGCCCAGGTCCGTTCACCGTAAATTCCAAAGGAAATTCACTAGCAGCATTCATAATACCGCCGCCGATCAAAAATCCCAATAAACTAATAATATAATTGCATACCGCCATATTTTTCATTGCAATAACTCCAGTACAAAATAATAAAAACAAACAGTATTATTTTATCAGATTTCAAAAATAATGTCATTATTTCTTCACAAATTACTCTCTGTTTTCCATAAAAAAACAAGCCGGTAAAAACCGACTTGTTTTGTATAACTTGTATTGATTTATTCTCCAGCTTTTTTGCCGCGTAAGAAAAGCCACAACGGACCAGCCAGGAAAATGGATGTATAAGCGCCGCTGCCAAAACCAACCAGCATAGCAAAGGAGAAATTGCGAATGGTTTCGCCGCCCCACAAAAAGATTGCTACAACAGCAAACAAAGAAGTACCAACGGTATAGCAGGTACGTGTCATTGTCTGCCAGATACTGTTATCAATCATGTCGCTGAGACTTTCACTGCGACGATGAATTTTGAGATTTTCGCGGATGCGGTCAAAAATAACAATTGTACCATTGATGGAATAACCTACTACTGTCAGAAGTGCTGCAACAAAGGAAGAATCCATCTCCATATGGAACAAAGAGAAATAACTTAAAGTAACCAGTACGTCGATAATCAGCGCAATAATAGCTGCAATAGCGAATTTAAATTCAAAACGCATGGTAATATAGCCAATCATCAGCACCCAGGAAAGTACGATAGCCATAACAGCCTGCTGAATCAATTCACCGCCGATGGTTGCACCAACCTGCTCTACACGCTGAATCTGAAAATCACCCAACTTGCCTTTCAAATCATTCATTACCTCACGGCGTACACCATCATCGATAACAACAGTTCTGATTAATACGCCCTGAGCGCTTTGTGCTCCGTCTTTGCTTTCCAATTGAATAATACTGTTGCCAAGGTTATGCTCTTTTAAAACATCACGCACCTCTGCAACTGTTACAGGCTTATTAAAGGAAAGGTCCATAATACTGCCGCCGGTAAAATCAATGCCCAAATTAAAACCACGCACCAGCATGGAACCAATACCAATAATCAGAAAAATAATGGTTATAGAAAAGAAAATTTTATAGTTCTTTACGATAGAGAACATTATTTTTTCACCTCCTTAGTATCTGCAGGCTTACCTGCACCGACACCAAAGAAGGCCGGATTACTTGTAAGATTACTGTAAATAAGGAAACGCAGCATAAATTTAGTTACTGTTACAGCAGTAAACATACTCAGTACTACACCCAAAGCAAGCGTAACCGCAAAACCTTTAACAGGACCTGTACCAAGATAGAACAATACAGCAGCAGCCATCAGCGTAGTAATGTTAGAGTCAAAAATTGTTACCAATGCTCTGCCGAAACCTGCATCCATAGCACTGCGCAAAGTCTTGCCGCGGCGCAGTTCTTCTTTAAACCTTTCAAAAATCAATACGTTAGCATCGACTGCCATACCTATTGATAAGATAATACCTGCAATACCCGGCAAGGTAAGGGTAGCATTAAGATAACGCATTGCCAGAAGCAGCAGCATCACATACAACAGTAAAGCCACATCGGCAACAAGACCGGAAAGTCTGTAAAAAATCAGCATAAATACAAAGACACCGATAATACCGATACTGAAAGCTTTAATGCTCTTTTCTTTAGAATCCTGACCTAAGGTAGGACCAACAGTTCTGTTTTCCATAACTTCTATCTTTACGGGCAGAGAACCACTGCGCAGCAGGATAGCCAGTCTTTCAGCCTCTTCCATAGTACGGGAACCGGAAATTTGTGCACGGCCGCCGGTAATGGCTTCCTGCACAACAGGAGCTGTCAAAACATCTCCGTCCAGTACAATAGCAATTTGTTTGCCGATATTTCTTGCAGTTAAATCAGCAAATTTCTTGCCGCCTTCATCATTAAATTCCAAACCTACAACGGCCTGATTACCATTGCTGATTTGAGCTTTGGCATCTTTTAAATCTTTACCAGTTAAAACAACATTGCCGTCCTGATCTTTAAACTGCAGCATTGCAGTACGGCCCAGCATCGCAATAGCCTTTTCAGGATCTTTTACCCCAGGAAGCTCAACAATGATACGATCCTTACCTTGTCTTTGAATAACAGGTTCTGTAAGGCCCAGCTCGTTAACACGGCGTTCGATAATCTTCACGCTGCGGTTTACGGCATCGTCATCAACCTTCAGCTCAGGTGTATCTACAGCCTGCAGTACAACGTGAGTACCACCCTGCAGGTCAAGACCCTGTTTAATAGAATTGGTTAACGGCGAGATATAAACGCAGAAGCCCCCGATGATTGCAAGTGCAATAATCAGAAACTTTCCTAATTCATTCCATCGCAAAATTATTCCCCCTTAAATTATTTAATCGTTAATAATACGCCTGATACCGTTTTCATCAGCCAAAGCGGCAACAGGCACATCATTAACATCACACGGCAGCTCTTCCTGTAAAAGTGCAGTACAGGTAATACCGCAGGTAATTTTTCTTGGTACGTGAGCAAGGAATCTGTCATAATAGCCTGCTCCCATGCCCATACGGTTTCCCTGCCTGTCAAAAACTACAGCAGGCACAAGTATCAAGTCCAGCAGCTCCGGCATAATACTTTCAACCGGCTCCGCTATAGACCTGATACCGTACCTGTCACAGACAAAATCCTGCATTGACTCAATACGCGCCGCCTTCATCTCAGTAGCTGAAAGCACCAGCGGCACATAAACTTTTTTATTATCTGCCAATGCCTGACTTAATATATAATCCACAGAAATTTCGTTACTGAAAGCAAGATATCCCATTATGCTTTCAGCACGCTTATACTCTTCACTTTGCAGAATATAATCAGCAATGCGATTGCTGCAGCGGCTGATATACTCTGGTGACAGACTGCCGCGCAGTTTTTTTAATTGTTTGCGCAGCTCAATTTTATCCATGAATTATTTATCTCCTGTATTTTTAGACGGATCTTGAAAGCCACTGATAGCAGAACGTACAAAGTTAATTTCTACATTTTCAGCAACTTCAACAGTTACTTTCTTTTCAGATATATTGATAATAGTACCATACATACCGCCGATAGTAATGATTTTGTCACCTTTTTTCAAAGACTCCAGCATATTCTGACGCTTTTGCTGTTCTTTTTTCTGCGGACGCCACAACATAAAATAGAAAATGCCACCCATCAGTATAAACGGCCATATAGCGTTAATCATTGCCATCATATCTCCACCTGCCATTATTACACCTCCACATTTACAAATATTGAGTCTAACTTTGAATATATTCTACAAATACTGAAAAATACCTGTTTAACCTTGATAGTTTTGTAAAAATCTTTCCCTGAATTCCGGGAATCTGTCTTCTGCAATAGCCTGTCTGATTTGTTTAGTAAAGTTAAGCAGGAAATGCAGATTGTGAATAGTGAGAAGTCTTAAAGCAAAAATTTCTTCTGCCTTAAACAGATGGCGGATATATGCTCTGCTGAAATTACGGCAGGTATAACAGCCGCAGCCTTCCTCAATAGGTGAAAAATCTTCTGCATAGCAAGCATTACGCACTACCAGACGACCATAAGAAGTCATTGCCGTACCATTGCGTGCTACGCGGGTAGGAAATACGCAGTCAAACATATCAACGCCAAGATTTACCGCTTCAACTATGCAGTCAGCCGTACCTACACCCATCAGATAACGGGCTTTATCCTTCGGCATATCCTCTGTAGTATGTCCCAAGATATCATACATCAGCGGTTTAGGTTCGCCAACACTGAGACCGCCAATACCATAACCGGCAAAGTCAAGCTCAGTCAGCTGCTGTACACTCATTTTGCGCAGCTCTGGATACATGCCGCCCTGCACAATACCGAACAAGGATTGATCTTCACGGGTATGAGCAGCAAGGCAGCGTTTAGCCCAGCGGGTAGTACGCTCTGTAGATTTTTTTGCATAATCAAAATCAGCAGGATAAGGAATACACTCGTCAAAAGCCATAGCAATATCTGCCCCCAAGGCTTCCTGTACGTTGGTAGCTATTTCCGGAGAGAGAAATTTCTTGCTTCCGTCAATATGTGAACGGAACATAACTCCCTCTTCAGTTATCTTGCGCATTGCACCCAGGCTGAACACCTGGAAGCCGCCGCTGTCTGTAAGCATGCCGCGCTTGTAATTCATAAATTTGTGCAGACCTCCGGCTTTTTTTACCAGCTCATGGCCCGGACGCAAAAACAGATGATAAGTATTGGACAGAATTACCTGACTGCCCATATCATATAATTCTTCCGGTGACAGGGTTTTTACTGTCGCCTGCGTTCCCACGGGCATAAACATAGGTGTTTCAAAAGTTCCGTGGGGAGTATGCAGCCTGCCAAGTCTGGCACCGCTGCGGCTGCATTCTTTAATCAGTTCATATCTTACTGCGTGCATAAAATCTCCTTTACTTATGTCTGTCTACTATAAACATGGCATCGCCGAAAGAGAAAAATCTGTACTGCTCTTTAACTGCCACAGCATAAGTTGCCAGCATAATTTCGCGGCTGGACAAAGCTGAAACAAGCATAAGAAGCGTACTTTGCGGCAAATGGAAATTTGTTACCAAAGCATCTACAAAACGGAATTTATAACCGGGGAAAATAAAGATATTCGTCCAGTTGCCGCCTGCTTTCATAACTCCGTCAGCACCAGCTGCTTCCAAGGTACGAACTGCCGTAGTACCTACAGCAATAATTCTTCTGCCTTCTGCTTTGGCTTTATTGATAGCGTCTGCAGCTTCCTGAGAAACAGTATAAAACTCTTTGTGCATCTGATGGTCTTCTATATTTTCAGCACTGACAGGACGGAAAGTACCTAATCCTACATGCAGTGTAACAAAGACTTCTTCACAGCCTTTTGCTTTAATTTTTTCCAGTAACTCTTTAGTAAAATGCAGTCCGGCTGTAGGTGCTGCAGCACTGCCGCGTTCTCTGGAATAAACAGTCTGATAACGCTCCTTATCTTCCAGCGGAGCAGTAATATATGGTGGCAGAGGTGTTTCTCCTAATCTGTCCAAAATTTCTTCAAAAATGCCGTCATACTTAAATCTTACTACCCTGCCGCCAAAATCAGTATGAGCAATTACCTCACAGGATAATTCGTCGCTGAAAATGATTTTAGCGCCCACCTGCAGCTTTTTGCCAGGACGTACAAGTACTTCCCAGTCAGTAGCATCTTTGCGTGTCAGCAGAAAAACTTCTACATGAGCGCCTGTTTCTTTGGTACCATGCAGACGGGCTGGAATAACACGGGTATCGTTAAATACCAGTAAATCTCCCGGTCTGAGATAATCTGTTAAGTCATAAAAATGCTTATGCTCAATTTCACCGGTATTCTTATCCACAACCAGCAATCTGGAATGATCTCTCGGTTCCATAGGATGCTGAGCAATCAGCTCCTGCGGTAATTCATAATCAAAATCTTTTACTAACATTCTTCTGCTTCTTTCATTTCATAATATTTTAAGGCTTGTTCCCTGATAATAATGCTTGAGAATTTTTACATAATTATTAGCAGCACTACGGTCAGCCATGCCTTTGGCTCCCCAAATACTCAAGCCTACTCCGCTGCCTTTGCCAAAGCCAGAAAAGACAACCTTTTCATCTTGGCCGCCGCTAAACAGATGGTAACTGCTGTAAGCATTATTCCATACAGCTTCTTCTTTATCATCTATATGGATTTTTATATCCTTTCTGCCTATTTCCATGCCAAAATAATTTTCAATAGGCACTTCCAGATTATCAGGCAGAGGCGTAGTAATTACAAGGTCAAAGTAAGTGCTGTTTAACGACAGCAGCTTCATCAGCTCCTGCCCACTGAGGCTTGCAGTACCATCTTCACCTGAAATAACAATATTTCTGACGCGGCCTGTATCCGTCCTGTCATGTCCTTTGCTTTGCAGCGGCGACAGACTTATGCTAACCAGCTTACCAACACCATATCCGGCTTGCTCCAGCAACGTTTGCAGCAAAATCGGGCTGATTTTATATTCCCATTTATAATCTGGGCAATCCTGGTCATAATCCTCTACAGACTGCAGATAACTTACATTATATCCCCATGCGCCCAATGCAGATTCTGTTTTACCGCCGCTGCCGGCAGTAGTTACAGCTTTAATGACGTTACCAGTTTTGTCTGTCAGAACTTGACCAGCCGTAGCTTTCACCAGACTGCTTACCGCAGATTTTTTTGCAGTATTGCCTGCATAAGGCAGCTCTTCATCAGTAGAGCTTATATCATAGGCTTCCGCACTATTCTGAAGCATCATATGAACCGCGTAGCTGCGCGCTGCTACAATCTGAGCCTTAATAGCCTCATCCGGCCAGATTACCATAGTTTTAGAGGCCACTACACTGCATAAATAATCTTCTAAATCAAGTTCATTGGTAATCAGAATTCTGCCATTATTCACACTTGCACGCAAGGAACCATCATAGCTTTTCTTGTTTATCTGAGGCATAACCCCGTCTGCTTCGACAGTAAAACGTATTGGATGCGCAAAAAGCCTGTCATTTAATTTCAAAACGCCATTATTGGCACTCAGAAAATATTTACCCTTCGCCATAGCAGCAGATTCACCTGTAACGGTATCTACTACCATAAAATCATTATCACAGCTTATCTCTGCAGTATACTGGCCGCTTACCACTGCGGCCCTGATATCAGCCGCAGATGCAGGCAAACTGATACCGGCATACAGTATCACTGCTAAACATATGACAATAATTCTTTGCAGCATTTATTTACTCCCCGGCTTCTGCAGCCGCTTTTTTCTTTTTCTTAACTCTTTCATAACGATCGCGTTCACTGAAAACACAACCGCAGTAAGGCTGCCTGTAAAGCTCCATTTCCAGACTAATATCTACACCGCGCTGATAACCTTCACGGAAATCTTCATAATAAAACGGTATGTCAAATTCTGCCGCAGCTTCTTCAGCAATCTGCTTTATCAGTTCATACTTTTGATATGGACTTACCAAAAGTGTAGTACTGAATGCATCATAACCATTTTCCTTAGCATACTTAGCTGCACAACGCATCCGCACACGATAGCAATAAGCACAGCGCACTACCGGCTCATTAAGCATACCGCGCACACATTCTTCCAGCGGATAGCTTTTATCTACAATCAAATTATATTTTTTCTTTTCGCAAAATTCACTAAGTGTATTAAGACGACGCTTAAATTCCTTATAGGGATGAATATTAGGATTAAAATATAAAATATCGAATTTTTTACCGTCTGCAGTCAGCTTTTCTGTTGGATAACAGGCACAGGGACCACAGCAGGCATGTAATAACAGTTTCATAGTTTATCCTTTCTCCGGGAAAGGTACTCCCAGATAACGATAGGTTTCGCGGGTTGCAATACGGCCGCGCGGTGTTCTCTGCAGCATCCCCTGCTGCAGAAGATAAGGCTCTATAACATCTTCGATAGTCGTAGCTTCTTCACTGATAGCTGCAGCAATAGTTTCAATACCTACTGGACCACCGCCAAAGGTTTTAACTATCGTCGTCAATATTCTGCGGTCATTGCGGTCAAAACCGTAAGCATCAACTTCCAGCTTAGCTAAAGCTTCTGACGCTACCTGTTTAGTTATAACAGCACAGCCCAATACCTGAGCAAAATCACGCACGCGCTTTAACAGTCTGTTAGCGATACGAGGCGTACCGCGGCTGCGTCTGGCAATTTCTTCCGCACCTTCACGGTCTATCTGCACATCAAGAATTTCCGCCGCTCTGGATACAATAAACTGCAATTCTGATGGCTTATAAAATTCCAGACGGCATTGCACACCAAAGCGGTCACGCAAAGGGGCAGCAATTGCTCCCAGACGAGTAGTAGCGCCAATCAGTGTGAACTTAGGTAAATCAAGTCGTACACTGCGGGCGCTGGGGCCTTTTCCGATAATAATATCTAAGGCAAAATCTTCCATAGCCGAGTATAAAATCTCTTCAACCGTTTTTGAAAGACGATGTATTTCGTCTATAAAAAGCACATCATTATCGCCAAGATTAGTAAGAATTGCTGCCAAATCACCCTGTCTTTCTATGGCAGGACCAGAAGTAACGCGGATATTAACATTCAGTTCATTGGCAATGATATTAGCCAGCGTGGTCTTTCCAAGTCCTGGCGGGCCAAAAAGCAGCACATGGTCAAGAGCTTCCTTTCTTGCCGCTGCTGCCTTAATGAATACGGACAGATTATCTTTAATCTGTTCCTGCCCAATGTATTCTTTTAAGACACGCGGACGCAGACTATACTGCCAGCCGTCTGCTTCCTGTTCCTGTCCGGCAATGATTCTATCATCAAAATCCATTTTTATCTCCTTGCAAACAATTTAAGTGCCTGCCGCAAAATTGCTTCTCCACTCAGGCTGGCGCAATCCGGAATTTCTTTCAGCACCGGCATAATCTCACTGTTGCTGTAGCCAAGAGAAACAAGCGCTTCAATAGCTTCGGCAACAGCACCGCTGCCGCCTGCCTCAGCAATCTCCTGTACGACATCGTCACTTTCGCTGCTGCCGCTGACTTTGTCTTTTAATTCCAGCAACATCCTTTCAGCCGTCTTTTTCCCGACACCAGGAAGCTTTACCAGCATTTTTATGTCTTTATTGCTTACTGCTGTATAGAAGGCATCAGGCTTTATTGCTGATAAAATTCCCAGCGCCATCTTAGGGCCTACGCCGCTTACTGTCAGCAGGATTTCAAATAAATCATAGTATTCTCTGCTCAGAAAGCCGTAAAGCAAAATAGCGTCTTCCCTCACTGCCGTATGCACATGTATACGTACTTCTTTTCCCAATACCAGCTGCGCTAAATGAGCAGAAGGCATAAAGACCCTGTAGCCCACACCGCCTGCAGTATCTACAATACAGTATTCAGCTTCCAGCTGAGCAACTGTTCCTTTTAACGAACCTATCATTTATTTCAACTCCTGCCATCTTCTCGTAGCTGCTGTATGCAGACCGCAAATAGCTACCGCCAAAGCATCGGCAACATCATCCGGCTTAGGCTTCTGTCTGATATTCAAAAGATGCTGCACCATATAGGTTACCTGCTCTTTATTGGCACTGCCTGTACCTACAACCGCTAACTTTATCTGCATAGGAGTAAACTCCAATACCGGCAGATTCTTATTGGCAGCCGTTAAAAGCACTACGCCTCTCGCCTGCCCTACAGCAATAGCCGTTGTAACATTGCGGTTAAAAAAAAGCTGCTCTACACTCATAATATCAGGTCTGTATGTTTCTATCAACGCTGATATCTCATCATAAATCTTTTTTAAACGCATTTCCGGCTGCATATCCTTGTCAGTAAAAACTGCACCATAATGAATGGGACGCAGTCGGTTGCCAGTAAGGTCAACCAGACCATAACCGCAGATGGCAGTTCCCGGATCTATTCCTAAAGCCAGCAAGGCAAACCTCCTGTAATCTTAACAAATTATAGAAAAAAGCAGGCTGGCCAGCCTGCTTTTTTATTATTCCTCGTCATCCTCCGGCAGGTCAGCATTGGTATATACGTCCTGCACGTCATCCAGATCGTCGAGCGCGTCCAGCATTTTTTGTACTTTTTCAGCATCTTCCGCACTCAGTTCAGCCATAGTATCAGGAACCATGGTGATTTCGGACATTTCTACTTCAATATTGTTTTCAGCCAAAGCTTTTTCAACAGCTTCAAAATCATCGGGCTGAGTTACAATCTCAAAGCCGTCTTCGTCGCCTTTAATGTCTTCAGCGCCAGCTTCCAGAGTCATCATCATCAGGTCGTCTTCGCTTACACCTGCTTCGCTGCTGATAGCAAAGATACCTTTACGTTTGAACATCCAGTTTACACAGCCGGTTTCACCCATGTTGCCGCCGTATTTAGAAAATACGTGACGAACATCTGCTGCAGTACGGTTACGGTTATCAGTCAGTGCGCTGACCATAATTGCCACGCCAGCCGGACCATAGCCTTCGTAAGTAATTTCTTCATAATTGCTGCCTTCCAGTGCGCCCTGGCCTTTTTGAATAGCACGTTGAATGTTATCTTTAGGAATATTGTTCGCTTTTGCCTTGGACAAAGCCAGTTTCAGCTTCATATTACCAGTAGGGTCGGCACCGCCCATACGTACGGCAATAGTAATTTCTCTGCTGATTTTAGTAGTAATTTTGCCGCGCAGAGCGTCAGCTTTACCTTTTTTATGTTTAATATTGGCCCATTTAGAATGTCCTGACATACTTAAATTCCTCCAAACTTAACTGTTTCTAAAATTTTAAATAATTACCATAATATT
>ERZ773155.2618-NODE-2618-length-13240-cov-11.579750_pt1 | contig 13240 bp, 9 predicted proteins | sample MGYA00511262_ERZ773155 | MGnify/ENA primary metagenome ERZ773155 (study PRJEB29015, sample SAMEA2737828) | human gut metagenome | biome: human gut; feature: human-associated habitat; material: faeces | place: China | collected 2012 ... | reverse complement strand
ATATGATAATGGATGATCAATACTTCTCCTTTGATGCAATCAGCAAAATCTTCTCCGTTAAGGATATTTTGCACCATTGAGTTGCAAGTTTCAAATATTCTTTGTATCTTTGCAACCAAATCGGGACGATGAGCCTTGCGCCCATGCCGACCGATAAACAGAATGTATAACAATTAAATAATATAATAAGAAACAGAAAGAACAATTTTATAGACTTTTAAAGTCTTGATATATAAAGCGTTTACGAAATTCGGAATACTCTCGAAATTTGGCGATAGACAGAAGTACAGCCGAGATAAAGTGAACGCCTGCGCTATAGCGTGGGCGGAACTTATCGGTTGTACGGGCCACGCCAAATGCCTGAGAGTATGATAAGTGAAGCTCACGCTTCTTTTGTATCATACTCTCAGGTATTTTTGGCTTTCTCATGTGATGGGATTTTCCTCATGTCTTGTGATGTGGCTCGTTCCCGAATTCAGTTCCAACGTTCCTCGTTATAGTGACAAAGAAGACTTTTTATTCTTTGCCCCTATTGTCGTACAATGAATAAAAGGTAATTCTATGACTGATACTGAACTTAAAAATCTCAAAGACAATCTCTGGCACTCGGCTGATATGCTGCGTGCTGGTGCCCACTTGGCGGCTAACAAATATGGTCAACCTATCCTCGGTCTCATCTTCTTGCGTTATGCTGACGTGCTCTTCAAGCAGCATAAGGCTGAGATAGATGCAGAGTATAACAAGTATAAAGGCTCTCGTATGGAGCGAGCATACAAGGATGTAGCCGTGGAGAAGTGTGGCTTCTTCCTCCCCGAATGTGCTTTTTTCGATTATATCAACGATGCACCCGATGATGCCAACAAGGCTTTGTTGGTGAAGCGTGCCATGGAGGCTATCGAACAGGAGAATCCGCGAATGCAGGGCGTGTTGCCTAAGGAGGTGTATGGACAGTTGGTGCCAGAGGAAGAACCCGAGTTGTTGAGTCGCATTGTCAGAGTATTCAAGGATATACCAGAGGACATCAGCATTGACATCTTCGGTCAGATATACGAATACTTCCTTGGCAACTTCGCCTTGGCGGAAGGTCAGGGTGGAGGAGCCTTCTATACGCCAGCCTCCGTGGTGCAGTATATGGTAGAGGTGCTTCGCCCAGTTACGGGAGATAAGAAGTTCTTGGACCCAGCTTGTGGTTCGGGCGGTATGTTTGTGCAAGCGGCTCGCTACATGCATCGCCACAATGCCAGCAACCAAGACTTGATGAGTTTCCGCTGTTATGGTGTGGAGAAAGAGCCTGATACCGTGAAGCTTGCCAAGATGAATCTCTTGCTCAACAATGTGCGAGGTGAGATAACCGAGGCTAATTCTTTCTATAGCGACCCTTATAATGCCTTTGGCAATTTCGACTATGTGATGGCTAATCCTCCTTTCAATGTGGATGAAGTGGTGTTTGAGAAAGTGGCTGACGATGCCCGATTCAATACCTACGGTGTGCCACGCAACAAGACCAAATCTACCAAAAAGGCTTCGGATAAGAAGGAAACTGTGCCTAATGCCAACTATCTGTGGATAGGTTACTTTGCTACGGCTCTGAATGAGAATGGCAAGGCAGCCCTCGTTATGGCTAATTCGGCGAGTGATGCAGGTGGCTCGGAGTTGGAAATCCGCAAGAAGATGATACAGGATGGTATTGTCAGTCAGATGGTTACCTTGCCAAGCAATATGTTCTCTACGGTTACGTTGCCAGCTACCCTTTGGTTCTTCAATAAGCAGCGTACCCACAAAGATGAGATTCTCTTCATAGATGCTCGTAATGTCTTTACGCAAGTGGATAGAGCGCACCGCAAGTTCTCGGATGAGCAAATCAAAAACCTCGGTATCATCACTCGTCTCTATGAGGGTGATAACGATGCTTTCTGGGCATTGGTTAACGAATACAAGGCAGAAGGCAAACAGGAAGAGGTGGATTGGTTGCTTGAAAGATGGCCGGAAGGTACCTACCGAGATGTCATCGGTTTGTGCAAAGTAGCGAAGATAACTGGTGAGGATGGCATTGAGGACAATGATTGGAGTCTCAATGCTGGTCGCTATGTAGGTGTCGTGATAGAGGATGATGGAATGACAGAAAATGAGTTCCGTCAGGAAATGTTGTCCCTGAATGGTGAGTTCTCTCAGCTCAGTGCTGAGGCTGAGGATTTGCAGAAGGAGATAGAGAAGAATATGAAGGACTTGTTTGGGGAGGAGTAGAGTATGGAATGGGTAGAAAAGAAATCTTCGGAATTATATGTAAGTTCTTCGGGATTGTCAAAATCTTCAGATCAGTTTGGGTATGGTTATCCCTTTTTGTCATACAAGGATGTGTTTAATAATTATTATGCACCAGAAAAACTGTCAACTCTTGTAAATTCTACAGAAAAGGATAGAATGAAATGTTCTGTAAAGCAAGGAGATGTATTTCTTACTAGAACAAGCGAAACGACGGATGAGTTAGGTATGAGTTGTGTGGCTTTGCATGATTATGTAAATGCTACATTTAATGGCTTTACGAAACGTCTTCGCCCTTTAACGGATGAGATAGAGCCTAAATACGCTGCGTATTATTTTCGTTCTCCTTATTTTCGCTCTCAATGTATTTCTCTTGCATCTCTTATAACAAGAGCAAGTCTTAATGATGGGATGATTCGACGTCTTAAAATCCGTTATCCATTAAATAGAAAAGTGCAAGAAAAAATTGGAGGAATTTTATATACCTACGATTCTCTCATAGAGAACAATACCAAGCGTATTCGTCTTTTGGAGAAAATGGCAGAGAACCTATATAAAGAATGGTTCGTCCGCTTCCGCTTCCCTGGACATGAGAATGTGGAAATGGAGAATGGGTTGCCTAAAGGGTGGAAATATGTCAACTTTAGTAACTTATCTCCTATTTTGACAGGAAAGAAAGATGCAAATTATGCTTCTCAAAATGGCAAATATAAGTTCTTTACTTGTTCGAAAAATGATTTAGTGGCTGATAATTACTCATTTGACTGTTTTGCGATAATATTAGCAGGCAATGGTGATTTGAACGTTAAGTTATATGATGGACAGTTTGAAGCTTATCAGCGAACGTACGTGTTGAGTCCATATGATGTGGAGCATATATATGTTTCCTATTATACTATTCAGTCAGAACTTGATCGACTCCTAGTGGGTGCTGCTGGAGCAGTAATTAAATTCTTGACTAAGGGTATGATAGAAAAAATTAAGGTGCTCCTTCCAACAAATGATGTATTGGTTAGATTTAATTCTATTCAAGAGCATAATTATAGACTTCGTCAAAACTTGAAACGTCAGAACTCCCTCCTTGCTCGCCAGCGAGACCTCCTTCTTCCTCGCCTCATGTCAGGCAAGTTGGAAGTAAAAGTGAAACCATAAAAACGATAAACGTATGAAGTCATTTATCAGTGAAGACAATATAGAGCAAGCCATCTGTAATCGACTTTCGCAGCCGGAATACGGATGGAAACGAATAGAGTGTAGCCCGGAATTGGAAGACCAAGACGAGGTGGCATCCACTGGACGTGCCAATGCCTCGGAGTGTATTCTGCCCGAAGTGTTCCTCTCTGCCTTGCGCCGTCTGAATCCGCAGATAGACGATGAAATCTTGAAGAACATCCTCCAAGACTTCCGCAAGGACTATTCGGGTACCGATATGGTGGATACCAACTATAAGTTTTACAACCAGATAAGAAATGGCATCAAGGTGAAGACCCGCAACCAGCATCGTGAGGATTTCGACATCGTGAAGCTCATCGACTTTGATCATCCTGAGCGCAATGAGTTTCATTGTGTCAACCAGATGTGGATTAAAGGTCACTTCCGCTATCGTCGTCCCGATGTGCTTCTCTTCGTGAATGGACTGCCCGTGGTGTTTATCGAACTGAAAAACTCCACCGTCAAGATAGAGGAATCTTACAACAAGAACCTCGTATCTTATCGCAAGGACATCCCGAACATCTTTGCCATGAACCAAATCTGCGTGTTGAGCAATGGTTTGCAAACCAAGATAGGTGCATGGAATGCAGGCTATGAGTTCTTCTTCGAATGGCTCAGGTTGAATAACGAAAAGGAGAAACTGAACAGGGAGGAGATAGCCGAACATGGATTGAGCATTCAGACTCTGATAGATGGTCTCTTCCGCAAGGAGCGACTCTTGGACTATATCGAAAACTTCGTGTTCTTCGATAATAAAAGGATAAAAATTATCGCCAAGAACCACCAGTATCTCGGCGTGAACAATCTGATGGAAACCGTGAAGCGCAGGGAGGAACTGAAGGGTAAGCTCGGTGTCTTTTGGCATACCCAAGGTTCGGGCAAGAGCTATTCGATGGTGATGTTCGTAAGAAAGGTGAAGCGCAAGTTGCATGGCAATTTCACCTTCTTGGTGATCACGGATAGGGACGACTTGGATACGCAGATACATAAGACCTTTGTGCGCACGGAGGTGGTGGGCGATAAGGAAGAATGTCAACCTAAGAATGCCGTGCAGTTGAGGGAATTTCTGACGAGCAACAAGCCGATGGTGTTTACGCTCATCCATAAATTCCAGTATGACAAGACCAAGAAATATCCCGTGCTCTCCACTCGCAACGACATCTTTGTATTGGTAGATGAGGCTCATCGCACCCAGTATAAGCAGTTAGCCGAGAATATGCACACCGGTTTGCCGAATGCCAACTACATCGCCTTTACTGGAACGCCACTCTTGGGCAGCAAGCGACTCACCAACCAATGGTTTGGCGATTATGTATCGGAATATAACTTCGCCCAAGCCATTGAGGATGGCAGCACTGTGCCGCTCTTCTATAGCCGAAGAGTGCCAGAGGTGGGCTTGACCAATGACTGGCTGGATACCGACATCGACCAAATTGTGGAAGATGAGAATCTCAACGACCGAGAGAAAGAACTCTTGGAGAACTCTTCCTCTCGCATCTTGGAGGTCATCAAGCGAGATGGACGCCTCGACCGTATCGCCAAGGACATCGCCCATCATTTCCCTCGCAGAGGATTCTTGGGCAAGGGCATGGTGGTGAGTGTGGATAAATACACTGCCGTAAGGATGTATGATAAGGTGCAGAAGTACTGGGCGGAAGAGAAGAAGCAACTCGTCAAGGAGCGCAATGAGGCAAAGACTTTGGAAGAGCGCCAAGCCTTGACAGAACGTCTCAACTATATGAACAAGGTAGAGATGGAGGTGGTCATCAGTAAGGAAGATGGCGAGGAGGAGAAGTTTGCCGCCCAAGGTCTCGACATCACGATGCATCGCAAGAAGATGGAAGCGATAACGCCTGATGGCAAGGACATCGAAGACCGCTTTAAGGATAAGGATGACCCATTGAGTTTGGTCTTCGTCTGTGCCATGTGGCTTACGGGTTTTGATGTGCCATCCCTCTCTACGCTCTATCTCGACAAACCGATGAAGGGGCATACGTTGATGCAAGCCATCGCTCGTGCCAATCGTGTTTATCCTGGCAAGACGTGTGGCATCATCGTGGATTACGTGAATGTGTTCAAGTACATGCAGCAAGCTCTGTCTGACTATGCTTCTAAAGATGATAACGCAGAATATCCTGCCAAGGACATCGAGCAGTTGATAGCCAACATCGACCAATGCATCATAGAGACAGAGGTTTTCTTGTTGCAACTCGGCATCAAGTTGGCAGACATCATCGCCGAAGAAGAAACGCTCGACCAACTGGAGATGTTCCGAAAGGCATATAACCGAATCTTGGAGAAAGATGAGTGGAAAGACCGCTTCAAGGTATTGAGCAATCTGCTGATGAATCTCTATGATGCCGCCAAGCCAGAGCTATTTGAGCGAGGCTGGTATAACGAGAAGTTTGCCCCGATAGCTTATCTCAATGGTCTGTTTTGCAATCAGATAGATGATGAGAAGTTGCGGAAGGCGAAGTTGAGAATGGCCGAGGCTCTCGACCAGAGTGTGTCGGCGTATGCATCCGGAGATATGGTTGCCGATGATATTCATCCTTCTTCTGAATATACCATCCATCAAGGCAAGGTCATTGACCTGAGCAAACTGGATGTGGATGCATTGCGCAAGGAAATCAACAGCACTCCTTATAAGGCGTTGGAGATAGATGACCTGCGTGCTTTTATCGAGCGAACATTGAAGCAATTGATTAATAAGAATTGCACTCGTATCGCATTCTCTCAGCGATATAAGAATATCATCGACCGATACAATGCTGGTGGTAGTGAGAATGAGGATTATTATGAGATGTTGCTTCAGCTCATCGCTGACTTGAAGAAAGAGCAGAGTCGCACCACGGATATGGGATTGGAGGAAGAGGAACTGGAAATCTTCGACCTCTTGAGGTCTGACCGCAAGTTGACTAAGGAAGAAGAGCAGAAGGTGATTCTTGCCTCTAAGAATCTCTATCAGAAACTCTTGGCAGAGAAAGAGAAGGTGATGGTAGTGGATTGGTATAAGGACGAACAGCCTCGCCATCAGGTCTTCGCCTTGATACAGACATCGCTTAATGAAGACTTGCCGATGAGTTACGACCGAGTATCATTCAATGACAAGACGAATCTGCTGTTCAATCACTTTGTGGATATGGCGGTGCAAGGATATGGATGGGTAGCGTAATGCTACCCATTTCCTTTTCTCTTGCACAACACCTGTTGTGCACACGTCAATCAGCTGATGGTTACTCTTTTTTCCTAAAACATAGGCAACTTATACGAAAATCTTCCTAAAGTATAGGCAACTTATACGAAAATCTTCCTAAAGTATAGGCAACTTATATGAAAATCTTCCTAAAACATAGGCAACTTATACGAAAATCTTCCTAAAGTATAGGCAACTTATATGAAAAACTTCCTAAAACATAGGTAAAAACGCAGAAATTTACCTAAAATATAGGCAAATTCCTGCGGAATTTTACACTTTTCAATATAAAATAGGGGCGAAATAATACACTTTTCAATATCCGCTGCCCCTTCTCTAGAAGTCGCAAGGCAGGGCGGAGAGCTGCTGCATGATGGTCTTTGCCATACGGGCATGACCGGAATCATTAGGATGAAGACGGTCGGTATCCGGCTTGTTGAACATCTGGGCGCCAGCATCGTAAAGAGGGAAGAGACCGGAAAGGGAGTTGAGGTCGATAACTGGCACTGCCCATACATTGCCAGTCTCCTTGATAGCCTTTACGTATTCATCAAAGAAAAGACCACGGGCGTTTTCGTACATCTCATCAGGCTGGATATTCTTGTCGCCAGATGCAAAGTAAGCACGATGTACTGGTGTCATCACCACGATTTGCTTGGTAGGATACATCTGCTTCAGTTTCGACATGGCGATGTTGATACGACCTTTCAGGGTGTTCTTATCCATGGCAAAATGGCGATGGCGACGCTGGACCATTTCGCTTGGCTTGTGGCGGGCTACTCTCACACTGTCGAAAGTCTCCGTGTACCATTCGCCGATAGGCACACCATTGTTATAATCGTTGGTACCCATAAAGATAAGGATGGCATCGAAATCATCGCTATGCTCCTTCTGGAGCTTATCTGCCTGGCGGGGAATGTCGTTCCACTGTCTGCCGCTTACACCATAAACGTATGGGGTGATGCCGAGCCAATCCTGCAGGAATCCCCAGTATTTCACTTTAGAAGCCTTGATGTTCGGATCGGTGATGGAGTCGCCGAAGTAAGCCACTTTCTTTCTTTTCCACGGATGCTGAAGGTTCTTGAAAGCCTTTTCTTTTTCGGCGATTTCTTTCTTGCTCATCGCTTTCTGGGCGAAGGCGGGCATGGTTGGCATCGCCAAAGTTAAGGCGAGTGCCAGGGTAATCATTGTTTGTTTCTTCATTGCTAGTTTGTTTTTAATCTCTTTCTAGGCGCAAAGGTACGGCAAAAATCTCATACTAAGCTATATTTTTTGTTCAAATATCGTTCTTTTTCTGCTTTTTTTAGTAATTTTGCAGCCGAAAACAAAAAATCGGTATTATTAAATAAGGTATTAAGAGGGATGACTGTAAGTTTGAATCATTTGAGTGATTTGGTTCGCAAGCGAGTGGCGGTTGCGGCTTATTATTTTGTGCCGGGAGTGGTGTTTGCCAGTTGGGCAAGCCGTATTCCGGATGTAAAACAGATGTTGCACTTGAGCAACGGACAGCTGGGAACGGTGCTTTTCGCCATTCCCATCGGCCAGCTTCTGATGATGGCTTTTTCGGGCGTTTTGGTGAGTAAGTTTGGCAGCAGGAAGATGATTCTGCTTGCTGAGGTGCTCTATGCTTTCGTGTTGTTCTGTATGGGAAGCAGCAGTACGGTATTCCAGCTGATTCTTTCTCTGATGGCTTTCGGAATGATGGCAAATCTGATGAACATCGCTACCAACACCCAGGCTTGTCTGGTGGAGAAGATGTATGGGCGCAACATTATGTCTTCTTTTCATGGCTTGTGGAGTTTGGGCGGATTCTCGGGCGGTATCATCGGAGCTGTCTTTGCCAATACCCTGCTTCCGATAGTGGCTCATTTCGGAGCTGTCTTGGTGATGAGCCTTCTTATCATCGCCATCGGATTCAGATATCTGGTAGATGATGCTACGGCAAAGGCTGAAGAGGAGGATGTGCCGAAGTTCTCTTTCAAGACCATTGATCCGATTCTGTTTCTTCTGGGATTGATGGGATTTGCCGGCATGTTCTGTGAAGGTACTGTTTACGATTGGAGTGGGGTATATTTCTCTTCTGTTGTAAAACCCGATGAGGCTTTTATCCGTGCGGGCTATGTGGCTGGCATGGGAGCGATGACTCTGGGCAGATTCCTTGCCGATGGCTTTGTTACGAAATATGGCCCAGCCAGGGTGTTGAAGATTTGTGGTGGTTTGATATTGGGCGGTTTGTGGCTGGCTGCCGCCTTGCCTTATCTGATTCCTGCCACTTTGGGCTTCCTGCTGGTAGGTTTCGGCATCTCTTCATCGGTGCCTATCTGTTACAGCATCGCCGGAAAGCTGGGAACCATCAAGGCGAGCATCGCCATCACCATCGTTTCGAGCATCAGCTTCTTCGGTTTCCTGGTAGGACCACCGGTTATCGGATGGCTTGCTGAGGCCACCGGTCTCCGCATCGCCATCAGTATTGCCGCCTGCCTGGGCTTGATGATAGCGTTTGTTGCTGCAAAGGTGGAAAAGAGAATATCTTGACTGCTGGTGAATATGATTCATAGTGATGTTATCCACCACGATATTTCTTTTTATCCTTAATGATAATTGTTTCTGCCCTTAATGATAATTGTTTCTTTTCTTAATGGAATTCTATGTTCAACACTGCTGAACGTAAGTTCAACACTGCTGAACATAAGTTCAACACTGCTGAACATAGGTTCAACACTGCTGAACATAGATTTCTATTAGGGACAGAAACATTTTTCTTATGGCTTACCAAGAACTTTCCTGCTTCTCCTGCTTTTTCCGGCAGGTAAGAACGGACATCATTCTTATGAGCAACAAACAAAAAGGGTGTGACTAATCGACTAGTCACACCCTTTTTGCTTGAATTCACGTTGTTATTTTAGATAAACAAACTTCCTATCTGGAAGACCAGGGCTGATACTACCCATGCCAATAGCGTGGTGTAGCCGGCGGCGAAGCCTGCCCATTTCCAACTGCCCGTCTCTCCCTTGATGGCTGCTATCGTGGCGATGCAAGGGAAGTAGAGCAACACGAAGAGGAGGAAGCAATAGGCGGTGAGCGTTGCCTTAGATTCCGCCTCGGCATCGCTGTAACCGTAGGTCTTCTTCAAATCAGAAGTCATCTGCTTCTTCAAAACCTCGTATTTTCCGTCTTCATCGTTGTAATCCTGATCATCAGAGAAACTGTCGTTGTTGCTGTAGAGCACGCCCATCGTTGAGGCTACAATCTCCTTGGCACCTACACCGGAAACCAAGCCCACATCTAACTTCCAGTCAAAACCCTGTGGGGTAAAGATAGGCTCGATGGTCTTACCGATTCTGCCGATATAGCTCTGCTCCTGCTGAGCCTGGTTGTCAAGTTCCTCATTGTGAGGGAAGTAGCCCAAAGCCCAGACGATGATACTTGCCACGAGGATGATGCCACCCATCTTCTTCAGATACTGCTTACCTTTTTCCCAGGTATGGCGGCCTATCGCCTTCCAGGTAGGGAAGCGGTAAGGAGGCAACTCCATTACGAACGGGGTATCTTCGCCTTTCACCACGAAACTGGCAAAGATGCGGCTCAATATCACGGCAAGGAAGATGCCGATGAGATAGAGCGATACCATGATGAGTGAACGGTATTGGATGGCAAAGAATGTTCCGATGACCATGATGTAGATTGGCAGACGAGCCGAACAGCTCATCAATGGCAATATCAGCATCGTTATCAGACGGGAACGGTGACTTTCGATGGTTCTTGTTGCCATCACCGCAGGTACGTTACAGCCGAATCCCATAATCAGCGGGATGAATGACTTGCCATGCAGGCCCATCTTGTGCATCAGCTTATCCATGATGAAGGCGGCACGAGCCATATATCCCGAATCCTCCATATAAGAAATGAAGAAATACAGAATCAGAATCTGTGGCAGGAATACGATGACCGCACCAACACCACCAATCACACCATCTACCAGCATATCCTTCACTGGTCCATCCGGCATTGTATTGCTGATGAACTCGCCCAGCCATGCCACGCCGTCCTCAATCCATCCCTTAGGAATCTCGCCCAGCACGAAGGTGGCTGAGAACATGATGAACAGCAGGAGGACGAAGATTGGGAAGCCTACATATTTATTGGTCAGGATGCTGTCGATGAGATGGGTTACCTGATAGGTATCCTTTGCCTTGCCCGGTTCATAGCCCGCTTCCTGCAATGCGCCATGGATAAAACCGTATTTGGCATCCATGATGGCGGTTTCGCTATCTTCCAGAGTCTCTTCCTTCACACGCTTGGCTGCCTCATTGCGGGCTGCGAAGATTTCCTTGGCCGATTTCAGATGACTAACGTATTCCTCAGCGTGCTTATCATTCTCCAACAACTTGATGGAGAGGTAACGGGTAGAGTAGCGCTGGCGGATGGAATCATCTGCCTTCAGATATTTCTGGATATGCTCGATGCCGTGCTCTATCTCATGTCCGTGGTTGATGTGGATATGGCGATAGTGAGCGCTGGAATCTTCCTTGCCTTCGTAGAGTTCGATGATGGTCTCGAAGAGCTTATCCACGCCTCGACCATTGGTGAAGACGGTAGGAATCATCGAGATACCGAAGAGTTCGCCCAGCTTGTCGTAGTCGATGTTATCGCCACGCTTTTCGGTTTCATCAAACATGTTGAGGGCGCACACCATGCGGATGTGCATGTCTATCAACTGGGTGGTGAGATAGAGGTTGCGCTCCAGGTTGCTGGTATCGATGACATTGATCACGATATCCGGCGTATGCTCGATGAGCTGCTTGCGCACATAAAGCTCTTCCGGAGAATAGGCAGAAAGAGAATAGGTGCCCGGCAAATCTACCAGGTTGAAATGATAGCCGTTGTATTCGGCTTCGCCCACCTTGGCATCCACGGTTACTCCGCTATAGTTGCCTACGCGTTCGTGAGCACCCGATGCGAAGTTGAACAATGAAGTCTTTCCGCAGTTTGGATTTCCCACCAGTGCCACGTTGATGACGCGGTGTAGTCTTTCTGCTTCCTGTTCTGCCAAGGCTTCGTTGCTGGCAGAGTCTTTTCTTTCAGCCACGAGCATCTTGTCGCCGAGCGCCTGCTCGTCGCTATCGTTGGAATCTACTACTTTTGAGTCAATTACCTGCTGGCGGTCTTCTTCTTCCGCCTTGCAGAGTTTTGCATCATGCTTGGCTTCCTCGATGGAAACCACCTCGATATGGTCAGCTTCGCTGTGTCGGAGTGACACCTCGTAACCCATAATCTTGTATTTCACAGGGTCCTGGAGTGGGGCGTTCAGGAGTACATCAACCTTCTTTCCCTTGATGAATCCCATCTCGATGACTCTCTTGCGGAAGCCACCGTGTCCTGAAACCTTGACGATAACGGCGCTTTCACCTGTTTTAAGTTCTGATAATTTCATATATCTTTCCTAGAATTAACCTTATTTTCTCTAGAAACTGGCTTTATTGCCAGCTCTTTTTTCTTTTCGACTGCAAAAATACTAATAATTATTTGCAACTCGGTAGCAATGAACTTATTTATAACAAAAATACCTAGAAATGATGAGAGTATCATCAAATCTAGGTATTCTTATCATTATTTCTTGTGATGGCAAGATTTCGCTGTCATCACTTATCATCCTTTCTGATGATTAGATGTTTCTGCCGTGGCAGTTCTTGAACTTCTTTCCGCTGCCGCATGGACATGGATCGTTAGGACGAGGCATGTGCTCGGCACGGTATGGAGTGCGGTTCACCTGGTCAGCTCCCTCGCGGGTATCCTGGTTGGCTGCTGCCTCCTGTGCTGCACGCTCAGCATCGATATCCACCTTGCTCTCTACGTAGTTCTGCTGGGTGTGCTGCTCTGGTGCTGCCTCCTGAACTGGCTGCTCCTGCTCCATGACAGGAATCTGACCACGCATCAGGATGCTGGCGATGCGGTCGTTCATATCATTGATCATAGCGTCCCATACCTTTGCACTCTCCAACTTGAAGATGAGCAATGGGTCCTTCTGCTCGTAGCTGGCATTCTGTACAGAGTGCTTCAACTCATCGAGCTTGCGGAGGTTCTCCTTCCAGTCATCATCGATGATGTGGAGTACTACGCTCTTCTCGAACTCCTTCACTACGTTCTTTGCCTCAGTCTCGTAAGCTTCCTTCAGGTTGCATGCGATGTTGTACATACGCTTGCCGTCGGTGATAGGCACCATGATGCGCTCATACATCGCACCCTGGTTTTCATACACCTGCTTGATGATTGGCATTGCTGTAGCCTGGATGCGGTCGGTCTTGCGCTTGAAGGCAGCCATAGCCTCCTGGAAGGCACGCTCAGCCATCTCGTCGCGTCTGCCGTTCTCGTATTCCTCCTCTGTGAAAGGAATTTCCATGGCGAGAACCTTCAGGAACTCTTCCTTGGCACCGGTGAAGTCGTTGTTGTTCACGATGTTCAGTACGCGGTCCCAGATTACGTTGGCGATATCCATACCGATACGCTCACCCATCAGGGCGTGGCGACGCTTCTCGTAGATAACGGTACGCTGACGGTTCATCACGTCAT
>ERZ773155.2616-NODE-2616-length-13243-cov-44.104413_pt1 | contig 13243 bp, 8 predicted proteins | sample MGYA00511262_ERZ773155 | MGnify/ENA primary metagenome ERZ773155 (study PRJEB29015, sample SAMEA2737828) | human gut metagenome | biome: human gut; feature: human-associated habitat; material: faeces | place: China | collected 2012 ... | reverse complement strand
GCCTTGGCCCTCTCTTCGGTGCTAAGGGTATGGATTGGATGTATGCTAACTGTTCAACAACAGCTCAGCGTGGTGCTCTTGACTGGGCTCCTCGTTTCCGTGAGGCTATCAAGCCTGTAATGGAGTGGTTGTACTACTCTGTAAAGACAGGTAACGAGGCTCAGATTTCTATCGACAAGAACTCTCAGGCTGATTACCGCGAGAAGTTGAACGCTGAACTCGAGGCTATGCGCAACAAGGAAATGTGGCAGGCTGGTGTTACAGTTCGTAAACTTCGCCCTGAGAATAACTAATTTTTTTCTCGTACATAATGTTGAAAAGGGAATGGCCCGAGAGGTGTCGTTCCCTTTTTTCTGTTTATAAGGGGCTTTAGTGATTTCATATGGGAGCGGGCTCATAAAGTATAACTTATGATACACCTTTCTGCTATTTCATTTATGGGTCATGAACGATTTTGTCTCCCTCGACATAAAACATATTCTCTGCAACCATTTCTTCAAGAACTGCAGCCATATCTTCTGAATCATATTTCAGTTGGTTTAGTTCTGTAATGTCATGTGGCTTTCCGTCTTTCAGCAAGTCTAGAATTTCTGATATAATAGTTTGCTTCTGGGGTATTTTGTGGTCTATGCAGACATCACATATCCCGCAGTCGTCCTTCATTTTCGTTTTTTCGCCAAAATAACTCAGAAGCTGGCGCGAACGGCAGATGCTGTCGTTCTTTGCATAACTGATAATGCTCTTGATGTGGGCAGTAAACTGTTTCTTGCGTACTTCCCATACCTCCTCAGGGATGATAACTCTGAAACCATCTTCCCTAGGACGCGTGTAGCTGATATAAGGTGTCTTGCGGCGGGGAATGAAGTCGATGATGTGGCGGGCACTCAGATTTTTCAGAATCATGTATACCTGCTGACGGTTTAGTTCGCTTACACGCTCTATCAGCGACTCATCAATGTAAACATAGTCGGTAAACAGACCGCCGTAATTACGCAGAAGCCCCGTAATAACAGACTCTTCCTTCTCCGAAACATTCTCTAGCAGATAGAGATCATTTCGGCTGATGTTAAATCTGATTCTTGCTTTTCCGTCAGGATTGTCCTCGTAGTGGATATAGCCTGAGCGCTCCAGAATGCGCAGAGCCGAGTCTACGCGAGTAGGGAAGTACTTGTAGGTGAAGCAGAACTTCTCTATCTCGAACATGAAAGTCTGTCCCATTCCGCTTCCAACTGCCACCTGGAAAAAGTAAGCAAGATGCTCGTAAACGTCTTTGATGAATTCTTTGTCTGGGAAAGTTTCGTCTATGCGTTTCATGAGTTTGTTTTCATCGCTCTGGTTGTAGAGCAGCACAGCATAAGCCTTTTCGCCGTCTCTTCCGCCTCGTCCCGCCTCTTGAAAATAGGCTTCCAGTGAGTCTGGACAATCTATATGAATTACCATTCTCACATCTGACTTGTCTATTCCCATGCCGAAAGCATTGGTTGCTACCATTACCCTTATCTCGTCATTTTGCCAGTTTTTCTGTCGGATATCCTTCACGTTGGAATCCAGTCCGGCATGGTAAAATGTAGCAGAAATACCTTGTTTGTTCAGAAGTTCTGCCATCTCCTTGGTTCGTTTTCGGCTTCTCGCATAAATGATTGCTGAGCCTTGGGTACACTGTAGGATATGAACCATTTCGGTCAACTTGTCGTTGGTGGTGCGCACCACATAGGCAAGATTCTTGCGGGCAAAACTCATTTTAAATACGTTTTGCTTCTTGAAGTGAAGCTGGTTCTGGATATCTTCTACTACATCGGGAGTGGCCGTAGCTGTAAGAGCAAGGACTGGTACACCGGGCTTCATATCTCTTATTTTTGCAATTTCGAGATAAGACGGGCGGAAATCGTAACCCCACTGGCTGATGCAGTGAGCTTCATCTACCGTGATGAAACTCACCGGAATGTGGCGCAATTTAGTTTGGAACAATTCTGAAGAAAGACGTTCTGGTGAAACATACAGAAACTTGATTTCACCGAAAATACAATTTTCCAATATTCGGAGAATCTCTTGGCGCGACAATCCTGTGTAGATGGCTTCAGCCAGGATGTTGCGGGCCTTGAGATGCTGTACCTGATCCTTCATCAGCGCAATGAGTGGAGTTACCACAATGCAGACGCCCTTTTGGGCAAGGGCTGGAACCTGGAAGGTGATGGATTTACCGCCACCTGTAGGCATAAGACCGAGGGTATCCTCACCTCGGGCTATACTCTCGATGATGTCTCGTTGTATGCCGCGAAAGTCAGGATACCCCCAATATGTACGTAGTATTTCTTGATATTTATCTGCCATTTTTTGAAACTTTTGCCCTTGCAGATTTCGATGCTTTTGCGTCCTGACGGATTTGCTCTACAAATCCGTGTAATCCGAGTAATCAGTGCCTAATCCATGCATAGGGCTAAGTACCTCATCCTTCGTTTGGACGGATGTCTTCTATCTGAAGTTGAACTTGGTTTTTCTTAAAAATATTCTCTTCTATGGTGAAGGCTATGTCGAAACTTCGCTTACTCTTGATGTAGCGGGCAGCTGCACTCTGACCGAAAGCGATGCCGTTTAAGACCGTGCTCGATTTTGAGTCTACCAGTTCCAACTTGATGTGTTCCTGTTCTCTGCCCACCACCTTGCTGGTACCATAATCATATACCCGGTTGGTGCAGAAAATAGGTTTCTGGTTACATGGACCGAAAGGAGAGAAGCGCTTCAAGTCGGCCTGCAGATGCTTGGTAATGTCTTTAAAGTCTATTTCAGCATCTATGTTGAGCATCGGTTCTGTCTGTTGAGGCGAAATATGCTCTTCTACATAATGCTGGAACCTGTCTCTGAACTCTCTAACCTTATCCCACTTCAAGGTAAGTCCGGCAGCATAGGTATGACCACCGAAATTGAGCAGGAGGTCGCGGCAACTCTTGATGGCTGAGTAGATGTCAAATCCCGTTACGCTACGTGCTGAACCTGTAGCCATATCACCATCCCGGGTCAGAACAATGGTAGGGCGGAAGTAGATTTCGGTGAGTCGGGAAGCAACAATGCCAATGACTCCCTTTTTCCAGCCTTCATCATAGAGCACGATGCTGGAATTGTGTTTCATGCTTTCCAGACGCGATACGATGCCGTTGGCTTCTTCAGTCATCTGCTTGTCTATGTCTTTGCGCTGCTCATTGTACTCATTGATGTGTCTGGCCATGCGCAGGGCTGAGGAATAGTCTCTTTCTACTAGCAGATCTACGCTCAGCTTGCCGTTCTCCATTCTGCCTGAAGCATTGATGCGGGGACCAATCTTGAACACAATATCGCTCATAGAGAGCTCGCGTCCGTTCAGTCCGCAGATGTCGATGATGGATTTCAGACCGATACTTGGGTTGGTATTCAGCAACTTAAGACCATGGAAGGCGAGTATTCTGTTCTCATCTACCACCGGCACAATGTCGGCAGCAATACTCACGGCGCAGAAGTCGAGCAGAGGAATGAGCCTGGAGAACGGAATGTTGTTGTTCTTGGCAAAAGCCTGCATAAACTTGAATCCTACACCGCATCCGCAGAGATGCTTGAATGGGAATGGATCGTCAGGACGCTTCGGATTGAGTATGGCCACAGCAGGTGGCATCACATCGTCAGGAACGTGATGGTCGCAGATGATGAAGTCTATTCCCAGACTCTTGGCATATTCTATCTCCTGAATAGCCTTGATTCCGCAGTCTAGAATAATAATCAGTTTTACACCAGTCTGATGAGCAAAATCTATTCCTTTCTTACTCACTCCGTAACCTTCGTCGTAGCGGTCGGGAATGTAGTAGTCGATGTTTGAATAGAATTGCTGCAAGAATTTGTATACCAGGGCAACGGCGGTGCATCCGTCTACGTCATAGTCTCCGTAAACAAGGATACGTTCCTTTCTACCCATAGCATCGTTCAGGCGGTCTACGGCAATATCCATGTCTTTCATCAGGAATGGATTGATGAGATCTGAGAGTTGTGGACGGAAGAACCGTTTGGCTGCAGACTCTGTCGTAATCTCGCGCTTGATGAGCAAATGGGCAAGAACTGGGCTCATATTTAGCTTGGCGCCTAATTCTTCAGCTGCTTTTTGCTGTTCAGGTGTTGGTGATTCGTAATTCCATTTAAAATGCATTTTAATTATTTTTTATTTCTGCCCCCAAAGTTACGAAAATAAAATGACAAAAGGAAATGTTTAGGGAGGAATTTTACTAAATTACCTAGAAATAAGTAAAAATAAGACTTGTTGGCAACCCAAAATAAGTGAATAAGAGATTTTCTTGGCAACAAAAAAGGCAGCAAACTCATCGGTTTGCTGCCCCTTGAATATTTTTGTTTAGGAGAATGTCCATAGAAAACCTATAGACTGTTAACTATAAACTTTTAACTATTAAAACTCTCCTAGATTCCGAGCTTCTTGCGGATGTCCTTAGGAAGGGCGTTCTTGTTAACCATGAAGTCCATAGTCTTGTAAGCTACGAAAGCCTTGGTCATGTACCAGGTTCCCTTGTAGTCACCATACTCGCCCCAAGAGTTCTTAACCATGTAGTACTCCTTGCCGTTCTGATCCTTAGCGATACCGTAGATGTGCATACCGTGGTCGTCAGTTGTCTCCCAATTATCGAATGCTTCCTGACGCATAGCCTGTGTAGGAACAATCTCAGGAGCATTTACGCCGAGAGAATCAAACTTCTCCTTCTTCTCGTCCTTAGAGAGCTTGAACCAATGGTCAGCATCTGTACCGGCCATAGAGCGAACCTTCTTTACGTCGTAAGCGATACCGAGACCCTTGCGAGTGAAACCGTCTTCTGTTACGTCACCTCCCCATGCTACTGTGTAACCGTTGTTTACAGCGTTGTCAATGATCTTGCAGATGTCTTCCATAGGAACGTTGTAACTCAAAGGCCAGCGCCAGTTATCCTGTACCTCAACAGCAAACTTGCTCCACATTGGGTGGTGGGTGTAGCTGGTAATGGTTACATAATCATCAAGATTCAAACCGAGGCTCTGGCAGAAGCTCTGTGGAGTATACTGCTTGCCCTCGTATGTAAACTTCTCAGGAGCCTTACCGATGTAAGAGTCGATGATGCCCTGAAGACCGCTCTTCCAGGCTGGAGAAAGCTTCTTAGCTGTGCTCTTTGCTACTGCCTCTACGTATGGAGTCATTACGTTGAAGAACTCACCGAAGTTAGCCAAAGAGTCACCTGTCAATGAACCTGGTGCAGGCATGGCAGACTCAGGTACAATACCATAGTGCTGCAAAGCATAGAGTACATCATAGGCGCTACCACCCTCAGAGAAGCTCACGTCGCCGTGCATTCTTACAGCCACAGTGGCGCGGTCCATATAAGTCTTGTTGGCTACGAACATTTCGCTGAGGTCGTAGGTCTTGCCTGTCTTTTTCAAGATTTCGCTCTCGAAGTAGCTGAGGGTAGAGTAAGCCCAGCACGTACCACTGCGGTTCTGGTCCTTGATGCTAGTGATAGGATTCTGCTTTACTACAGTAAATACAGGTTTGTTCTTTGCTACTTCTGCAGAGTCTGCAGCTTTCTTCGCATTTGCTCCTGTGGCTACCAAAGCCATCAAGGCTGCAACAATCATAGTTTTCTTCATGAATTCTTTTCTCTTTATATTAATGTTCTTGTTATATCTTCTCTCTGATTCCTTTTTCTGAAATGATTTCTCTTTCAGGAATTCTATTCCTTGTTGGCTGCCATGAACTCCTCAACATCTTTTGGATGATAAGGTATGCGGTCTTTGCCCAGGAATCTGCAACTATCTTTGGTGATGAGTACATCGTCCTCAATTCGGATACCACCGAAATCTTTATAGGTCTCAATCTTGTCGAAGTTGAGGAATTCTGCACAGTGACCGGATGCCTTCCAGTCGTCGATGAGGGCAGGGATGAAGTAAACTCCCGGCTCGTCGGTTACCACGAAACCTTCCTGCAGACGGCGACCCATACGCAGGCAGTTGGTACCGAATTGCTCCAGATTAGGGCGTACCTCTTCGTCGAAACCAACGTTAATCTGGTCGAGGTTTTCCATGTCGTGAACATCCATTCCCATCATGTGGCCCAAACCATGAGGCAGGAATATGGCGTGTGCTCCAGCCTTTACAGCCTCTTCTGTATCACCCTTTGCAAGTCCGAGTTCCTTCATGCGGTCGAAGAGCAGGCGGCAAACAGAGAAGTGTACGTCAGCCCATTTTACGCCTGGCTTGGCTACATCCAGTGCATGGTCGTGGCATTCTTCTACAATAGAGTAGATTTCCAACTGGCGCTGGCTGAACTTTCCGCTTACCGGCATGGTGCGGGTGTTGTCTGAACAGTAGTTGTTCATAGTTTCTGCACCTGCATCACAGAGTGCCAGTCTGCCTTCTTCCAGTACATTCATAGATGGATAACCATGCTGAATTTCACCGTGCTGACTGAAGATGGTTGGGAAACTGACCATGGCTCCGTAAGAGTGGGCAATGCCGCTTACCTGACCTGCAACATATTTTTCTGTCACACCCGGACGTACGAGCTTCATCGCTGTGGTATGCATCTTGTATCCGATGACAGCAGCACGCTCCAATTCCTCGATTTCTTCCTGGGTCTTAGTTGAACGCATCTTCACAACAGCCTTGATGAGGTCCATGCTGGCCTCTTCTTTCTGCTGGTTAGGATGGATGCCCAGAAGGTCGAATACCTGCAGCTTGATGTCGTAGCGGTAAGGTGGCAGGAAATGAATCTTGCGCTTCTTCGACATGGCGTCGTTGCAGATAGTCTTGAGCGTTTTCATAGGTGCTGAGTTGTGAACGCCTACCTGCGCTGCAAGATCGTGAACACTGTCAACGCTTCCGTACCATACGATGTCTACGAGGTCGATGTCGTCGCCAATCAGGGTTTCAATATCGTTGTCTATATCTATCACACCTACCAGACCGTCGCGCTGCAATCCGAAATAATAGAGGAATGTCGAGTCCTGACGGAAAGGGTAATATCCGTTATTAGGGAAATTACATGGTGAATTGTTGTTTCCGAAAAGTATAATTACGCCGCTTTTCACAAGCTTCTTCAACTCCTGTCTGCGGCTGATGTAAGTCTCTTTGCTGAACATATTTTTAGTATTTTACATTATTTTGCTTGCAAAGTTAGCAATTATTTCCCAAAAAATACGTATCTTTGCAAGCAAAATTGAATAAAACGCGTAAATTTATAAATAATTAATATAAAAACGGCTTTTTGCTAGACAAAATGTAAGAAAATTGTCTATGCTGCGAGCAAAATATAATTATTTTCAGAATTTTAAAAGCAGAGAGTGTGTTATGAAATTGAATTTGAAAACAACAGGTTTGGTTCTTGAGGGAGGAGGCATGCGAGGGGTCTTCACCAGTGGGGTACTGGATGCCTTCATGAAGCATGATGTTCATTTCCCTTATACGGTGGCTGTATCGGCTGGGGCATGTAATGGCATGTCGTATATGAGCCGCCAACCTCGGCGTGCCCGTATCTCTAACATCGATTATCTGGCCCGATACCAGTATATCGGTATTCGCCATCTGGTGACTCAGGGGTGTATCTTCGACCGCAAATTGCTCTACGATAAGTTTCCGAACCAGCTCTTGCCTTTCGATTTTGATACCTATTTTAAGTATGCCGATGGTTTCGAGATGGTTACTACCAATTGTCTTACGGGCAAGGCTATGTATCTTTCCGAGAATCATGACAGGCAGCGTGCACTGGATGTTGTGCGTGCTTCCAGCAGTTTGCCATATGTGAGCAAGATTGTGGAAGTGGATGGCATTCCTATGTTGGATGGTGGTATTGCGGACAGTATTCCGGTACAGCACGCCATTGACATGGGGTGGCAACACAATGTGGTTGTCCTGACTCGCAACAAAGGATGGCGTGATATGGGCAAAGACCGTAAGATACCTTATTTATATAAGAACTATCCTCGCCTGCGTGTGGCTCTGAGTCACCGTCATCGGGCTTATAACGAACAGATCCAGCTTGTAGATGATCTGGAGGCTGCGGGTAAGATTACCTGTATCCGTCCAATCCGTCCGTTGGAAGTTGGCAGAATAGAGAAGAATACCGATAAACTGGAACGCCTCTACGAAGAAGGTTTCATGCTGGGTGAGGCTTTCTGCGAAAAATGCGTAGAAAAAGAATAATATTAATAAGGTGTAGTTGATAAATAAGGTGTAGAGTTTTAGTATATGGCTTGAGAATGAGTAGAACGGTGATTTTTAGGAACGGATTACACCGTGCCTAAAAATCATCGTTCTGGGTATGATAGTAATCAGCAATGATTTCTTCTTATTTCAGCAGGTCAGGGCGCAGGCGCTTGGTTCTTTCCATGGCCTGGTCGAATTCCCACTGGCGAATCTTGGCTTCGTTGCCACTGAGCAGAATCTCCGGAACCTTCCATCCCTTGTAGTCGGCAGGACGGGTGTAGATAGGGGCGGCAAGAATGTCGTCCTGGAAACAGTCGGAAAGTGCGCTCTGTTCGTCGCTGATAACACCCGGAACCAGTCGGATGACGGCATCTGAGATGATGGCTGCAGCAAGTTCGCCACCCGTCAGCACATAATCACCTACACTGATTTCGCGGGTAATGAGATGGTCGCGCACACGCTGGTCAATACCCTTGTAGTGACCGCAGAGGATGATGAGGTTACCCTGCATCGACATCTCGTTGGCTATCTTCTGGTTGAAAGTTTCACCATCTGGCGAAACATAAATCACGTCATCATACTCGCGCTCTGCCTTCAGTGCAGCAATGCAGCGGTCTATTGGTTCACATTGCATCACCATGCCGGCACTTCCGCCGTATGGATAGTCGTCCACACGCTTCCATTTATCTAATGTGTAGTCACGCAGGTTGTGCAGATGAATCTCCGCTAGACCCTTCTTCTGCGCACGTGCTAGAATGGACTCATTGAAGAATCCCTCCAGCATCTCTGGTAATACTGTAATAATGTCTATTCTCATAACATCTGCAAAAATAATAAATAATGCGGAGAGCACCAAAAATTTTTGCTTTTTCTTTCATTTTTACTTCTCTTTTCTTCACTTTCCTTTCTTTTTTCTCTGTTTTCCTGCCTTTCCGTAGCCATTCTTGTCTTTTCATATCATAATCCTGCTTTTCTGAAGAAAGAGAGTGATTAACGTATAAATATGCAACAAAATTATCAAAAAAACAGAAAAATCATATCAAAATGATAAATTTTCGATAAAACATGCTACTATTTGTAGAAAAAGTTGTATTTTTGCAAACAGAATTGCTCGAAAGAGTGTATAATTAATTAAAATTGTGAACAAGATGATATTGGACATTGAAATGCTGAGAAGCTTTTACGCTTCGTATTCGGAAAGTGTAGCCCAGGCTAAGGCTACGGTGAAACGACCTCTTACTTATGCCGAGAAGGTGCTCTTTGCGCATCTTTTCGACCCTACACAGTTGCGACCATATAAAAGAGGTATAGAATATGTTGACTTCCGTCCTAATCGCGTGGCGATGCAGGATGCGACTGCGCAAATGGCACTCTTGCAGTTCATGAATGCGGGTAAGGACAAGGTGGCCGTACCTGCTTCCGTACATTGTGATCACTTGATTCGTGCCGATGTGGGCGCAACACAAGATCTTCCTGAGGCTTGCAAGACCAATAAGGAGGTATATGACTTCCTGAAATCTGTTTCTCAGAAATATCATATCGGATTCTGGGGACCTGGTGCCGGAATCATCCATCAGGTAGTGCTCGAAAACTATGCATTCCCTGGAGGTATGATGGTGGGTACTGATTCTCATACTCCTAATGCCGGCGGTCTCGGCATGGTGGCAGTAGGTGTAGGTGGTGCTGATGCCGTAGATGTGTTGACCGGTCAGCCTTGGGAACTCAAGATGCCACGTCTCATTGGTGTGCATCTCACAGGTAAACTCTCTGGCTGGGCCACTCCTAAGGATGTGATTCTCGAAATCCTCGGCATTCTTACCGTAAAGGGCGGAACCAACGCCATCCTCGAATACTTCGGCGAGGGATTGGACAGCATCTCGACTACCGGCAAGGCTACCATCTGTAACATGGGAGCCGAATTGGGTGCCACATGCTCTATCTTCCCATTCGACCAGAATGCCAGCGAGTATCTCCGCAAGACAGGCCGTGAAGAAATTGCATCTCTCGCACAGATGAATGCAGCCGAACTCCGTGCTGATGATGAGGTGTTGGCAGATCCGTCTGCTTTCTACGACCAGATTGTTGAAATCGACCTTTCTAAGGTTGAACCTCATCTTAACGGTCCGTTCACTCCAGATGCAGCCACACCAATCTCTCACATGAAGGCAAAAGGTCCTGCCAACGATTATCCGATGGTAGTAGAAGTCGGATTGGTAGGTAGCTGTACCAACTCTTCTTATCAGGACTTGGCCCGTGCTGCCAGCATTGCCCGTCAGGCTTATGAGAAAGGTATTGAGGTGAAGGGGCAGCTTATCATCAACCCGGGTTCAGAGCAGATTCGCTATACAGCCGAGCGTGATGGCATCCTTGATGATTTCAAGAAGATTGGAGCCCTCATCATGACCAATGCCTGCGGTCCTTGCATCGGACAGTGGAAGCGTCATACCGATGATAATACGCGCAAGAATGCCATCGTCACTTCTTTCAACCGAAACTTCCGCCGCCGTGCTGATGGCAACCCTAATACGTTTGCCTTCATCGGCAGTCCAGAGCTCACCGTGGCTCTCACCATTGCGGGCCGTCTCGACTTCAATCCGGCTACCGATACCTTGTTGGATAAGGAGGGCAACAGCGTGATGCTCGATGCGCCTACAGGTTTCACCTTCCCACCTAAGGGTTTTGCCGTAGAGGATAAGGGATTCATTGCTCCAAGCGAAGAAAATGCCAATGTAGAGGTAGTTATTGCGCCTGACAGCAACCGACTCCAGAAACTTGCTCCGTTTGCTCCATGGGATGGAAAAGACCTGACAGATATGCCGCTTCTTATCAAAACCGAGGGCAAATGTACCACCGACCACATCTCTATGGCGGGTCCTTGGCTGAAGTTCCGTGGACATTTGCAGAACATCTCCGACAACCTTTTAATGGGTGCCGTTAATGCCTTTAACGGTGAGAGTAATAAGGTGAAGAACCAGTTGGATGGTGCTTATGTCGAGGTTTCTACCGCTGCCAAGGCTTACAAGGCAAAAGGCATCAGCAGCATCGTGGTGGCAGAGGATAACTATGGTGAAGGTTCTTCCCGTGAGCATGCAGCTATGGAGCCTCGTTTCCTCAACGTGAAGGTGATTCTCGCCAAGAGTTTCGCCCGCATCCACGAAACCAACCTGAAGAAGCAGGGTATGCTTGCCCTCACATTCTGCAACAAGGATGATTATAATAAGGTGCAGGAGGACGACCGCATCTCTTTGACAGGTTTGAAGGAGTTTGCGCCAGGTTCTAAACTCACCGTCACCCTGAAGCACAAGGATGGTTCTGAGGATAGTTTCGAGGTTGAGCATACTTATAATGATACACAGATTGCATGGTTTAAGGCTGGTTCTGCATTGAACTTTGCTGCAAAGAAATAATAGTTGTAGCCATGCAGCTAAAATAGTAACAGTTATGAATAAAGAATATTTAATATATAAATTAAGCGATGAGGTAAAAAACTCATGCAAGATTGATAAGGATGCATTCAAGAAGTTCAATGTGAAGCGTGGACTTCGTAATGAGGATGGCTCTGGTGTGTTGGTCGGACTGACCAATATCGGTAATGTAGTGGGTTATGAGCGCGATGCAGAAGGTAAGTTGACTCCTACAGAAGGTAAACTTTATTATCGTGGTTATGAACTTGATGATCTGGTAACTCCTCTCTTGAAGGAGAAGCGTTTCGGATTCGAGGAAGTAGCCTTCCTGCTGCTCTCGGGCCAGTTGCCTGATAAGGAGGAATTGGATGCTTTCAAGGAACTTCTGAACGATAATATGCCGCTTGATCATCGTACGATTACCCATATCATCGAGCTGGAAGGCAGCAACATCATGAACATCCTGGCCCGTTGTGTGCTCGAAATGTACACCTTCGATCCGAATCCGGATGACATCAGCCGTGACAATCTGATGCGCCAGAGTATTGAATTGATTGCCAAGTTCCCAACCATCATTGCTTATGCATACAATATCTACCGTCACTCTGTTCAGGGTAGAAGTCTACATATTCGTCATCCTCGTGAGAATCTCTCTATTGCAGAGAACTTTCTTTATATGATGAAGCATGAAAACTATTCCGAACTGGATGCCCGTATGCTCGACCTTCTCCTGATTATCCAGGCAGAACATGGTGGTGGTAACAACTCAACCTTTACAGTACGTGTAACATCTTCTACCCGTACAGATACTTACAGTTCTATTGCTGCTGGTATCGGTAGTTTAAAGGGTCCTTTGCATGGTGGTGCCAATATCAAGGTTATCAATATGTTCCACCACTTGAAAGAAGCTATCAAGGATTGGGGTAATGTAACTGAACTTGATACTTACCTTAAGCGAATGCTCAATAAGGAGGCTTATGACAAGACAGGTCTCATTTATGGTATCGGTCATGCGGTCTATACTTTGAGTGACCCACGTGCCGTTGAACTGAAGCGACTGGCAGGTGAACTTGCCAAGGAAAAGGGTAGAGAAGACGAGTATAATTTCCTGAAGTTGATAGAGCAGGAAGGTATCAAATGTCTGCAGGAACACCGTGGAGGCAGCAAGCCAGCGTGTGCAAATCTTGATTTCTACAGTGGCTTTATCTATGAAATGATTGGTTTGCCACAGGAAATCTATACACCTATTTTCGCCATGGCACGTATCGTGGGCTGGACAGCCCATCGTATTGAAGAACTCAATTTCGAAGGCCGTCGTATTATCCGTCCTGCATATAAGAATATTCTTGGCGAACTGGAGTATAAGCCACTGAATGAGAGATAAAATTCCTCTTTGTTATTATACAAGAAAGGCAATGCCCGTCGTTGGGTGTTGCCTTTTCCAGTCTATATACAAGCAGGCTATTGTCAAGTGATTCAGTGAAGTTTTTGTTTTGAACATTAGAACTAATATACGTTAAATATTCAAAGTAGTATGTTGTAATTTTGGAGAAATGAATAATTATTCTTATCTTTGTAGCCGAAAAGTATAAAGAAAAGTATAAGTATTGAAGTTTTAACCGTCTAGTTTTAATACAAAA
>ERZ773155.2581-NODE-2581-length-13389-cov-4.502625_pt1 | contig 13389 bp, 9 predicted proteins | sample MGYA00511262_ERZ773155 | MGnify/ENA primary metagenome ERZ773155 (study PRJEB29015, sample SAMEA2737828) | human gut metagenome | biome: human gut; feature: human-associated habitat; material: faeces | place: China | collected 2012 ... | reverse complement strand
CGGCGGCGGATCTCCTCCTTCCCCTCCTTGTGGTTGACCAGAGGGAAGGCGATGTTTTGCTCCACCGTCAGATGGGGATAGAGGGCATAGTTCTGAAACACCAGACCAATGCCCCGCTTTTCTGGGGGCAGGGCCGTCACATCCCTGTCTCCAAAGAAAATCCTTCCGGAAGTAGGCGACTCCAGCCCTGAGATGAGGTAGAGTGTCGTGGACTTTCCGCAGCCGCTGGGGCCCAGCAATCCGGGCAGCTTGCCGTCCTGAATCGTAATGCTGACATCATTCACCGCCTTGGTTCCGGAAAAATCCTTGACCAGATGCTCCAATCGCAGTTCCATGGCGCAGCTCCTTTCATTTATTTTGCTTTTTATTGTCTCCATTGTATTCTATATCATTTTTCTTGTCAACAAATGTTCAAAATTACAGTTTTCAGTCTGCTTTTTAAGCTTTAATTTCATATAATCTCTTTATTTGATAGTATATTATCAATAATCTTCTCCGAAAGAGATAAAAGGCATTGAATTATCATTTTTTAAAATTTGGCTTTACAAAAAATGTACAGAATATCCAACTAATTTTTGCTTTATTCTTGCCAGAGTTCCGGTTTTATGATATTCTCTCCCTAGTATTTAATTAAGTATGGGAGGATTGCACCATATGAGTCTCAAAAAGATGACACGTATTGATAAAATCTCCCAGCTTTTGATCGCCAAGACGGGCGTATCGATTCGCGAACTGGCGGTGGAGCTGGGGGTATCTGAAATTACAATCCGCCGGGATCTGAAGCAGCTCGAGCAGCAGGGGACGGTAAAGCTGATCAACGGCGTGGCCATTCATCGCGCCGCCCAGAACCCCCACAGTACCCTTCCCGAGTACAATCTGGATTACGAGGTTCTCCACTTTGGAGACCGGAAGGCCCGCATCGGCAAAAAAGCCGCACCATTTTTTCAGGGAAACGAACCATTCCTGATACATAACGTCGATATCCTCTCCGATACCGACCTGAAAGCCTTATACGAATCCCACCTGCACAGTGGCAATGATGCTACCCTGTTGGCAAGCAAACGAACCACAGCCCGCTATCTGCTGTTCGACAAACAGGCATATCTGAGAGGATGGGTTAATAAAGATACCGGACAGACCAAACCCGAAGGCTTCGAATATGACGCAACAAAATATCAGGAATATGCCTTCAGTGGCATTCACGTCATCTCCCCTTCCCTTTTCCGATACATGGACGAACGGTGGAAAGGCAAATTCCCCATCATGGATTTCTATTTGCAAACATGTGGGGAAGCCCGAATTGGTGGATGTCTGACCGAAGAGCTTCATCTGATTGATATAGGAAAACCGGAAACCCTTGAGAAAGCTGCCAGCTTTCTGGCAGAACTGAATCAAGAATAAAAATATCAGTCACTTACAAGCCAACAGGCAACTTGCCCGTACCTTAATGCAGAAGGCAATCCAACCGACTGCATAATATCTAAAAAACACGGGCAATTTGCCTTATTTTTTTGTACAAAAGCTAACAGACTTTGTACGATTTTTCAGAAAAATTCATGATGTTTTTCCTAACTTTTGCTGAAGTTTTTCGACATACTTCCTGAAGTGTTCCAAAACACGTGTTTCAAACCAAACTGAACGGTTGAAAACAGCAGTATATTAAAACTTGAAACTCATAAATAATAAACTTACAATCCGAAATCAAGCAATCAACATCAGCCAAAAGAGTTCTATCATGCCCATCACAAAGTCCGCATATCACTTTGATATTCAAACTTTTAAACACAACCCTTTCTGAATATTTTATTTTAGCTTTAAAAAGCCCTATTAAATACCGAAACAATTTTACTCCTCAGCAGAAATCCGGTAATACGAAGGAGCAAGTCCCGTCTGCTTCTTAAAAAATGTCCCGAAAAAAGAAGCATTCGGAAAATTCAAGTCATCCGATATCTCTTGTACACTCTTGTTGGTATTCTTCAGCCAGAAAATGCTCTTCCGGATAATAGCTCTGAAAACCAGTTCCTGCACCGTATATCCGCAAACCGATTTCGATAATGCTGAAAGATATTTGGGAGAAAGACACAACTTATCGGCATAAAAAGCTACTCCCCTCTCTTGCATATAATACTTTTCAATCAACCGAATGAGCTTGATAAAAGTATCAATCTTATGTCCTGCTACATTTTTTTCTTCGATAATCCGCCGGCTGTAAATAGAACACAAACGGTAAGTCAATGCCAGTAACAACAACTTACACTCATGATTATCAAACGGATTCTGCGCACTCTTCCTATGTCTTCCCAGCAATGCAATATAACGTGCCAAATCGCTTTCTTCTCCGGAAGTCCATACATAGCATGGTTCGGGAGTCAGTGTCGTATACAAATACATTGCCACAATCGAACTGCCTAAAATCTCACGTATCGGATCTATATGATAAAACAGTATGCTCACACGTAAATCATCAGACAGTTCTCCTATTGAAAAATTATTCCCTTCGGAAAGAAAAACCGTTTCTCCTGCCCGGGCTGTAAACTTCTTTTTATCTACATCGAAACAGAAATATCCTTTTTCACACACAATCAGTCCCACATAATTCATCAGGAAGGGCTTACACAATATCTTCGGAAAAGCTTTAACTTCCCCTTCCAGGCAGCAAATATCTTTTCCCGCCATCAAATCGCGCTCAAAACGTGTTAAACGCATTTCTTGTTCCTTAGCATCCATCCCCATAAAACTAAAATTAAAGTCTGCCACTAAGGTAAGATTTTTCTATATTCCCATCATGAAACAAGAAAATAAAAATACATCACGGGGAGCTTTCATAGGTACTTTTCCACCGAAAAGTCAGATTAAGAAATGAAATACGCTCCACCGTGATGTATAAAGCAAATAAATGAACGAGTGTAAAGTATTTTATGTCTGTAAATCCAGCTTTCTTTTTCTCCACGGAATTACCAGCATAAGAACGGCACATGCCATACAGCCGTAGAATGTCCATCCCGACATTTCTTTTACAGCAGCCAGAGTAGCCTGTACCTGCACACGCCCTTTTGTTGAAAGAGCTGCCATATTATGTGCTTCCTTTTCACTTTTTCCCTGATACATCATCCCTTGAACCGTCTGATTATATGAGGCTGCTACCTCTGTATTCAACTGATCCATATCGTGAGCAAAGCGAGTTACATAGTGTTGCTGACGATGCTGCATCACATTGGTATAGATAGCAGTTCCAGCCCCCAGTCCCAGTACCATACGCACTGTCAACATGATACAAATCCAGGTAGACAGATATTTATAAGGCATCCGCTGATTGGCATGTACAGCTGTCAGCGAATAAAGTAGCATCATTCCGGCAGAACGGATAATAACCGGATATTTCATGCGCTCGTACAAGCCGTCGGTCTGTACCTCAAAATACATAAACAGGCTGGAAAGTCCTATCAGAACAAAGCCCATCGAGAAAAGGTATTTCAGATGTACTCCTTTTGACCCCATGGCAATAGCAATAATGCAACCGATAAAATAACCGGCTATACTCCAGTTATTAAGCGACGCATTCTGCCAGTTGTCTATCTTCATACCAACTCCTGCAAACACACTGACAAACATGGCACTGGAGTTGAAAATCATCAGCAACAGAAAGAGCAGGATACCCATACGGATAGAGCGCAACTTAAACACATCCATCAGAAAATAAGGCGAATTATGGTTACGTTCCATATAGACAAACAGTATGGCAAACACAACAGCCGTCGCGGTAGCCCAGCAAATAGATGGAGAATCGTACCAGTCGAGCACCTTTCCATACACCAGCACATAAATAGCAGCCGAACACATCACGCAAAATATTACCACACTGCCAAACTTACGCAAGTTGATAGGAAAACGTTTGCCCACATATTTATGATAAGGCATGGTGATAAACACAACCAGAATAGATAATAGCAACGCCCCCATCATGAAATAATATACATACTGCCATTCGTACTCATAAGCCAGTCATGCAGTGAGCGAAGTTCCTATCTGCCCCAGAATCATGAAAAACAGATAAATGGTAGGCATACTGGTACTATTTTCACGGTCCAGCTTATCCCATCCTTCACCATCCACAGGTTCATTGCCCGGAGTTATATTTCGGGCAGCCTCCATCTTGAACGCATATTTGATAAGCGTGAACAGATTGACCATCATCAGCACCATGCGCAGAAATCCCATCACCACACTACAGACAGCCAGCAGGTAAATACTATCGGTCTTGGCACATACGTAACTCAATATATAAAGCAGCGAAAAGCCTACGATGCACATCATTTTCTCACGGCGGATACAGACCAGTTCATAAAAGAACGGAGAGAAAGCCGCCATTCCTACAGAAGTAAGAAAACCAACAAACTGAATATGTTCAGACTGAATACCCAGCCCGCTCAGCATCTCGCCACTGTTTACCGTATACACTCCGCTTGCCGTAAGAATCGGAATAAATAACAGCAACAGAATAAGAATACCCAAAGGTTTGGGAACCCAATTATAAAACGGATAATTTTTCGGACACGAAGGCATAATTCTAATTTATTAGAAACTGAAAAACATGTTTGTCTTATTTTTACTGTCTGGCTTTTACCACTACCATCATTCCGGCAGCCAGACGTTCATTGTCTTCCGATGAAAGGTTCGTAAAATCAATACGTACCGGAATACGCTGCTGAATCTTGACAAAGTTTCCGGCAGAGTTATCAGTCGGAACAAGTGAATATTTCGAGCCGGTTGCTCCAGAAATAGCTGTAATCTTTCCGGTAAACTCCTTATCGCTGATTGCATCTACTGTAATACGGACTTCCTGTCCCACGTGAAGATTCTCTACCTGAGTTTCCTTATAATTAGCTATCACCCACTTCTGCGTATCAGGAAGAATATACGTAATGCTTTGTCCGGCACCAATATATTGTCCCTCTTCCAATGCACGACGTCCCAGCTTCCCGTCACAAGGAGCCAACACAACAGTATACGAAAGGTTAAGTCGTGCCATTTCGAGTGCGGCCGTAGCACGTTGTATGGCAGCTTCCGTACTTTCTCTGCGATTGGAAACTTCCTTAATGCCCGACATGGCAGCTTTTTGCTGACGCTTTGTAGCCTCCTGTTTCTTTCGTGTAGCCTCATATTCCGTTTCAATCTGTTCCAGCTGTATCGGTGTTGCCGCATTCCGCTTCAGCAAGTTTTCATAACGCTGACGGTCTTTTTCGAGTTTAGCCAGACGAATTTCAATTTCGGCAATAGAAGCCTCATAAACAGAAGCCGAATTCTGTGTAGTCTGTAAGGTAGCATCTATTACCGTAGCTCCAGCCATTGCATCTTTCAAGGCAGCTTCAGCCTCCATCACTCGGATACGGTATTCACGGTCATCGAGCACCAGCAAGGTATCTCCCTTCTTGACCGACTGATGTTCGGTGAAATAAATTTTCTTAATATATCCCGACGCACGCAAGTTCACCGGAGAAATGTATTGTTCTATCTGTGCGTCGTTACTGGTTTCCGTCTGTTTATAATCGAGAAAAAGAAAGGCAACCTCTATTACTCCCCATATATCGTGAAGGGCTGTTCATATTTTCCTTTTCTGCATTCTAATCACTTATCATTTGCTAGCCGAAACGCCCATCCATTCTATTTTCAGGTGATGCAGCATGGTAGTACTCTCTCCACAACTTCCCGTATGCTGAATCCCCATACCTCCCCAAGCATTAGGAACGATATCAGCCTCCAAACTTACAGACGGTTTCAGATTCTCGTCCGTTACAGGAGATGAAAGCGGAGTGGAAGTTTCGGCATGGGCCGTCAACTTACTTCCTTTAACCTCAAGTACAATGGTGCAGTCGGTACGGTAACAGGTGGAAGATACCGGAAGAGAAATCGCAGTAGTCCTGCCATTTTCGTATTTCATCAGCATGAAACCGACCGCATTGCTGTATTTTGTCGTACGGATAATACGCAAAGCATATCCAGTCAGAGTACGGGTATCGAACTTGATACAGATATCCATATATTGCCCCGTAGCACTTCCAAATCCTTGTCCTGCGGTTTTGCTCGGATCTACATTTAAGGTTATTTTCATGTCTCCATATCTACCTTCCAATGGAGTATATAACAGCCGTGCTCCACGCTGCGCCTGCAGCAAACCCGTTCCGCGTGATCCGTTCATTCCCTCTCCATACACCCAATAGTCCTTATCGGAGAAAAGTTCCCAATCGTAACCTTCCGTATCAAGAGGCTTGTATCCTCCTATTGTCCATCCGCCGGAATACAATACAGGCTGATTGGAACAAGGAAAATTTCGAAAATCAGTTTCGAATACATCTACCGGATTTACCTGTTTCCTATCAACAGGTGATGAAGAAATCACCGTATATTCTTTACCGGGATGACAACGCAAATGTTTGGGTGCTACCGTTGCCATAAGATAATATCCAACGTCTTCTTTTGTTAATCTATAGGTTGTTTCGGGCTTAGCCAACCGTGACACTGCTACCGGATATTTCGTTTTACCCTCCTTGTCAACAGCCCGATACCAGGTAATCAGCGACTCATCTTTCCGTCCCTGCAAATCCAGTTCGTAACTTACCATTGCTTTTCCATCTGCTATTTCCAGCTTCGGCACTTCCACAAAAGCAGGAGCTTCCACAAAATCGGGAGCAACTGTCAGTTCTACTGCACATTCCAATCCATCTTCCGTATAGGCTACAACAGTGAAATGTTTGGTTTCGTCCTCATGATTCATTGCCTTGACCACACACGTCCCGTCTTCTCCGGCAGACAGGCTGACATACTTTTCATATCCCGGCTGAATCTTCCAGCGAACAGAGCTTCCCTGCTGCACATAATTGCAGTGTCTTTTTACGTTGGCAGCCAACTTCACCGGATTGCCTCCGGTCTGTACAGAGGCAACCAGCGAAGTAACCGACAAACAAACCGGCAGATTCGCATAATCCCTGCCATCATGTTCTCCGATTACCCGTACACTATCCTTCACTTGAAGCGGATCCCAGTCATCATCTCCCCGAAGTAAATTATAAGTGTTGTAAATTACCTTACCATTTTCATCTGTCAGGCGGTATGCGTGAAGTACATTTTCCTGCTCCATACATACTGTATTATAAGGCTTATCTGCACCTATTACGTAAGGCTGTCCATTCATCGTTACACCATACTGGTAACACCGTAACCAGTCGGACGGCTCGTGTGTCCAGCCTGCATATACAGGCTTTCGGACATGAAACCGGCAATCGACAACAGTCAAAGGTCCCACTCCTTTACAAAAATACTGACGGTCTTCGTCATGACATACATAAAAATCACTGTTCAAGAAAACAGCCCCTCCCATATCCGTCCGCCAGAATGGTTTCTGACCATAAAACTTCAACGTACAGTTCAGGTAAACTCCTGTACCAGTCAACGCATCGTCGGTACTTTCCATATAACATTTATAGAACAAAATACGTTTTGCCCCATTCAAAGGATTCATATTCAAGCGGCTGATGAAACGGACATTTTCTGCCACAATTTTATCTCCATGACAATAGGCTACATGCGCCTGGGTAATGGCAGACATTCTTTTTTTACGTCCTAATTCTTTCTTTAAAGGAAATTCCAGATCGACATTACAATAGTTTCCCATCGTAAGATTCTTCACCGACAGACCATCTCCCCAGAAATCAAACATCGTGAAGTTTCCTACAGCTCCCTGTGTCTGACCGCGACTGGAAGCAAGCACTACATTTTCAGGATTTTTGGTTAACCCGACAAGATGCAGATAAGGACATTTTACTACCAGTCCGAAAGGTTCTTTACCGTCTTTTCCTACCCTTACCTGAGGATCATCAGGATTATCAATCCAATATACATAAGGAGCTATATATACTTTCATAGGCTCTGCTTCTGTTCCGGCAACAAAAGCCTTGGCTGCTTCATTAAAGCTATTGAATACAAAAGGATATCTGGCCGTCACTTCATCGGACAGCTGCCCATCGATAAAAAAGGTTTTCTCTCCCAACTCTATTTCCTTTCCTTCATAGAGAATCTTATTTCCTAAAAACTCTATAGGATTTGTAACATCCAACGAACGATATCCGCATACAGACTGAGCCGGCAAAAACTCACAAAAGATTATCCAGCAAAGTAAAAAAGAACAAAATTGTGTTTTCATTATCACGTCGTGTTTTTCAATATGGTGATAAAAATACAAAGAATACGGAAAAAGGCATGACATATCACTAAAAATTTGATATGCCATGCCTTATAACAGAATATAAATCAGTTTGTCTACAAAGACTATTCCCAGAGATTCAATTTGTTTTTCTGTGCTTCCTCGAGTGAAACCGTCTTTACCTGTTTGGTCTTATTCTTTTCACGAAGCTCACGGTATTCACTTTCCAGTTCTTCTGCAAATGTACTTCGAAGATCAAGATTCATCAGGCGTGCTGCCACCGGAGCATTCAGTGAAGCATCTTTCATATATACTACCGGAGCATGATAAACCGGAGCAATCTTCAAAGCTGTATGAAGTTTGGAAGTTGTAGCACCGCCAATCATTACAGGAATATCAAGTCCGGCACGTTCCAATTCTGAAACGACATGCACCATTTCTTCCAGCGACGGTGTAATAAGTCCGCTCAAGCCGATAATATCTACCTTCTCACGAATAGCCGTTTCAACAATCTTTTCTGCAGGAACCATTACGCCCAAGTCGATAATTTCGTAATTATTGCATGCCATAACCACAGAAACAATATTCTTACCGATATCGTGTACATCTCCCTTTACTGTAGCCAACAGCACTTTTCCTGCACTGCGCGCCCCTTCCTTTTTTTCCGCCTCAATATAGGGCTGAAGGATTGCTACAGCTTTTTTCATAGTACGTGCTGTCTTTACAACCTGAGGCAAGAACATCTTACCGGAACCGAATAAATCACCGACATGATTCATTCCCGACATAAGCGGACCCTCGATAATGCTGACAGCATCCGGATATTTGGCAAGTGCTTCATGCAAGTCTTCATCCAGATAATCGCCAAGACCCTTTACCAGTGCATACTGTAAACGTTCTTCTACAGTCGTCCCTTCACGCCAGGCAAGATGTGAACTGGCTGTTTGCTGCTCACCCGAGTTCTCCTTTTCCGCTTTCAGTTTTTCAGCTGTTTCAATCAAGCGTTCAGCTGCATCCGGACGACGGTTCAGCACCACATCCTCAATCCGTTCCAGGATATCCGAAGGTATATCTGTATAAAGTACAGAAGTTCCCGGATTAACAATACCCATATCCATACCCTGCTGAATAGCATGATAAAGGAATACTGCATGCATAGCCTCACGTATATAATTGTTGCCACGGAAAGAGAAAGAAAGATTACTTACTCCTCCGCTGACGTGTGCGCCCGGAAGGTGACGGCGAATCCAACCTGTAGCTTTAATAAAATCGACAGCATAGTTATTATGTTCCTCGATACCAGTAGCCACTGCCAGCACGTTCGGATCGAAGATTATATCCTGAGGACGGAAACCGACCTTCTCTGTAAGAATACGATAAGCCCGTTCGCAAACTTCTATCTTCCGTTCAAATGTATCGGCCTGTCCTTTCTCGTCGAAAGCCATCACGATGACTGCCGCTCCGTACTGCTTGACGGTACGGGCGTGCTCAACAAAAGCTTCTTCGCCTTCTTTCAGTGAAATAGAGTTGACGATACATTTTCCCTGCACACATTTCAGTCCTGCCAGAATAACTTCCCACTTGGAAGAGTCTATCATAACAGGCACACGGGCAATATCCGGTTCTGATGCAACCAGATTGAGGAAGGTTGTCATCTCCTCAGCAGCATCAAGCAATCCGTCGTCCATGTTAACATCGATAACCAACGCGCCGTCTTCTACCTGCTTGCGGGCTATCGACAAAGCTTCATCGTATTTCTTTTCGTTTATCAAACGAAGAAACTTACGTGAACCGGCCACATTACAGCGCTCACCCACGTTGACAAAATTAATTTCAGGAGTCACTTCCAACAGTTCCAGCCCGGAAAGCCAGAGATAATCTGGTTTCGGAGCAGGCACATGAGGTTTGGCATCTTTAATAAGTTCCTGATACTTGGCAATATATGCTTCGGTAGTGCCACAGCATCCACCGATTATATTCACCAGTCCTTCATCGATATACTCCTTGACTTCGGCAGCCATTTCTTCGGGTGTCTGGTCGTATTGCCCCAGACTATTAGGAAGTCCGGCATTAGGGTAAGCACTTATATAATAAGGAGCACGACGGACCAACTGCTCCAGGAAAGGTTTCAACTGTCTGGCACCAAAAGAGCAGTTCAGTCCGATGGAAAAGATATCAGCATGCTGTACCGAAGCCAAAAACGCATCAAGCGTCTGTCCCGACAACGTGCGTCCAGCAACATCCGAAACCGTAACAGAAAGCATTAAAGGAACTTTTCTTCCCAAATTCTGCATAGCTGTTTCTGCGGCCAAAACAGCAGCTTTCGCATTCAGTGTATCGAAAATTGTTTCTATCAGAATAGCATCTACTCCCCCTTCAAGCAAAGCCTCCATTTGTTCACGGTAAGCTTCAGAAAGTTCATCGAATGTCAATGCACGAAAAGCGGGATTATTTACATCCGGACTCATCGAGCAAGTTTTGTTGGTCGGTCCTACCGAACCGGCAACAAAGCGTGGCTTTTCGGGAGTTCTCGCTGTATATTCATCAGCAATTTTACGGGCCAGACGAGCTGCCGCAAGATTTATCTCACGGCAATAAGCCTGCATATGATAATCTGCCATCGAAACAGCAGTTGCATTAAATGTATTTGTTTCGATGATATCAGCTCCTGCCTCTAAATACTTACGGTGTATTTCCTCTATAACATCCGGCCGAGTCAGGCACAACATATCATTGTTTCCTTTCAGCAATCCTGGAAGATCCTTGAAACGCTCTCCCCGAAAATCAGCTTCCGAAAGGTTGTATTGCTGTATCATCGTTCCCATGGCTCCGTCGAGCACGAGAATACGTTCGTTTATTAGTTGTTGCATTTTGAAAAAGCTCTATTTAAATTTAAAACACAGGGAATCGTTTTCCTCATATGCCAAAAGCACGATGCAGACAACTTATATAAACTGTAATTGTCTGCACCATCTTTCTCGATCATCGCTTGAACATGCGATCCATCATACGCTTATCTTCTTTTTCTTTCAACGTCTGGCGTTTATCGTATTGTTTCTTACCTTTTGCCAAAGCAATCACAACCTTCGCCAACCCTTTTTCATTAATATACAGACGAGTCGGAACAATGGTAAATCCAGGCTCGGCAGAAGTACGTTCAAGTTTACGAAGTTCTTTTTTCGTCAGCAACAACTTACGGTCCCGACGAGCTGAATGATTGTTGTACGAACCGTAAAAATATTCAGCTATATGCATATTCTTTACCCACAACTCTCCACGGGAAAAGAAACAAAACGTATCAACCAAACTTGCTTTTCCCTGACGAATAGACTTTATCTCAGTTCCGGTCAACACAATTCCGGCTGTGTACGTATCGACAAACTCATAGTCGAACGAAGCACGTTTATTCTTAATATTTATATTACCGGCGTTTGTTTTCATTAATTCAATATTACTGATAACTTATTAAATATAAATTCGATAATAGCAGGACACACCAAAATGATGATAGTAGCCACAAGAGTAAAGGCAGTCTGTTTGTTCTCCTCAACCTTAAGCCATCTGCGTACCCCCTCGAATACAATTACAATGGTATATATTTGCAATATCCAGTGCAGTACAACTATAGAAAACAGTCCACTGACGATATTCAATACAAAAGTAACTACCATAGAATAGCCCACAAACACAAGTATCCGGTCGTAAGAATCTTTCCCTCCCAGCCAGTTATGATTCAACTTATCCAATAAATAAGCTGAAAGAAAAAAACCACCGAACAAAGCTACAGCTACAGCACAACAACGAGTCAAGGCTACCTGGAACATAACGGATGAAAAATCTTTTCCGATAAATGTTCCGATAAACTCTGACAAGCCACACAACCCAATAAGAGGATAAACAAAAGCAGGCATTACTGACCTTCCTATCCCCCGCTCTGCAATTTCACTCCACGCTTTGCCTGGAGTAGACAACAAAGCTATTATCTGCTGAAATAATGATTTATAATCCAATGTTATTCTACTTTTTTGTAATAAATCCGAACTTCGGAACTGCAAATGTACAAAAAAGAAATAAAATAAGGCACGAATTATACAGAAACGCTGACATACATTAACATACACAGCCTTATCTGCATAATCCGCACCTTACGGACGCATACTTTATCGAGTATGCTTACTCTATATTTCTCTCTCCTAAATTATTCTGTAACCTCTGAACCTGAAGTGTTACCGGCCAGCTTATTATAATTTTCGACTACTGTCTTATAGTCTATTTCGTATGTTTTACTCTTTACATTGTCTTCGTTGTATTCTGCATTATATGTATTTTGCTCGAATTCGATAACAATTTTATCCGGATTTTTGCCACCGTTTGCAACTTTATATGCAGAAAGAGGAGCAGCCAAAGAGAAATGTCTGAATTCATATGCACGACTAGTACGTTCCTTATTATCTTCTTCATCAAAATCTTGTATTTTATGACGGAGATGCAATGTCATAGTAGAACCATTGAAATCAGTTGCCTGATCGTAATATAACGTAAAATTATGAAGAGCTACCTCCTCTTTCAAGTCGTCGTTATTATTTGCTGGTTTATAATAATAATAAAGTGGAATAAACACATCATTCAATTTATAGAAAACAGGAGTAACCTGTCCACCTGTACTACCCGAACTTGTAACATCATATATAGGAGCATTGGCATCATCTTCTGTTGGAGCCGAAGGCAAAACATATCCATCTGCCAACTGTGAACAACCATACAGCTGGACATCTATCATCTTAGTAGTATTATTGACGGTTGTAGGGTCATACGAATAAGCAATATATGCATATTTTCCTGATTCCAAATCAGCAGCAACCTCTTTATTAGAAGGAACATATTCATATCCAAACTGATTTTTCAAACTAACAGTTCCCAAAAAGCCAGTAACTTTTACAAAATCTTCCCCACCATAGCTATTGGTATAATCTCCCCCATTCAAGCAAGAGCTAAATCCAATCATCGATGCAAAAGCTGATGCCAACATAAAAAACTTCATTGTCTTCATATTCTTCCTTTATTTATCTTTTATTATTTATTTTTTTTCACTTAAACAATAGTTCGTTAAAAATTCGCCAAGCCTAAGCGGCTTTGGCGGTAAATAAAATGAGTTCTTTGAAAAGTTTGTCAATTAATTGCGTGTTTGGCTC
>ERZ773155.2557-NODE-2557-length-13491-cov-6.304108_pt1 | contig 13491 bp, 10 predicted proteins | sample MGYA00511262_ERZ773155 | MGnify/ENA primary metagenome ERZ773155 (study PRJEB29015, sample SAMEA2737828) | human gut metagenome | biome: human gut; feature: human-associated habitat; material: faeces | place: China | collected 2012 ... | reverse complement strand
TCCGTCGCCGCGGACTGAACGGAGAGAAAATCCCCAGCTACGCCTACATCAGCACCGGCAACTTTAACGAAAAAACCGCCACCCTTTACGCCGATTGCGGTCTTTTCACCTGTCGCAAAGAAATAGTGGCCGACCTCTATAACCTCTTCCGTACCCTGCAAGGAAAAGAAGACCCGAAGTTCACCACCCTTTTGGTAGCCCGTTTCAACCTCATCCCCGAATTGAACCGCCTGATCGACCGCGAAATATCCCTCGCAAACGAAGGCAAGCAAGGACGCATCATCCTAAAAATGAACGCCCTCCAAGACCCTACCATGATAGACCGCCTCTACGAAGCCTCCGAACACGGTGTACAAATCGACCTTATCGTCCGTGGTATCTGTTGCCTCATCCCCGGACAGTCATACAGTCGTAACATCCGTGTCACCCGTATTGTAGACAGTTTCCTCGAACACGCCCGCATCTGGTACTTCGGCAACGACGGCACCCCCAAAGTATTCATGGGCTCTCCCGACTGGATGCGCCGTAACCTCTACCGCCGCATCGAAGCCATCACCCCCGTTCTTGCCTCCGACCTGCGTGACAGCCTGATCGAAATGCTTAATATCCAGCTTGCCGACAACCAAAAAGCCTGCTGGGTAGATGATAAGCTGCAAAACATATTCAAAAAAAGAACACCCGGCACCCCTGCCGTCCGAGCCCAATACACCTTCTACGACTGGCTAAACAAAACTAACAGCTAACATCAAATCCTTTCCGCAGCAACTATGCTGCGGAAAACACATCATTACAACCATACCCCAGCCCCCCCATCGTACATACGATCACAATGACCTGCACCCCGCATGGTTTCCCGGCCTACTTTTTTCTCCGTCAAGCGAGCGCCCGTAACGAAGCGTTAAGAAGGGCAGACTGTTTGAGCGAAGCGAGTTTCTGCCCTTTAGCCGGAAATAAGACCGGAGTAGCCGGGCAGGCGCAGCCTTGATTTTTTCTTTTTGGTACTTTTTCTTTTGCATCAAGGCAAAAGAAAAAGTACATAAAGATAATAAAAAAAGCGGAAGTATGCCACTCCCGCTTTTCCTGCTATGCTATTCTTTACGATTTTCTAACATTTACGCGACCTTATTTTTTCGTTTCCGTGTCGTCGTTCTTTCTTTTCGGTTCCTTTTTGGCAAGGAGCACTATATTATATACATAGTCCGTCATCCACTGTTCCGAATAGCCCAGACGTTCCTTGTACTGGCGGACAGTCGCCGCAGTCTTGTGCACATCATCAGCCTTCCACACCGTCTTCGTACAAACATCGTGTACCGTCTTCTGCGTCATCCCGTAAAGCGCCTTCTTGAATATAGACGGCATACGGAACTTCCATTGCATCAGATTTCCCATCAGCATCATCAAATCGTTGGAAAACCCTTGATACATAAACAGATACGACTGAATATCATTCTGCGTACGGCAATTACGCTTCACGGAGCTGTCGATCTCCTTAAAGAAACTTTCATTCAGTCCGTAGTCCTGCATCAGCATTTTGCGTGAAGCCGACTTTTCTGCCAGTCCCAGCTTACCTCCCTGCGTAGGAATCTTGAACAAACGTTTGAAGTTAGCCACATCCGGTAAAAAGCGGATGTTGGTAATACCTAAGTTAGTAGCGATGACTGACTGGAAATAAACCCGGGTCAGTGATATGAAATCTTCTACATTGCCGACTTTTGTTTCATCGGATTTCTTTTTGAATAAACCAAATAAGCCCATCGTTATATTTACTATTTTATAATTTACAATTTACAAATCGTGTGTGGAGATTTTAATGAGCCGCAAAGGTACGAAAAAGTGTTGGTTTTCACCAACATTCCAAGTCCTTTTCGATGTCCGGCATGGTCTCTTTCCTGAAAACAGGACTTTGGATGCCCGCTTTCTTCTGGGCACGATAGTCCGAGAGCAGGCGGATGGCATACTTTCCGAGAAAGATAATGGCGATCAGGTTGCAGACAGCCATCAGAGCCATCGTGATGTCCGCCAGACTCCATACCAAATCGAGTGTGGCGACAGACCCGAAAAGTACCATACCGCTGACCAATATCCGGTAGGTGTGGAGCACCCATTTCTTTGCGGTGATGAAACGGATATTCGCTTCACCGTAATAATAATTTCCCAAGATACTGCTGAATGCGAAGAAGAACAACGCTACGGCAACAAAGATGCTTCCGGAAGCACCGATCTCATTCGTGAGCGCCTGTTGGGTTAGTTGCACCCCATTGGAAGAACCGTCCAAAGGAGCACCGCTGAAAAGAATGATAAATGCCGTACAGGTGCAAATTAATAAAGTATCGGTAAATACTGCCAGCGTCTGTATCAACCCCTGTTTGACAGGATGAGTGACGTTGGCCGTCGCTGCTGCATTCGGAGCCGAACCCATACCGGCCTCATTGCTGAATAATCCGCGCTTGATACCCTGCATTAGCGCCATGCCGACACCTCCGCCCAATGCCTGTTCCCAGCCGAAGGCATGGCTGATGATGAGAGATATCACTTCCGGCAGATGCGTGATATTAAGTAATACGATGACCAGTGCCAGCCCTACATATCCTAATGCCATAACCGGGACGATAATGCTGCTTACACGCGCTATCCGGCGGATACCACCGAAGATGATGACAAGAGTCAGAGCGGTAAGCACTCCTCCCAACACCATATGATTGAATCCGAACGCATGTTCGGCAGCAGCACAAATCGTATTGCTCTGTACCGAATTGAAAGCAAAACCGAAAGTAATGCTGATGAGCACAGCGAAAAGCATCCCCATCCACGGCTGTTTCAATCCCTTCTTCATATAATAAGCAGGACCTCCGATGAATGAATCCTTTCCGCGTATTTTGTATAATTGCCCTAAGGTAGACTCGATGAAAGCACTCGAAGCCCCTAACAGTGCGATGACCCACATCCAGAAAATAGCTCCGGGACCGCCGATAGCGATGGCGGTAGCCACTCCCGCAAGATTTCCCGTACCCACACGGCTGGCGATAGAGATAGCGAATGCCTGAAAAGAAGATACATGTTTCTCTCCCTGCTTTCCTTTGCCCGCAGATTCGCTTAACAGTACGATCATTTCGCGAATCATGCGGAATTGTACGAAGCGTGTCCGTATACTGAACCAGACAGCACATCCCAATAACATGATAATCAGAATATAGGTCCAGAGTATGTCGTTAATCTCGTTGATAAAGGTCATAGTTAAGTATTAAGTATCAAGTATTAAGTATTGTTTGTGGTTATTCGTTTTTTATTCGGAAGTAGAATTTATGATTTTCGAATACGGGTTCCACAATATCATAACGAACAAATTTGGCGAGCAGATGTTCAGCGGCACGTCGTGAAAGTCCGGTTTGGCGACAGTAGCGGTTGAGTGAGAGTAAAGTGCCATGCTCCAGTTGTTCGAGCAGGAGCTGTTCACGTTCGGTGTAACGGATCAGTTCGCCACGGGGGCTGTCGCTCTGTTGCCATACACGGAGATGTATAGGTGTTGCCAGAATATTTTCATCCTTGGTGCGGAGATAGGCTAGAGGTTTCCCGGTTTCGTCTTTGGCGTAAACCGGTTTATGCGGAGTTTCTTCGATGGTCGCTACCAACACTTGTCGTCCCTCCACTATATATGTTTGCAATGTGTATTCCACTTCCGGCACGCAATAAAGTTGTGCGGCGGCTTCAATCATATATTTTTCTTCTTCGGAGCGTACTCCCGCGATTTTTCCATTGTCTTTTACGCCAATAAGTAATCTTCCTCCGTCCGTGTTGGCAAAAGCCGAGAGTGTTTTGGCAATTTTGCGTGCGTCGGAAATTTCGAATTTAAAGTCCTGTTGCTGGTGCTCCCCTTCAGCAATCAATGCATGTATATAATCGGTATCTGTAAGCAGTTTCATGGCTACAAAGGTAGGTAAAAATGATGAAAAGCCTCTTTTTTAGGTATTTTTCAAAGATTATTTCAAAAAAAATATTGTTTTTATGCGTTTATTTCGGGAAACAGTGTATTTTTGCGACACATTATTAACGAAAAAAATAAAAGGATTATGAAAGAATTGGTAGAAAAGGTAGCAGCTCTGTATGCTGACTTCTCAAAAGATGCTAACGCACAGATCGAAAACGGTAACAAAGCAGCAGGAACTCGCGCTCGTAAAGCTTCTTTGGAAATCGAAAAAGCAATGAAAGAATTCCGTAAAGCATCTTTGGAAGCTTCTAAAAACTAAGAAATAGAAGTCTACTAAGATATCAGGAAAAAAGAAGAGGATGTGTCGTGAGATGCATCCTCTTCTTCTATTTATACCTCCTTCTCTTTTCTGAAACCCGAAATATCGGACGAATGTGCTATTTTTAAGATTCCATTGAAAAACGTTCGCTCTAAAAATAACGAACCAAGGAGTAAACTGCATAAATAAATGCAATAATATACGAAAAAACACCCATTCTTTGCATGAAACTACATGAAATATACACCTTTTCAAAACAAAAAAGTATCTTTTGGTTTTAAACCAAGGGGGTGTTCCTTTAAAACCAACGCCTCCTTCCTCACCGACCAACCTGTTTTCCGTCAGTAAGGAAGACCTGAAAAAGCTATTTTTGCTTAATTTTCTTCTAATTGATCCATAAATACCGGGAAAATAAAAGTGTCATTCGGAACTGTTTTTCTTCAGTAAGCGATCAGAATGATCAGTGAAAAAGAATTATACTTCTGATTTGACCGATAAACTCTTTGAATAGTAAAAAAGAGGAATCCTGTATTTGTGAATGATGGCATTTTTATGCCTTTCTTTAAAGTGGGGATACAATTATGCCCTTCTTTCACTGTTTAAATATTCCTTTTTTAAGAAAGGTCCTTTTTTAGTGATCAATAGATGTCGCTATATGTGAAAAGTTATTCATGGTAATTTGAAGAAATGAACTCAATTTCTCCCTATTTGTTGTTTCGTTTTTCGGCGATACCGATTTTTAGAGTGTCTTATTCTGGAAATCGGTTGTGTATATGCGTATCAGACAATTATAGTTGCTGAAATATGTGTATATTTATTGTGTAATCTTTAATACTAAGTAAGATGTTAAAAGTAGTAGCATTTATGAAGCAGGTAGCCGAAGAGCTGCGGATGGGGGGAAACTTTGGTACTGCGCACGTGTATCGTAGTAGTATCAATGCCATCATTGCTTATCATGGGGAAGGGGATTTTTCTTTTGACGAGGTTACCCCGGAGTGGTTGAAAGGTTTCGAAGTACATCTTCGTGGGAGAGGATGTAGTTGGAATACAGTCTCCACTTATTTAAGGACATTTCGTGCGGTGTACAATCGTGCCGTCAATAGTCGGATGGTTATTTATACGCCTCATTTGTTCCGTTCCGTCTATACGGGGACGCGTGCGGACCATAAGAGGGCATTGTGTGATGAAGATATGAAGAAGGTATTCACCAGACTGCCTTCATCTTCCGCCATACCTCTTGCCGTGAGGCGTGCGCAGGACATGTTCGTGCTGATGTTCTTGCTTCGTGGTCTGCCGTTTGTCGATCTCGCTTATCTGCGTAAAAGTGATTTGAGGGATAACGTGATCACTTACCGCAGGCGGAAGACAGGCCGGCCCTTGTCGGTGACGCTTACTCCGGAAGCGCTCGAACTATTAAAGAAGTATATGAACCGCGACAGCCATTCGCCCTATCTCTTCTCACTGCTGAAAAGCGGAGAGGGAACAAAGGAGGCTTACCGGGAATATCAGTTGGCATTGCGCAGCTTCAACCAGCAGCTCACGCTCTTGGGGGAGGTATTGGGACTGAACGATAAACTGAGTTCATACACCGCCCGCCATACATGGGCTACAACAGCCTATTATTGCGAAATTCATCCGGGTATTATCTCCGAAGCTATGGGGCACTCGTCCATCAAGGTGACCGAGACTTATCTAAAACCTTTCCGTAATAAGAAAATTGATGAGGCTAATAATCAGATTATTGATTTTGTAAAACATTCAATAGCTGGAGTAGTATCTTGAAAATGAATCTGTTACTTTCTAGGTAACGGAGCTAAATAGCGTTGCAAAGATGGATATATTTTGGAAAACATGCAAACAAAAAAGATATTTTTTCTGATAAACTACTAAAAAAAGAGAAATAATACGATAAAACAACGGATTTCTTTCTATTAGGGACCTGTTAACCTCTGATCAAGATACAAAGAATTTCCTCCCCTCTGCCGCATGTCTGAAGCAGGGGTAAATATGTTTCACTGTAAAATAGTCTGGTTTTTCATATAGATAGCTCCACAGGAGTCAGGACAAAGGTTTACCCGTTACCTAGAAAGTAACGGGTAAAGGCTGTTTGGCCCGTATGCTTCATAGTGTATTATATAAGGGAAATAAAGGTTGAATGAATTAAGAAAAGGAGGTCGCACGAGAAATGAACGGAACAACACATGGGATTTAAAATCAAAAGTGAGAAATTATATTTTTATTATTTTTTTAATTTATAAATTAAAAGTTTTTTATTATGAACAAAAAGTTTTTAAATGCTGTCCTGTTTGGAGCGCTGATAGCGTCCTCGGCAGGTACATTTACTTCTTGTAAAGACTACGATGACGACATCAAGAGTCTGCAGGAACAAATTGACAAAAGCGGAAGCACCGTTGGCGATCTTCAGACTCAGCTGACAACGCTGAAGAGTGCTGCAGAAGCTGCACAGGCTGCTGCTGATGCTGCAAAGACAGCTGCTGCAGAAGCTAAGACTGCCGCAGAAGCTGCAAAAACTGCCGGCGACCAGGCTGCTGCCGATGCTGCTACAGCGAAAGCGCTGGCAGAAGAAGCGAAAGCTGCCGCTGCGCAAGCAAAAGCAGATGCGATAGCGGAAGCCGCAACACAGGTTGAAGCATTGAGAAATTCAATGCAGGCTGCTATTGACAACAAACTGGATGTGACAGTACACGAAGCTGCTGTAAAAGCACTCGGTGCTCAGATTGAAGGTATCGAAACAGGTTTGAGCAATCTTGCCAACGGAGCAGTGAAAGAAAATACCGAAGCGATCAAAAATGCTCAGGATGCTATCGAAACGTTGATTACAGCAGATAAAGACTTGCAGACTCAGCTCGACGCTTTGAAACTTTATGCAGAAGGTGTAAAAGATATAGCTGACGCTAACAAGGAAGATATCGCGGCAGCGCAGGAAGCTATTGAAGCTGCACAGGATGAGATTAAGAAACTTTGGGATGAAATCAACGGTGAAGGCGGTCTGAAAGCTTTGATCGGTGAGAATAAATCTGCCATTGAAGCGCTGAAGAACTCTACAGCTCAGGATATTGCTGACCTCGAAGATAAGATCAACGATGAGCTGGATGCTATCAAATCGGATATCTCAGGTATTCAGGGTGACATCAGAACCATCAACAGCCAGATTATTACTATCAACGCTGACTTGGTGAGCCTGCACACTTTGATGACTTGCCGTCTGACAAGCATCACGTTTGCTCCCGACTATATCGTAGACGGTGTGGAAGCGATCAAGTTCAACTCATTGAAATATGCTCCGATGGGAAGCGGTGAAAATGCTGCTATTCCTACGAATTATAGTATTTCTACAGCTGCTTTGGCAACTGCAAGCTACCACTTCAACCCGGCTAGCTTCAAGTTGGGCAATGCTGACTATAGCTACTTGGATCGTAGCGCTACAGTGATCAACACTCGCGCGGCTGCCAGCCAGTGGGTTCAGATCAGCGGTACTCCGGTTGCTAACGCTGCAACGGGAACAGTGGACTTCAAACTGCTTCGTCTTAACGTCCATTCTACTCAGCCGGCAGAAGATAAAGTAAACATGGTTGCTTTGCAGGCTACTCTGAAGGGTGATGCTGTAGACAAAGACGAGACTAACGTAGTGGTTACTTCTCCGTATGTATCTATCTATGATGACGTACTGGCTGCACCGGACGTTCGCATCTCTGACAAAGCTACTTTAGTTTCAGGTGCTGACGGTGCTCATTATGCAACTACTTTCACTGCTTGTAAGTCAGAAGCTGTTCGCTATACAACTCCTTACGATCAAGTATTCAACCTGAAAGACCTGGTGGCTACTTGCTTCGGTAACGGTAATCACAAAGAATTCCCGATCGAAGACTATAAGTTGTCATATAAGTTCTCTGTAGCTTCTTCTGATTACAACATCATTGAAGGTGAAACTTCAACCAACCAGCAGAAATGGGTGGTATGTAACGACGCTGCGGCAGGTTTGTACCAGGCAGAAGGCTTCAATAAAGAAGCGATCGGTCGTACTCCTATCCTGAAAGTGGAATTGGTAGACGAAGCAGGCAATGTAGTACGTCGCGGATTCGTGAAGATCGAATTTGGTGTGACGAAGCAAGATGACCTCGTAGTAGGTGACAAGGCTTATGACTTGGTAGCTAAATGTACTGAAACAGCTGCTGAATACACTATCACAGAGCAATTCATCCGTGAAAATGTTTACCGCGTTATTACTAACGGTAAGGAAACAAGCATGAGCCACGAAGAATTCTGGAACTTGTATGATGCTTCCGGTGCTGTTGCTGTAGTGAAGAAGAACAACCTGTCACACACTATGACTCTGCCGAGAATCGTTGACGGTGATACTTCAGTAGGTACTGCTACGAAGAAGATCGTATGGTCATTTAATCATGGTGAACTGGGTAAGATCGGTGCCGGTGGTTCTCAATTTGTTGCAACTGTAACAGTGAAGAACAAGCTGACTTCTTCTGAATATCCTGCAAGCATCACATTCAAGTTCACTGTAAACGTGAAGTTGCCTGAACTTACTTTGGATGCTACTGAAAATGATATTTACTGGACGAAAGATGGTGATGAGTACAAGTACTTCAATGTAAATGTGAGTGTACCTAACTCAGTTGCTTCTCCTGCAAGTGATTGTCAGTTCAGAAGAGCATTGACAGAAGCTTACTCTGCTTACACTGTGAAAGGACTTCCGGGTTGCGAATCTGCTCGTTACAAAGTAATCAAGACTTACTCTAACGGTAACTTGACTTCTCCTGTAATGTCTGGTGTTCAGATCGACGGTAACTATATCACCCTGGATAAGAGCAATGCTGCTGTGAAGGCTGCGTTGAACAGCGCAAACGGTCTGCAAGCTGTCGTTGCACACATCTACACGATGAGCAATGGCGACGAAGTGACTGTTAACGAATTTATGGTTGACTTTATCCGTCCTGTTAACTTGAACATGCCGAGCGGTATTGCAGTAATAGACGCTAAGACTGGCGGTGATGTTGCTGACTTCCAATGGAATGGTCTGTTGACTGACTGGAGAAACGAAGCAATTGTAAAAGATAGCTGGTCATGGGTTGAAAATGTTCATTCTTACTGGAAGAGAGTTTGTACTCCTGAATTCGAATATGTTCAAGGTCACGAAGAAATGGTTACACCGGCTCAGTTGGATGTAGAATATGGTACGATTAAGTTTACTACCACTACTGTGACTACTATGTATACAGGTAAGGCTACTTATAGATACTATAACAGATTGGGTGGATCTACTAAGAAGACTTACACAACTGAAGAGTTCTTGACTCAGGCAGAAGTTGACGCTTCTCTTGAAGCACAGAAATTAGCTGGATGGCCGTTGATATATCCACATGTTGAATTAGATGGCGATATTATATATACGGAAGTTTCTAAACCTGCAAGCACTACTATTGAGTACGACTATGTGAAGAGTATCAACTATGTACCGGCAACTTACAAGTGGGTTGAAGGTAACTGGACAATGGTTCCTCACAGACACACTGAAAAGCCTGCATTCGAAGGAACATCTTACGGACAGATCTCAGGATGTTGGGAATGGACGAAGAAAGAGTGGGGCAGACCGGATTGGAATCCTGGACAATACTGGTTCTTCTATGGTCCGTTCGGCGATGTAACACTGGATTTGAACAAAGTAACTACAAGCTTGGAATACAACGGTAACAAGTTGCCTGATGGCGCTACTTTGGTTCAGACTGGTAACACTGTGAAGTATGTGAATGTTAGCTCACCGGTTGGATATACTTATCAGATATTCATTCCTGCTACAGTAAATTACGGCTGGGGAACTACTTCTTCTACATTGACTATTACAGTTAATCCGAATAACTAAGAATCGCAAATGTCAATGAATTCTTAGACATTCAACAACAAAAGGGTGCTCTAATCAGAAAAGGGCACCCTTTTCACCATAACAAGTACATTCTGCATACTCTGTGATAAGACATAAAATATATAAAATTATGAGAATAAGAAATTTATTAATAGCCATACTTACTGTCGGCAGCACAGTAGCATTCGCTCAGGAACAGCGACAAATCAAGGAAGAGGGCAAGACAGTGTTCAAACCTCATTGGTTTATGCAAGTTCAGGCTGGAGCTGCGCATACGGTAGGCGAAGCCGATTTTACAGATCTGATCTCTCCGGCAGTAGCCGTTAATGTAGGGTATAAGTTTGCACCCGCATTTGGAGTCCGTTTAGGCGTAAGCGGTTGGCAGGCAAAGGCAGGATGGGTCACTCCTTCTCAAACCTATCAATACAAATATCTGCAAGGCAATCTGGATATCATGGCAGATCTTAGTACTTTATTTTGTGGTTTTAATCCTAAACGTGTATTCAACGCATATATTTTTGGCGGTGCAGGACTGAATCATGCTTTCGACAACGACGAAGCAAACGCACTGGACACAAGATCTCATGAATTAGAGTATTTATGGCAGGACAAACAAAATCTTATAGCCGGACGTATGGGACTGGGATGTGATCTGCGCCTCAATGACCGGCTGGCTATCAATATTGAAGGAAACGCAAATGCACTGTCCGACAAATTCAACTCGAAAAAGGCAGGCAACTGCGACTGGCAATTTAACGTATTAGTGGGCCTGAACATCAAATTAGGAAAAAGCTATAAGAAAACAGCTCCGGTATATTATGAACCGGAACCGGTAGTAGAACAACCCAAACCACAACCTGTCGTGAAACAGCCCGAACCGGAACCTGTGGCAGTGGTAGTGGAACCTATGAAACAGAATATATTCTTTGCTCTGAACTCCGCACTTCTCCAGAAAGACCAGCAATCGAAGATCGATGCAATGGTGGCATACATGGAAAAGTATCCGGCAAGCAAAGTTGCCATAACCGGATATGCCGACAAGGAAACCGGTAATCCGAGAATCAATATGACTTTATCCGAAAAACGTGCGAAGATTGTTGCCGATGCCTTGAAAGCCAAAGGAATAGCGGCGGACAGAATCGTTACGGATTTCAAAGGAGATACAGTACAACCTTTCCGGGTGCCTGAAGAAAACCGGGTAAGTGTCTGTATTGCAGAATAATATTTTCCCACTTCTCATGCGGGTATATACCCCATTCCTCTATTCTATTAATAAAAGTATGAGGGACCTGTATGGGAGGTAAAAGAGGAAGCCCGTGCTTGTGAAAGCCCGGACTTCTGCAATGAACCCTTTCTTCACTTGTTAGTGAAGATAACCCCACAAGGTGCAGATGGAAAGCAATGCTTGTGAAAGTCTTCTTTTCCGATCTCTGTTCCTTACAGAGGATGCCCCTCACATTTTTCCCACGGGCATCCTCTTTTTTTATATATATAGACTGATGTTATTATAAAGTCTGATTGTTTTGTTTATAGAGAACAAAATATGAGTGATTTGGTTCGTTATCAACCGGCATTCCGATTAAAATCGTATATTTGCGTCTGTAATCAGATTGGGTCCATGAACGAAAATGTCCTCACTAAACTAAAGATACTTGCAGAATCGGCCAAGTACGATGTATCCTGTGCATCCAGCGGTACAGTGCGCTCCAACAAACCGGGCATGCTGGGCAATACCGTAGGTGGCTGGGGAATCTGCCACAGCTTTGCCGAAGACGGACGGTGCATCTCCTTGCTCAAAGTCATGCTGACCAATTATTGTATTTACGACTGTGCCTACTGTATCAACCGGCGCAGTAATGATCTGCCTCGCGCCACGTTGTCCGTCTCCGAATTAGTGGAACTGACGATTGAATTCTACCGGCGCAATTATATCGAAGGTTTGTTTCTTAGTTCCGGTGTGGTCCGTAGTCCGGATTATACGATGGAGCGGCTTGTGCGTGTGGCGAAAGATTTGCGTCAGGTGCATCGCTTTAACGGATATATTCATCTGAAAAGCCTTCTACAAATGTACGAGCCTCTCCAACGTCCGAAAAATCATCTGGAATAAGGACGTGTTTTCCGTATTCTTCAGGAGAAATATATCCCTCCTGAGAGGCTACTTTCTTCCCGAATTTGCAGGCACTGTGCCAGATGGTTTCCAACTCTTCATCTGGCAGCGGCGGTTCGCACTCTGCGGCTTTTTCCAGGAACTTCTGATAACTTTCCTCAGTCACACCAAAACGCTTGACCAGCTTTCCAGCCATGCGAGACATTGTGCTGTTACGCTGCCCCTGCGGAATGTTACGGTTTGACTTCATCAGTGTAAGCCAGTCCTCAATGGATAAACTGCCTTCGTGCCATACAACATCACTCGGACAGCCAAACAAAAAACGTGAGGCATCCAGTGCATTGCCGTCGAAGAACGGCAGTTCCTTATGGATTTTCTGCTTTATCGCCTTGTGGGAATTTGCATCGTTGCAGGGTGCTGTCGGGAAAAATACATGGAAACGGGGGCGGGCAGATTTGCTGCCTTTCGCCAGCATATGATGACGGCTGTAGGTCACTGCAAATGCAACATCTCCTAAGCTGTTCATCAGCATTTCAGGCGTGATCCAGTCTTTCGGGTCATCTGAATGGTCGTTGTCACAATCCATGGGTACTACATCAGACAACAAGAAATTGGCATCACTGCGTGCAAAATTCTCATACTGAGCACAGACATGATCGTAGACAACGGCTTTTTTCAAATCCGCTTCTGAAGTAATGATCTTTTGGTTGGGATAAAGGATATTCTTTTCATTGCCGGTACAGTTTGCTGTATAGAGCGTAAATTTCATTCTATTTCCTCCAGTTCTTCTGTAAAATGCCGAATGGTCATATGCCGCCGCTTTGCCCATTTGATTTCCTGCTGCATCCCCTCCGACCGCACAGAACCAAACACCCACAACTGGACACATTTTGACAGCAGTACCAAATTCATGAACATCGCTGTCTGACGATCTTCGCCTAAACCGTCATCCATGAACTGCGGAAACAGCAAGTGGGGAGCGATAGGGACATAGTGCGTATCTACCGCAAAGCGGCTGTATCGTCTGGCATTTTCGATATTGTCATTGATGCAGCCGTAGGAATAGGGAGAACAAATGTATACCAGCGGTCGATAAGCGGCAGCTTTTTTCGCCTTACGTTCCTCTCGTTCAATACGGCTCAGTGCCTCATAAGCAGTGAGATCAATGTACCCTTCGGCGTTATACAGATTCATGCAATTGCTCCTCCCTTTTCATCGTATTACTCGTTCTGCTTTGATGTAAC
>ERZ773155.2549-NODE-2549-length-13539-cov-5.775734_pt1 | contig 13539 bp, 8 predicted proteins | sample MGYA00511262_ERZ773155 | MGnify/ENA primary metagenome ERZ773155 (study PRJEB29015, sample SAMEA2737828) | human gut metagenome | biome: human gut; feature: human-associated habitat; material: faeces | place: China | collected 2012 ... | reverse complement strand
GATTCATAAGCTATCCTCAAGCGTGAACGCAGCTGCGCTTCATTTGTTCCACCAATAAATGTATGTTGCCAAAGTTCCCGCCAGCCCAACTTTATATTTCGTTTGGTTCCTGAAACAATAAAGCCAGCCTGATAGCGATGTCCAATTTTCCATCCGGCAGACCCGCGGTCACGGTATTGTAACTCGTAATATCCTTTCAGCTGCAATAGCGGTAATACACGATAATTCAACCCCACATTCAACCGTTCCCGTTCCATATCCTTCAAACCGTTTTGGGTACGGGCCTGAAATGTACCTCTAAATTTCACCTTCGGATTAAGTTGCCAGTCTACCCGTACTCCCGTCCAGGTGGCAAATTCACCTTCTGGCACGGCATAAGCAGAGAATGACACCAAACACATTCCCAACACAAGTAGTAATGTTCCCCATCTATTTTGTTTTTGATTCATAAGTACCTATTCCAACTAAATTGACTGTGCAAGGTATCAAGAAAATCCTGAATTTGCAAATTCAAAGAATACCTCTTCTTCATTTCACATTTGAATCTATTCCCCAGCTCTAGATATCATCAAGCATCCTAAAAAGAAAGAGTTTAACACTTTACACCTCCCATTCGTAGTTTTTTTTCGCCTATTCATAGATTTTATTTTCGAATCAATAGACTTCTCAATAGTTTTGCACAGATTTATCAACTCATCGCCATGAAACAAAACATATTATTATTCATTCTCATCCTATTAATTTCAGGATGCAGTCAGAAAGAAATAGAACCAAGTTTCTCACTGCAAGAAGAGACTAGTTCAATTACTTTAGCCTCTGCAGCCAGTTCCCAAACTGTAATCAGTTTTACCAGTACACGGGAATGGAAAGCAAGCACTTCCAGCGAATGGCTGTTGATTTCTCCTACCTCAGGAGAAGCTGGCACTTATCAGATGGCTCTGACGGCTTCCAGTAAGAATAATAGTAAAAACTCACGTACGGCTACGGTAAATTTAGTTTCTGCTGGTTTCACCCAGTCATTTACCGTTACACAATCACCTGCAGAATATGTGGAACTGGAACAAACAACGTATTATACAGAAGTTCAAGGAGGCTCACTACAAATCAAGTTCACCACCAATCTCAGCACTGACGAACTGGCTATTTATGGCACGGCCAGCTGGCTAACACAACCAGCCAACAGTCGCACAGATCAGGCCTATGTAGTCAACCTGACCGTTCTGCCGAACGAAGATAAAAAGGAAAGAACTGCCTATCTTTATTTTTGTAAAACAAACGGCGAAGAAGAGGAAGTACTTAATAGTGTCACTATTTTACAAGAAGGCACCAGCACAAGCACATCTACTGATTATTCTGCCGACAAGACTGTACGTGTACTTCAGCGTGCCACACAGGGAAGCGGACTCCCTATCGTACTGATGGGAGATGGATTTCTGGACACTGACATTGCAAACGGGACATACGATGAGGTTATGAACAAAGCCATGGAAAACCTGTTTACAGAAGAACCGCTGAAATCGCTGCAAAGCTATTTCAACGTATATTCCGTAACGGCAGTCTCCCGCAGTAACAGATTTGATGGTTACAATACGGCTTTCCAATGCCAAATGGAAGGAGGAATGAGTACCTTGATAACCGGAAACGATGAAAATGTAATAGACTATATACAATGTGTAGAAGGGATTGATGTGTCCGAAACACTGGCTGTAGTCGTACTAAATTCTCCCTCGTATGCCGGAACGACCTACTTCGGCTACTACAGCGAGAACCAGGTAACCGAATTAGCCATAGCCTACTGTCCGATTATCTATAACCTTGAAAACGATAGCTTCAGGCAAGTATTGGTACACGAGGCAGTGGGACATGGATTCGCCAAGTTAGAAGATGAATACAGCTACGAAGAAAACGGAAAGATGCCTTCGGATGAAATAAACGACGTAAAAGTGCTGCAAAGCTATGGATGGGCACAAAATGTGGATTTCACTCAGGATGAAAATACCATTTTATGGTCATCTTTTCTGAAAGACAGCCGCTATAGTTCAGAAGGTATCGACATTTATGAAGGAGGCTGTACCTACATGAGCGGTGTGTATCGTCCTACGGAAGATAGTATGATGAATACCAATACATGTGGATTTAATGCACCGTCACGGAAAGCCATCTACGACATGGTGATGAGAAGAGGAGAAAACCGGGAAACCACCTACGAAGAGTTTGCGGACTTTGATAGCCGGAATGCTTCACAGGTACAAACCCTTACCCGGACTTCGAATGCCATTAGCCGCCCGTTTACACATCCGCACTTCGTCCACAAATCCATTAATAAATAAAGCCCCAAAAGCCAAGAAGGGAATAAATGAATTGCCTGAAAATATCTATGTTTCTGCTGGCCGAGACGTACGTTTCTCTATCGGAAAACCTACGTTTCGCGTAAAGGAAACCTACGTTTCCCAATAGAGAGACATAAAAATTACTTCGGCAAAACAATAATCACATAAGGACATTTAAGAAAGACCTGTTATAAATAATATCAGAAGTAATTTACTTCAAACAAAAACGCCCTGAGTCTGTGACAGATACAGGGCGTTGCTTTTTTATTTTTCGTTCATATCTTTATCCAGCCATCAGCAAGATAAGCAGCTGAGCCGTCAGGATACGCAAAAACATGGTCAACGGATAAACGGTTGAGTAACCTACAGCCGGCGCATCATTTCCTGCAATCTGATTGGCGTATGCCAAGGCAGGAGGGTCAGTATTACTACCGGCAATCAAACCCATCAACGTGAAATAGTTCACCCGATGATGCCAGCGGGCAATAATACCGGTAATGAGCAACGGTATGAAAGTAATCAGGAAACCGAGTCCCACATACAATACGCCATCACCTTCGACTACCATCTGCACAAAGTTCTCGCCGGCCTTGATTCCCACACTCGCCAAAAAGAGCACCAGTCCCACTTCACGAAGCATCAGATTGGCACTCATTGTGGTGTAGGTTACCAGTTTCACTTTATGTCCGAAACGTCCAATCAAAATAGAGATAATCAGCGGACCACCAGCCAGACCTAATTTGACCGGAGTCGGCATACCCGGAATGGCAATAGGCAAACTTCCGAAAAGGATACCGCAAAGAATACCGACAAAAATAGTTACGATGTTCGGATGGTCCAGACGACGCAACTGGTTACCCAGCAAGTTAGCCACACGTTCGATGGCATCCTGCGGACCAACTACCATCACACGGTCGCCCACCTGCAAGCGAAGCTGACGAGCGGCAAACAAGTCCATACCCGAACGGTTGACACGTGTCACATTAACTCCATACATACTGCTGAAATGAAGTTCTCCCAGCGTCTTTCCGTTGATATTCGGCTGTGTCACCAAAATACGGCGAGACACCATCGGTTTGTCCTGCTGGTTAGTGGCATCCCAATCCTGTTCGATTTTCGGACCGATGAAGGCCATGATAGCTTCCGAGTCATCTTCCGCACAAACCAGGAACATACGGTCACCCAGACGAAGCACCGTATTGGCATTCGGCGTAATCATGTGACCGTCCTGAATAATACGCGTACATACAAAGTCACGTGCCAGGAAGTTCTGTACCTGTGACAACGTCTTACCGCTCAACGCCTCATTCTGCACCTTCAGTGAGATAGTATAAGGCTTCATGTGAGGATTGGCTTCTTCTTCTTTCTGAATCTCGTCACTATCACGCTGCACATCTACCCGGCAGATATAACGGATAATAATCATGGAAAGAATGATACCCATCACACCCAACGGATAAGCACAGGCATATCCCATGGCAATTTCAGGACCCTGATAGTGCAACTGCTGCAAAGCTTCATTTGCCGCACCAAGCCCCGGAGTATTGGTAACCGCTCCACACAGGATACCTACCATCATCGGAATGTCTACTCTACCCTGCAAAGCAAAGTACAGAATCAATGCTACGGCAATGTTCAGGAATACAATTCCCACTGCCAGCAGGTTTAATGTAATACCTCCCCGTTTAAAAGAAGAAAAGAATGAAGGACCGACCTGAAGTCCGATACAGAAGACAAAAAGAATCAGTCCGAAGTCTTGCACGAAAGAAAGGATGGCAGGATTTCCAGTAAAACCGAAGTGTCCAGCCAAGATTCCCACGAACAAGACGAATGTAACTCCCAGCGATATGCCGAAGAATTTAATTTTTCCCAACAGTCCCCCCGCCGCAATTACAAAGGCATACAATGCCACTATATGCGCTATCGAGTTGGGATTCGTCAATAAATCTTGTAGCCAGTTCATAGATATTAAATTAGTTTATTCAGGAGGCAAATGTAACCAATTAAAAATAATAGGGCAAACTTTTCTTTCTTTTTTCATCCCAACCTTCTTTCTGATGTATTCCATACACTCTTTTCCTGTCCAAAAGCCCTCAGCCCCCCTTGCACACGTTTAATGTTTTTAGCTTTCTATAGCTATAAAAAAGGGGTAATGTGGAATAAACAAGCGGAAAATTTGTATATTTGCCCATGCAGGCTACAACCTGTGTGATAATTTTAAATCTGAATATCAACCCAAAAACACTAATTCACTATGGCAGATAGTAAAGAAAAACTCTTTTCAGATTTTTCGCCCGTGTCCACACAAGAATGGATGGACAAGATTACGGTAGATTTGAAAGGAGCCGATTTTGAGAAGAAGTTGGTATGGAGAACCAACGAAGGTTTCAAAGTGAAACCATTCTACCGTCAGGAAGATTTGGAAGGATTGAAAACCACAGAGGGACTTCCCGGACAATATCCCTACATCAGAGGCATCAAAAAAGACGATAACACCTGGTTTATCCGTCAGGACATTACCGTAAACGATGCGGCTGAAGCCAACGCCAAAGCCCTTGATATATTAAATAAAGGTGTAGACTCACTCGGATTCCATATCAAAGCCAAAGAACTCAATGCAGAATACCTCGATACTTTGCTGAAAGACATCTGCTGCGAATGTGTGGAACTGAACTTCTCTACCTGCCAGCGTCATACGCTGCAACTGGCACAACTGCTGGTAGCCTATTTCCAGAAAAAAGGATATGCACCTGAAAAGCTGAAAGGCTCGCTCAACTTTGACCCTATCAGCAAAATGATGCAAAAAGGAAAAGACGTAAGCGCTGTCATTGCCACAGGGAAGGAACTGGTGGAAACACTGGCTGCATACCCGCATTTCCGTTGCATTGCCGTAAACTCTGTACAGTTGAACAACGCCGGAGCCTACATTTATCAGGAATTAGGATATGCACTGGCATGGGGAAATGAATACCTCAACCAGTTGGTAGAAGCAGGCGTTCCTGCCGCACTGGCTGCCAAGAAAATCAAATTTAACTTTGGTATCAGTTCCAACTATTTCATGGAAATTGCCAAATTCCGTGCCGCACGTATGCTGTGGGCTGACATCGTAAAACAATACGCACCGAAATGTCCGCGCACGGACTGCAAGAATACAGGAGCCGACGGCACTTGTTACTGTGCCTGCAAGATGGTAGCCCATGCAGAGACATCTAATTTCAACCTTACTTTGTTCGATGCACACGTGAATTTACTCCGTACGCAAACTGAGGCCATGAGTGCTGCCATTGCCGGAGTCAACTCCATCACGGTATCTCCATTCGACAAAGCCTATGAAACACCGGACGATTTCTCTGAAAGAATTGCCCGCAACCAGCAGTTGCTGTTGAAAGAAGAATCACACCTGAACCGTATCGTTGATCCGGCTGCAGGTTCTTATTATATTGAAAATCTGACTGTAGCCATTGCCAAACAGGCTTGGGACCTCTTCCTTTCTGTAGAAGAAGCAGGAGGTATGTTGCAGGCTGTCAAGGCAGGAAGCATTCAGGAAGCTGTAAACCAAAGCAACAAAGCCCGCCATGAAGCGGTTTCCAAACGTAAAGAAATCCTGTTGGGAACCAACCAGTATCCGAATTTCAATGAACTGGCAGGCGATAAACGTCCGCTGGATGGATGCAAGAAATGCGGTTGCGGTGGAGAAGCACACGAAGAAGAAGGCACTCTGGCCAAACTGGAAACCGCACGTGCAGCCAGCGAATTCGAAGCTCTTCGTCTGGAAACTGAAAATTCAGGCAAACGTCCGAAAGCTTTCATGCTGACCATCGGTAACCTGGCCATGCGTCAGGCTCGTGCACAGTTCTCATGCAACTTCCTGGCTTGTGCAGGCTATCAGGTAATTGACAACTTAGGATTTGCCAGCGTAGAAGAAGGAATTGAAGCTGCCATGAAAGCACAGGCAGACATCGTGGTAATCTGCTCCAGCGATGATGAATATGCAGAATATGCTATCCCGGCCTTCAAGGCACTCAACGGACGCGCTATGTTTATCGTAGCCGGCGCTCCGGCCTGCATGGAAGAACTGAAGGCTGCCGGCATTGAAAACTTCATTCATGTGCGTTGCAACGTACTGGAAACCTTACGCGAATACAACAGCAAACTCTTATCCTGAATTGAACTATGAGACAGAATTTCAAACAAATCGATATATTTGCCGGTTTCCATCCGCAGAATGGCATGGAATGGCAGAAAGAAAATGGCATCACTGCCAACTGGAAAACGCCTGAACAGATTCAGGTGAAACCTGTATACACCAAAGAAGACCTGGAGGGTATGGAACACCTGAACTATGCAGCCGGTATTCCTCCTTATCTTCGTGGCCCGTACTCTATGATGTACACCTTCCGCCCGTGGACTATCCGTCAGTATGCTGGATTCTCTACCGCCGAAGAATCCAACGCATTCTACCGTCGTAACCTGGCTTCTGGTCAGAAAGGATTGTCAGTAGCTTTCGACCTTCCGACACACCGTGGATACGACTCTGACCATCCGCGTGTAGTGGGCGACGTAGGTAAAGCCGGGGTATCTATCTGTTCACTGGAAAACATGAAAGTGCTTTTCGATGGTATTCCTTTGAACAAAATGTCTGTTTCCATGACCATGAACGGTGCGGTACTTCCTGTCATGGCATTCTATATTAATGCCGGACTGGAACAGGGTGCCAAACTGGAAGAAATGGCCGGAACCATCCAGAACGATATTCTGAAAGAGTTCATGGTGCGTAACACCTATATTTATCCGCCTGCCTTCTCCATGAAGATTATTTCTGACATCTTTGAATATACTTCTCAGAAGATGCCGAAATTCAACTCTATCTCTATTTCGGGATACCACATGCAGGAAGCGGGGGCCACTGCCGACATTGAACTGGCTTATACACTGGCCGACGGATTGGAATACCTTCGTGCGGGAGTGGCTGCCGGCATTGACATTGATGCTTTTGCTCCGCGTCTGTCGTTCTTCTGGGCCATCGGTATGAACCACTTCATGGAAATAGCCAAGATGCGTGCCGCACGTATGCTGTGGGCCAAGATTGTAAAACAGTTCAATCCGAAGAACCCGAAATCACTGGCACTGCGTACACACTCACAGACTTCAGGATGGTCACTAACCGAACAGGACCCGTTCAACAACGTAGGACGTACTTGTATCGAGGCCATGGCTGCCGCATTAGGACATACGCAGTCACTGCATACCAACGCATTGGACGAAGCGATTGCCCTTCCGACCGACTTCTCGGCACGTATTGCACGTAATACTCAGATTTACATTCAGGAAGAAACGCAGATTTGTAAGAATGTAGACCCGTGGGGCGGTTCTTACTACGTAGAAGCGTTGACCAACGAACTGGCTCACAAGGCTTGGGAACACATTCAGGAAATCGAAAAACTGGGCGGTATGGCCAAAGCCATTGAAACCGGTATTCCGAAAATGCGTATCGAAGAAGCTGCTGCACGTACTCAGGCTCGTATCGACTCGGGTGAACAGACTATCGTGGGTACAAACAAGTATCGTCTGGAAAAAGAAGACCCGATTGATATTCTGGAAGTGGACAACACTGCCGTACGCCAGGAACAGATTGAGAACCTACGCCGTCTGAAAGAAGGCCGTAACCAGGCTGAAGTGGACAAGGCATTGGAAGCTATTACCGAATGCGTACGCACAGGCAAGGGCAACTTGCTGGAACTGGCCGTAGAAGCTGCCCGCGTACGTGCTACACTGGGAGAAATATCTGACGCCTGCGAAAAAGTCGTAGGACGTTATAAAGCAATTATCAGAACAATATCAGGCGTGTATTCATCAGAAAGTAAAAAGGATGCAGATTTCGCACGGGCTTGCGAACTGACCGAAGAATTTGCGAAGAAAGAAGGCCGTCGTCCGCGTGTCATGATTGCCAAGATGGGACAGGACGGACACGACCGTGGTGCCAAAGTAGTAGCTACCGGATTTGCGGACTGTGGTTTCGACGTGGATATGGGACCGTTGTTCCAGACTCCGGAAGAAGCCGCTCGCGAAGCAGTAGAAAACGATGTTCATGCAGTGGGAGTTTCTTCATTGGCTGCCGGACACAAGACATTGATTCCGCAAATCATTGCCGAATTGAAACGTCTGGGCCGCGAAGATATTCTGGTCTTTGCAGGTGGTGTCATCCCGGCACAGGACTACGATTTCTTGTATAAAGCCGGTGTAATGGCTATCTTTGGTCCGGGTACTTCCGTAGCTAAATCGGCCTGCCAGGTAATGGAACTGTTATTAGAGGCAGAAGAGGAATAAAAATAATTTCCACCATAAAAAAGCGTTCCGGATTTCGAATCCGGAACGCTTTTTTATGATAATTACTATAACTTACTTATACGTAATCCAGCGAATCATTTCCTTGAAAGAAGGTTTCTTTCCATACATCAGGATACCTACCCGATAAATCTTTCCGGCTATCCAAATCATGCCGAAAGCGGCAACGTACAGAATAACTACAGACAGCATCGTTTCCCACACCGGTATATCGAAAGGCAGACGTACCATCATGACAATAGGTGAAGTAAACGGAATCATGGAGCACCAGATAGCCAACGGTCCGTCGGGGTTATCAGAGCTATAAATACCTGCATAGAGGGCAAAAATCAACAAAAGGATAATCGGCATCATAAACTGCTGAGAATCTTCCTGCCCATTGATGGCCGCACCGATAGCTGCAAATATGGAAGCATACACCAGGTATCCTCCGATAAAGTTCAAGATAAAGAGTCCTCCCATCTTGGCCAGATTCAGTCCCTGAAGAGTAGCCAGCAAACCAGATGCTCCTCCCATCAGTTCGGGCGAACTACCAGAGATTCCCCCGGCTACAGCCAACAATACTATAATCAACACCGCCCAGATAGCCAGCTGTGCCACACCGACCAGTCCGATACCGATAATTTTTCCAATCATCAACTGAAAGGGCTTAACAGAAGAAACAATCACTTCTACAATGCGGTTGGTCTTTTCTTCCATCACACTTTGCATAACCATACCTCCGTATGACATCACAAACATGTAAATCAGAAAAGTCAGCACCATACCGGCTGCCATAGCCGCTCCTGCGTTGGATTCACTCTCACTCCCGTCTTCTCCCCATTTTACCGTGCGGATATTCAACTTGCGGTTCACATCCTGCATGATGGAAGGCAACTGCGGAATGTCATAATGCAGCAGCTTGTCCTGACGTACCTGCTCGTCAAGCGTCTCACTCACCAGGCGCGAAAGACTGTTAGGAACTTCTTTCCGCGAATAAATCGTTACGGCCTCCGGATGTTCAGCCAAGTCAGCCTTAATCTCTACTACGGCATCAAACAGGGTGGAATCACTTCGAAAAGAAGCTTCCATCTGGGGAACTCCCACAAAATGCCAGGATTCATCGTCTTTAAACTGAGGAAGATATTTCATGGTGGCATCAATAATGGCTACCTGTTTCTGGTCTCCGCCCTTGACCGTAGACAACCACAACGGGACAAAAATAAGTGCCGCAAAAATGAACGGCATCAATATGGTAAGCAGGATAAACGACTTTTTGCTTACCCGGTTTATGAATTCACGCTGAATAATAATCCATGTCTTGTTCATAACTGAAAGATTTTTTTGATTAGATTTTCCCCTCTACCGTACGGATAAAGATATCGTTCATGGAAGGGATACATTCGGTAAACTTGCAGATTTCGCCCTGCGCACCTACAAGTGACAATAACTCAGAATTGGAAATGGAAGTGAGCTTCCGCAGTTTATAGTTTACCGTCTGCTCATCTTGCACCTCGCTGCTGACAATTTCAAAGGCATCCGAATTCTGCAAAGGCATCGAAGACTGCATCGTCAGCTCATACTGATTACTTTTATAACGTGAACGAATGTCCGTTACCGCTCCCTGCAACACCACCTTTGAATGATTAATCAGTGCAATATGGTCGCAGATTTCCTCCACAGAAGCCATGTTGTGCGTAGAGAAGATAATGGTATGCCCCTCGTCTTTCAATTTCAGGATTTCTCTTTTCAGCAGTTCCGCGTTTACCGGATCGAAGCCTGAAAACGGTTCGTCGAAAATCAGCAGGCGGGGACGATGCAATACTGTAATGACAAACTGCACTTTCTGCTGCATACCTTTGGAAAGTTCCTCCAGCTTCTTGTTCCACCAAGGCATGATTTCAAAGCGCTCAAACCAGGCGGTTAGTCTTTTCTTGGCCTCCTGACGGCTTAATCCTTTCAATTGTGCCAGATAGATGGCCTGTTCGCCCACCTTCATTTTTTTGTAAAGTCCACGTTCTTCGGGAAGATAGCCAATGGAATAAATATCTTCCGGGCGTGAAAGTCGTCCGTCAAACCACACCTCACCGGCATCGGGAGCTGTAATACGGTTGATAATACGAATCAGCGTGGTCTTTCCTGCCCCATTGGGTCCCAGCAAACCAAATACCTGTCCTTCGGGCACTGCGATGCTTACTCCATCCAGCGCCGTATGGTTGGCATACCGTTTTACGACCTGTCGTGTTTCCAAAAAAGAATCATTCATGTTGTTACTTGTTAAAAATTGAACATTTAAAAGATATAAGTTTCACAAAGTTATCAATTTCATTCAAAGTAAAGAAAACTGTTCTTATTTTCTGCATAAAAAGCAGACAAGAAAAAAAACGCAAGGGCGTTTGACCTAAAACGTAAGTGCGTTTGAAGTAAAACGCAAGGACGTTTGATCTTAAACGCAAGTGCGTTTTGAATTGAACGTAAAGGCGTTTTGAAAGAAAAGGAAAAACGGCCTTCAGGGAGAAAAAAAGCGGAAATGCCCGCAGTAACTACTCAGGCATTTCCGCAACAAATTCCAATAGAATGAAAAGCTTACAGGAAGAACTTAAAGACAAAGATGAAGGCCAGAATATACATGGCCGGTGTAAGCTTCTTGGTATGTCCGCACAACAGATTAATCAGGACGTAGCTGATCATTCCCAACACGATTCCATCGGAGATGCTGTAAGCCAAAGGCATAAAGATGATACAGATAAACGCCGGAATGGCTTCTGAGTAATCCATAAAATCGACTTTCTTCACAGAAGACATCATCATCAGACCTACCAGAATCAATACCGGAGCCGTAGCCGCACCCGGTACTGCCAAAAAGAACGGAGCCAAAAACAATGACAGAAGGAAGCACACTGCCGTAACAAAGGAAGTCAGTCCACTACGTCCGCCTTCGCCCACTCCGGAAGCACTTTCCACGAAGGTGGTAATGGTACTGGTACCCAGCATGGCACCGGCTGTTGTTCCGATGGCATCCACCAAAAAGGCTTGCTTCAGGTGAGGAATCTTTCCATCTTTTGTCACCATTCCGGCCTTTGTGGTCACTCCGACCAACGTACCGATGGTATCAAACATATCTACAAACAGGAAAGTAAACACTACAATCACCATTTCCTTTGTAAAGATATGCTCCCACTGGAACTGGAAGAAAATGGGTTCAATAGAAGGAGGAGTGCTCAACACGCCATCCAGATGCGTCAATCCCATAGGAATACCGATGACGGTCGTCAGCAAGATTCCTATCAGCAAGGCTCCACGGACTTTCTTCACCAGCAAGATGGAAGTAATCAGCAGGCCGATAATGCCCAGCAAAGCCGAACCGGAAGTAATATTTCCCAATGAAATCAAGGTCGCATCGTTATTCACAATGATACCGGCATTCTGCAAACCGATAAACGCAATGAACAAACCGATACCTGCACCAATGGCATTGCGAAGGCTCAAAGGCAGCGCATCCACGATTTTTTCACGTAAATTGGTTACCGTCAGCAGAATGAATATGATTCCTTCCAAAAGTACAGCCGTCAGAGCAAACTGCCAAGTATAGCCCAGTGTAAGACAAACGGTATAGGCAAAAAACGCATTCAACCCCATTCCCGGTGCCAGTCCGAAAGGCAATTTGGCATAAAAGGCCATCAACAGCGTAGCAAAAGCCGAAGCAATGACTGTCGTCGTGAAAAGCGCTCCCTTGTCCATACCTGTAGCCGCCAGAATGTTGGGATTGACAGCCAAAATATAGGCCATAGTCAGGAAGGTCGTGATTCCGGCCAAGATTTCCGTACGCACACGCGTCTCACGAGGGTTAAAACCGAATAATTTTTCCAGCATTTTCATTTTATAATCGCTTTAAATGATTCAACCGGTTTAGAAAGACCACTTCATGGCCAGTGTCGGGATGAAGTAAAATCCGTTACGATCGGCAAAATCCGTACTCAATTCCCATTCTGTACCTACACTCAGGTTCAAGTCTTTGTTTACATGCTTGAACTTATTCAGGTTTACCCAGAACTGCGGTTCGCTGATAAATACAAAGTCGTGGTTGTTTCCATCTGCGTCAAAATGTTTCTCACGCCAGAAATCCGCAAATCCGCTGAAAGTAAATTTTTCCTTACAGAAATTCAGGGTCCATGTACCCGTCAACTGAAAGTTATGCGGTTTCTCATTCTTCTGAATATATTTATACAGCACCTGTACGCCGAATACCTTGGAAAAATCACTGCTGTTCCATGAGTAGGTAGCACCTCCCAAGAAGGCATTGTTGATATAATTCAAACCTCCGTTGTATTCCACATGGGCAGAAACAGGAGCCTTCCAGAATTTCAGTTCACGGCTGATTTCCCAATAAGCAGATGACACTCCTTTGTCTGTATAATCCATATCGACAAAGAAATAAGTGCTACCCCACTTGTCTGCCTTGAACATCTCGACCGTTGTAGTCACCCACGGACGTTCGTCCAATGATTTATACAAGGCACGCCCCAAGTCATAATGCAACTGAATGTTCTGAGCCATCACTTTTCCTGCGCATACAGAAAGAAGAATAAACGCAAAAAGAAATAATTTTTTCATTTTAATTTAACGTACTTTTAATGGTTTTTTAAAATCGGCTGCAAAATTACATAAAAAAGCGGTATAAAAACAAAGAACTCGTTATCTTTGCTCTTAAAGAGCATAAATAAGAAGCCATGAAAAAACTGTTAATCATTCTATTGATGTGTGTGATAGGCCTGGGAGCAAAAGGCCAGGTATCTCAAGAAGCCTTCCGCCAATGGCACGGAGACAAATATTCCATGTTTATCCACTTCGGACTTTACTCACAATTAGGCGGGGTATGGCAGGG